>VAPR01000627.1_pt1 | contig 21630 bp, 20 predicted proteins | sample 3380701 | NCBI WGS metagenome assembly VAPR01 (sample SAMN11536904, study PRJNA540576) | hot springs metagenome | isolation source: hot spring wet sediment | place: Spain: Lobios | collected 2014-01 | reverse complement strand
GAGCACTTTCGGCCAGCTCGTCGGCGGAATACGCTCCCTGGGCCTCCTCGAAGCCGGCCGTCTGCACTCCGACCGGGATTTGCTCCTCCTCTGCAAGCGGCCCAGCGCCCGCTCCGACGGGCGCTTCCGGCTCGGAAGGCTGCGGCGGTGACTCAGCGGCAGGAGTCGGCGCCTGCGCTTCGGCGCCTGCCTCAGCGGCCGCAGGGGCGGCTTCCGGCGCCGATTCCGCTTCGGTTGCCGGGGGCTGTTCAGCAGCTACGGGTTCTTCTTCGACAGGCTCACCTTTGGCCGCCTTGGCCCTGGCCATGGCCTCCCGGGAACGCTTGAGAAGATGTTCTGGAATCTCGACCATCGTCCTTTATCTCTTGTCTCGATCTATTTCAGGGTCTGCAGATACGAAACAAGATCCGCCATTTCTTGGTCGCTCAAATGAGCGTAAGACGGCATCGTCGACCACGGCCGCCCTTCCTGCGGATTGCGAAGATACTCGGTGAGCTTTTTGGCGTCCTTGCCGGGTTCTCGAGATCCGATATGAGACAGGTCGGGTCCGATTCGCTGCGAGCCCAACAGAACCGGATCGTCGTAGGCGTAATCACCCGGGGCCGAGGCGGGTCCGAGATAGGCGTCTGTGATGTTGGCGCGCACCTGCTGTGTGTGGCAGGAATAGCACCCCTCAGATATGTAGATCTTCCTGCCCGAAGATTGCTGTGTGCCGGCCAGCGCCGCTGCTTTTTTCTGCTCTGCAGCCCCAGATGGATTTGTATATCCAGGATCCCCGGAAGGCGCCGCGACGGCGAGCGCCCACCCTAGAGCGATAACTAAGACCGCTCCGATCAGAATCGGTACAACGCTTTCGAAGCGTCTTTCAGCGGTCGAATCGGTACTGTTCGCTTCTTCGGTGTCAGCCATTGCTCGAGTTACTTGTCCGCAATTGTCAACCGGCCGAGTAGCCCGCTAAAGCCCGGAGCCCGTAAGAGATGTGCCCCCTAACAGTACGAAAACTAACCCCCCGAGTTCCAATCAGCCGGTTCCAACCAGTACTTTCTCGGATTCCTCGCTCTCTAACGTCTCGCCGACAAGACCCGGATCGTCCGACGGAAAGTCCGGTGGCTCGACTCCGCCGCCTCCGTTTCCTCTAAATCGGGGCGGAATTCCGGCTTCATGACCTTCCCTTGCGTACCACCGGAAAAAGATGGCGGCGATATAGCTCCAGATGACGAGCCCTCCGACGACCTTCATGACGAATCCGGCCAGCTGCTGATCGGCTAAGACGCCGATACCCCACAAGCGGGGCGCGTCGCTGTAGAAGGATACGAGGGGTCGATCTGCGAAGGTAAAGAATGACGCAGGAACCGTGGGAAGTATCGACTGGACGAACAAATACAGCATCTGGCCCGGCGGTGAAAGCCTTCTCGAAACCGTAGCCGGGCCGACCACCGGCATCCACATGATCACCGAAGCGAGTATCAGCGTAAGATGCGAGATCTGATGCACGAAGTTCGAACGGCTCATCAGATCGATCCAGACCGGCCAGTGAGAAACGGCAACAGCGCCATTGAAGATGAGCGTCGCCGTCACCGGATGGGACAGCTTGCGCAAAAGCGTAGCTACGGGAGCGGGAAGAATTCGTTCGAAAAGCCAATCGGGTACACCCCCTATCAACAAAGGAGGAACGACGAGCATCAGCAAAATATGCTGGATCATGTGAGCGGAGTAGAGGTAATCGTCGGAAATATCGTGAAGCGGCCAGCTAACCGAGATATAAGCGATGGCCGCTCCGGAAAAGAAAAGAGCCATCTGACGCTTTCCGGCGCGCAAGCCTCGAGGATTGCCGACGTAGAAAAGCGCGAACAAATAGGTAAGGATCAGCCCCGCGAGGAATGCGAGCGACTCGGGATGGAAATGAAAAGGGGGCAGGCCGACTACAGGGGCGTCCACCCTTTCTCCTCCGTCAACTCACGGAACCGAACATCGCCAGCACAGCAGCGTAAATAGCAGCCGCTAGGGCGATTCCTCCTGCGAAGACACGCCTGAAAAGAGGGCTGTCGAATCTCAAATGCATATAGAAACTTGCCACGAGGATGAACTTCGCCGCGCTCAACAAGAGCAGGATCGGGACGATGAGCCGTTTGACGGCCTCGGCGTAAAAGACGCCGACCTCCAGCAACGTGATGACTCCCAAAACCAGCGCCACGGCTACATAAAGCCTGGGTGAAGGGTGCGCCTCCCTGTGCGTCCCCCCGCCTGAGGAAACACTCACTGTAGCCGATTCGCCAATTTTGACTTCGGTTTCTTCCATCGCCACCGGCGTCCTCAAGGAATCAAATACACGACAGTGAAGATTACGATCCAGACGACATCGACGAAATGCCAATACAGGCCCACGAGTTCGACGGTCTCGGAGTGTTCGGTTCTGAGTCGTCCGAGCAAAGACGCTCCGAATAACGAAAGAAGCATGATTATCCCCACCGTCACGTGAACACCGTGAAATCCCGTCAACACAAAGAAACTCGTCCCGAAAAGATTGGTAGACAACTTGAGTCCCTCGTGTACGAAAGTAGTGAATTCGTACACCTGGCCCGAGATGAATGTCATGCCCAAAGACGCCGTAGCCAAAAGCCAGATGCGAGTCCGGCGCTCATCGCCCCGCTGAATCGCGGCCAGAGCGAGCACCATCGTCAGGCTCGAGGCAAGAAGGACGAATGACGAGACCGATGTATAGGGAATATCGTAGATCTCGTGTGGCTGCGGGCCGGTCAGGCTACGGCCCCTGTAAAGCAGGTATGTAGAGATCAGGGCGCCGAACAGGAGGCATTCGGACCCCAAAAACGCCCACATTGCGAGCTTCTTGTTCGATAGGCCGGTGTAAGTCTCCTCCGCGGCCGTATGCGAACTTTCGAAGGCCTCGCCGATCCTTGTCTCTAGAGCAGATGCATCATGTGCCATCGTGGGATCTCCTGGTGCCTGCGCCTCGAATAGGATCCTCGCTGGAGCAAAGGCGCCCGAAGAACATCACTCCGCCGCCGGCTCGAGAGCCCAACCATAAAGGCCCACTGCTGAGATAGCTCCCCCGACGAACGCCAACGGGATCCAGTAGATGAGGCCGAATGCTATGAGAGGAAGTCCCAGCGCGGCTACGAGAGGGAAGTACGAGGGCGAGGGCATGTGGATGTCGGCATGACCGTCGTCTGCGCTATTCGTCTCCTGGCCACCGGCTTGGTCGTCACTCGCTCCCTGCACCACCTTCACCGCAGTCTCGTCTTCAGCCAACGCGTACTTTTTGTAGAAGAAATCGTCCCGCGACTCGATGTGAGGTATCTCTTTGAAGTTGTACTCCGGAGGAGGTGAAGGAATGGTCCATTCAATAGTCCTTCCATCCCAGGGATCCGCCCCGGCGCGCTTCCCCTTTTTGAGAGAGTAGGCCACGTTGATCATGAATACGAGGATCGCCGCCGCGATCACCTGACTTCCTATCGTCGAAATCATGTTCCAGAAGTCCCAGCCCATCTCGGATGAGTAGGTATAGATCCGTCTCGGCATTCCGTGCAGTCCCAGGAAATGCATGGGGAAAAACGTCAAGTTAAATCCGATTAGCTGCAGCCAGAAGTGGGCCTTGCCGAGCCGTTCGTCGAGCAGCCGCCCCGTCACCTTTGGCAGCCAGTAATACAGGCCGGAAAAGATCCCGAATAAAGCTCCGCCGAAGAGCACGTAATGGAAGTGGGCTACGACATAATAAGTGTCGGTCTGCTGCAGATTGGCTGCGGCCACGGAGTGGGTCACGCCGCTCAATCCGCCTATCACGAACATCGCAATGAATCCCAGCGAGAAAAGCATCGCTGTCGTGAGCTTGATCTTTCCTCCCCACAGCGTGGCCAGCCAGTTGAAGATTTTCACTCCGGTGGGTACGGCGATCAGCATCGTCGAGAGCGCGAACGCCGTCACCGCAACCGGTCCCAAACCCACGGCGAACATGTGATGCACCCACACGCCCCATCCGATAAATCCGATGGCAATTCCGGAGAACACGACGAAGGGATAACCGAAGAGCGGTTTCTTAGAGAAGGTAGGCAGAACCTCCGAGACTATGCCCATCGCCGGAAGAATCAGGATGTAAACCTCGGGGTGTCCGAAAAGCCAGAACAGATGTTGCCATAGCACCGGGTCTCCGCCGGCTGCGACGTTGAAGAAGTTCGCTCCGAACATTCGGTCGAACATCAACATGAAGAGAGCCACGGCGATAACCGGCATAGCGAAAAGCGTCAAAAACGCGACCACCAGCGTCATCCACACAAAGACCGGCATACGCATGAGCGACATCCCCGGCGCCCTCAAGTTGATGATCGTAACTATGAAGTTGACCGAGGATGCGACAGACGCAATGCCTAAGATCTGCAGTCCCAATACCCAGAAGTCGATACCCCGACCTGGAGAAAACTGGCTTGTGAGGTTCGCATAGCCGAACCAACCTCCATCGGCGGCGCCGCCCAGGAAAAAGCTCGCGTTGAGAAACAGTCCGCCGAGTAAGAAGACCCAGTAACTGAAGGCGTTCAGTCGCGGGAACGCGACGTCTCGCGCGCCTATCATCAACGGAATCATGTAGTTGAAAAACGCTGCGGACAGCGGCATCACTACCAAAAAGATCATCGTGGTGCCGTGCATCGTGAAAAGCTGGTTGAAAGTCTCGGCGCTGACCACGCTGGCTTCGGGTCGAGCGAGCTGTAGTCGCATGATCAGCGCCTCGATGCCGCCGATCAAAAGAAAGGCGAAGGCCGTAACGCCGTAGAGGATGCCGATCCTTTTGTGATCTACAGTGGTCAGCCAGCCGACAAGGCCCTCTTTGGTCCTCGGTCGGGAAAAAATACCTGCGGTTCGTGGTCGTGGCAGCGTCGCTACAGCCATCTCTTCCCCTTACTTAAGGCTCTGCAAGTAAGCGATCAAATTCTCGACTTCGGCATCCGAAAGCCCGAGATTCGGCATTTTGGCGCCCGGTTTTACACCGGGTGGGTCGTGAAGCCACAGCCGGAGATTCTCGTCGTTGGACTCGAACATGGCGCCTGCGAATGTAGATCTGCTCGCGAAATGGGTGAGGTCGGGCCCTATACGACCTTGGGCATTGGTTCCGGCTATCGTGTGGCAACCTATGCAAGCTCCGGTCTCGAAGATACGTTTTCCCTCTGCTGCTTTGGAACCGGCTGCGGGAACGGCGGCCGGCAGCTTTTGAGACTCGATCCATGCCCTGAAATCGTCTTCGCTCTGGACGATCACTCTCAGGCGCATGTTCGCGTGCGAGGGACCGCAGAATTCGGCGCACTGACCGTAAATGGGCTCGCTCTCGGGGCGATCGGCCTTGAGGGTAAGGGTCCGCTCCTGCCCGGGAATGACGTCTTGCTTTCCGGCTAGCCGCGGCACCCAAAAGCTGTGAACCACATCCGCAGAAGTAAGTGTCAGTTTCACGTCCCTTCCCGCCGGAATATGCAGTTCGTTAGCTGTAATAACGCCTTCCTTTACGTACTCGTATTCCCACCACCACTGATGTGCTGTGACCCTGACTTCCAGAACTCCCGGCCCCTCGGGAATACGGTGCTGCTTCCAGATCAATCGCACGGTAGGTACGGCCACCCCGACGAGGATCAAAAATGGAACGATCGTCCAGACGATTTCGAGAGGGGTGTGTCCGTGCACCTGCTTGGGAGCGCGACCTTCGGAGTCCCCTCTGTCTTTGAAGCGAAAAACGGAGACCAGAAGCAGCGACTGGACGACGACAAAAATAACGGCGGCGACGAAAAAGACGGGAGTGATCAGGTTCGCTATGTCCCTTGCGCCTTCTCCGGCCGGATCGAACGTGTTCTGCGGCATACGTTCCGCGCACGAGGTGAAGACGACCGACAGCAGCGCAAGCGCCCAGATCGATCGCCCCGGCCCGGTCAAAGCGCGGGCCGACCTCGTAGCACCGACAAAAAGGCGCCGCGCGCGAGGTTTCGTTCCGCTCCCTAGGGTCATTGCCACACCTTGTTATCTTATTCGTCGTTTCTTAGACCTGGTTCGTCAACCGCCTCCGGCAGTGCCGGAGGATTGCACCTCGAAGACACCTTTCATGCTCGGATGCACATCGCAGAAAAAGTAGTACTGCCCGGGCTGCGAGGGCGTCGTGAATTGATAAACGGTCGAACCTTGGGAAATAAGCTGCCCTTGAAATACGGGGCTCTTCATCTGTTCGTCCAGATAAACGGCAAAGTTGTGTTCGACCGGGTCTTTGTTGACGAAGTTGACGGCTATAAGAGTGCCGGCGGGCGCTTGCAGTCTGTCCTTGTCGAAGGCGATGTTCTCTGCTGCAATGTCGATGCTGAACGACGGCGCCGGAGACTCTGGCTGGGCCGACGCCGACTCCTCTGCCTCGAGCCGGGATTGCGCCACCAGGCCTCCGCCGACCACGGCTGCGAACGCAATCGCCAGCACCGCTGTGAGAACGCTGGATTTGACCTTAGGTAAAGACGCGAACAGTGCGCTTGCACCCAGAATCACGCCGGCGATTGCGAGCGCGACCGCTGTGGCAGCTGCTTTGGACCCAAAACGCTGTGTCGCTAACAAAATTCGAGAAGCGAAATATACGACGACTACCAAAGCGCCGGCAGAAAGAACGGGAAGCGCGATCGGCTCTAAGACCCGCTTGCGCGCCTCTTCGGGAACAACTTCCGCTCGTTCCCTTATGACCGCCAGCTCTTCGGGCAAACTAACGGTCTCGACCAGACCGGGCTCTCCACCCAGGAGCGTTTTTATCCCGTTAGCGATCGCAAGAAGCGCAGAAAGCGAAATCAGTATCCATCCCAGCGTCGCCATCCCGGCGAACCATCGCTGCGGACCCGCGATGACCCTCCAGGCATCACCCGACGTAACGGGGAAGGCCTGCTGTGCGCCTGAATTTGCGAGGAATCCCTGTACCGCACCGCCGACGATTTCTGCGACGACGATGACGCTGAGGGCTACCACGAAAAAACCGAGGTGCGCGTCGATGAGTCTCGGATACCCCCACTTCCGTCCCGAGATCCGAGGGAGCGCGAAGTAAATCGCGCCCAAGAGCCACGAACCGCAAACGCCGAAGAGAAGCAGCCTGTCAACCCCTACAGATGCCCCCGTCAAACCGGTAATCTGATTTACCGTCCTCAATGCGGAAACCGGCATCAAGACGGCATAAACGGCTAGCGAGACCAATCCGGCTATCATCCATCGCATCACCGGAGATGCCGCGACCCGGGTCCACATCCCCTTGAGGCCCTTGGCCAGGTTGGCTACCACAGCCAGAATCGGCACTGCTGCAGCGATCGCAAAGGCGATCGAGGTGCTCTGGTAGGCGCCCGAAGCCGGGGTAAAGACAAGCCGGATTCCTCCGGTGAAAATCCAGAAAGCCGCGAATCCCCAGAGCGACAACTGCGCAAGCTTGCGCGAATAAAGAGGTCCTCCGGATGCTCTGGGAAATACGTAGTAGGCCACCCCCGTAGCCGTCACGAACAGCCACAGGCCTATCACGCATTGCGCGACGAACGATGACTGAATTGCCTGTCCGATTCCTGCGTACAGTGGAAGAGATCCCAGCACCAGGCTCGCCGGTAGCCAGATGAGAGCAGCGATGAAGTACCAAAGGGACGGATACATCCTGGGGTCGACCCTGGACATAACCGAAAGCAAGACGGCCCCCAGCACCACGAGCGCCGATGCAGCCATAGCGACATGTATTGGAGCAGGGTACTCCAAAAGCCACAGCGGACGCCCGAAACCGGTAGCCACAGCCACAGACCCGAGCCCGACAAGTGCAGCCCAACCCAGAGAATTCAGTACCAGCAATCCTGAGAACTTGAGCGGGGCGCCGGTCAGACGCGGGACGATGTAGATAACCGCCCCGAACGCGGCTGACGACAACCATCCGTAGACGACGACGTTCCAAAGGACGGGAAGCAGATTTCCGTGGGGAGCGATCTGAGCGTTGGCCTCCGACAGCTTCACCACCGCCGGAGACATGACCGAGGCGGCCCAGAGAAGCCCCGCCAGGCACGACGCAGCAAAGAACGCGCCCGAAAGTATGAAGTAAACCCGGGCCGCAAGATCTCCCGTCGAACTTTCCAGGCGAGCGCCTTCGTCGGCAGTTTCGGAAACCTCGGACGGCCCTCTGGTCACGGACTTTTCTGCCAGCGTTGCTGTCACTTATCGTCCCCGGTATTTCGCATCGGTGTTCGGCCGCTGATTTTCGGCTCTAGAAGAAAACCTTGTCAAGGTCGGAGCAGAACCCTTCCCTTTCATACGCCTGCATAAGAGTGCAGTCCGGCTATCCAAAGGTTGACTGCGAATGTGTTGAAGATTATCGCTGCGCCGCCTGCAATAGCCAAGGCCGCAGCGCCGCGCCCTTTCCAACCACGCGTGGCCCGCGCGTGCAAATACGTCGCGAAGATGATCCATACGATAAACGACCAGACTTCCTTCGGATCCCATCCCCAGTAACGTCCCCATGCCTGCTCACCCCAGATTGCGCCGGCGATTATCCCGAGGGTCCAGACAGGAAACGCTGCCATTACGAGCCGGTACGCAAGGCGGTCGAGTTTCTCGGACGACGGCAATCTCGAAATCAGACCCCTCTTGTACGGCGCCGCCGATACGGCCGTCATCGCCCCGGGGCCTTCGGGGCGGGAAGATACGCCCAGGGCCGCTGTTTTGGAATCCGAAAGTTCTCCCACGCCTTGCTCGTAGGCCGGAGACTCGACGATGAGTTCGGGGACCGCGTCGTCTACCTCGATCTCCATCGAGGTCGAGATCCCGTGTTTTCTTTCCCACTTCTCCCGGACCAGATAAAGGACCGACACGACCGACGACAGCAGCAGAATCCCCGCGCCGCTCATTACCAAAAAAACGTGCAAAATCAGCCAATTGGATCGCAGAGCGGGCTGTAGAGGCCCAGGTTCTGCATACAAAACCCATCCGACCCCCATCCAGACCGAAACGGCGGCAAGCACAAAACCTCCTATCTGGGGGGCGTCGAATCGGCGAGCCGTCACGAGATAGGCGATGACCATGACGAATCCGGAGCTCATCGAGAATTCGTACATGTTTCCCCACGGAACGCGACCGGCCGCTATCGAACGACCGACAAGAGCGATCAAGTGCAAGGCCGCCCCTACCGCCGTCACTCCGATAGCAGCGGTACGAAGGCGCTTCGATTGCCAGGCCAATCCGGCAAAAGAAATGGCGACTCCCGCCAAATAGACGACGACAGCCCAGACGAATGCGGCGTTAGAGAGCGAACTGAACGTCGCTTTGTAGCCCGTAAGACTCATCTTTCCTGATCGATCGTTTTCGTATCGCGAAGCGTTTGCCTCAACGATTCAACTACCGATTCGAATTCTCGATCGAACAATTCCTTCCGCTGAAAAGCCATCCCGCGAATTTCCACCGTCGCAATTTTCGCGTCCGAATCCGGCTGCGATGAGGTGACCTCTACCCAAAGTCTTCTCCTCCAGGAGTAAAGAGCGGGGAATAGAGATACGAACACCGCCACCGCCGAAACAGCCGCTATAGCCGATCCCCATAGATCTGAACGGACTTGAAATACCGAATAGCGCTTCAGCGCGCTCAGCTCCACTCGCAACCCGCCTTCGAGCACCACCGAGTCCGGGACTTTGTCGTTGGAGTGTCCCGGAAAAGTTACGAACTTTTGATCGACCGCCTCCAGCAATCTCTTGTCGAGCCTGTAGACGTTCTGGGGGCGATCCAACCCGAGATCCCCCCTGTATTCGGTGACCAGTACGAGGGGACGGTCGGGATTGTCGCTCACCGTGATGATGTCCATCGCTCCTCGATCGGACGCCTCAGGGGCGTCCGGGTTGGTGGCCCGGTAGGGAACCAGCCTGAAATCCGGAAAAAGGCGCAGCTCGATGCCCGCCTGTCCACCCGATGCAGAGGGCAATTTGATAGCCCCGAGTACACCCCGCATCGGCGCTGCACCCGAAGTGTTGTCTTCAGCGAAGAAGAGGACCGGGCCTTCGTAGAGCACCGTTTCGCCTTCAGTGACCTTGACGTCCGCCGCCCATCCATAAGAAGCCTGGTAGATTTTGACTCCTTCGTAATTGAGAGGCTTGTTGACCCTGATTTCATCTCGCAACGTCAAGCCGGAATTTGCGTCCTCTAGAACTACTCTCGAAACGAAGTCTCGAGGAGTCCCGTCTTCTCGATAAGAGACCTCGAAATCCTCGAGGGTCAGATAGAAGTTGCGGTGTCTGTTTATCAACGACGCCAGACGCCCTTCTGCATAATCGTCGAAGGTGACCCGGCCCCCCTCGTACCATCTACGGCCCTCCACCACCGCTACATAACCCTCGAACTTGGTCGCAACCGTCACAGCCCCGGCTAAAAACACCAAAAACAGCGCCCAGTGAAAAGCGAGGCTCCCGGCTTCTCGCCACCAACCTTTCTCGGCGATGAACTGGTTCCGTTCGTTGCACGGCGAGACTCGCCAACGCTTCTTTCGAAGCTCCTTTCGGATGGCTAACACAGCTTCTTCTACGCCGGAGCGCGCTTTCAGCGTGTATGCATAAGGCGGGGATGGGAGCGGACCCTCTTTAGGCGCCGCCCTCAACGAGCCCAAAAACCGGGCTAGTTGTCGCGTCCTCGGCACGAGACAGAGAAACAACACGAACAAAAGCGTCGCCACCAGAGCCAAAAACCACCAGGAGGTGAAAACCTCGAAGAGCATCAGTCGATCGAAGACCGTTCCCCAAAACGGATGATCAGCGATGAACTGAGAAACGCGGGAGGCGGAGTTGTTCTTCTGAGGAAGCACGCTTCCGATTACGGAAGCGCCCGCTACGGCGAGGAGCAACCAGATAGCCGTCCGCATCGACCGCAGACGCGCCCAACCCGTATAGCGATGCATCGCGCGGGGCGGCTCGGGTGGCAGGCGCGAGATATCCTCGGCGCCGCCGGCATCGCGATCTGCACTACGAGCTTCTTCGGAGGAGCGCGCTTTTCTTTCGGAAACCGCGGATTTCATCGAAAAAAACTCAGCGGACTAGCGACAACATGCATTCGAGATCGCCGCGGGTTAGCACTCCCACGAATCGTGCAACGAGTCTTCCATCCGACGAGACGACAAAAGTTGCCGGAGGACTCGAGACTCCCCATGCAGCGGCGATCGCGGCCTCCCGGTCGAAGATGTGCGGATAACTCAAGCCGAACTCGTCTACGAACCTCTCGGCCGGCGCCCTCTCATCCCTGATGTCTATCCCGAGAAACGCCACCGTGGGTGAAAGCTCTTCGAAGGCGGTTCTCAGTGTCGGGGCCTCTTCACGACAGGGCGCGCACCAGGATCCCCAGAAATTCACCACAACGGGTCGCCCTTTCATCTCGTCCAGATCGATCGAGCCCGAAGAATCGAGTCGTTGCCCCGCCGCCGCCGGCGCCGGCTTGTCTTCGATGAATGCGCGCCCTTCACATGCTGTGGCGGTCCGAACCGTGCACGCGACAGCGATCGTTCCGACCAAAGCCCACAGAGCGGCATGGAACCCACGCCTCGAAGGCCGCCACACCGTCGATTCCGGCTTATGGATGTGCAAAATCGACCGGGGTGCAGAGTTCACAGCTTTACGAGCGCCTCTCGAACAGCCGACCTCGAACAGAGATCCGGCGGCTTTGTATCGACCAACCGCTCCGAGTCTAGAATGTGAGTGGCTTCACAAGCCAAAGATGCCCCGGGCAGCTTACCCTGCCGCTTACCGGGCGTCGGTCGGGTACTTTTCGCGTAGTAATCCGGAAGAGCAAGGAACGATTGTGGGTAGCGCAGACAGAAGTTGGTCGTTCGCGATTTTGTCGGCATGGGTGGCGTTTGCCGTCCTGGTCTTGGCCTTCGGTGTCGTACCCAGCGAATTCATCGGATGGTTCAACAAGCGATGGAACGACCCGAACCTGCAGAGGTTCGTCCGCGACCCGATCGTTGTCGTGTACCACATCGTGGTCTTCGGAGCGATGATCGTTGGCGCCGTCAAGTACCAGGAATGGAAAGAGCGCAAGGCCAAGGAAAAGCCCGAGGCGGAAGAACAGGAACGCAAGGGGGCGCTCTCCTGGTTCGGTAGGCCGCTGGCCAGGTCAAAAGGATGATCCGAGGGCCCCGCGCCGCAAACCTCGACCCGCGCTTGGGAGGTTAGATGGCCAAGAACGTGATCACAGGATTGCCGGATCGTTTCGGCGATTACAAGCTGCAACTGGTCGATCCCGAGACCGTCCAGAAAGCTGTTCGACCCAAGCAGTTTTTGCACATCGATCAAGAAGAGTGCATTCTCTGCGAAGGGTGCGTGGATATCTGTCCGTGGAGATGCATCCATATGCTCGACACCTCGGCGATCGAAGAGTCCGAAGGTGTAGAGAGGCCTGGAGAAGATCCCGACGATACGGTCATATTCGTAGTCGACGAGGACGAATGCACTCGGTGTGCGCTTTGCGTTGACCGTTGCCCCACCGGAGTGATTATCTTGGGCAAGCTCGGTCCCGAGGCTAAAGAGCCCCTTCACGAGCGCACGCAAAGACATGGATACGCTTACGGAGTGCGTTTTTGATCGAGTATTCGAGGAGGCTTGAACTTGGCTGAGGCAAACGGCAACGGCGGCGCCGCGGCGAAACTCAAGGAAGCGGTAACGGCCGTCGTCGACCGCATCCAAGGGAGTCAGGCCTGGACTTCGATCTTCAGGCCCGGATCGATTTTCTCGAAGGGGTACTCAGACAGCCCGAGGAACCGATCCTATGTGATCATGAATTCCCTCGTTTACCACCTTCACCCGGTGAAGGTGAAGCGCCATGGTGTGAAGGTCTCCTACACGCTCTGCCTGGGAGGACTCTCGTTTTTCCTCTTCATCGTCTTGACGGTGACCGGGATTTTCTTGATGTTCGTGTATCGACCCACAGAAGCCAACGCCTACCCGGACATGCAAGCGATGATGACCAGCGTGGCTTTTGGAACGCTCGTCCGCAACATGCACAGATGGGGAGCTCACCTCATGGTGCTCTCAGTCTTCCTGCACATGGCGCGGGTCTTCTATCACGGCGCTTACAAACCGCCTCGCGAGTTCAACTGGGTAATCGGTGTAAATCTTCTGGTACTTACCCTGCTGCTTTCCTTCACCGGATACCTTCTGCCCTGGGATCAGCTCAGCCTGTGGGCGGTGACGGTAGGAACCAACATGATGGGATATACGCCGGTCTTCGGAAGAGAAGTCCGCTTCGTTTTGCTCGGCAGCACCGAAGTTTCGGCAAACACCTTGCTCAGGTGGTACGTGCTTCACGTGATCATGTTCCCGTTTGTGACTGCAATCTTTATGGGCATTCACTTCTGGCGAGTTCGTAAAGACGGCGGAATTTCGGGGCCACTATGATTCCCGGACACCTGTTGCGCCGGTCGAACCCGTCAGAACTGATGTGGTCTTTCGTAGTCGGAGAGAACCTGGAGATATAACCACTAATGGTCGAGATTCCCGAACACCTTCTCCAGCGTTCGAGAGAAGCAATGGCGAGGGCCAAAGCAAAGAAGGGGGAGGCCGCGCCCGAGCCTGAACGAAAAGAGGTCGAGGCTGCTCAGGAAGAAACCGCAGCGCCACAAGCCGCAGGCGAAACCGGCGCGGCGGCTGTGCCTAAAGAGCCGTCACCTGAGCAGGCGCCTCCGGCGCCGGCGCGCGCTCCTACGCCGCCCCCTGCGGCCGCTCCAGGACCGGCGCCCGCTACGACGCCGGCAGCCGCACCCGCAGCAGCCACGGCCGTCGCCACCCGCCCGGCGCCTCCGAAGCCCAAAGCCGAGCGCGCCGCAAAACAAGAGGAAAAGGTCCACACCCACAGGCTGCTGACCGTCGTCAAATCCCGTTCTATCCAGCAGACCAAGCCCGAGGCCGTCGACAAGGTAAACGTTTGGCCTCACTTGCTCGCCATCGAGTTCCTTGCGGCACTGGCCGTTCTTGCGTTCCTGACGCTTTTCAGCATCGTCGTCAATGCGCCGCTCCTCTCCGAAGCGAACTACAACCTGACGCCCAACCCCTCCAAAGCGCCCTGGTACTTCCTAGGACTCCAAGAGCTGCTCGCGTACTTCGACCCGATGGTGGCAGGAGTGACAATCCCGGGCATGGGGATCTTCTGGCTGATGGTCGCCCCCTACATCGACAAGAATCCTAGTAACGATCCCGATCACCGAAAGTTTGCCATCGCTTTGTTTACCTACTTTTTGATGTTCTGGGCGGTGTTGGTGATTATCGGCTCTTTCTTCAGAGGGCCGGGATACAACTTCGTATTTCCCTGGACCCAAGGTCTTTTCTTCGAACTATGACGGCACAGCAAGTTCTCGTAATCGCGATACCGCTTGTCCTGGCAGTCTTCGCTCTATTCGTGGTCCTCGTTGCAACTTCTCGACGACCCAGGAGCGAAGAAGAACACGTAAGCCTCGAAGAGAAATTCGAGGCTGCTCTAAGAGCGGTTCCCGGTGGAGTGCCGGAGGCCGGTATCGAGAGAGAAGAGGCGCAAGCGAAGGAGACGGCCGAAGGCGCGGGCGCGCCGGTGACGGTTACGACAGCAACGACCGCCGGCGAAAAAGCAACCCCCACCGCTGCTGCGCCAGCCGCCGTCAGCACGATTTCGGTAGCGCCTACTGAAGCAGCCGAGGAGATCTCGGGCGACGGACATAAAGTCGCAGAGATCGTGTCGCCACAAATCGAGCTGAAGCCGATCAAGACCGAAGTTGACGAAGAAACCGAGGGTATGACGCGACGCCAGGTCCTCAATCGGGGGATACTGCTGACCATCGGCGCCTCGCTCACATCTTTTGGAGGCGCCATCCTGGCGTTTCTCTGGCCCAGGCTCTCCGGGGGCTTCGGGTCGGTCATAGCAGCCGGCAACATCGACGAGATAAAGAGTGCAATCGCTACGAACAGGGAGCCTTTCTACAGCGCTGCCGGACGCTTTTACCTGATGACCTATGAAACGGCCCTCGACGAGTCGGTCGGCGAGACCTACTACCCGAAGACGTTTTCGGAGTACAAAAACGCAGGCCTCATAGCTATGTATCAGAAATGCCCCCACCTCGGGTGCAAGGTTCCATGGTGCAAATCGTCGCAGTGGTTCGAGTGTCCCTGCCACGGATCGAAGTACAACGCCGCAGGAGAGTGGCAGGGCGGCCCTGCCCCGCGAGGTATGTGGCACTTTCCGATAAAGGTGCAAGGCGGGGTGGTGATGGTCGACACAGGAAACCAGATCACCGGCCCCCCCAAAGGTACCAACACACCTGTCGATCCTTTAGCCAAAGGACCCCACTGCGTCGGGATTTGAGAAGGCGGTGAGGCAGAAGTGACTTCTCCCCTGGTCTTCATAGTCGGAGGCGCGCTCGTTCTGGGAGCGGCCATTCTCTTCTTCTTCTACACGGGAACCGAGCCGCTGCAACCGAAAAAGGAGATAGCCGCCAACAAAAAGCCTTATTACGACGACGAAACGCTGGAGGGGCCGGTCCTCAACAAAGTGCTGGGTTGGTCCTTGATATCGGCTTTCGTGATCGCAGCCGCTCTACCCCTGTACTGGGTAACCGAGCCCAAACGGCAGGTGAGGTTTGCCGAGAGGTATAACGAGCAGTCCATCGAGAGAGGCGCGACTTACTATTCCGACCCCAAAGTAAATCCATCCGGCTTCGGGTGCACCGTCTGCCACGGAGGCGTCCAAGGGGGAACAGTCAAGTACGTCTTGCAGTCCGGTCCTGACGCCGGACGAGAAGTCGTCTGGCAAGCTCCCTCGCTCGACGACGTCTTCTATCGTTTTTCCCGGGAACAGATACATGACATCCTGGTCTTCGGCCGGCCCAACACTCCGATGCCCGCTTGGGGCCTCCAAGGTGGGGGTCCGCTCACCGAGCAGATGATCGACGACGTCATCAACTACCTCCAATCGGTCCAGGTCAGTCCCGAGGAAGCAGCCCAGAAAGCGGGGTCGGGACTGGGGCTTTCGGGACAAGAGCTCTTCAACAGAAACTGCGCCCGCTGTCACACCCAAGGATGGAGCTACAGGTACCCAGAGCTGACCTCCGATCGTCCGGTAACTATGGGTCCGCCGGGAGGAGGCGCGTTCGGCCCGGCGATCAACGATGGGCGCAGCGTACGTCAGTTTCCCGATCCGCAGTCACATGTCAAATTTGTGAGCGACGGCAGCGTTTACGGTAAACCGTACGGTTCGAACGGAATCGGATCGGGAAGAATGCCAGGGTTCGGCAAGCTACTTACCGAGGAAGAAATCCGGCGGATAGTCGACTACGAGCGGAGCCTCTAAGCGGAGTCGGATGATGACTGCAACACTCGCTTTGATACTTGCAGCAGAGGCCGGACCGAAACTTTCAAAGACGGCCATCTTTTTCAGAGGGGTACTCGCAGTCATCATCGGCTTGGTGGTCTTCGTAGGAAGCATTTGGTTGGTGGTGGGAACCGACATCGGCGCCCGCAAGGGACTCTTTTTCGTACTGGCGATCTTTGCCGGGTTCGTCGTTATGCTCTCACTTTTGTGGTTCCGTTACCCCCAGCAGGCGCCCAAACCCGAAGGTCCTGTATGTCTAGGGGGATCGGTCAATCCGGAATTCATCGCGAACGGCGGAGCTCCGGATCAGTCCGAAGTCGATGTCGAAGTGCAACAAGATGGGAAAGTCGTCCAGGTTTCGATTCCCGCCTGCACCGGCGGAATCGTAGTCACCAAGTTCTTCTATCCGACGATCTTCATGTTCGGAGCGCTGATCGTAATGCTCGTCTGTCTGGGAATAATTCGGCGAATCGAGCGCTCGGAGCGCCTGGCTGCCGAACGGGAGGCTTCGATCGCCTGATCTCACTCCGCCGACCTTGCGGCCGCATGAGCCGCGGCATGGGCTACGTCTAGGGTTCGCTCCAGTTCGTCTCTTTCGTGAGCTAAGCTGATGAACATGGTTTCCATGGGCGAGGGGGGAAGCAGCACCCCCCGCGCCAGCATTTCTCTGAAAAAGGCGCCGTAGATCTTCGCGGACGCCGCTTTCGCCGATCGGTAGTCGGTGGGAGCGGTATCGGTAAAGAAAATGGACATCAAGGAGGCGCACGACTGCACGACCGCATCGAGTCCGGCTTCTTCGAAGATCGGTCCCAGCTCCCGGGCGAGCAAGGCTACCCGCCCTTCCAGCATGGTGTAGATCGACTCATCGAGATTTTCGAGCACCGCTAAAGCAGCAGCCGACGCTACCGGATTGCCTGCCAGGGTTCCCGCCTGATAAACGGATCCCGAAGGCGCCAGCGAATCCATGACCTCGGCTCGACCCCCAACTGCGGCCAGGGGGAAACCGCCTCCCAGAACCTTTCCAAGAGTTGTCAGATCGGGAACTACGCCGAAAAGCTGCTGAGCGCCGCCTATAGCCACTCGAAACCCGGTGATCACTTCATCGAAAATCAGAAGCGATTCGTGTTCGAGAGTCAGGCGGCGAAGGGTTTGGAGAAATCCGTTCACAGGCGGAACGAGACCCATATTCGCTGCGACCGGCTCGACTATGACCGCGGCTATGCGATCGCCATCGCTCAAGAAAATCTGTTCTACCGCTTCTGAATCGTTGTACGGTAGCACCACCGTGTCCGCCACCGATCCCCGAGTTACTCCCTCTGAGCCCGCAAGCCCCAGAGTAGCCACCCCCGAACCGGCGGCAGCCAGAAGCGCGTCGGAATGTCCGTGGTAACAACCCTCGAATTTAACGATGAGCGAGCGCCCGGTGTACCCGCGAGCGAGGCGGATGGCGGTCATCGTCGCTTCGGTCCCTGAGTTCACCAGTCGAACCTTCTCGATCGACGGCACCAAATCGGCCAGTCGCTCCCCCAAAAGCACTTCGGCCTCGGTGAGAAGCCCGAACGAAGATCCCCGGGACACGGCCTTGCACGCTGCATCGACAACCGGGGCATACGCGTGTCCGAAGAGAAGCGCTCCCCATGACTGGACATAGTCGAGATACTTCTTGCCGTCAACATCGAATATGTACGCCCCGGCGCCGGAACGAACGACTAGAGGCTCTGCGTCGACGGACGAGAAAGAGCGGACCGGTGAGTTGACGCCACCCGGAAGCACCCGGCGAGCGCGGGCGGTAATCGAGGCCATATCATCCCCGGTGGACACCGCACTCACTGCAATGCTCTCGCGGCTTCGAGCGCAAAGTAAGTAAGGATCATGTCGGCGCCGGCCCTGAATATGCAGAGGAGCGACTCCAGCATCACGGCGTCCAGATCGAAACAACCCTGGCGAGCGGCGAAAACTAGCGAGGCGTACTCCCCGGAAACCTGATATGCCGCCACAGGAAGATCGGTAGCAGCCTTGACGTCGGAGATGATGTCCAGGTAGTAGCCTGCCGGTTTTACCATCAAGATGTCCGCGCCTTCCTCGGCGTCCAGAAGAGCTTCCCTCAGCGCCTCGCGGCGGTTCGCAGGATCGAGTTGATAGGATTTCCGATCTCCAAAGCGAGGGGCGCACTCCGCCGCTTCTCTGAACGGCCCGTACAAACTGGATGCAAACTTGGACGAATAAGCCATGATAGGGATGTGCGAGTAGCCGGAGGAGTCGAGGGCTCGACGAATCGCCGCCACCTGTCCGTCCATCATTCCCGATGGCGCCACCAAATCCGCTCCCGCGGCGGCCTGAGAGACGGCAATTTCTGCGTAGCGTTCCAGAGTCGCGACGCTGTCGATCGACCCGTCTTCGTTCACGATGCCGCAATGGCCGTGATCGGTGTACTCGTCGAGACAGAGGTCGCAGATGACGACCAGGTCGTCACCGAATGCATCTTTGAGCCGCCGCACCGCTGTTTGCACAATGCCGTAGCGGGATGAAGCCTGGCTCCCTACAGAATCTTTGGCGGCGGGAATTCCAAAGATGATCACCGATGCTATTCCGGCGCCGAGAGCGGCCTTTGCCGCGTCCTCGAGGGAGGAAAGCGTGTGCTGATAGACTCCCGGTAGAGAGGCGACCGGCTCCGGCTCGGTTATGTTTTCCTTTACGAAGAACGGAGCGATCAATGCCTCCGGGGCTATCCGGTGCTCACGCACCAAATTGCGGAGCGCCTCGCTTCGGCGCAGCCGCATCGGTCGTTCGATCGGATATCCCAACTCGATCCTCCAGGGAAATCTCAGACTTCCGCTACGAGCAAATCCTCTCCGGTGACCAAAGCCGCTATTCGAGAAGCGCCCGTCGCGACCGCCGAGACCGCAGATGCGATGCGAGATCGCAATTCAGCCGAAGCAAGATTAGACGCCGCGACGACCAGTGCTTTAGCCGTTTTGATCTCGGAATCCTGTATGACCCGCGCCACGTCGGAGGGCCGGGCATCCTGAGCGATTTTGTCGGGGTCGAATGCGCGCTCGTCTATTCCGGCCGCGGTGGGACTGAGCTCCTCCGGAAGTCCTGGTTCGGCCGTGGGAGAAGGGCGCCCTTCCGAAGACATTCCCGTGTCAGAAAAAGACCCGGAGGCTGCAGCCCAGTACGAAGCCCGCTGAGAATGAGCCGACGACATAGCTCGCAGCAGGGAAACGGCCGCTGCAAGTACTGTCGAATCGTCTGCACCGATCGCCCGGTTATCCGAAAGGATCGAGTCGGCAGTGGGCGGTTGTGCAGATGTCGAGGCGATAACCCGTCCTTCAGCATCCGTCGAAACTACACAAAACCCTCTCACCTCGATCTTCCTCGCAACTGAAGGTGCGGTGGATGATTGGCCGGCTTCGTTGTGGCTCGAGGCTCGCTGCTCTGCAGCTTGCCACCGGCCTGACAGCCAGTCAGCGCCCAACCGGCATAACCGTCCCGAGGCGGACTCTATAGAAACCAGGCCCTCGAGAACGGCGCCAGGCTCGATTAGGCCGGAACTCCTAACCGGTGTGCTCACGGGCGAAGACGCGGGTAAGTTCGTGGGATCGGAGACTTCCATAAAATCGAGCGTCGGCTCCTTGCAGCGGTCGAGGAGTCTCTCCAGCGCAGCCCAATGCGTAGTCGTCGAAAAGAGCAACGACCCTATCGAACGAGCGAGTTGAAACGCTTGAAGTCGCTCCAGCGCTACTGCGTACTTTCTGGCGAGATTCACCTCGTCCTCCAGTAAAGTCCCCAGCGCCCGACGTTCGTCGCCCAAGGGCGTAGGAAGCGAATAGCGAATTCTGGGCGGATCGGGAGTCGCGCCGGCGCCGTGGATTACCTTTTCGAGAACCGCCACGTGAAAGTTGTGATCGTCGATCATTCGATCGACCGCCCTCTGAGCCCTGTCACCGAGCCTCTGTCCTCCCCGCGCTTCCGATGCCAGTGCCACCGCCCGGCGCTCGAGCTGAAGAAGAGAATTGATCAGATCGAGATCCGGAGATCCTTCTGGAAGTCTCGGCAGCCCGGTAACGGACACGCCTGCTGCAGGCGCCTCCGCAGACGGCCTGGAACATCCCGTTCCCGCCATACCGATGAGCAGCCCGGCAGCCGAGAATCGAGACGCTCTTGAAAGAAAATCCCGTCGGGAGAGCGCTCTTTGCAACCGGCGCCTCATGTTGTCCCGCCGGATCGCAAGGCGTCTACCAGAGCGTCGATCAAACCCTTCGGCGATTGCTCCGATGCAACCTTCGAGGGCTCTATTCCTAAGGCTCGCGCTGCTTCCGCGCTGGTAGGCCCGATGCATACCGTAACCGGCGGCGCCAGTTCAGCCCCGAAAAGCTCGACGAAGTTTTCCACCTGTGAGGCCGAGGCGAATACTGCCGCCGAGACGCGGCCTGCGAGAAGATAATCACGCGCTCTTACGACCCGTTCGTCGGTTTCTTCTGGTTTTTTCGTTTCGTAAGCTTCGACTACCTCTACATCGAATCCGCGCTCTTTCAAAATACGCACCAGCTCCGGCCTGCCTCCCCGGGCTTGCACCACCAGAACCTGCTCGGCCCTGTAAGCCAGAGGAAGATCGTTAGCCAGAGCCGCGGCAGTCGATAGACGGGGAACGAAATCGGCCTTGAGTCCTCGATCTTTCAATGCTTCGGCCGTTGCTTTGCCTACGCAAGCGATCCTGGTGCCCGCCAGCGATCTCGCGTCGCCGCCGGCGGCGTCCAACGTATCGAAGAACGCCTGGACTCCGGTTTTGGAGGCGAAGACTATCCACGAAAAACCCCCGCCCCTCGCGCGCTCGACGGCATCCTGAAGAGCGGTGCTGCCTTCGAAAATCCGGGTTTCGATCGACGGCGCTATCACAACGCTCGCTCCCAGGTCGTAGAGTGCAGCGGTCAGTGCTGAGGACCGCTCGACGGGTCTGGTGATCATTACGGTCTTGCCCGCCAGCGGCCGCAATTCGGCCCAGGCGATCTCGTCCCTCAACCTGACGACTTCTCCGATCACCAGTATCGCCGGTGACTCCACACCGGCTCGCTCGGCAGTTTCTGCAATCTCGCCCAGATTCGAAACCAGGACTCTCTGGGAAGCGAAGGTAGCGTTCTCGACGATCGCAGCCGGTGTTCGCGAATCCATGCCACATTCGACAAGCCGTGAGACCACCGTCCCGAGTGTGGAGACAGCCATCAGGAATACGATCGTGCCTTTGAACGAAGAAAGCGATTTCCAATCTATCTCGTCTTCACCGGGAAC
>VAPR01000625.1_pt1 | contig 21644 bp, 20 predicted proteins | sample 3380701 | NCBI WGS metagenome assembly VAPR01 (sample SAMN11536904, study PRJNA540576) | hot springs metagenome | isolation source: hot spring wet sediment | place: Spain: Lobios | collected 2014-01 | reverse complement strand
CTGAACGACGTGCCGCGGCAAGCGTCTGCTGCGCTTCTCCGAGGGCTCCGCCGGCACATGGGTAAGGTCCTTTTGACAGTACGGGCATATCCAGCGGTCGGAGGCGTCGCTGCTGTAAGAACGCTTGTAACAGCACGAGCATGTTTTCCGTAGCAATAAATCGCCCCCCATCTGGTTTTCTTTACCATAACAGATGGGGGGCTCACACCGAATCGGTGCGGCAGCTAATCTTTCTAATCCTTGAGTCTGATTGTTACCCTACCATGGGTGGGACATCAACGGATCTGTTTTGCGGCTGGGATGAAATCCGCAGCGCTTTCAACAGTGCCTCGACGACCTTCACGTCGCAGATCACGCCAGACATGGAACGGATCTCTTCGCATGCTTCTTCCAGCGTCATCGCCTTTCGGTAGGAGCGCGAAGTCGTCATGGCCAAGTAGCTCTCCACAATCCCCAGGATCTGCGATATCAGCGGAATCGCTTCTCCGCTCAGCTGATGCGGGTAACCGGTTCCGTCGAAACGCTCATGATGGTACCGCAAGGCTTTGACCACGCGATCAAAGTCGGGTGCCTCCTGAAACAAGTCGCCTCCGATGAAGCAGTGTTCCTGAACAATTTGATACTCGTGCTCGGTCAGCTTCTCTTCTTTTTCAAATACGTAATCAGGCCATTTGATCCGGCTCACGTAGTGCAGCAGAGAGATCATCTTGATCTCCCAATCGTGTATGTTCTCCTGAGGGAACTCCTTCAACACCTGTTTCATCAGCCGGCTCATCTGCTCGATCTCCCTGCTGCTGGTCTGGGATTTTCGTTCCACGATGGGAATCAGTGTTTGCAGTATGGTAATGGCATGCTCCCGACTCCGATCTTCAGTGACCTGCCGGTATGTATTCTTCAGGTAAGTAAGCTGGGCAAACGTGATGCAAGCAACCAACAAGCTGGCCAGCGCAATAAAAAAACGGTTGTATACATCAACAGGGTCCGTGACCGATGGGTCGAGAAAAGCGAGCAAGGTGTACAAAGCGTAAGAGGACGTCCCCCAGACGACGAATGCCGATTTGTTGTGAAACAGGCTGACCCCGATCGGATACAGGAGAAAGATCACCCATATCTGGTCAAATTGATAAGGATTATACAGTCCGACGAACGTAAGCAGGGATAAACAAAGAAAGGCCGTGACGTGGATGGAATGGCCGCCTTCTACAATTTGCCGCCGCTGCAATACATAGGCGATCCAAAAGACTGCAGCACAAGTTGACAGGCCAATCAGGTACGTCCAGGATTGCTTCATCATTCCTGCTGCGATCATGGCAAACGCTGCTGCCACCGTAGCGGTTACCAGTACAGCCATCCAGAACAAAATAAGATCAGCCAGTTTCCTCGTATCGTTCACTCTGCGCATGCTCTACCTCACTCTTTATCTATGATGGAACCTTCACGTATCCTTTTTTCAACGCGTACAGCACGGCCTGCGAACGGTTGGTCTGTCCCGTCTTCCGCAGAATGCTGCTCACGTGCGTCTTGACCGTCGCCTCCGAGATGAACAGTTTTTGCGAGATTTCCTGATTGCTCAAGTTTTCCACGATGAGCTGGAATATCTCCTGTTCCCGTTCTGTAAAGGCGATCTCCACCTCGTCTTTCTTCTTGCGCTGCAGCTTCGATTGAAAGCACGAGTATCCCATCAGCACCATGTCCATCGTCGTCAAGATCTGCTCTGGCACCGTGTCCTTCATGATGTATCCGTCCACGTTGGCATCGAGTGCACGGAATACGTCTTCGCTCTCGTCAAAAGCCGTTAAAATCAGTACTTTCACATTGGGCAAATTCTCCTTAAGCTTCTTGCAATTGTCGATGATGGAGGTCCCAGGCATTTTCAGATCGGATACGACCAAATCGGGCTTGACGGATAACGCCTTGGCAAACAGCTCATCGCCGTCGCTCGCTTCCGCCGCCACTTTGTAACGAGGCGAGCTTTCCAGAATCATTTTCAGACCTTCTCGAACAATGCGATGATCGTCAGCCAGGAGCAATTGCACCTTATCCATACATTTCCACTGCCTTTCTCGGGATAATTGCCACTATTTCCGTACCTTCGTTCGGTTTGGAGAGGATGTGCAGCGTTCCTCCCACTCGTGTAACCCGCTCTCTCATTCCCAGAACGCCGTAGCGCTGCTGTTTGATCGAATCGAGGAGAAAGCCGATGCCATTGTCCTTCACCCTGACCTTGATCTGAACCGGCGACGCATCCACGCTCACTTCCAGCACTGACGCCTTGGCATGTTTCATCACGTTGGAGGTCGCTTCTTCCACGACTCGGTAGATGGCATCCATAACGAGCAAATTTTCCTCGGTTATACGCCCCCTCGTTGTGTAGTCCACCAAAATCTCTGCGCCGATTGTCATACGTTCTAATAATTGCTCGATCGCATCGAAAATATGACTGGAATGTCGAATGTCGCGGAGATGTGTTATGGTATTGCGCACTTCCTCGTGGCACCACTGGATGCGCTGTTCCATCTGTTCCAGTTTCGCGGCCTGCCACTCCGTGATGTCTGGTGACAGGCTTTGTTTGATTTGAAATAACTGCGCCGACAGAAAAAACAGCTGCTGCGCAAGTCCGTCATGCATATCCTGAGCGAGCTTTTTGCGCATCTCCTGGTGCAGGGTGCGGGCCAATTCGTACTGACGGCGCATCAGCTTCCGATGATAAAAGACAATCACGGCAACCAACTTCAGCCACAACTGCTGGCCGCGTGTTAGCATTCGCCTGGTTTCCAGCTGGATCAGCAGGATTCCCCAACTCTGCTGCTCAAACCAAAGAGGCAGGTAAAAGTACATGCCCTCCTTCGCTTTGAAGTCGGTGAGTCGAATGGTGCCAGGCTGTTGATAGGACTCCGCGCCGGCGTCAAGCAAACTTTGCACAAAATACTGCCGCCGCCAGTCCCCATCCGCCTCCATCTCCTGAAAGAGGCAAAGGTAGACGTGTTGTTTGCCGAGTACACGCATGACCAGCTTTTCCGTCAGGTCGCATACATCGGCTGTGTTTTCAGCCAGAGCCAGACGCCTGCGGAATATGTAGAGCCGATAGAAAGAAGAGTAGAGCTTTTTGCTGTTTTTCAACATGACGGCAAACAGGAAGGCCAGGCCTGACCAGGTGATCACATCAAGCATAAAGCGAAGCTGATTGAGCATGGGAGTCGGAAGCAGCTGCTGTTGCGGCAGGGCCGCAGGAAGGAGTATGTAGGCTGCCAGAAAGAGAAGCGAGACGACAGCGAAATGCCGGGTACGAACGACAAGCCCGACCCAGAGCAGGCTGGTGTAGGCGTAAAGCATGAACGGGCTGTTCCAATTACCGGTTAGTGCGATGATGCACAAAGCGACCGTCAGATCTATGATGCCGAGAAGCAGCCACGATTTGCGCGGAAAGGCGTACCAAAACATCAGCGTGTACATGAGGAAAAGACCGATCAGCACGGAGAAAGGCTGGTAGTGGTATTGGTCCGCTTTTATGGAGAAAAGAAAAACGGATAAAAAAACAAACCACTGGTAGATGAACAAAAACAAGCGAATTTCTTTCAGGAAATCACCCATACGGAGAAAACTCCCATAATGATCCACGAATTTGCCGAGCAGTCTTAATACTACGGTATGAGGTGCAGTGAGACAATAGACTGAAATTGTCGAACATGTCCCATCTTTTCTGGTATTTTCGACCTACAAAGACATCTCGTGTTGGCCTGGGCCCTGCTCTTGCAGATCAACTTATTCGAAATAGATAGAATTCTATATTCGAAAATGAAAGGATTATAGCAACCTATTAGTTGGAAAGGGTTGGATATAGTGAAGCTGCTGGACATGACAGTGGGGCGTACCACCTATTCCGTCGATTTTTCTTCCTCAACACTGTTCGAAGCGGCCTTAGGCATAGCTGCCGCCACCTACCCCGAGATGTTCCCACGCTGGAAAAGCCCGCTTCCTTCTGGGAGAGGTACCGCCAACAAAGTGCCGATTTTGTACGCTAAGCCCTATTCGACCGAAAAAAAGCCGGTATCCTGTACGCTAAGGACACCGGCATCCACATTCTATGGATTATCTAGCCAATTGCATCCTTTTTTCTCCTTACTATTCTTAGTTGCCAAATTTTTTCTGCATGTATTCATCAACTTCAGCGAATGAACACTGCGGGTACCTCACCTTTATTTATGTGCAGGGTACCAGTAGCGCTTCCAGTATAGAATGAATTGCCATTTTGATTTACTGTCATAGATACTCGATCCTTGATTTTAAAAGGGAATACATTACCGTTTATATGAATCGATCCTTAACCTTCAACTTTAAAAGGTAAGTTCTCATCATCAAAGCCTTTTTCTCTTTCAAACTTAATGCTACCAACGATTTTATCTGTTGATTTAGGATCAGCATTAAAATGACGAACATTTTGGTTATGAAATTGTGCGGTTTCGATAACAGGCTTCTTGCTCATAACCAGCAGTTAAAGAAGCACCACAAAAAATACAGTTTTTCTGGCCCATATGTTTATTTATATATGGGGGCGCGCCAACATTTTAACGAAAATATACGCTAAGGAACTTTTTGATACAAGAAAGTCGGTATGCTGTACGCTAAGGATTACTGGCTTTGCGCTGGCCCGTTATAGCTGATTTTGCAAGGCAATAAGCGGTTCAAGTCCGAATGTGAGCGGCATTGATGGTGCGGCTTTTCTACATTGTGTGTCGAATTGAGTCGAGAAGATATTTGAAAAAAATGGAATGCAATGTAACAATTGGGTTATTTGCTCCGTCTCTATCATTGGAGGTACAAACCTCTGAAAAATAGATTAGGAGGGTAAACCACATGATCATAAAGAAATGGCTGATAGGTGTAATTGCTGCTTTGGCAGTAAATGCATTTGCTATTCAGGCATTGGCTGCGAATGATGTAATGGACCTGAAAGAAGGCCGGAATGTTAGGTCGGGTCCAGGATTAAGTTACACAGCGATCAAATCATTAAGTACTGGGTCGGATGTTGTTACTGTCGATGATAACGAAACTGTCAAAGATAGTTACGGCTGGTGGTACACTTATTATCCAGACAGCACTTACGGTTATTCTAAAAAGGGATATATTGCCGCAGTAGTGTATGGGGGCGATGTACCTGGCGAGTATACGCAATCCGCCACAGCAGTTACTTCCAGTTCATCGTACATAAGCTATACACAGGCATGCCCGTTATCCTCCAGTTATAAGACCCATACTGGAACGGTTTATGCGACTGGCTCCACCTTAAAGGCTTCCAGTTGTAATCCGAGAGCTTGGCAAATTGATGCAATGGGTAACCCTGCTTATGTAGACGGTATGAAAGTAAATGCGATCAAAAAATAAGATGACTAGGAGGGGTATATAGAATGAAAAGAAAACTTTCACTTGCGGCTGCGGCACTTGGAGTAGCATCTGTTTGCGTCTTTACTTATTCAAATGCGTTCCCGACATTTGCGGCAGATAGTACCGCCAGTCAAAATGAAGTGGCTTCTAAATCGCAAATCGAGTATGTCAAAATAACAAACGCTGATGGAAGCTATATGGAAGCATGGAGAAACTTGGCTACCGGCGATGAGCGTGTAGATCACTATGATTCTCAAAATGCTCTTCAAAGCAGAACGATCACAACGGAAAACGGAAGCCGTGTCTACTCCATTACCCGGATCGAAGGGAACTTGGTAGGGGAAACCTGGGTATTACCGGACGAACTGGTAAAAGAGAATCAAAAGGTAATCAAGACTTCCCTACTTGACGAAGCAAAAGCGCAGGTTAAACAGTTGGAAAAGGGAGAAAAAGGCCAGGCCAAAGGTACGGGTGTCTTGAAGTTTAAGGAGTCTATGAAAACGAAAAGAGGTGAGTTGACGAAGGTTGTAACGGTTGATGAACAATCCGGCTTGCCAGTGAAAACCGAGTTGTATCGCAAAGATGGAAACAAGGATGTATTAATCAACGAAACCAAGGAAGAATACAAAACTTTGGCAGATGTCCCTAAAGACTTGTTTAAAGATTTTGAGGAGCTTGAAATGAAGGAAGTTCCTTATGATACAGACAGTAAACCTGCTTCTAACGGATAATTATTTCATTAGCCCTTCCGACAATTGGAGGGGCTTTATTCATTCCGGAGTAGAGCCAACATTTTGACGGTTTTATATGCTAAGCCTATACCAGCGTTCTTGACACCAGGGGCAAACGTATGGAAACAGATGGTAACTTGCTGACGCAAACCCTCATTACGGCTCAGGAAAAGGAACAACGACTTATCGATTCGTCAGCGATCAATTTTCATCGTTCTATACGAAAGTCATCGATACGAACGCTCGTGACGTAGTGCATGTCATCGATGGCCTTTTGCATCATGAATCTGAGCTGTCTATTGAAGAACATTATACGGATACGGCTGGCTACAATGATCAAGTCTTTGGTTTAAGTCATTTGCTTGGATTCCGGTTTGCTCCACCCGAAGCCCTGGTGGAGTGGGCAACGGGCGGCGTTCGTTATCCGCCAGAGCCAGGCGTCCGGCGCGTGCTGCTCATCCCGCACACCGTCTATCGTCCCTGGACCATCCAGGCTGACGCCGAGCAGACGAAAATCCTCTACTACCCGGTCAGCGACGAAAGTCTTTACGGTGATTCCGACCCCTACCGTCCACCGCACATGCTCGTACAGATGCTGAAAGCGTTGGCGGATGAACACCGCCTGCGGATCGTGAAGCTGCTTGCTGAACAGGAGTGCAGCCTGCAGGAACTGACGGACAAGCTTTCCCTGGCCAAATCAACGGTTCACCATCATCTTTCCATGCTTCGCTCCGCCCAGCTTGTCGGTACTTCAGGAGACAAGTACGCTCTCAAACCGGCAGCGCTGGATCGATTGCCCCTTCTCTGGCAGCAGTATGCCGCTGTAACGGACATTGGCTTCGACTCGGAGACCGGCCATGCGTAGCGGACTGTTTCGAAACCGTTCCACTATGGGCTGTTCATGGCCGGATTTCCGCTCGGCTACTTTCTCGGATCTCTGGTGATCGGCAGCAGGACAAGCAGTTTGAATGGCCGGTTTGTGATGCTCGGGTCTCTATTCCTGGGGGGTTTGTCTTTCGTCGCCTTGGCCTTCACCCATCAGATATGGCTTGCCCTCGTGATCGAGGTTGCTGCCGGTATCGCAGCCCCCTTTTTTCATGTACACAGCACCAGTCTGTATCAACGAAACGTACCCAACCATCTCCTGGGCCGGGTACTCTCCGTCCGGTTGCTGATCATCCGCGTCACCATGCCGCTCGGGGTATGGCTGGGCAGCCAATTGGGCGAATCTCTGGGGATTCGTCCGATATTCACGGTGATGGGCTTGATAATCTGCGCCGCTTCGCTGCTTGGAATGATGCTGCCGTATTTCCGCTTTTTGCACCTGAGTTCGGAACAGCAAAAAGCATGATAAAAAGATAAAAAAATGTGAAAATTTAGCAAAAAATAGGACATTATGCTTATAATATACTTACTCTATCGATCTACATTATTTTCTCAAGTAAAGGAGCTGCCGAATGTCACATCAAAACGTTCAAGCGCTTATGGAAGCAGTCAACCGCGTCATTGTCGGAAAAGAAGATCAAGTCAAACTTCTGGTTACGGCACTGCTCGCCCGCGGTCACGTGCTGCTCGAAGATCTCCCCGGCATGGGAAAAACCGTGTTGGCCAAGACACTTGCCCAAGCCATCGGCGGTACGTACAACCGTCTTCAGTTTACCTCCGACCTGCTGCCTTCCGACGTCGTAGGTCTGCACTACTTCAACCCCAAGACGAGCGAATTCGAGCTGCGTCGCGGACCTGTTTTCGCCGACGTGCTGCTGGCGGATGAAATCAACCGGGCTACTCCCCGCACACAATCCGGCTTGCTGGAGTGCATGGAGGAGCGTCAGGCCACGATTGAAGGCATCACGCTGCCGCTCCCGTCCACCCTACTGGTACTGGCGACGCAAAATCCGATTGAGTCGGAAGGCACGTATCCGCTTCCCGAAGCGCAGCTGGACCGCTTCCTGTTCAAATTGTCACTCGGCTACGGCAATCGGGAGGACGCCCGGGAGATTCTCCGCCGTTTCCGCGAAGCTTCACCGCTGGAAGAAGTGAAACCTGTCATCAGCGTAGAGGAGATCGCCGCGATTCAGCAGGAAGTGAGATCCATACACGTGAGTTCGGCAGTAGAGGAATATGTGCTCGACCTCACAGAAGCGACCCGCACGCATCGCTTCATTGAGATCGGCATCAGTCCGCGTGCGATGCTGGCGCTGGTACGCGCTGCCCAGGCTTACGCTTATCTGGAAGGCCGCCGATTCGTGCTGCCGGATGACGTGAAGCAGGTGGTGCCGGCACTCTGCACCCACCGTATCACGCTGTCCATGGAGGCGGAGCTGCATGTGACGGAACGGGAAGTAATCGAGGAAATCCTCCATACGGTACAGGCTCCTGTCGAGGGTGCTTTCAGCAGATGAGTACCCGACAAACGTTTCACGTTCTCGGCAGTCTGTTTTGTCTGTTCGGATTCATGTCCGGAAGCTGGTTTCTCTGGCTGTTTGGCGGATTTTTCTTTTTTATGACGGAATTTCACCGCTGGTGGCTGAGTCGGCTGCCGCGCTGGATTCACGTCGACTGGGAGGCGGAGATGAGCAGAGTCATGCCCGGTTCGCCCGTCAAGGTTACCCTGCGGATGACCAACCGTTCCTGGCTGCCTCTCCCCTACACCCGTATCCGCTTCTCTCTCCCTGAGCACGTTGAGGTGGAAGGGGCGGACGAGGCAAAGCTCGGCAACAAAAGAATGGTGGTGCAGCTCTGGCTAAGCCTCCCTCGCCGCAGGCAGATCGAGCGTTCCTTTACCATTACTCCACAGCGGCGCGGGATGGTTTGGCTGACGGAAGTACAGGCCGAATTTATCGATCTGTTCGCAGACGAAGACTGTTCCGTGAATCTGCCCATTGCGTTTTCTCTGCTGGTCTACCCGCTGCCGCTGCCCATCCCTCCGCTTGCGATGGGCGAAACGGAGCCGATCGGCCGCCGTCTCTCCCGCCAGCGGAGACAGGAAGACCTGACGTTCCTGCGCGGGGTTCGCCCTTACATGCCGGGAGACCGAATGAAGCACGTCGACTGGAAAGCAAGCGCCAAAACGGGTGCGCTGCAGACCCGTCAGTTTGAGTTTACCGCCCACCCCGAATGGCGAGTGGCCGGACATATCCTGCCGTCGTTTGAGCCCTTGATGCAGCGGCACAACGACGAGACGAACGAGCGGACCATCTCCTACCTCGCTGCCGTCGCCGTCTTGTGCCGACGACAGTCGCTTCCCTACGAACTGCTACTCAACGTGAAGCAGCGCGGCAAAGAGTTTTACCATCTGCCAAAAAGCAGCGGCAAGGCCCATCACGTTCACGTCATGACGCAGCTCGCCCGCCTGCATCAGTACGTTCCGACGCAGCTTTCCACGGTACTGCGCCGTCTGGAACAGAGTCAGCAGCGGGAGGCCGTGCTGGTCGTGTCCCCCCGAGTGGACGAAGCTGCCTATGCGGCGATGCGGCGTCTCGTCCGTCGCGGCCACACGGTCGTCTTGCTCGATGTCTCCGGTGACCATGCTGTCTATCGACGGATCGAGCCAACACAGAGTGGAACAGGGGGGCTTCTTCGTGAAAGCTAGTTCGTTTTTTCGCTGCATGCTGGCGTTTTGCCTGGAATCCCAGTTGATTGCTGCGGCATTGCTGCTGCTAGGCTACCTGCCTGTCAGCTTTGCCGATGTCGCTGCGTTTTCCCTGTTGGCCACGCTGCTCCTCAGCCTGGGCGGGTGGCTGTACCACGGCGGTGGAATCAGCATGGTGCTGCATCTGCTGCTCTACCCGCTAGTCGGAGCTGTCGGCGTCATCGCTTCCTGGGTGCTGGACTCCTGGACGATCGGACTTGTACTCGCCGGTCTCTTCTATTGGCGTATCCATACAGTGGTCACGCTTCGCCTCTACCACCACGATCTGCTCCGCCGCTTTATTCTGGCGTTGTTCGGCTACATTTTCAACCTGGTGTACGTGGTGATGTTCGTGTCGCTGTACACCGCCGATATGCCGGACTACCGGGAGTTCTACGCGATGATGACACTCCTCGTGGCAACCTATGTAGTGGTGGGCTGGGGTGAGTTTCTCACACGGGAAAAGCCGCCTGGGGTGGTGCTTCCCCTCCCGCTTTTGGCAAGGCTGGGCGGGCAGCTGCTGGCGGCAAAAGCGCTCCTTACCGTCGGCTATGCGGCTGCAGCAGGAACGGTGCTGGCGCTCCTGGTCTTTTTCTGGTCACTCGTGAAGCAGCCCTTTGGCGAACTCGTTTACGCGCTGTTCAAGCCGGTCCTGGAGTGGATCGCTTACTTGGTGGCCCGACTCTCCGTCGTTCTGAAAAAAGATGACCGGATCAACAACCTGAACAACGGTGAGGGTTCCGGAGAGCAGCTGGCGGAAGAACTGGCCGGAAGCGGAGGAGAGACACTGTTTTCCATCCTGCAGCCGTATCTCGTCGGTACACTGGTTCTTGCTTTCGTCCTCTGGCTTGCATGGAAGATCTGGCAGCGCCGCTATGTCGCCGATCAGGCGGAAGCAAAAGCGTCATCTGCGCCTACTGCCGCCACACTCTCTTCGCTTTCACCGACAGCACCGACATCTTCTGATGTAGGCACCCGCTTGCGCAATCTGTTCGACGAGTGGTTCGGTCCCAAAGACGACCGCGTCCGCTACCTGTACTATCAGTTTTTGCGCTACATGGCGGGCCAGGGCATCCACATCGAAAAGCACGAGACGAGCCATGAGTTTCTCGGCCGTGTAAGCCGGACGTGGTCGGACCCGGCGCGCATTCAGTTGGCAGCGCGCATCACCGATACGTATGAACGATACCGCTACAACCAGGGAAAAATCGAGCCCGAGGAAGTGGCCTCGCTGGAAAGCAGTTTGAAACAACTTCGCAATAGCGGTAAGTAAAAGGTAAGCGGGATTCCTGTTCATGAACAAGGTGTGGAAAGGCATTCCTGACGAACAGCTGGATTGGCGCCCCGATTCCGAGGCGGTCAAACGATGACATGAAGCACAAGGTCCGCTGTCATATGGGCAAGCATCGCGTATTCCAAACCCTTTTTCCAATAGAGCCAGCCAAACCAGATGCCGCCCAGGGCATTTAGGACCAATCCGCGAACAACCAGCATGGGAGTAAGTTCGCCCAATGCCTGCATAGTCGCAGGCAGGTGCAGGACACCAAATACGATACTTGAGACCAGAATGGCAAGTACGAACATCCAGCTGCTGGTTTGCTTGCCAAACAGTCGGTACATCACCCAAACGAGGAAAGTCATCAGACCCAAGCGCACTTGCAGCTCTTCAACGATGCCGCCATAAAAAATGGTGGTTAAGCCAATCCAGCTGGAGTCTTCTGGTCCCTGAAGCTGAGCGAGTTCGGGATTGCGGGGGAGAAAATAGAGATAGTCTAGTGCGATGATCATCAAGGAGACGAGGATGCCCCCTGCAACCGCCAAAATCGCTGTCTTTTTCTGAAAACCTTCATGCGGCGTACGGTATACCCATCCCTTCCACAGAGAAAGCTGCAAGCCAACCGTAGCGGACAGACGAATGCCCAGATAGCTTAGGCCAAAGGTAAGAACACCTGTCTGAACCGCTGAAATGGCGATAAGCACCGCTGGAGGGATGGGTACACCTGCAGGCACCTTGATCACCTGAAGCAAATAAGGCGTCATCACAAGATAGGCCAGTATGGATAGACCAGCAAATACAAGCGCTAAACGAAGGGGTCTTTCCTTCATGTCAGGACCGCCTCTCTCTCTTCCAAATTTTTCGAACCAGGAGCAAATAAACAAGCAGCGGGGTGGGAATGCTCGTTAACCCCCATAACCCCCACAACCAGGGAAAGCGACTCCTCTTTCTTGCATCAAGGAATAGCCATGTACCTTGAATCGCTGCAGCACTAAACAAGATGACCCATATCCACCAGGGAAGATCATGTGGTTGTGTCATGGTTGCGTACCCACTTTCTTGCCAGAATCAGGACAAATGCCAGTAACGATAGCCCTTGCAGGATGAGATAAACCACAAGTGCCTGCTTCTGTGCGAAATACAGGATGGAAAAAACCACAATCGCTACACACCAGAACGCGAGCAACTCGAAGCGCAGGCGTTTTTTTGCTTTTTCTTTTGTGTCTTGAACGATGGTTTCAAAATAGGCAAGATCAGGAGTATCGGCAGGAAAGAGGTCATCCAGCGCATTCAGACTCTGTCGCATCTCCTGAAAGAGTTTGTCATCCTGATGATGTTTCATCGTCCACCCATTCCTTTCTCAACTGTCGACTGGCGTGGTGTACTCTTGACTTGACGGTTCCTTCACTGACATGCAGGATGGCGGCAATTTCCGTATAGGTGTAGCCGTAGTAATGCTTGAGGATCAGCGGGATTCGATGCTCCTCCGTTAATGTGGAGAGAACCTCCAGAAACTCTGGCCAGTCTCTATTTTTATGTCCGGCTTCCCACTTCATTTTCCGAATGGCTTTTTCCTGTTCCGCCCATCTTTTCTCTACGTTCTGCCTGCGGATCGAATCGATATACAGTCGGGAACCGATGGTAATCAGCCAGCTGGAAAAAGATGCTCTGCCGTCATACAGCGAAATTTTCTCAATGGCCTTGATCAGCGTTTCTTGCGTGAGATCCTCTGCGAGATAGGGGTTTAGTGTAATTTTGATCAGGTAACGTTTCAACATGGCGTAATGTTTTTGCAGGAGCGCAGATAATGCCTGCTCATCGCCCTGTTGCGCTTGTGAAATCAGGTCTTGATCATCCATATCTGATGGAGCCCCTCTCCGTTGCATTCAATGGTAATACGTTTAGCGTACTCGATCCGTTCAATCTATTAAAAAAAAATTTTTGTATACGGAGGTGCTCCGATGGCATCGTTATGGAAAATCGAACAAGCGCTGGAACGACTTTTTCGGGTAAACGAATGGGAAAAAGACCCCGGCTTCAGCCGCTTCATTCCGATGGTGTATGATCCCTTGGGATTCCTCTGGCAGGACTTTTTCGAGCCGGAGTTTACGAATCGATTCAACGGCTTCATGCTGCGCGGACGAGAGGAAGTGAACACCGTTTTTCTCGCCGTCTTTCCCACCGACGAGGTGCTGGATCGCTTTATCGCCGAAAGCTCCCCGGGCGACCTGCTGTTTATGCACCATCCGCTGGTAATGGAGTGCGGTGATCCGCGCGGACAGTGGGGGCGCGGATTTTTGCCGATCAACTGGGAGCACCTGGAAGCCATACGGGCAAAAGAGCTCTCCGTCTACACCTGCCACCTGCCGATGGACACGAGTCGGGAGATCGGCACCACCAGTGCGATGGCAGAAGCGTTGGGCGCTGAGTTCATGGAACCGTTTTGGGAGGCGGGCAACGGCCACGCGGGGATGATTTGTCAGGTGCAAAAGACCACGACGGACGAGTTAATCGATCGTTTAACAACCATTTTTGACATCCCGTACGTGGATCTTGAGGGAAAACGGCACGATTCCATCGAGCGAATCGCCATCGTTGCCGGCTGCGGGGATGTCGTCGAGGCCATGAGGGAGGCGGAAAGTTGCCGGGCACAGGCGTACATCACGGGAGAAATCCACTGCCACATCGACAACGAGTACGGGCGGCGCCGATACCAGCAGATGATGGAATATGTTCCGAGCACCGCCATGTCGCTGATCGGCGTCTCCCACGCCGCTTCGGAGTATCTGGTGATGAAAACGCAGATGCAGCGCTGGTTTTTGCGGAACTTCCCGGTCGAGGTCGTACATCTGCCGCAGCGGGTTTGGTGGAAGTAAGAGAGAGAAGAGGAGCAATTTCACTTTTCATCCGTAATTTTACAATAAAGTAAGTCCGATTATAAGCAAGCACCTCTCTAGGCAAATGCACATATGTTGGTGTTGATTAAAGGAGGGGAATTCCTTTGAGCAAAGCCAACTATGACGAATCCGCCCTGTTTGAACACCGCTTCTGGCTGCAGATCCTGGGCGACCACAGCCGCTTCATCATGAACGCTCTCTCCCCTGTGGAGATGGAAACCATTCAGGTTGCCGCGCACTTCATCCACGTCTTCGACCAGCTGCTGCAGACCGCACGGCAGCCTCTTTCGCATGACGATATTCTCATCTTGAATCAGCAGGCGTATTTCCAGACCAACGAGCTGCGCAACCTGAAGCTGAACATCCTCTGTCGGCAACTGCAGGGCGACATCACGATCAGCCTTCCGCCGACGTTTCTCAACCACATGGTAAATGAACTGGAGGAGTATCTGCGCATCCTTCAGTTCCTGCTAGCCGGAGAGCTGCCCCCCGCCTGCCACCCTTTGCACTACCATCTCCTTTGGCTGCCTGACGCGTCCGGCCATGCCATCACGATCGCCAGACTGGCCGATCCAGTGGAGAAAAAGATCAGTATGACGGGCGAGGAATACAGTGAACTCTTTGACGCCTTCTTCATTAAGGCGACGGAACTGGCAGGCTACCTGCGCTCCAATCTGGAACAGTTTCCTTCACTGTCCCGCTTCAATCTCGACGTGGAACTGGAGATCAAGCTGTTCACCCGGTTCCTGAACGAGATCGAAGAAATGGAGCTGGACGACACCCTGCTCGGCACCATGATGCCGTTGATGCCCGACCACATGGCACGGGAAGAATGTTACTACCTGATCAAGCTGTCACAAGTTTCCGAGGTGACCACTCCTGACTGTGACCCGACCAAGCCCCGAGTCGAGTAACTGTAACAAAACGCCCCCTGTACCGGCAAGTGGTGCACTACCGGAAAAAGGAGCGTTTTTCATTAGCGAACACTTTTATAATAGATCATGGTAGCATCCAATTCACCCGTTGCAGATTTCGCAAAATCAGGGATGCGCCCCGCTTGAGTAAAACCCAATGACGCATACAGGTGATTGGATGGGTCGCCCTCTCTCGTATCGAGTGTCAAGAGCGACCTTCCCTCCTGCTTCGCTCTTTCTTCCACCTTTTGCATGAGTGCGCGACCGATGCCCTTCCGCCGAAACGATGGGTGTGTCATCAATTTTGCCACTTCGGCTCGATGGGTGCCGTTGGGTTTCATACATAAATGCAACTGCACACTTCCCGCTATCTCATCGTTTACTTTTGCCACGAAGAGAATCACACCGGGCTGACATACGGTTTCCCAGTAACGCATCGCATCGGAACGTTTCAATGGCGGCAGAAAACCAATCGAGGCGCCGTCGTCTACTACTTGTATCAACATCTCCGACAGCTCATCGATATGATCTCCGACTGACCGCAATTCTTCGATGTTCAGATCGCTTTTCATCTCCACATCCTCCTCTGGAACAACGGACATTTCTTTCTCTCCTTTTCATAACAACCGTTACCTTCATTGTAAGAATCTGATAGAGTGGAAAAAGAGCAAAGATTTCGGCTCGCATTTCAACTTTTTTGCCCGGCCGAACAGAAATGGGGTTGGCTTCATCATGCAGGCAGCGGTCGAATATCTCACATTGAGAAAACATTACCCTGACGCCGTGGAAGGGGTACCGATCCGGGTCTCCATGGAGGATCTTGCGAAACTTCTCTACTGCACGCCCCGAAATGCCAAATTAATCATTGCCAAACTCGCCAGAAACGGGTGGATCGAGTTTGTTCCGGGACGCGGCAGGGGGAACTTGTCCTCTCTTGCTTTCTTTGTCTCTGCGGAAGAAGTTCTGTTTGAACAAGCGACACTGCTCGTGCAAAGCGGGGATTTTCACCGAGCCATGGATTTGGTGAAGGCGTACGGGGATGGAGTGACGACAAAGAATCGCTTGATGGACTGGCTTGCAGGTTATTTCGGCTACGTGTCCGAATCGGGAGAGATTCAACCATCAGAGGTTCTCCGATTTCCCATTTACCGAAAGCTGCATACGTTTGACCCGGTGTACGCCTACTTTTCCCTCGATGCGCATATGGTGACTCAAATCTATGACAGTCTGGTCCGATATGATGCTGGCTCAAACACACTTGCTCCCCATTTGGCCCATGCTTGGGAAGCGAACGCGGATGCCACCAGATGGGTATTTACCTTGCAAAAAGGGATCCGGTTTCACAATGGCACAGAGGTAACGGCTGAGGAAGCAGCATGGTCCCTGCAGCGATTGTGGAAGGCGGAACCCGCGTCCTCGCAGGCTTGGTTGCTACAGGACGTGAAGTCCATCGAGGCACTTGATGCCTATACACTGGCGATTGAATTGCTGCGACCCAATCATCTTTTTCCGAGGATGCTGAGTTATCCTGCCGCCTCCATAGCAGGCCGACAAACCGTGGAAGGGAACGGTGTGGATACCTGGCCGATCGGGTCAGGACCCTTTCAGGCGGTGAAAAAGACAGAGGACTACTGTGTTCTCGAGGCGATTCGTCCTCATTTTGCCGGCAGCGCCCATTTGGACCGAATCGAGATTGTGAACGTAGCTGCTTATACCGATGATCTTGGTTTTTTGCAGGAGCAGCGCGTGGCTGTGAATACGGATGAACCGCCCTATCGGCGTTCCACCTCATGGACGGAAACCAATTCCATGCATTCGGGAAGCAAGCTGATGACGTTCAACCAGTTTAAGCCCGGTCCCTTGCAAGATGTGCGGCTCCGGGAAGCGATTCATCGGCTGCTGGATCGAAGGCAGCTTGTGGACGATTTGCGTGGAACGCGGCTGTATCCCTCGACCGGGTTTCACATCAATGGCACCCCCTCCCCCGCGGACAGTGAATATGATCGGCAGAAGGGTCTGGAATTGCTCCAACAGTCAACCTACAAGGGAGAAACGCTGTACCTGTATGTCTATGAGCGGCATGCACCCGATGCCTACTGGATTCAGCAGCAGCTCGCAACCCACGGGATTCAGCTGGAAGTGCAGATTGTGGCGTGGTCTGAACTTCTCAGGCCGGAGCAAATGCAAACGGCGGATTTCATCGTCTACGAGGCAAATCTGAGCGATCCGCATATCTCGTTGCTGGAAGCCCTGCAGTCGCCCTTCAGTTTCATTCGAAACCATTTGGGATCTGATGTGTTGCATGAGTTACACATGAGGATTGGACAGTATCTGTCTGAGCCGGCGGAAGAAGTCCGGCAAGAGATGTTGGAACAGATGGAAAAGCGGCTGAAAGAAACGTATTCCATTAGTTTCCTCGCTCTTCTGCAGGTGGAACCGTCTTTCCATCCCTCCCTGCAGGGAGTAAGGCTGACTCCTCACGGGTGGGTTTCGTTTAGGGATTTGTGGTATAAGTCGGATGGCGCCGTGAAGTTTTTAACTACATAAAAAAGAAAAAAGCCCCCTTCTCCGGAGAGAGATGGGACGCAGGAAAAAGGAGCTCTCCCACGAAAGCTCCTTTTTTGTTACTCCGGCATTTTTACAAAAGCAGTAGTTTCTCAAGGCATTCAATAATCTTTTCCTGCTTTTCGCGTCCTTCTGGGGTCAACCATCGGTTAATTCGTTCTTTATTTGTAGGTTTGGCCATGATATCCTCCTGTAGAAACCCGACGCCTCATGACGTCGGGTTTCCTGCCAATCAGTTTCTCATGAGCTTGTCGTTGATATCCAAGATCAGTGACATCAGTTTCTTGCTGTACGCTTCGCTTTGATCTCCAAGATCTTCCTTGGCGTTGTGCGCAATGTTTGTAGCGTTCAAGATCTTCATGTCTTGTGTTTCGGCATGCACTTTAGACACACGCACAAATCGGTGGGCTACTATTCGTTCATTCACGTTTGTGAACTCTCGATCAATAATCTCCTCTAGTGATTCCAAAACCCTCCACCAATTAGTAATTAAAAAGTGATGCCCGTCGTTTGGTAAAATAACCTTAGACAAATCGCAGTGATCAGAAACGGTAACATCCCATAACACAGCTTCTGACAAATCGACTAGCATCGGGTTCAGCCCGTGGGCATCTCGTTCTTCTTCGTTGTTGAATTTGTAGATGTCGATTCCTCGAAACCAGACATCATCCAGCTTTCCGGTAAACTTCACGTTGATAAAATGAGACGACCCGAAATCCACTCCGTCCAATTTGCAATTGAGAAAGGAGCAATCTTGAAAGACCGGCCAAAAAAACATTGCCTTCTTAAATTTTGCTCTCTCAAACACAATGTTTTCGTACCTGCCTCCATGGATTCCAAATCCTGCATGGTTGAGATCTGCTTTTAAAAAACGGCAATTTGTAAATGTGCTACTGTACTGGAAAAATGACGTACCATCAATTTCATCAAAAACGACGTTGTCAACTTTGGAGTCCAATAGCAGCATTTGATTTAGATTGGCGTAGGTAAAGTCGATATTTTGCAAGCGAATCCCTTTGAAATCTGTTTTATGGTCAAAAGCTATTCCACGAAGGTCGTATCGATCATCAATTTTTTGTACAAACTCAAGTTCATCCAATGGCTGGTTGCGTCCTAATGCCGCAATGACCTTGTCCCGTTGCACACTGCCTTCTGGAGTCAACCATCGGCTAATCAGTTCTTTTTTTGTAGGTTTGGCCATGATATCCTCCTGTTAGAAACCCGACGCCTCATCACGTCGGGTTTCCTGCCAATCAGTTTCTCATCAGCTTGTCGTTGATATCCAAAATCAGTGATATCAACTTTTTGCTGTACGCTTCGCTTCTCTCACCAAGATCATCCTTGGCGTTGTGCGCAATGTTTGTAACATTTAATATCTTCATGTCTTGTGTTTGAGCATGAACTTTAGACACTCTGACAAAACGGTGGACTAGCTTTTGCTCATCCTCGTTCATGAACTCCCGATCAATGATCTCCTCCAGTGATTCCAAGACCCTCCACCAATTGCGAATTAGGAAATGGTTCCCGTCAGTAGGTAAAATTACCTTAGACAAATCGCAATGATCAGAGATAGTCATATCCCAAAGTACCGCTTCCGAGAAATCGACTATCATCGGATTGAGTCCGTGGGCCTCTCGCTCCTCTTCTGTCTTAAATCTGTATGGATCAATTCCCCTGAACCATACATCATCCAATTTTCCAGTGAATTTTACTTGGATGAAATGGGTCGAGTCAAAATCAACTCCGTCCAATTTGCATTCAAGAAAAGAACAATCTTTAAAGATTGGCCGGAAAAACATGGCATGTTTAAATTTTGCTTTCTCAAACACAATGTGTTCGTACCTGCCTCCATTAATCCCAAAGCCCGCATGATTCAGATCAGCCTTGAAAAACCGACAATGGGTAAAAAAGCAATTGTACATAGATAATTCCGTGCCATCGATTTCATCAAAAATGACACGTTCAACGCGGGAATCTTGCAACAGCATATGATTGAAATTGGCGTAGCTAAAATCAATATCACTAAGTCGGACGTTGTTAAATTCGCTCTTGTAGTCAAATGCGATTCCACGCAAATCATAGCGAGTGTCTATTTTCTCTACAAAACCTAGCTCATCTAATGGCTGGTTGCTAGCTAATGCTGCAATGATCTTATCTCGTTTCTCGCTGCCTCCTGGAGTGAGCCATCGGTTAATCAGTTCTTTTTTCGTAGTTTTCGCCACTCTCTTACACCTCCATCTCACTTCATTGTATCACGCTTATTTTATCGTTCCACCTTCACGCCGTGCTTTTTCCGCTTTTTCGTGAGCTTCCTTCATTCCCTTCTCATCACCGCGCTCCTTTGCCTTTTCCCACTCTCGTTTTGCTTCTCTGATTCGTTCATTTTTTTCTTCAACATCCTTTATCGTGTCTTTTTCTCTGATGGTTCCACCTTCGCGGCGAGCTTTTTCTGCTTTTTCGTGAGCCTCTTTCATTCCTTTTTCATCATTTCTTGCTTTTGCCCTTTCCCATGCTTCTTTTGCTTCTTTAATCTCCTTGTTTTTGTCAACGATGTCTTTAGACGTCATTGATTCTTTCGTTGTGCCTCCCTCACGCCGCGCTTTTTCCGCTCGATCATGAGCTGCCTTTTCCCGCGCCTTTGCTTCATTCATGCCTTTTTGATCATTTCTCGCACGGGCCGCTTCCCAGTCCTTGTGAGCCTGTTCCCAGTCCTGCTTCGCCTTCATGATATCCGTGTTTTTCTGCTGGACATGATCCATATTGTCCGTTGCCTTGATCGTGCCACCTGCGCGGCGAGCCGCATCCGCTCGTTGTTCGGCAGCTTTCTTTTCCGCTTCTGCCTGCTTCATTGCTTCATGATTGCCGGCTGCTTTTGCTGCTTCATAAGCTTTATTCGCCTTCTGCCAATCGTTTTTCGCCTTTAAAATCGCGTCATTTTGTTTAATGATCGTCTTGGTGTCATGTGTGACCACGGTTCCCTGCCCATAAGTCTTGTTTCCGTACTTGTCAAAGTGTGCCTTTGCTTGTTTTTGCGTGGTAATGTCTACCCATTCCTGTCCATTCTTAGCGACCAAGTCTGGACCCTTTTTTCCCTGAGGGGTTATGTCAAATTTATTTTTGAGTAGCGGATCAGATTTCACCAGTTTTTTAAATTCTAAATCAATAGCAGTACCCGTGAATGCAGGTTTTAGATTCGGATGATTGTCTAATGCAGCCAATTGTTTATCTGTAAATGAACCGTTCCCTTTTTGCGCCACAAGCTTCTTCGCTTCCTCAGCCAATTGAAGAATCCGCTGCTCCTCCGCCTTCGTTAACTGTAATGCCTTCCCTTCCAGCTTTAACACTTTCACCCTGCCTGCGCCAACTTCCACAGCGGCTGAGAGAGCGGCTTTCAGGTCATCTACCGTTACCTTGTCATCGGTTAATGTGTTGTAATTTTCCCGGCCGATTGACTCTTTGGTAAACTCAGTAACCCCTTTTGGCAAATCTCGTTTCGCATTTTCAAACGATTTGTTCCAGGCGTTTCCGTCAAACAGCTTCCCGACACCTGTTTTCAGATCCTCCCACAGGTTGGAACGCTTCGCTTGTGCCTGTTGGGATTTCGGCAGCTGGCTCATCTTATCGTAATCGTCCCTCTTTAAATCTGCGACGCTGGTCTTGGATTTCGCAGAAGCTTTTGCAGACTGCTGGTAATCGTTTTTCTTGAAATCTGCAAGGCTTGCACCTGTTTGTTTATCACCGTTCTTCGATCTTCCTCCGGGAGCACCGCCATGATCCGCCGCACGTGGTGTATATTTGACCGTGGTTCTTCCCGGTTCAACTACAGCCGCAAACAACTGCGTTTCTCGTTTGAATAAACTTGAGTTTTTGTATTGGGCTAGCTGCTGTTCCAGTTGTTTTTGTGCAAGGTGAGGCAGTTTGCTTACTGCCAGGTGTGTCTCCTGACCTTTGAAAAGGAAAGGACTTCTGATTTCGGTATCCTTTCGAATTTGCTCAACTGGATATCGATGGGGCTTTATATCTACGATTTCGTACTTTCTCTCATTTCTGACGATCTGGTATTGCAAGCGTTGGGGCTGCTCGAAATCCGGTTTCAAAAATGGGCGGGCTTCCGGCCTCGTTGGTTCCACTGCCGGTTTTACTACTGCTGGCTCCCGACGCACATACTCGTCTCGCGGCGGTACCACTGCCGGCTTCGGTTCCGGCTTCGGAACAGGGCGTGCTTCCACTCTCGGTGGTTCCACTGCC
>VAPR01000622.1_pt1 | contig 21789 bp, 25 predicted proteins | sample 3380701 | NCBI WGS metagenome assembly VAPR01 (sample SAMN11536904, study PRJNA540576) | hot springs metagenome | isolation source: hot spring wet sediment | place: Spain: Lobios | collected 2014-01 | reverse complement strand
CCCCAAAAATCGCTGGCGCGATTTTTGGGGACCCCGGTCTCCTCCGGCAAGCTGCGCATTTCACGGACAGGCTCCTAGGGTCGCCAGCCACACGGCCAGGGACACCGCCCCTGCCACCCGGGCCGCAGCGGGCGGAGCCCCCCGGTCCCACCGGGCCACGGACCGGAACGCGCCCCGGTGGAACGCCCACACGTTCACCCCTCCCAGGGCCACCAAACCCATCTTGACGGGGAACACGGGGTTCTGCCACCAGTCGGAGGCGTGGGCCGCGAACAGGAGCGCACCCGTCACCGCCGCCAACCCGAACCCCCGCCACGCCCAGGGCAGGAGGTGGGCAGCCAGCTGCCGCACGGACAGGTGACCGGACAGCCCCAGCAGCCGCAGGTCGAACGCGGCCGCGCAGCCCACCAGCAACGCCACGCCCACCAGGTGGACCACCTCCGCGGCCGGGTACGCCCACAGCGCCTGGCGCATCCACACAGCCAGCGCGGAGCGTTCCAGCGCCAGCAGCCACTCCGGGCCGTGGCTCACCGGAGCCGGAAAACCTGCTCGTCCACCACCAGCCGCACCGCCCGCAACTCGTTCGGCTCCCGGCGGTGCGGGTACCCTTCCGCCGTCACCCGGGCTCCCGGCCGCAGCTCCTTCGTGAGTCCCAACGCCACCGCGCGGGTGGGAGGGGGCAACACCACCAGCCAGCTCCGACCCTCGGCCCGCACCCGGGCTGTGGCGTGCGGGTGCTCGAAGGTGGCCTCCTCCACAACCCCGGTCAAGCTCAGGCGTCGCCCCTCGTCGTAGGACGACCAGCCGTGGTGTGCCCAACCCACACCGGACACCGTCAGGGCCAGCAGCACCAGCCCCGCGGACCACCTGGCAACCCGTCCGCAGTCCATCCCGGCACCCCCTCCTGTGCTCCTCTACCCTGGACCCGGACCGTCAACGGGCTGTGAAGGCGGGCCCGCGGTCAGTGAAGCCCGCTGCGCCGCATGAGCCGCAGGAACTCCCGCTTGCGCCGCCAGCGCCGGTAGGCCTCCAGAGGGTCGGCCACGCGTGCCGGCCACCGCACCACCCCGGACCGGCCGCGGAACCACCACGCCACCGCGCAGCCCGCGAGGGCCGGGACGCCCAACGGGAAGGGGAACGAAAAGAACACCAGCACCGCGCTGATCACTCCCACCCACCGGCCCTCCACGGGCACCACGAAGTACGCGAGCAGCCGCTCCGCGGGGTGCAGGCGCGACCACGCCACCGCGCACGCGGCCACCGGAAGCCACAGCCCCGCAAGCCCCGCGGTCCGCCCCGCCCACGCCGCCGCCAGCCACAGGGCCAGAGCGGGCGCGGGCGTGGTGAGCAGCAAGAACCGCACGTAGTCCCGAACGAGCCACGCCCGCTCCAGGCTGCCGCCGAACACCCAGAACACGTAGGCCGACAGCAGCAGGGAGACCACCGGACCTGCCCCGTGGAGGGCGTAGGTGAACACCGTCCAGGGGCGTTCGGCCACGGTGTACGGGTGGTATGCCAGCGGCAGGTGCCCGCCGAGGAACGACAGCAGGAAGGTGGCCGCGTTGGCCACGATCACGCCCCACGTGACCGGGCAGCTCCCCGGCAGGGAGCGGAGGTCCCACCAGGCGCCTTGCGCGCGTGCCATGGGTCTACAGCTCGCCCCGGGCCCGGAGGAGCCGGTGTACCACCGCCATGCAGGCGTCCATCACCACCCGCAGCCCCGCCTGGCGCGCCCGGCGCGCGGCCTCCTCGTGTCGCACGCCCTCCTGCATCCACACCGCCCACGCGCCGGCGGCCACCGCCTCCTCCACCACCTCGGGTACGAACTCCGGCCGGCGGAAGATCTGCACCACATCCACGGGTCCGGGGACTTCCCGCAGACTGGGGTAGCTGCGCAGCCCCAGGGTCTGGCGCACGTGGGGGTTCACCGGCACGATCTCGTAGCCCTGCTCCCGCAGGTACCGGGCCACGCCGTAGCTCGGCCGGTGCGGCTTGTCCGAAAGCCCCACCACCGCGATCCGGCGCGCGGCCCGCAGGATGGCTTTCGCCTCCTCCAGCTGTGCGGGCTGCTCGGGGACCTCTGGGGCCGTGCTCACGGTTCTCCACCTCCCGGGCGGTGGAACGGCTCTGCGGTGGCAGCCATTCCCGCGCACTCCCGGACCAGCGCCTCCAGGAGAGCCTGGGCCCGGGGCAGGTCTTCTTCCCGGACCAGCAGGTGGTCCCGGTGGAAGGTGGAGACCACGGACACCGGTACGCCCGCCCGCGCCAGGTGTTCGGTGACCACCTTCAGGTAGCCCACCACGTCCAGGTCCAGCTCCGCGTCCAGGGTGATCATCCGGTAGCCCCGCTGCACCGCCCGCGGCCGCAGCCCCTTCCCGACGTGGTCCCACTCCACCTCCCGGCACACCAGGGAGACCTCCTGGGCGGAGAAGGTGAGGCAGAAGGGGGAGTGGAACCGATCCGCGCGGCGCTGCAACCGGCCGCGCTCGGCGGGCGGCAGGCTCACCCACACCAGCCGGTCCGGCTGCACCACCACCTTCGTCCGCGCCAGCAGCTGCGCCACCCTGGCGTCCATCACGCCAGCGCCTGGTCCAGGTCCTCCAGGAGGTCTTCCACGTCCTCGATCCCCACCGCCACCCGGATCAATCCGTCGGAGATGCCCGTCCGGATCCGCTCCTCCCGCGGCACGTGCACGTGGGTGGTGCTGGCCGCGTGGGTGACCAGGGTGTGCACGCCACCCAGGCTCACCGCCAGCTTCATCCACCGCAGCCGCTCCACCACACGCCGGCCCGCCTCCAGCCCCCCGGCCACCTCGAAGCTCAACACGCCCCCGAAGCCCCGCATCTGCCCGCGGGCCACCTCGTGCCCCGGGTGGTCGGGCAGGCCTGGGTAGTACACCCGCTCCACCCGGGGGTGGCCTCGCAGGAACTCCGCCAGCGCCTGCGCGGTGGCGTTCTGCCGCTGTACCCGGAGCCCCAGGGTCTGCACGCCGGTGAGCAGCAGCCAGGCGGAGAAGGGGTCCGCACACCCGCCGAACACCCGTAGCTGCTCCCGCCAGGCGGGCAACAGCCGCTCGGGGCCCGCCACCGCGCCCAGGACCAGGTGGTGGTGGCCTCCGAGGTACTTGGTGGCGCTGTGCACCACCACGTCCACCCCCAGCTCCAGGGGACGGGTGTTGTAGGGGGTCGCGAAGGTGTTGTCCGCCACGCACACCGCCCCCGCCCGGCGGCTGAGCTCCGCCACCGCGCGGATGTCGGTGACGGTGAGGACCGGGTTCGCGGGCGTCTCCACGTACACCAGCCGCGTGTTGGGCCGCAGGGCGCGGGCGTAGTTGTCCGGGTCTTTGGGGTCCACGAAGGTGGTCTCGATCCCCAGCCGGGGCAGCACCCGGTGGAACAGCTCGAAGGTGCCCGAGTACACGCAGTCCGCGCACACCACGTGGTCTCCCGCACGCACCACGGACAGCACCGCCACGCTCACCGCGGCCATCCCCGAGGCGGTGAGCACGCACGCCTCCGCCCCTTCCAGGGCCGCCAGCCGCTGCTCCGCGAGCCGGACCGTGGGGTTGCCCCACCGGGTGTAGAAGGCCTCCGAGTACGAGGTGGCGCGCCGCGCGCCCTCCTCCACCGTGGGGAAGGCGAAGGTGGACGACTGGTAGATGGGCGGGGCCACGGCCCCGTACGGGTCGGCCATCTGGCCGGCGTGGGCTGCCAGGGTGTTGAATCCAGGCCTCCGTTCCACCGCGTCTCCCCCCTCACGCGCGCGCGGGGCCTTCCAGCTGGTTCGCCCGTTCGGGGCCCCGGAGGTGCACCAGGGCAATCCCCGTGAGGATCAGGGCCGCCCCCACCCACTGCGCGGAGCTCAGGACCTCTCCGAGCCACCACCGGGCCACCAGGGCAGCCGACAGCGGCTCCGCGGTCAACACCAGGCCCACGTGCGCAGGCGGGGTGAACCGTTGCGCCCACGACTGCACCGCAAACGCCCCCGCACTGGCCACGAGCCCCATCCCGGCCACGGAGGCCCACACCACCGCCGGCGCCCGCGTGGGGGCCGGGTGCGTGGCGGCGAAGGGAGCCGTGGCCGCGGCCACCACCAGGGCCTGCACTGCAGCCAGGCAGACGGAGGGGATCCGCGGGGCGGCCGCGTCCAGCAGGAGGAGGTGCACCGCAAACGACGCCGCGCACCCCAGCAGCAGCAGCTCCGAGGTCCCCGCGCGGGAGGTGCCGCCGGTCAGCAGTCCGAGGCCCAACGTCCCCACCAGCACCCCGCCCCACTCCCACCGGGCGGTCCGGCGGCCCCACACGGCACCGAGCACCGGCACCAGCACCACAAACAGACCGGTGATGAAGGCGGCGTCCGTGGCCCCCGCCTCCTGCAGGCCCAGGGTCTGCAGCACGTAGCCGGAGCTGAGGGCCAGGCCCACGGAGGCGGCCCGGGCCCACGCCGCCCCCGACAGCCCCACCAGCTCCCGCCAGCTCAAGGCCACCAGCAGGCACGCGGCCACCGCAAACCGCACCGCCAGGTACCAGAAGGGAGGGACCGCCTGGAGGATCCACTGGGCCAGCGGGAACGTGGCGCCCCAGGCCACCGCCACCGCCAGCAGCGCCACGTCTGCCAGCATCCGTCGAGCTCCGGCCGACACGCCACCAGGATACCGCGCGCCTTGTCCCGTACAGTACCAGCGTGCGGTTCGGTGCCCATGTGTCCATCCGGGGCCGCATTTACGAAGCCGCGGACCGGGCGGCGCGCCTGGGGTGCGAGTGCCTGCAGATCTTCGTCGGTAGCCCGCGCACGTGGCGGGAGGTCCACTACCCCGCGGAGGACCTCGCGGAGCTACGGCGGCGCTGCCGTGCGTTCGGCCTGCGGCCCCTCGTGGCCCACGCGGCGTACCTGGTGAACCTGGCGTCAGAGGGTGAGGTGTTCGAGCGGTCGGTCCGCCACCTGGCCCACGCCCTGCGGACCGTGGAGCAGGCCGGAGGCCTCGGGGTGGTCACGCACCTGGGCAGCCGCCGCCACCACCCGCTGCGCCGAGCCCTGCAGCGAGTCGCGGGCGCGGTCCAGCGCGCCCTGGCGGACTCCGAGGGCGGCTGGCTGCTGCTGGAGGGCAGTGCGGGCCGCACCCTGGGGGCCACCTTCGAGGAGCTGCGCGCGGTGCTGGACGCCCTGCACGGGCACCCCCGGGTGGGCGTGTGCCTGGACACCGCCCACCTGTTCGCCGCGGGGTGGGACCTGCGCACCCGCGAGGGCGTGGAGGCCACCGTGGCCGCGTTCCAGGAGCAGGTCGGGCTGGCGCGGCTCAAGCTCCTGCACCTGAACGACTCCCGCGCCGACCTCGGAAGCGGGCTGGACCGGCACGAGAACATCGGTGAGGGGCAAATCGGGCTGGAGGGGTTCCGCCTCTGGGTCAACCACCCCAGACTGCGCCACCTGTGCGGCGTCATCGAGACCCCGGGGTTCGACCGGGCAGGCCCTGACCGCGCCAACCTCCAGCGGCTGAAGCGGTTGCGGGACGGGAGGCGGGACCCGTGAGCTCCATCCGGTGCGCCTACCACCCCGAGCGCGACGCCCTGCAGTACTGCAACCGGTGCGGCCGGGCCGTGTGCAACAGCTGCGTGGTACGGGCCGCGGGCGGCAACCTGTGCCGGCCGTGTGCGGAGGGGCTGCACCGGACCGCGCGCCCGCGCTCTGCCCACACGTGGCTGTGGCTGGCCGCAGGCGTGGTGCTCGTGCTGTTGTGGCTTGTGCCCAAGCTGCTGCGCTGACAGGTGCTCGGTCAGTCCGCGTTGCGCGCCACCGGCTCGCCCGCGTCGAACCGGAGGAAGGCTGCCTCCAGGGCAAGGCGCGGGCTGACGTTCCGCCGGATGGCCGCGCGCGCTTCCTCCAGGGCCTCCAACCGCCGCCGCAGGGCCCGGCTGTCCAAGAGCTGCGCGGCCTGCTCGATGTCCTGCTGGCGGTCCACGTTCACCAACAGGGACGGGTCCCGGGTCTCCCGCCACACCAGCAGGTCCCGGTACCAAAGGGCGGCCACCTCCAGCCGCTCCGCGACCCTGGCGCGGTCCTGTCCCAGGAACTCGCAGGCCTGCAGGGCGGCCAGCAGCCCCTCCCGCTCGGCCCGCAGGAGGCTGTCCACCACCGCGTCACGGTCCGCCAGGGCGTCCGGGTCCCGGGACCACGCCGCCGCCCGTGCCGCCCGGCCTCCGGACAGGGCCGCCAGGACCCGGGCCCGGGCGGGGTCCACGCCGAACTGCACCCGCAGGGCGTGCTCGATCTGCGTGAGGGGGACCAGGTTGAAGCGCACCATCTGACACCGGGACACCACCGTGGGCAGGAGGGCGTGCGCGGACTCCGTCACCAGCACCAGCACCACGCGCTCGGGCGGCTCCTCCAGGAGCTTCAACAGGCTGTTCTGGGCCTCCGCCAGCATGGTGTCCGCGGGGCAGAACACGAACACCTTCCACCGGCCCTCCGCGGGCCCGTAGGCGGCTTCCCGCCGCACTTCTCGCACCTGGTCGATGCCGATGGACGTCTTGCCTTCCAGGGGCCGCACCCACCGCACGTCGGGGTGCACTCCCGAGGACACCTTCCGGCACCCTTCGCAGGTGCCGCAGCTGTCCTCCTGGTAGCGGTCGCACTGAAGCGCCTGCGCGAACGCCGCGGCGGTCTCCGACCGGCCGGTGCCCGAGGGCCCGCTGAACAGGTACGCGTGGTGCACCCGCCCGCTGCGCAGGGCCGCCCGCAGCAGCCCCACCGCGTGGTGCTGGTCCAGGACGTCCGCGAACCGCACCGGTGCCCCTACACCCGCTCCATCCGGTCCACGCTCAGCACGAACACCACCGCCCCGCCCACCTGCACCTTCACGGGGTACGCGGCGTACGCGTCCACGGGCTCCACCACGGGCGGGATGGGGCTCATGAGCTGCTCCCGCACGCGGCAGGTCTGCCGCACCACCTCCAGGACGCGCTCCACCTGCCCGTCCTCGACTCCGATGAGCAGGGTGGCGTTGCCGGTGCGCAGGAAGCCGCCCGTGGAGGCCAGCAGGGTGGCCTGGAAGCCCGCCTCCGTCAGCGCGTCCATGAGCCGGCCGGAGTCCTTCTCCTGCACGATGGCCAGCACCAGCTTCACGGGACCTCCGCGGGCCCCTCCACCAGGGGCCGCACCGCCTCCCAAACCTGTTCTGCCACCCGGTCCGGGTCGTCGTCCGCCCGGACCACACGGATGCGCGGGTCTTCGCGGCTCAGCCGCAGATACCCTTCCCGGACGCGGCGGTGGAACTCCACCGCCTCCTGTCCGATCCGGTCCCCACCGGGCCGGCTCTTGCCCGCGTCCCGCGCCAGGCCCTCCTCCACGGGCAGGTCCAGGAGGACCACCAGGTCCGGGAGCAGGCCGCCCGTGGCCACCTCGTTCACCCGCCGGACCACCTCCTCCCCCAGGCCCCTACCGTACCCCTGGTAGGCCAGGGAGGCGTACACACAGCGGTCGGACAGCACCACCCTTCCCTCCTCCAGGGCCGGCCTGACCACGTGGCGAAGGAGCTGCGCCCGGGCCGCGGCGAACAGCAGGGCCTCCGCCTCCGGGGTCATGTCCCCGTACGCCGGGTCCTCCAGCAGGGCCCGGACCTGCTCGCCCAGGGCCGTGCTGCCCGGCTCCCGGACCTCCACCACCTGCAACCCCCGCTGGCGCAGGCGCGCGCTCAAGCGCCGGAGCTGGGTGGTTTTGCCGGAGCCCTCCGGGCCCTCCAGGGCGATGTACAGCCCCTTCACCGACCGCCGCCCACTACCGCGGGTAGATCACCACGCGGCGGAAGGGCTCTTCCCCCTTGCTCTCGGAGGACAGCCCGTAGCGCTGCACCAGCTGGTGCTGGAGCCGCCGTATGTACGCGTTCTGGGGGGAAAGCTCCACCGGCTGCGCCTCCTCCAGCACCTCCCGGATGGCGTCCTCCACCTCCCGCAGCGCCGCCTCCTGGTCGTCCAGGTAGTCCCCCACGTCGAACAGGGACCGCAGGAAGGCCTCCAGCTGCGTGACGGTGTTGCTCCGGACCACGTGGAGGGGCATGCCGCGGAGCTGGGCGTCCCGCAGCCGCTTGGGCTGCCGCTTCTCCTGCGACTTCACGGTCACCACCAGGTCCGCCTCCTCCAGGTGGTCCACCACGTAGGCCGGGACCCGCAGTTCCCGGATGGCGCGCTCCAACCGGTTCCGGCTCACCGCGTAGGGGTAGATCCGCAGGACCTTCCGGCCCGGACGGGCGCCCGCCTCGGGAGCCTGAGTGGCGAAGGGTCCCTGGGGTGCGAAGGACTCCACCCGCACCTGCGCGGGCTGGATCTCCACCCCGCCCTCGGTGGTGCGGACCCGGACCTCCGGCCGGGGAGGGACGCCCCGCAGGAACCGGTCCACCACTTCCGCCACGTTGTGGTGCACCGCCAGCTTGTCCTTCTCCTGGATCTCGATCACCACGTCGAAGGTGGGGGGCGCTTTGCGCTCCAGCACGGTCTTCTGGGTGCCCCGGCGCCGGGCCTCCTCGTCCGACAGGGTCACCGCCTGGATGCCGCCCACCAGGTCGCAGAGGGTGGGGTTCTGCAGCAGGTTGTCCAGGGTGTTGCCGTGGGCGGTGGCGATGAGCTGCACCCCCCGCTCCGCGATGGTGCGGGCGGCCAGGGCCTCCGCTTCGGTGCCGATCTCGTCGATCACGATGACTTCGGGCATGTGGTTCTCCACCGCCTCGATCATCACCGCGTGCTGGAGGGAGGGCTCCGGCACCTGCATGCGCCGCGCCCGGCCGATCCCCGGGTGCGGGATGTCGCCGTCCCCCGCGATCTCGTTGGAGGTGTCCACCACCACCACCCGCTTGCCCAGCTCATCCGCCAGCACCCGGGCGGCCTCCCGCAGCAGGGTAGTCTTGCCCACCCCCGGCCGGCCCAGCAGCAGGATGGATTCGCCCGCCTCGATCACGTCCCGCACGATGTCCACGGTCCCGTACACCGCCCTGCCCACGCGGCAGGTGAGGCCCACGATCTCCCCCATGCGGTTGCGGATGGCCGAGATCCGGTGCAGGGTGCGCTCGATCCCCGCCCGGTTGTCCTTGCCGAACCGCCCGACCCGCTGGGCCACGTACGCCAGGTCCTCCCGGGTGACTTCCCGCACCGGCAGGACCTGAGTGCCGTCCGTGAACCGGGCCTCCGGGACCCGGCCGAGGTCCATGACCACCTCCAGCAGGGTGTCCCGCCGGTCCAGGTGCTCCACCGCCTCCCGGATGTGCGGCGGCAGCACCGCCAGCAGGGCTTCCAGGTCGTCCGTGATGCTGATCTGGCGCGTGGCCAACGCCCTCACCTTCTCGGGCGGCCGTCCGTCCCCCGGCCGCTGCCAGGTGCCCTCGTTCGTGCGCAGCGTCGCCAACTCCGGTTCCCTCCTCTGTAAAAAACGACGGGAGGGGCTTGCGCCCTCCCGTCGGCCGCCGTGCGACACCTCCCGGTCCGGACCGCCACGTCCGTCGCTTCCCATTTTAACTTCCGGCCCCGGCGGCCGTCACGCCCCTCACCCTCCGCACAGACCACCCTGAACCGCCACGCGATGGTTGAGGATTCCGGTCCCCTCCGGCAAGCTGCGCCCTTCACGGACACGCTCCTAGCCGACCGCCTGCAGCACGAAGCACTTCAGGTACCGGGTCTCCGGCATGGCGGCCAGGGCAGGGTGGTCCCGGGCCTGGGACCGCAGTTCCACCAGCCGCAGGCGGCGGCCGGCGTCCTGGGCCGCGTCCAGCACCACGCCCCACAGGGCCGCGTCGTCCACGTGGTACGAGCACGAGCACGTGACCAGAAAGCCTCCCGGACGCAGAAGCTTCAGCGCCCACAGGTTCACGTCCCGGTAGCCCGACAGCGCCCGGGGGACCGCCTCCTTGCGCCGCGCGAAGGCGGGTGGGTCCACCACCACCCAGTCGAAGGACCGCCCCTGACGCGCCAGGGCCCGCAGCTCGTCGAAGGCGTTCGCGACCCGGTACTCGCACCGGTCCAGCACACCGTTCCGCCGGGCGTTCTCGCGGGCCAGGCGCACCGCTTCCTCGCTGATCTCGACGCCCAGCACCGACCGTGCTCCCGCCAGCGCCGCGTGCACCCCAAACGCCCCCGTGTAGCAGAACACCTCCAGGGCGTCCGCGTCGCGGGCGAGGGCGGCCACGCTGAGCCGGTTCTCCCGCTGGTCGCAGAACCACCCCGTCTTCTGGCCCCCCTCTACGTCCACCACGAACCGCGCCGGGCCCTCCCCCACCACCTGCCGCAACTCCGCCTCCCCCCTCAGGAAGCCCTGGTGCCGCGGCAGGCCCTCCAGCTCCCGCACGTGGGGGTCGTTGCGCAGGTACACCGCCCGGCAGCCCGTGAGGGACAGGAGGAGGTCGGCCAGCAGCTCCTTTCGCACGTCCATGCCCACCGCCAGGGTCTGCATCACCAACAGGTCGTTGTACCGGTCCACCACCAGCCCCGGCAGCAGGTCTCCTTCCCCGTAGACGACCCGGTAGGCGGTGGTCCCGGAGACCACCCGCTCCCGCAGCTGCAGGGCCTGCCGCAGCCGGCGCTCAAACAGGGCCTCGTCCACGGGTTCTTCCTCGTGCGTGAGCAGCCGCACCCGGATGACGGACCGCGGGCTGTACGTACCCCGGCCCAGGAACTCCTGCCGCCACGACCGTACGTCCACCACCTCACCGGGTGCCGGGTCTCCCCGGACCTCCTCCACCTCGCCCTCGTACACCCACAGGTGGCCCGCGCGCAGCCGCCGCTCCCGGCCGCGCCGCAGCACCACGGTGGGGGTGCGGGCGGCCATGGCTTAGAACAGGCTCATCTGGGCGGGCTCGGCCTCCGTGGGGTCGGGTGAGGAGGCGGTCTCCGCGAAGAGGTGGACGCGTCCGAACTCGCCGTCGTAGCCGGGCTCGATGTACACCTGGCCGGCCCGCATCCGGCGGATCCCCTCCACCACCCTGGGGTGTGTGGCGCGCTCCAGCTCCTCCAGGGGCACGTCCTCCAGCACCCGCAGCTCGTCCCCGAACCGCCCCACCAGCTTGAGGTACTCGTCCCGCACCCGCCCGGTCCCCACCCCCTGCCCCATGGCCTCGGCCAGGATCTCCTCCAGCGGGATCAGGTGGCGGTAGCCGGGCCGGCCCGCGGGACGTGCGCCTTCTTCCCGGTCCGCCAGGGACTCCACGCGGTGCAGCACGCCCACCGTTACGGGCCGGCCGCACTTGGGGCAGCGGCCGCCGTGCTCCCGGGTGGTGCGGGGCGGCCACCGGACCCCGCAGGCCCGGTGGCCGTCGTAGTGGTACTTGCCCTCCTCGGGGAAGAACTCGATGGTGTAGGCCACGCGGCCCGTGCGCAGGGCCGCGACGATGGCGGGGTACGACCGGTCGCAGTCCAGCACCGTCGCCTCCCGCCCCAGCTTGGAGGGCGAGTGGGCGTCGCTGAAGGACACCAGGGTCACCCCGTCCAGGAAGCTGCACCGCCAGTTCATGGGCGGGTCGCTGCTGAGCCCGGTCTCGATGGCCCGCACGTGGGGTCGCTGGTCCCCAAAACAGCTCTCCAGGTCGTCGAAGCCGGACTGCGACCCGAACACGGAAAACCAGGGGGTCCACGCGTGGGCGGGGATTACCAGGCAGTCGGGGGAGATCTCCATCACGTACTCCACCAGCCGCGCGCAGGACACCGTCAACGTCGGGCGGCCGTCCGCCATCAGGTTCCCGAACCGTCCCAGCACCGCGGCGATCCGCTCGCACACCTCGAAGGACGGGCTGAGGAGGATGCTGTGCACCTTCCGCAGGCGGCCGTCCTGAGGGTACACGTTGCTGACCTCCGCGGTGAGGACGAACCGGGTCTCCCCGTACCGGTACAGCCCGGGTTCTGCCGGTTCCAGCTTCGCCCGCAGCTCCCTGCGCCACACGGGGTGCGTGAAGTCCCCCGTCCCGACCACGTGGATGCCCTTCCGCTGCGCCCACAGGCTGATCTGCTCCACGTCCATGTCGCGGCTGGTGGCGCGGCTGTACTTGGAGTGGACGTGCAGGTCACACACCAGCCTCACAGGCGGCCTCCCCGGGCAGGACGCAGCAACCACTCGCGCACCCGCGCGTAGGTCACCGGCAGCACGGACTCCAGCCCGTATCCCGGGAACCGCGCCCGCAACTGCGCGGTCACCTCCGCCTCCCCCTTGCCCGCGGCCAGTCCCTGCCGCACCACTTCCTCCACGGCGTCGTGGTAGGCCAGCTGCTGGTGCAGCAACTCCGGCCCTCCCGGAGGGCCGTGGCCCGGCACGAACACCTCCGCGTCCAGGGACCGCAGGGCCTCCAGCCCCCGCCGCACGCCCTCCCGGTCCGCGTCCTGGTAGTTGAAGTGAAAGCCGTGGAACACCAGGTCCCCGCACACCGCCACCCCGGCCTCGGGCAGGTACACGAAGACGTCCCCGGGGGTGTGGCCGGGGCCAGGGTGCCACACCTCCACCTCCTCGCCCAGGTGCAGCCCGATCCCCTGGTCCAGGGTCAGGGAGGGGAGCACCAGGACCACGTCCGCGAGCAGGTCCGCGGCCTCCGCCTGAGCGCGTCGGGCGAGCAGCTGGCTGGGATGGTCGGAGGCCATCCGGTCCCGGCACGCCCGGTGCGAGACCACCAAAGCCCCCTGGCGGACGAAGTGTACCACGCCCCACGTGTGGTCCGCGTGGTGGTGGGTCAGCACCACCACCCGGACCGGCCGGTCCGTCTTCTGCCGGAGGGCCGCTTCCACCTGGCGGGCGTGGGACGGGGAGAACAGCGCGTCCACGAGCACCACACCCGCGTCCGCCACCACCGCCACGCAGTTGGCCCCGTACGCGGCAGCCGGACCGTCCCCGTCGAAGCTCCAAACCCAGACGTTGTCCCGTACCTGGATCTCCTTGAGCTGGCTCATACGGGTGGTATTCGCGGTAGGGCCCGCTCCCCCTGTCAGACCACGGACAACACCGCCCGAGTGGGCCCGAGGGCCCTGGGAAATATCTCCGGCGCCTCCCGCGTTTGCGCAGGTGCTGTGGAAGCCAGGCACACACCTCTTGACCCGGACGACGACCAGCTCCTGGACGCTTACTCCCGGGCGGTCATCAGGGCCGTGGAGCGCGCGGGGCCCGCGGTGGTGAGCGTGGGTGCGGGGCGGGCGGGCCCTGCGGGCCCTGCCGGAGGGGCCAGCGGGCTGGTGGTGGCCCCTGACGGCTACGTCCTCACCAACCACCACGTGGTGCGAGGGCGGCGGCGCGTGGTGGTGGGCCTGCCGGACGGCCGCACCCTTCCCGCCTCCACGGTCGGAGAGGACCCCCACACCGACCTGGCGCTCCTGCGGGTTCCGGAGGACGGGCTTGCCGCCGCGGAACTGGGCGACTCCAGCCGGCTGCGGGTGGGCCAGCTGGTGGTGGCCATCGGCAACCCCCTGGGGTTCGCGGCCACCGTCACCGCGGGGGTCGTGAGCGCCCTGGGCCGGACCCTGTACAGCCAGACCGGCCGGCTCATCGAGAACGTCATCCAGACCGACGCGGCACTGAACCCCGGCAACTCCGGGGGTCCCCTGGTGGACGCGTGGGGACGGGTGGTCGGCATCAACACCGCGGTCATCGCGGGAGCGCAGGGCCTGTGTTTTGCCATCCCCGTGAACACCGCCCGTTGGGTGGTGGGCGAGCTGCTGCACCACGGGAGGGTTCGGCGGGCTTACCTGGGCGTGGCCGCGGAGCCGGCCCGGCTGGACCGCCGGGTGGTGGTGGAGCACCGGCTGGAAGCGGACCGCTGCGCCCGGGTGGTACACGTGCAGCCGGGGTCGGCGGCGGACCGAGCCGGCCTTCGGCCTGGCGACCTGGTGGTGCGGGCAGCTGGCCGGACCGTGCGGGGCCCGGAGGACCTGCAGCTGGCCGTGGGGCAACACCCTCCCGGCCAGCCCCTGCAGCTGTGGGTGGTGCGGGGGTCCAGCCCGGTCGTGCTGGAAGCGGTGCCCACGGAGCTGTTGGACCGCGGGGTACAATCGGGCTAGGAGCGTGCCCATGAACGGTGCAGCTTGCCGGCGGGGACCGGGGTCCCCAAAAATCGCTGACGCGATTTTTGGGGTGGTCTAGACGCCCCCTCACGGTGTCGCCATGCGTGCAGCGCTCCTGCTGGCCGCCCTCCTCGCGTGGGCTTCCACGCCCTCTGCAGGACCCGAGTTCAAGAGGGGCACGGTGACCCTCCTGGACGGGGCCCGGCGGGTGAGCCTGGAGGTGGAGGTGGCGGACACCGTGGCCACCCGTGCCCGCGGCCTCATGTACCGCACGTGGCTTCCGGAGTACGCGGGCATGCTGTTCGTGTTCGAGTCAGCCCAGCGCCTGGCTTTCTGGATGAAGAACACCTACATCCCCCTGTCCATCGCCTTCATCGACAGCCGCTGGCGCATCGTGGACATCCAGGACATGGACCCACCGCAACCCGGCGGCGAGATCCCCATCTACCTCTCGCGCCACGAGGCGCAGTACGCCCTCGAGGTCAACCAGGGCTTCTTCACCCGACACGGGATCGGCGTGGGCGCCCGGGTGGTGTACCGGCCCCGAACCAGCCGGGCAGCCCCCACGGTGCGGTGAACCGGGTGGTGTGCCGGGCGTTTCCGTCGCTTCTGGGGGTGCTCGTGGCCGCGTGCGCGGGTCCGGCCCCAAGCTTCCTGTGCCTGCCCCAGGACGGACGGTTCGAACTGCACTACCTGCACTCCGTGGAGCGCAGCCCGGTGGTGGAGCACTACCGAGTGGGCCCGGACGGTGCCCTGTGGCTCGAGGGGATGCGGTTCCGCTCCCTGGGGTGGGGGCTGCCCGCGGACGGCTTCGTGCGCCGCCACGGCTGGTTCGAGACCACGTTTCCGCCGCGGCGAATTCCCGCACTGGTCTTGCGGGTCAGCCGCCTGGCACACCAGCAGCTCCGCGCGGGCCGACACGCCCTGGCCCTGTCGGACGTGGCCCGGGACGGAGCCGCGCTGCAACTGGCCGTCGGTCCCGCACGGCACTGCCCGCGCGCGCTGCTCCTGCGGATCCACCGGGCGGGCCCCCGGGGCCGGGCGGGGAGCTGGTGGCCCGTGACGGCTCGGTCTATGATCTAGTGTCGGGCCCGGGAGGGCTGCCCCGTCCAACAAGCGCACCGAGGAGGAATCTGCATGTCGGAGGCCAAGATCGTCCTGCCGCCCTTCTCCGCCGCCGAGACGGCGCTGCTGTGGTTGGTGCTCGGCTCCGCGCTGCTGGCCCTGCTGTACGGCTGGTGGCTGCGGGGTCGGGTGCTCCGCAGGGACCCCGGCCCACAGGCCATGGTGGCCGTGGCCCGAGCGATCCAGGAAGGGGCGTACGCGTACCTCTCCCGGCAGGCCCGCACCATGGCGTGGTTCGTGTTGGTGCTCGCGGTGGCCCTGTACCTCCTGTACGCGCCCCTGTACCGCGACCGACCGGAGCTGGCCGTGGGCGTGGCGGTGGCGTTCCTGATGGGCTGCCTTGCCTCCTACGGTGCGGGATACGTGGGGATGACCTCCGCGGTCCAGGGCAACGTGCGCGTGGCCGCCGCGGCGCGCCGGTCCTTCAAGGAGGCCCTGGAGGTTGCCTTCCAGGCCGGCACCGTTTCCGGGATGTTCACCGTCGGCCTGGGCCTGCTGGGGGCCGTGGTCATCTTCCTGCTGTTCCGGGAGAACGCCATGCGGGTCCTGGTGGGTTTCGGCTTCGGAGGGTCCCTGGTGGCGGCTTTCATGCGGGTGGGCGGAGGCATCTACACCAAGGCCGCGGACGTGGGCGCCGACCTGGTGGGCAAGGTGGAAGCCGGCATTCCCGAGGACGACCCGCGCAACGCGGCGGTGATTGCGGACAACGTGGGCGACAACGTGGGAGACTGCGCGGGCATGGCCGCGGACGTGTTCGAGTCCTACGAGGTCACCCTGGTGGCCGCCATCATCCTGGGGGCTGCCACCCTGCTGGAGCCCGCGTTCCGCTCGCGGTTTCCCACGGAGGCCGCGGCGCAGGCCTTCGCCCTGAAGCTGGTGGTCTTCCCCCTGCTGGTCCGGGCGGTGGGCGTGTTCGCCTCCGTGGTGGGGACGTGGGTCGTCCGGGGGTCGGAGGAGCCCGTGGGCGACCCCATGAAGCCCATCAGCCGCGGTTTCTGGACCGCGGCGGCGGTGGCCACCGCCGGGTTCGGAGCCCTGTCCTGGTGGTACCTGGGCGACGGGCGGTACTTCCTGGCCACCCTCACCGGCATCCTGCTCGCGGTGGTGATCGAGCGCATCACCGACTACTACACCCACACGGACAGGCCTCCGGTGACGGAGATCGCGTACTCCAGCAAGACCGGCTCCGCCACCCTCCTGCTGACCGGTATGGGCTTGGGCATGGAGTCCAGCGTGTGGTCCCTTGCAGCCATCGGGGCCACCATCCTGGCCTCCTTCGCCATCTTCGGCGGAGACCCCGCGCTGTCCGCGTACGGCATCGCCCTGGCGGGGTTGGGCCTGCTGACCACCACAGGCTTCATCCTGGCCGAGGACACCTACGGGCCCATCGTGGACAACGCCAACGGCATCTTCGAGATGTCGGGGGTCGAACGGGGGGACAGCCTGGCGGGCCGGATCGTGGCGCGCCTGGACCAGGTGGGCAACACCACGAAGGCCCTCACCAAGGGGTTCGCCATCGCCACCGCGGTGGTGGCGGCCACCGCCCTGTTCCGGTCGTACCTGGGGGAGGCGAACCTGTTACCGGACCCCGGGCAGCTGTCTCGAGCGGTGGCTTCGGGAGGCGAGGCGCTGCAGCATGCCCTGGAACGCGTGGGCATCCAGGTGAACCTGCCCCTGGTGTTCGTGGGCCTGCTGTTGGGCGGTGGCGTGCCCTTTTTGGTCTGCGCATTCCTCATCCGGGCCGTGGGCCGCTCCGCCTTCCACGTGGTGGAGGAGGTGCGGCGGCAGTTCCGCGAGATTCCGGGCCTGCTGGAAGGCCGGGCGCGACCCGACTACTCCCGGTGCGTGGACATCGTCACCGCCGCGGCGCAGCGGGAGCTCATCCCCTCGGCTCTGGTGGCCATCGCTGCGCCGGTGCTGGTGGGCTTTTCCCTCGGGCCCGCGGCCCTGGGCGGGTACCTGGCCGGGGCCATCCTGAGCGCCCAGCTGCTGGCAGTCTTCATGGCCAACACCGGCGGCGCGTGGGACAACGCCAAGAAAAAGATCGAGGACGGTTACCTCGGGGGGAAGGGGACGGAGCCCCACAAGGCCGCGGTGGTGGGTGACACCGTGGGCGATCCCCTGAAGGACACCGCGGGACCCGCCCTCAACCCCATCATCAAGGTGATGAACCTGGTGGCCCTGCTGGTGGCACCCGTCCTCGTGCGGCCCCTGCCCGTGGCAGTGCAGGCCGCGGTGAGCCTCACCGCCCTGGCCGGCATCGTGCTCGCGGTGTGGATGAGCAAGCGGGGCACGGTGCTGCACGCCACGGGGGCGGAGGCGGCGGCAGCGGCCCTTCGGTAGGAGCTGGGTGACAGACGTTCGGGGGAGTTGGTAGGCTGTTCGCGGTGCGGGACGCGGCGGGCAGCTTGTCGGCCCGGCCTGGCAGGCGCTGGGCCACCGGTCCTGTGGGCGTCTTCCTGGCCCTGGTGGCCGTGGCCGCAGGCCACGCCCAGCTCCTGGCCACGGGCCGGTTCACGGTGGTCCCCGACGACTCCCGGGTGGAGCTGTTCGTGCGGGACAACGTGGGCGGGTTCCGGGTCCGCGCCCAGCAGTTCGAGGGCACGGCGGTGGTGCGCCAGACGGGCGAGCGGAGCTTCGTGGCGGACCTCGAACTCACCGTGCTGGCGCGCTCGGTCACCACGGGGCTGGCCCTCCGGGACACCCAGATGCACCGCGAACAGCTCCTGACAGACCAGTACCCCACCATCACCTTTCAGGGCATGGTCTCCACGGACGCCGCGCGGGTGATCGGCACCTTCCCCGCCATGGTCCACGGCCGGCTCACCCTGCGGGGGGTGACGCGGCCGGTCTCCGCCCCGGCTCAGGTGACGCCGTTGCCCGACGGATTCCGGGGCCGTGCGGAGTTCGAGCTGCGCATGTCCGACTACGGTATGCCCGTCCCCCGGTTCCTGTTCTTCGTGGCAGAGGACGTGGTCAAGGTCACGGTGGAGCTGCGGGTGCGGGCGGCCAACCGGTCCTGAATCCTGAACTCGGCACGGCTTTCTGGACCCACCGGAATGAGACAGCCCCCGATTGGTACAGTGGGTCTGAGGGGTGCGGGATGGCCCAGGAGCCGTACCGCCGGCTGAGCGTGCGGGAAGCGCAGCAGACCCCTCTGGGTCGGGTCCTGCAGGACATGACCCGCGAGGGAGAGCTGTACCGCCGGCTGGACGGGGACAAGGTGGAGTGCTTCGCCTGCGGGCACCGGTGCGTGATCTTCGACGGGCTTTCGGGGATCTGCCGGGTCCGGTTCAACCGCGCGGGCACGCTGTACGTCCCGTGGGGCTACGTCGGCGCCCTGCAGCTGGATCCCATCGAGAAAAAGCCCTTCTTCCACGCCTACCCCGGAGCCCGGGCCCTGAGCTTCGGCATGCTGGGCTGCGACCTGCAGTGCCCTTACTGCCAGAACTGGCAGCTGAGCCAGACCCTCCGCGACCCCGTGGCCACGCGCCTTGCGGACTTCACGCCCATCACGCCCGAGGAGTTCGTGCAGCTGGCCCTGCGGTCGGGCGCCCGGGTGCTCACCAGCACGTACAACGAGCCCCTCATCACCAGTGAGTGGGCGGTGGCGCTGTTCCGGGAGGGCAATCGCCACGGCCTGGTGGGCAGCTACGTGTCCAACGGGAACGCCACCCCCGAGGTCCTCGACTACCTCCGGCCGTACGTGGACCTGTACAAGGTGGACCTGAAGACCATGAGGGAGAAGAACTACCGCCTCCTGGGCGGCAAGCTGCAGACGGTCCTGGATACCATCCGGGGGGCCTACCAGCGCGGCTTCTGGGTGGAGGTGGTCACCTTGGTGGTGCCCGGCTTCAACGACGACGACCAGGAGCTGCGGGACGCCGCGGCCTACCTGGCCAGCGTGTCCCCCCTGATCCCCTGGCACGTGACCGCCTTCCACAGCGACTACCGGATGACGGACACCCCCAACACGCCTGCCGACACCCTGCTCCGCGCCGCCCGCATCGGCGAGGAGGCCGGGCTGCGCTACGTGTACGCGGGCAACCTGCCCGGGCAGGTGGGCCGCTACGAAAACACCTACTGCCACGGGTGCGGCGCGCTGGTGGTGGAGCGCTGGGGCTTCCGCGTCCTGCAGAACCGACTCGCGGCCACGGGCGGGACCTGTCCGGACTGCGGCACCCGCGTGCCGGGCCTGTGGTAACCCCGTCCGGTTTCCCCGTCACGTCCGGGTGCGGCCCCGCCCGGATAGGGTGCTGTACGCGGGCGGCTGCCTCACCCCGGGTACAGGATCCGCGTGCCCTGCACCTGCGCGAAGGGTGTGAGGCGGTGGGGTTCGCAGCCGCGGTCGGTGATGTGGCGGACGTTCCAGCCGCGGACCAGGAAGGCATCCGCCAGCAGCTGGCGGTGGCACCTCCAGGGTGTGGCCTCCGCGCACATGAGGGCCACCCGCTGCCGCCCGGCCAGCTCCTCCAGCTCGTCCACGACCCTGCCGAACTCCTCCGTGAGCATGAAGTCCGCGTAGGCCCGGAAAGCACCCACCCGCCACCCGGCGTTGGGCGAGTCCGGGGATGGCCGGCGGAAGCCGCCCAGCTCCTGCCGCCACACGTACCGGATCCCCTCCGCGGCCAGCGCCCGCTCCAGCTCGTCCTTCCGGAAGTGCGGGAACCGGCGGGAGGTGGGCCATCTGCGCACGTCCACCACGGCCGCGACCGCGTGTGCCCTGAGCAGCTGCAGGAACTGCGGCAGCGACCTCGTGGAGTGTCCCACGGTGTGGATCGTGCGCGGGGCGTTACAGCCCCCCGTCTGTGCCGTCACCGCCTGTGGGGCACCCACGACGCCGCCGCCCACAGCGCCAGGCTGGTCAACACCACCGCCCCGCTGGGCGTCACGTCCAGGTAGAAGCTGGCCACCAGGCCCACCAGCACCGCCACCGCCGCGGTCCCCACGGCCACCGCCACGGTGGCGCGGAAGCTGCGCGCCAGCCGCATGCCGGTGAGTGCGGGGACCACCAGCAGGGCACCGGTGAGGAGGACACCCACCACCCGCATGCCCACCACCACGGTGACCGCCACCAGTACCGCCAGGAGCAGGTTCAGGGCGTCCACGGGCACCCCCTGAACCCGGGCCGCCTCCTCGTCGAACGTGAGGGCGAACAGGTCCTTGTAGAACAGCGCCACGCTGCCGCACACCGCCAGGGCCAGCGCGGCCATCCACACCAGGTCCGAGGGCCGGACCGCGGTCACCGCGCCAAAGAGGTAGCCCAGCAGGTCGGCGTTCACCCCGCGCGCCAGGCTCAGCAAGAGCAGGGCCACCGCCAAGCCACCGCTGAGGAACAGGGCCAGGGCCGCCTCCCCGTACAGACGGCCGGAAGCCCTCAGGCGCTCCACCCCCACGGCCCCCGCCACGGTGAACAGCAGGGCCCCCAGGGCCGGGGACACCCCCAGCAGCAGTGCCGCTCCCACCCCTGCCAGGGCCACGTGGGCGAGGGTGTCCGCGATGGGGCTCAGCCGCCGCAACACCACGAACACGCCCACCACGGGCGCGGCCACCGCCAGCAGGAGCCCCGCCACCAGGGCGCGCTGCATGAACCCGTACTGAAGCAGTTCCACCACTCCCTCAGTGGCGGTGGGTGACCAGCAGGCTGCGGGTGCCGTACAGCTGCTCCAGCGTGCCCGCCCGCAGCGCCTCTTCCGGCGGCCCGTGGAAGAACAGCGTCCGGTTCAGGCACGCGAGCTGGGACACCTCGCGTGCCACCGCGGCCACGTCGTGGGACACCAGCACCAGGGTGGTGCCCTGTTCCCGGTTGAGCCGGCGCAGCAGCCCGTAGAACCGCTCCTCACCTTCCGGGTCCACGCCCACCGTGGGCTCGTCCAAGAGCAAGAGCTCCGGCTCGCTGGCCAGGGCCCGGGCCACGAACACCCGCTGCTGCTGTCCCACCGACAGCCGCCCCACCAGCCGGTCCCGCACCTCCCACAGGCCCACCGTCCGCAGGGCCGCCTCCGCCGCGGCCCGGTCTTCGGGCCGGAAAGGCCGCCCCGCGCCCACACGCCCCGCCCGTCCGCTCAACACCACCTCCAGGACCGTGGCGGGAAACCGCGCCTCGAACGCCACCGCCTTCTGCGGCACGTAGCCCACCCGGTGCCACTCCCGGAACTGCCGCACGTCCTGTCCGAACAGCCGCACGTGACCGCAGCTGGGCCGCACCAGGCCCACGAGGACCCTCAGGAGGGTGGTCTTGCCTGCGCCGTTGGGCCCGATGACGCCGAGGAAGTCGCCCCTATGGATCTGCAAATCCACGCGGTCCAGCACCCGCTCCCCGTCGAAGTCCACGCACACGTGCGCCAGCTCGGCCACGACCTCGCCTGCCGTCACCGTCCGCCTCCTGCGGGCTCCGAGGTGTTGCAGCCCAGCCCGCGCACCAGCTCCTCCAGGTTCGCCTCCACCCTCCGGATGTAGTCCTGCCCGGGGCGGGGCCCCGCCTCCAACGGATCCAGGACGCGCACGGGGAGGCCAAGTTCACGGGCCAAGCTCTCCGCCGCACGCTGCGATCCCCTGCTCTCCGCGAACACCGCCCGCACGCCCTCCTGGCGGGCGAGGGCCAGGAGCTGTCGCAGCCGCCGGGGCGACGGCTCCGCTTCGGGGTTCACGC
>VAPR01000621.1_pt1 | contig 21797 bp, 28 predicted proteins | sample 3380701 | NCBI WGS metagenome assembly VAPR01 (sample SAMN11536904, study PRJNA540576) | hot springs metagenome | isolation source: hot spring wet sediment | place: Spain: Lobios | collected 2014-01 | reverse complement strand
CGCCGGGCCAGCCTGCAGTGCTTTATTGGGCTGAGGGAGTTGTTTTTCTCCCCATCCCAGTTCCGACAAACAACGCTAAGGTTGTGGAGGAGCTTTTGAACGGACGTGTTTTCTGGATGAGTGTGTCCTTCGCCCCCATGGCGAACTATTCACCGATGCTAAGTGTCGAGAAGGGGCCCGAAGCCATGGTAATCAACGTCTCAAGAAGCAGTCTCTTAACACAGGTCGCCAAATGGCTCAAGTCAAAGCTTTCGGCGAGCGAATAGGTCCAGAACCCAGTGGCTCAACTTTGGTGAATAAGTTTTGACGACACGTTTGTTTACGAGCTCGACCAGGTAGCCGCATCTTTCAGCGTATTCTGAGACAATCTTGTAGAGAGTGGCCCAGCCGACACTGTTTTCGGCAAGCTCATGAAAATGAATAAACCCTCCTCGGTTCTTGAGAAGTTGGAACGCGGTGGGAAGATACTCGGCGGTCTCCCTGAAGTAGCCCATCAGTACTCGGTCTGCACATTCTTCAAGACCAATGTCTACAGCGTTTCGACAATCTCTGTGATATGGGGTAACTTTGTGCTCGACATGGTTGAGCCTTATGTTCTTAACGAGGTATGTGAAGGCTTCTCCATTAATTTCGAAGGAATAGACATGGCTTGCCTCCGACTTTGCCGCTGGGAGAGTAAATTGGCCCACGCCCGCGAACATGTCCACCACCGTTTCTTCAGGCTTGATCAGCGACCTTATTCTCCGCCTCTCCTCAAAGTTTCCCAGCGAGAACATGAGGCGAGAGGCGTCGAAAGTGTACACTATGCCGTCCTCCTTGACTGTTGTGACCGTGTCGAGGCTGCCAGCAACATGCCGAACCACCGGAACTCTGTACGGTCCCTCGACCCTCTCAATCTCCAGAACAGTTTCCACACCGCTGTTTCTCATCATTATCTCTCTGGCGAACTCTGTAAGGTCTAAGGTGGAGCCTCTCGGCACCCTGACCACTGCGACTCTTCCAAGGTACTTGACGCTGGGCTTCAACATTCCATGCTTTTGCTGACGACCGTTTAAGCCTTATTAACTGAGCTTTTCGCTGATTAGATCGTGAGCTCGGAGGCCAAGAAGAAGGGCGGCAAAGAGAAGAAGACACAGGAGAGGAAGGAGGAGGCTGTTGAGAGGGGTGTTATGGGTGTGGCCTCTCCTTCGCTCGAGGAGGTTGGAGAATATGTCAAGAGTGTTAGGGTTTTGACCCCCTCAGCCGTCGCGGAACGGTTCAGAGTGAGGCTGTCCGTAGCCAAGGCCATTCTCCGTGAACTTGTCTCAAAAGGATGGGTCAAAGAAGTGGTGGGAAGCAACAGGGTAAGGGTCTACGCACCCCTAGTACAGACGTCGGCCTCTGAAGCAAAAACGGTCGAAACTGTAGAAAAGCCTGCCAAGGCTAAAAAGTCTTCGAAAAAATCCGCATCATAGCGCCTACACGGGCTTTTGCTATCTCCTGGGCACCTTCTCCGACACTCCCAATCTTGATTGTCTGGCTTGGTGCGGCGTACTGTGATAAGGAGATGCCGATGGCCCGTTCTGGAGACCAGTAAAAGATGTCTCCCTTCTCCAGTTTGTTGACCGATTTCTCCACACCTCTTCTAATCTCGGTTATTATGTAGACGGCGTTCTGCCATCTGGCAATAAACCCTTCGAGGGGCAGCCTTTTGACAACCTCGTCCACGGTAAGCGGAGCCGCGAATCTGTGAAGCTCTCCTTCAACCTTCTCAAGCCCCTCAACCTGAACAACAATCGGTATCCTGGCTCCACTCATTCGCCGTACAGCTCCAGAGTGCCCAGATAGTTGGCGAGTATGGGCATCAGGTCTACTCCTCTTATTCTGCCGAGCCCGCCAGACTGGCAGCTTATCTCGTCAAACATCGTAACATCATCGCCTCTTACATCCGGGCCCCATATCAGAACTGGGACCGGGTCTCCCCTGTGGTCGCCAATCTCCGACGGCGTTGTGTGATCGCCTGTCACGGCTACATAGGTGTCTGAAGACAGTTGCTCAAGCATGGTGCCAAGCGCTTCGCCAACACGGTTGATCATCCCGGCTTTCTCGCGAGGTTTTTTGTCGTGGCTAAGCGTGTCGGTGGCCTTGACATGTAGCATGACAAAGTCATGTGTTTTGAGGGATTCTGTGACGGCTTTGATTTTGTTTCCGAGGTTTGTGTTGACTGTGCCTGTTGCGCCCTCAACATCTACAACATCGAAGCCAGCCGCCTTGCATACACCTTTGTAGAGGGCTCCGCCGGCGACGACCGCGGCCCTCAACCCATATTTTTTCTCAAAAGGCGTTAAGCTGGGCAGCTTCCCGGCTCCACGTGTAAGGATGTAGTTTGCGGGTGGTAGGTTTTTCTCCCGTCTCTTGACATTGACTGGATGGGTTTGTAGGATCTGTCTTGTTTTCTCCAGGTATTTTTCGAGAATTTGTGCGGTTTTATATGCCTCAGGCGAATCGTCGAGCGGCTTTGGTTTCTGGACTGTGGAGGTTTTGCCATGGGGGTCAACGTTTGAGACACGGTGGGATAATTTCTCACCTCTCATGATTAGAACTCCCCGGTGTTCAACGGTGTGTCTAAATGTTAGCTCTACACCATCGATCTCCATCGTTTGCAAGGATTTCGCCAGCTCCCTGCTGTCCTCGGTCGGTAAGCGGCCAGCCCGCCTGTCGAGAACTGTTCCGTCATCGGCCACTGTGGCGAAGTTGCATCGGAAAGCTACGTCTTCGGGGCCTAGGCTGAGGCCTGCTCCCAACGCCTCAAAGGGCCCTCTACCTGTGTAGCATGTGTATGGGTCGTAGCCGAGCAGGGCAAGATGACCCGTGTCACTTCCGTTAGGAACACCACGAGCAACCACATCAACCAAACCCGTCTCACCCTCGGCAGCTAAACGGTCCAAAACCCTGTTACGAGCAGCCTGTAAAGGAGTCAAGTAACCAAGGCTTTTACACCGTCTATCACCCAGGCCATCCAAGACAACAAGAACAGCTTTCATGAGAATTGGAGTGGGTTGACCAGCTATTAGTTTTTATAAGCCCAGTGAATGGTCGAATGTGGGAAAGACTTGAGCCAGCGCTACAACGACATCGAGGAGCTGCCGGGCGTCTCGGCCAAGTTAGCTGAAAAACTCAGGGAGCTTGGATACTCGACTGTAGAGTCTATCGCGACCGCGACTGTCTCGGAGCTGGTTGCTGCGGGTGTTGATGAGGAACATGCTGCCCGAATCATTTCAGCTGCACGTGAGGGGATTGAGATTGCCTGGGTAACAGCGAAGGAGTTGGCTGAAATCAAGACAAACATCGGCCGCGTAACCACCGGGAGCACGAGGCTGGACCTCTTGATAGGAGGAGGTGTCGAGACACAGGCCATCACCGAGTTTTTCGGAGAGTTTGGCTCGGGCAAGTCACAGCTGTGTCATCAACTCGCTGTAAACGTTCAACTCCCCGTCAGACGCGGCGGCCTCGACGGTTCAGCCCTTTACATCGACACCGAGAACACCTTCAGACCAGAGAGGATAACATCGATGGCCAACAGTCTTGGCCTAAATCCTGACGAGGTGCTTGAACGAATTATCTACGCCGAAGCATATACAAGCGACCACCAAATCCTACTCGTGGAGAAAGCAGATAAAATAATCAAGGAGAAGAATGTTAAGCTTATCATCGTGGACTCGCTAACATCCCATTTCCGCAGCGAATATCTTGGCCGCCAGCTTCTACCCGAGAGGCAGCAGAAGCTAAACAAGCACATGCACAAATTGATAAGGCTGTGCCGAGCCTTCAACATCGCAGCCGTCGTGACAAACCAGGTCATGGCAAAGCCCGACGACATCTTCAGCACAATGGCCGTTTACCCCATCGGCGGACACATAGTCGGCCACACAAGCCACAACAGAGTATTTCTCCGGAAAGTATCGGGAAAACCACTCCGCATAGCGAGGTTGGTTTCAAGCCCTTACCTGCCAGAAGGTGAAGCCGTCTTCAAAATCACAGAGAGAGGAGTAGAAGACGTGGAGGCGACCGAGTGAATGGGCCAAGTCTCGAAAAAAGAGACTGAGGAGTTCCTGGAAACACTCTTCAGAAACAAACTCACAGAGGCCGAGCGCATACTGAACCAGCTTTCCGAGAAACATCCAGAGGACACACGGTATCTACACGCCCTACGCGGCATCTATTTGAGCTACACCGGCGAGTACACAGACTCCCTCATATACACAATCTACACAAACGACATCCATCGAAAAAACATAAAGAAAATTGCAGAGTATTTCAACGCCTTGGCCAAGCTTCACGGCTCTAACGACAGATATTTCGAGGCATGGTACACGGTCCTCACCCTCATAGAGAAATTGCCCGAGCCCCAGAAAGTCAAGTCCCAACAAACAGGTTATACATAAGTATCCAGACGAGCAGAAACATGCCAGCGTATCCGCCAACTCCATTCAAATAGGATCTGCGTCTACTTACTTTGTTGTCGAAAAGCCTCCAGAAAACCTCTGAAACAAAGATGTATAGTAATGCGGCCCCGAATATGAGGAGATAGGTTACTGCTGGTGTTGGGTTAGACTCAGCCAGCCACGCCGCCAAAACCCCGTAACCGAGCCCTATTATGAATTTTGACCAGTAGACAGCATCTATTGCCATATCAGCCCGCCTGCTTCTGTTAAACCCATGAATTAAATCTTGGCGCAAAATTGTAGTGGCGGAGAATTGCCCGGGCTTAATACATACGAAATTGGCGTGCTTGTCGCGGAGTGTCGAGACAGGGTTCTGAACTCGTTTGTTAGAAACGTTTACGGTGTTGGTCCGAAGATGATTGTGCTTAAGACATGGAAGCCTGGAACGGGTGGCGGAGAGCTCTGGCTTGTTTCAGGCTTCGCCGTTTTCTACACGGAGCAGACAGTTGAAAAAGAGGCTACACCGTCGCATCAGGTCCTCCAGCTCCGGAGAAAAATTGTGGGCAAACGAATAACCAACTTCAAACAGGTCGGTGGAGAAAGAATTGTAACCTTGGAGCTGAACGGCTACGAGCTGTTTGTTGAATGCATGCCGCCAGGCAACATGGCTTTGGTGAAAGATGGTGTAGTGGAATGGCTTCTTGAAAAATATGAATCATCGGCCCGTGTGCTGAAAATTGGTGAGAAATATCGGCCACCACCTACCAGAGGCTTACATGCAGAGAAGGCAGCAGATCTTTTTTCCCTCGAATGCCTAAACCCTAAGACGCATCTTGTCGTCGCTTTGGCTCGAGACCTCGGTCTAGGTGGTAAATTTGCGGAGGAACTGGTAGCGCGAGCTGGTCTGGATAAAAAGCTGCGGGTCGAACAAATCGGTGACGAGGAGCTGAAGCGTCTTAACAACGTGTGGAAAGAGCTCAGGCATGAGCTAGAGAATCCGCGTCCTAGACTCTACTTGAGAGACTCCGAATTAATTCCATGTGTAACAGAGTTTCAATCGCTCAGCGGTCATCCGAAACAGGAGTTTAGCTCTTTCTCGGAAGCAGTTTTCACGGCCTATCTTGAGGAGTTGAAACGTCTGCGTTATCAGGAGCTGGAGAAGAAGGGTCTCACACTCATTGAGGACCTAAATAGGGAAAAGGAACACAGGTTATACACTATTGAAACTCTTGAGAAAAGGAAAACAAGCCTTGAGCTGTTTATATCGGGCGTTAAGCAGGCGTTGGATTTCTGGGAAGTGCTTTGGCAGAACCCTGCCGAGGCCTTACCGAGAGTTAGGGAGGCAACAGGTCTAGAGGCAGAAATCCAAGACGGAAAAATTTTATTCAGTAAAGAGGAGTTAAAGGTCGCCATAAATAAACAAACATCACCGCTTAAACAGCTCGGGCCGCTGTATGAGGAACTGAAGACTGTGAAGAAGGCGTTGGAGAAGTTGAGGCAGGAAATCGCTGAGATAGAGCAAAAGATGGAGACGATCTCCCTCCAAGCAGAGCCTCGGCCCATCGTAGTGGTTAAAAAGAGCGCGTCAAAACCAAAACCTTTCAGAGAATTTGTCACATCAGGCGGGTTCAGGGCCATGTTGGGTAAGGATGGCCGCAGCAACATTTTGCTACTTAAACGGCATCTTGAGGAGAGTGACCTTGTTCTACACACTGAAATTCCAGGTTCACCTGCGGCGATTCTTAAAAACGGCGTCAAGGCATCCGAGACTGATGTTGAAGAATGTGCACAGATGGTGGGGTGTTACAGTAGGGCTTGGCGGGAAAACTTCAGCAACGTGTCTGTGTTCGCGGTTAAGGCGGAACAGGTATCATTCAGCCCACCCTCTGGACAATACTTGCCAAAAGGCTCCTTCATGGTTTATGGCCCCAAAAACTTCTACTTAATAGAGCTAAGACTTGCCGCAGTATGTCTCAACGACGATGAAGTTAGGATTGTCCCCTACCTGACGGCCACTAGTTTGGGAAAACCTTTTGTGGAGATTAGGCCGGGCACCGTGAAAGCCTCTCAAGCGGCTACGAAAATACTGGAAATTCTTGGGTTGGAACCGGTTGGTGAGAGGGTTGAAGCGGTTGCTGCACAGATTCCTTTCGGCCGATGTCATGTTTTAGACAAGCTTATTAATCCACGATGACATGGTTAGTCGGAATGGTGAAGCCCACGACACTCGTTGATGAGCTTAAGGTGCGGGACGTGATGTCGAGTCCCGTGGTGGAAGCAGATGCAGAGGCATCTGTTGTCGAGGTGGCGGAGTTGATGAGACGCTACGGGATCGGCAGTGTAGTGATAACGTCTGAGGGGAAGCCAGTTGGAATCATCACAAAGACAGACATAGTTACGAAGGTTGTGGCTAACGGGACAGATCCCAACACGGTGCGGGCCCGTGACATCATGAACACCCCGCTCCAGACGGTCGAGCCGGACGTGACAATCGACGAGGCCCTAAGCAAAATGAACAAGCTCAAGCTCAGCCGCCTTGTAGTTGTTTACAAGGAGAGGCTTTCGGGGATAGTCACAATAAAGGACATCTTACAGGTTACACCTGAGATCCTGTCAATAGTGAGGGAGAAACTGAGGATAGGTACTCCTGTGTCGGCATCTAACCAGACAGTTGCCGAGGGATATTGCGAGCTTTGTGGAGAATGGTCCGATTACCTTGTGCGGGTAGAGGATCAGCTTCTCTGCGAGGACTGTCGCATCGAGCTTGAGGGAAAAGGCGGCGCAACTCCGGGGGAATGAAGTTTCTTCTCGATACAATGATGGGGCATCTGGTTACTTGGCTACGTCTACTGGGATATGACACAGTATATCTTAGAGAAGCTTCCGACGATGAGTTGATTGAGAAATCGATTGCAGAGGAACGTGTTGTTGTGACCCGTGACAAGACTTTGGCGGCGAGGCTTAAGAAACGTGGTGTAAAAACGGTCTTGGTGGATACGGTTGAAACGGTGGAGAGCTTGATCAAAATTGGTATCGAAACAGGTGTAGAACTGGCTTTTAACCCACTGAAAACTCGTTGCCCCATCTGCAACACCCTGCTTGAGCATGTTCACGAATCCCGGGAAAGATGGATATGCCGCGGATGTGGAAAAACCTATTGGATTGGAGGCCACTGGCGCAACATAAGAAAAGTCCTAGAAAAGGTTCAGGGGGAGGCCGTTGGATACTGAGAAGGGGTCTAGGCTTGTTCAACTGGCTCGAAGAGCTGTCGAAACCTATCTGGAGACTGGGAAACTCGAGGACCCGCCCGGGGATGAGTGGCTGAGGGTGAAGCGTGGAGTGTTTGTTTCAATATATTCCTACCCGGTTAAAGAGCTGCGTGGTTGCATAGGCTATCCGCTTCCCACGTTGCCGCTGGGAGAAGCCACGATACGTGCCGCTGTTGCATCAGCGGTCGAGGACCCGCGTTTCCCACCTCTCTCACTTGGGGAGCTTCCTCATGTTGTTTTTGAGGTGAGTGTTTTGACTGAACCTGTTGAACTTGATGTCTCAGAGAGACGTAGTCTGCCTCAGCAAATTGATGTGGGTGTGGAGGGGTTGATTATCGATACACCATTCGGGTCGGGACTTCTTCTACCGCAAGTTCCAGTTGAATATGGCTGGGATGCCGAAGAGTTTCTGAGCCATCTCTGCATCAAGGCTGGCCTAAATCCGACATACTGGCTGCAGGGAAAAATGAGGCTGTACAAATTTACCGCGGATGTCTTTGCTGAAGAGAGGCCTAAAGGACCGATAACAAAACAGGTGCTCTCGCCGGGAAAATGCTGATACATATCGCTGTCTGCGGCATAGGGCTCGGCCATGCTACACGCTCGTATGAAATAGCTGAAGAGCTGTGGAGAAGAGGCCATACTCTCACCTTTTCATCATATGGACAGGGCTTCAACTTTCTCTCCAAAAACGGATGCGAACCCGCGCATGTGCCGTCGGTGGGTTACGGGGTAAGCGTCGACGGCTCCGTATCGGTGAAGAAAACGATTGTTGACAACCTTTTTCTCCCCATAAGGGTGGCTGCTCAAACTCTGGCTGAAACATCCATAATTGGTGAAGCAGATGCTGTGGTTTCAGATACAAGGGTTTCAGCTACTCTTGCAGCAAAGATTCGACGAAAACCCGTGGCCACAATCCTAAACCAATACAACCTTCTACTACTAAGTGAAAAGCATCAAAGGGCGGCGGAGGTTTTCCAACCGATGCTACAAGCACCTCAGCATGTATGGAACCTCTCGGACAAAATCATTATACCCGACTTGCCCCCACCCCACACAATCTCCGAGCACACATTACAGATATCTAAGAAGCTGATCGATAGAGTTGTCTACACGGGGCCTTTGACAAAGCCAATTAGACACGATAGAAGCGATTTGGAGGAGGTCAGGGCGATACACGGGGCCTTGGCCAAGCCGTTTATTCTGGTGGTGGTCAGCGGCGGGGTTGAGGAGAAAAAAGTTTTGGTGGAGATGTTTACAGAGTTTGGTGACAAGTTGAGCGACGACTTTGTCTATGTGATGTCGACCGCAGATCCAACCTCAAACATTGATGTGCGAAGGGGAGCTCTACATGTTAAAAGCTGGATACCAGACCTCGACCTCTACCTCGAGGCCGCTGACCTCGTTGTGTGCCGCGGAGGATTAACTCTTCTACTAAAATGCCTGCTATACGGTAAGCCGACAGTGGTTATTCCAACTCCACAGCATGGCGAACAGTTTGCGAATGTTTCAAGAGTTGAAGAACTTGGTGTAGGTAAAATGATCAACCAGAAAGACCTGTCTCCCGAAAGCTTCATGAAATCTATTAAAGATTTGTTGAATGATGAAGGTGTTGCTGAGAGGATTATGCGTTTGTCGGAGATTGCGTGGAGGTGCCGCGGTGTTGCCGAGGCGGCTGACGCCGTGGAATCGCTATATTAGTTTTATGTGCCTTAACCCTTTAATTTCCCGACCAACCCATTGTTTAAACAGATGGGACAACAGCCGATGAAGTTTCCGTCCGAAGCAAGGCTCGGAACAGTTTTGGGCCTGCTCGAGATGGTCGTAGCCTATGGGGGAAAAGCCGACCTCGCCTTCATCGCACGCGAGCTCCAGATGGAGGTAGACCAAATTCTCCCGGCATCAAACGCAGCGGAGCTTCTCGGCCTACTCGAGGTCCATGACGGAGAAGGAGTCGCGACACAGCTTGGCATAAAGGTGAGCAAAAGCCTTGCGAAGGGAAAGAAGAAGATATTGAAGGAGCAGATCCCAAACCTCGAGCCTTTCAAAACAATCATAGAACTCGCAAAAACAAAACCCAAAGGCTTTAACATAGAGGAGCTGCTAAACGTGATGTCGGAAAACAAAGAACTTGTAGAATATACACAGGACTCTGAGAAGCTTAGGGAGCTTATCCTTGACTGGCTTATCTACACCGAGATACTTTCATACGATGGCGACACAGGGCTATTCAAGCTGCGTATGCGTAAAACATCTAACTCATCATTGTGAAGATTGCGTCAACATATTCGTAGAAACGTGGGGTTCTCCTATCCCTCGGCTTCTCCATATCTATCACGATTTCGCCGGCCACTTGAGCGGGCCTGCTGGTGAGCACAAGCACCCGGTCGCTTAGCTCCACGATTTCCTCTACGTTGTGGGAAACAAGCACAACCGATGTTGGGGGGAGTGTTTCATGCTGACGCAACATGTCAATTTCCCTCCTAAGAGATATGGCTGTCAAAGGGTCGAGGTTGCTGAAGGGCTCATCCATTAACAAAACATCGGGATTCGTTACAAGAGCTCTTGCAAGCACAACTCTCTGCTTCATTCCCCCACTTAACTCACCCGGGTAGCTGTTCTCAAAACCTGATAGACCCACCATATCCAAGAAAGACTGGGCCTTAACAACCATTTCATCCTTGGAAATGTTCTTAACACGTTTGAGGGCAAGAACGACGTTCTCCAAAACAGTGAGCCAAGGAAATAGCACAGGCTCCTGGAAAACTAGTGAGATGGCGGGCGTGGGGCCTGTCACCGGCTTACCCTTGTACAAAACCTTGCCCGACACTGGTTTGATAAGCCCCGCCATTATCTTAAGCAACGTGGTTTTGCCTGAGCCGCTTTGACCAACTATTCCGAGAAACTCACCATACTTGACGTCGAAGTTCATGTTATTGATAACCTCGAGTACCACTCCCTTTTTTGTGTAGTAGCTGTGGCTTACGTCAACCACTCTTAGTATCGCATCGTCCATGCTAAATCGCCCGCTTTTTCTTGAAGCGTTAAGCAATGTTACTCAATTTTAAGCTTAGAAGCAATCAGGTCGTAGAGCCTTTTCCAGAACAAACGGTTCATCAACACGACGATTGAGGACATGATGATGAGGACGGTTACGCTGCCCAGCAAGTCTCCTGCGTAGGTAAGTTGTGAAAGGAGCTTGCCCAGTCCTGGCAGGTTTGTTTCCGCCACCAAGTCCCCGAGGACGAGACGCTCCGCAACCACCAGACCGTTCCATGCTCCCCCAGCAGCTGTTATACACCCCGTTATTAGTGCGGGCAGCGCCCTCGGCAAATACACCGTCCTAATCCTAGTCCACAGCTTCAGCTGTAATAGGTCAGACACTTCAAGCTCTGACCTTGGAATGTTTTTCAGACCCGCCAAAACCTGGAAAAACACATACCACTGCGTGGCCGCGAGAATCATCATAAAAGCTCTCAGCTCTGGCTGGTCTTTCAGCGTCTCGGCAAAGAGCGGATACACTATTGTGACCGGGACAGACGCTATCACTTGGAAAACCGTGGTAACTGCGTTTGACAGCTGAGGTCTGCGCGCAATCGCTACAGCGGCTGGAACGCTCCACGCCACCGAGAACCCTACAGCCGCCATCACCCTGAGGAAGGAAAAAAATGTGGAACTGAGAAGAGTTTCCACACCTATCCTGCCAAATGCTTGATAGAGGTTTCCAAAGACTTCATTTCCCCGCGTTATGGCAATTGTCGCCAAAAATCCCGTCAATGCAAGGAAAACAAGGTTGCGTCCCAAAGACCCTAGTATAGATACTTTTTTAACAAGCCCAGCGACTGACCGTTGATATTCAAAGAAGCTACTCATTGGCGCTGAAAGAGATGTTTGAACAGGTTTGACGAGTTTCTTGACGAATGTTAAGCGTCTCAAGATCCCCGATGGCGGCGGACCCGCCGTCTCAAACATGTTGCCAAGAGGTATGAAGACGACAACGTTGACCATGATCGTCGCAGCTACAAGAACTATGAGAACTGTGGTGATTCCCAGTAGATCACCTGCTACGGCATATTCTGAGACCAGCGTCCCTACTCCGAAAAGCTTAAGCTCTATATCACCGAAGGCAAGTATCTCTGCCCCGACTATGAAGAACATCCCGTTAGCCCAAGAGGGTTGAAAGTTTCTCACAATTCGCGGTAAACTCACCGGTAGGTAGATGTGTCTAAACCTGTCAAAAGAACTCATCTTCATAGAATTCGCCACATCGAGAAGCTCGGGCTGGATAAACCTAGTCGACTCGTACACGGCAAACGTGATGTTCCAAACTTGGCTCGTGAAAATAAGAAATATTGCGGCCAGCTCTGCACCAAAAACGGGTGATGCAGCGTAGAAAATCTGGATAGCGATAGGGAAGAACCCTAGGATAGGGATAGACTGGAGAATATCCAGCACGGGCACAGCCACTTTTTCAAAGGTTTTGTTTGTGCCAGCGGCTATCCCAACCACAATCGAAAACAGAACCGAGACAGCTAACGCAGCGGCCATTCTAAGGAAGGAGACAAGTACCGCCAAAACGCTGACAGATACCGTGGCTAAAACATCCATGCCACGGTGTCAAAAATACCCGAACGTTTAAACCCTTTTACTACTCTCCCTCAGCATTTGTTTAACGAACATCCAAGGCAATTTTCTTAAGAGACCTTTGTAAGGATTTTCAGGTATCCTATCGTCGGTGGCCAGGTTCACCGCTGAGCGGATTCTTTCAACGATTTGTCTTTTCATAAACTCCTCCTGCGGGGTGTAGGGTGTTACTGCTCTGAATAACATCCTGACCTGTTTTGTTTTAGAGGCTACAAGAAGATGGATTAGACGCTCTCTCATCTCATGTGTTAGGAAATATATTCGGCCTAATTGTTTCCTGTTTATGTTCTCGGTGAGGTCGTCGGCAAGCTGGTAAACTGTTCCGACTTCGGAGCCGTATCTTCTCATAATTTGGATCGTGTCGGATGATGCACTCGCCAAAACGGCTCCCGCATGCGCAGCAGCCTCAAACAACGACGCAGTTTTTTCCCTTATCATGAGCAGGTAGAGTCGCTCGGTCAAAGCAGCCTTGTTAACCACCTCATCGAGAATGCCCTTCGAGGCCCTGTCCCAAGCCTCAACAAATATCCTAGTCATCTCCTCACCAATGTCAAGAACAATGTTGAAAGCAAGGTTGATAATCCGATGTCCTTGGATGATTGCTTTCCCAGCACCTATCTGGTACCATAGACTCGCCCTTCCCCGCCTAGTCTTGTCGAGGTCAACGATGTCGTCGTGGACAAGACTTGCGCTATGTGCGAGCTCGAGGGCTACAGCTACGTCGAGGGCCTTGTTGTAGTCGGAGCCTCCGAGGGCTTTGAAAACTGTCAAAAGAAGGATTGGCCTGAGTCTTTTACCGCCCCGGACAGCACGTTCAATCAGCAGCCTGTCAGGTCTTCCCTCTATTCTTTCCCGTAATCTTGTTTCTATGTCATGCCTTAATATCTCCACAAGCTCCATTGTTTCCGGCTCTTGTAGCGAAGCGGCCATCCACCAACTCCTATTCTCGAGGAATTTTTACCTTTTTGCCTCTAAAGATACTGGTTAATCCGCGATTCTAGCACACGTTTGGGCACAGCTCCCACAACCATATCAATGACCCGGCCGTGTTTGAAGAAAAGCAGCGTCGGAATACCCATTATGCCGAAAGCAGACGCTGTGCGTGGATTCTCGTCTACGTTAAGCTTACCGAAAACAACCCGACCAGCGTACTGTTTAGCAAGCTCCTTCACAACAGGAGCAATGGCTCTGCATGGAGCACACCATTCAGCCCAGAAATCAACCACCACAAAATCATGATTCTTCAAAAAATCGTCGAAGCTTTGGTCAGTCAACTCAACAGGTTCAGATATAACAGGAGAACTGGTTTTCCCAGAGGCCGACAACATCTCCATCATTTTACGCATCTTTATTTTCTCGAGTTCATCATCAACCGGCATATAGTCACTGAGGGCTCATCAACTAATAAGTTTTGGTGAACAACAATATATAAACAGCCTCAGCGAATCCTGGAACGTTGAGCGAGGAAGAGGATGTTAGCGCGATAGTGGTGGCTTTCGACGGAGACGACTGCATTGTCTCGACTACTTCACCATTGGATAGAAAAGAGCTGGAAACAATGGTTGGCTGCGAGGTACTCTACGAAGACTTCAAAGGCGAGATATGGCGGGGTGTGGTGACAGACCTCCACGAGGACGATACTCTCCGCGTCAGGTTTTCAGAGGAGGCTATTTCACAGGGAGGGCCGTCGGGTCTTGGACAGGGGAGCATGGTGAAAATCGTTAAGAAGAAAGCGGTCTAAAAGATAAAAACACGCGATTCCTACAGTGTTTCTGAGCCCTGGTAGCTCAGCCCGGTTAGAGCGGCCGCCTTGTAAGCGGCAGGTCGAGGGTTCAAAGCCCTCCCAGGGCTAAACTGCATGTTCAGTCCCTTCAACAATGCTTCGGAATGTTTTGATGAATTTCTTGTTTGCTGTGGCGCTGGCAACTGTAACCCGTAATGTGTTGGGTAGAATGTTTCCGAGGTGTCTTGTGACGAAGCCTCTCTCTATAAGCTTCTGATGGATTTTGGCCGCGTCATGGTTTTTGAAGGTTAGAAGTAGAAAGTTTGCTTCAGATTCTCTAACAACCACTCCTGGGATACTTCTTAGATTGGATGCGAGTTTCTGTCGCTCCTCCACAGTGGCCTGAACCCACTTCCTCACTTGATCATGTTGCGACAGCGCTTTTTCAGCCAAGGCGAGAGAGATTATACTTAGGCTGTTCGGCGGCCTAACCTTGTTGAGAATATTGATTGTTTCCTCGGCTGCTAGAGCGTAGCCAACTCTTGCACCAGCCAGCGAAAAAGCCTTGGAAAGTGTCCTGACCACTACGATGTTGGAATAGCTGTTCAGAAGAGAGGCGGCTGTCTTGCCGCAGTATTCATAATATGCTTCATCAACTATAACTGGACATGAGGCCTCTGCGGCTATTTTTCGGATCTCTTGGATTGGGGTAGTGCCGCCTGTTGGGTTATTTGGGCTGCATAGAAATATTGCTCCTGTGTTTTTGTCCATCGCCTGGAGGATATTGTCCACGTCGTCTGACCCGTCGGGTTTCCTCTTAACTAGACGAACCTCTGCCGAGTTTATTTCAGCCGCGATGCGGAAATAGGAGTAGGTGGGGCTGCTTATCACAGCGTTTAGCCCTTTCTCGAGAAATGCTTGACAAGCTATCATTATGCATTCGTCTCCTCCGTTTCCCACTAGCACCATATCCGAGTTCAAACCAGTGTATGCTGAAACTTTTTCACGGAATCTGCTGTAACTCGTGTCTGGGTAAAGGTTTACTGGCATGTCGGGTAACTTGGCGGCAAGGCTGCGCAGCCATCGACGAGGTTGATAAGGCGAGGTATTCAAATCCATTCTCACAATCTGCCCAACCTTCAGACCATATTTCCTCGCAATCTCCTCGCTAGAAGCCTCCCAAGAGTAGGGAACAAAATTCCTCAAAGAACTTTTCAGAAGGACCATACCAAACCAAAACCAAGCGACTGATAAAAACATGAACAGCCGCAAACCCCTTAAATAGCAAACAATCCACAAACACCTTGGGCCCGTAGCTCAGCCAGGACAGAGCACCGGGCTTTTAACCCGGGGGCCGCGGGTTCAAATCCCGCCGGGCCCGTGCTCTTCGCAATATGGTAGTTCTGCCAAGGATGAGGGTAAAGCAAAAATATCGTCGGGCCATATTATTGGGTTGGTAGTTTCGCTTGATGGTGGTTGTTGATAAGGATTCGAGCTTGAAAATTGTGGGCATGATCGCGGGGGAGGAGGCTGTGAAAATTGTTGGGCTTCTTCTGGAGAAGCCGGGTTTAACGGATGAGGATATTTCATCGGCGACGTCGCTGGACATTAAGGAGGTTAGAAGAGTTTTGCATAGGCTCAACGAAGTAGGAGCGGTTTCATACGAAGTTCATAGAGAAAAGGAAACTGGACATAGAGTTTTCAGGTGGCGGGTCCAGCAGGAGCAGCTCGTCGGATATGCGAAAACCTTGATAAGAAAAGTCCTCGAGAGACTGAAGGCCCGGCTTGAATACGAGTCAAACAACCAGATGTATTGGTGCGGCTCGCCCGGATGCGGAAAATACGGTTTCGACACAGCCATGGAGTTGTTGTTTAGATGCAAAACTTGTGGAAAACCTTTGACAATATACGAAAACACGGCCTTTATCGAAAGCCTTCGAAACAAGATTGCAGAGCTTGAAAAGCTGGCTTGATTACGGTACTGCGCCTTGGGCATAGGACACAGCGGGACAAGAGACTGTCGACACACGTAGCTCTAGTGGCCAGGGCTTTCGGCGCCGACAACCTATTCTACACTGGCGACTACGACCTAAAGCTCGAAGACTCTGTGAACAAAGTTGTCGAGAAATGGGGTGGCAGCTTCGAAATCGAATACACTTCATCATGGAAGGCGTTCGTGAAAACCTGGTCGGGAAAAATCGTCCATCTCACTATGTATGGGCTTCCCCTCAAAACAGTAATTGATGAGATAAGAGCCGTCATAAAAGATAATGACTTGTTGATTATAGTAGGTGGCGAAAAAGTCGAGGGCGAAGTGTTTCAAATAGCTGACTACAATGTCGCGGTAACAAATCAGCCTCACAGTGAGGCTGCGGCTCTTGCTGTTTTTTTGGACTGGCTCTTTCAGGGAGCGGAGATGGACAAGGTGTATCCAGACGCAGTCTTTTCAGTTATTCCATCTGCCAAGGGGAAGGTTGTTGTCAGCCGTCGCGGCTTACTCGAAACTGATTTTGGCGTAGATGGTTTGACGCGATAGTTTACGGAAGGGTGTTCCGGTGCCGTCGTAGAACTTGCTGAAGAACTCGTATACATGAAGCCTCATCGCCTGTATGAAGACAAGCAATCCCTCGAGAACTATGACGCCGGCGTTTCCTACTATTAGAAGCGGGAGCGATACCGGTCCGAGGGCCTCCCATGCTGTGTTAAGGAGAAGCAATAATGCGACGTGTACAATTAGCAGTATTGTAATTCGCGAGTATGAGATGGTGTTTGAGAGAAAGTGTATGATGTTTTCAAGAACCTCGAGCAGGCCCATGCCAATCGAGGAGACGATTCCTGTTTTGTGACCTAATCCGGCCAAGCCGGCGACGAACCGCCCCAGCATCAACACAATTATGCATGCCACTGCTCCATAGATGCCCACGGCTCCCACAAGGTTGGTTGGAAGGTTGACCAAGGGGGCGGGGGACTCGGTTGAAAGGATTCCTTGTATGTTGCCGCCCGCGCCGAAGAAAGCCAGTGCAAAGAATATTCCAAAGATATACATCAGCAGCGTTGGAAGTTTAACTGTAAAAGCCTCTGCAAGCTCTTTCTCCTTAACAAGCTTCACTATCGAGAGAATGTAGCCGACAACCATGTGGACAACGCCTAAGAAAATGGTGAAGACAAGCATTTTCTGCACCTCGACGAGGCTAAACTGCTTGGTCTCTCCATGTTCCTCGACCAGGTGGATTAGCTCGGGGGAGCTGATGAGCTTGCCTACCTTGAAGCCGAATGCTTCGCCCAATAGAAAACCCATTATCGCCGCGGAGATTCCGAGGAACATGAGAAGCTTGGCCCACTCTCTCAAAGCTCCTCTGACACGTTTGTACATGAAGGCCCCGAACCCAAGTATAACAAGACCATGTCCAAGGTCCGCGAACATCAGCCCATAAAATATGGTGAAGAATATGGAGACAAAGGGTGTTGGGTCTATTTCGCCGCTTTTTGGAGCACCCTGTATAAGCGTGACATTCTCAAAGGGTTTAACAGGTGATGAGTTTCTAAGTAAAACAGGCTGCTCCTCGTGATGTCCATGCGGTTCTTCTTTAAACACTACGTGGTATTTCGAGCCTATGGTTTTTAGGAACTCGTCTTTTTTCTCGGCTGGGATGTATCCCTCCGCCACGGCGAATGACCTAAGCTCACCGGCACCAGCTATACGGGAAAGCGTATCTTTAACCAGTTGGTATCCATCTCTAGCAGCTATAAGTCGTAGTCTTTCGCGTTCGAGAAGCTCTGTCAACTCTGAGCCAAGAGCGTCAACCTCTTTTTTGAGCGACTGAACTTCTGTTTCGAGGCGTGCAACAGCTTCTGAGACAGTTTTTGGATATCCGCTGGGGATTGTCAACGGCTTGAGACCGAGACCCTTCACAACTCTCTCGACATCTTCCCCATCGCTTCTCTTTGAAACTATGACCACTAGGTTGATGTTTTCAAGAGGTTGTGTGATGACAGCCGATTTGGATAATGCCCTACGAAGCTCGGATAGCTCGGACGCGGATGCTGTTGTGATGAATATGTGGAACCACCTTAGACCTGTGAACTGGTCTAAACTGATGTTAAGATCTTTTAACGCCCTCAACGAGTTGAATAGAGTTGTTGTTTGGTTCAGCTTCTCCTGAGCCTCTTTTCTGCGGTTGAGAAGTTTGTTAACAGCCTCCACCACTGGCCTGCTCTCAGCCTCAAGCTTGTCCAACAGTGATAATAGGTCGGACGCGGAGAATTTTTTGGCCTCTATTTCGACGGGTTTCGAAAGCTGCTCAATTATGCCAACCGACTCTTTTATGTTGAGTTCCAGGATGAGGGCTTGTACTGTAGAGTATCCGAGGTCTGCTCTGTACTCGATTTCATGGAGAAATGGGTCACGGTACTTTGTTTTTTCAACGGGGTGAAAATCCTCAAACCTCATCAAATCTCTGACAAGCTCCTCGGACCTATGCCTCGGAGCGATAACCGCAACACCTAGTACCTTAGAGAGACCCAAGCCCGTCGAGAACCGTGAACAAAGACAACAATATTAACCATACACAAACGGACAACACACCTTTATAATACCTCTCTATAATCAGAAGCATGGGCGCGTTGCGCCGCATGGTGAGATGAATGATTTCCCCTGAGCTTCTTGAAATGGTTTTACTTGTTGCTGCGGCTATTTTCGCGGTCGCGGCAGTTGAACAGGGTCGGCTGGTGAGAAGTGTGATATCTCTTCTCGGCTACACCGCTACTCTCGGCGTTCTATTCTTTGTCCTCGGCGCATACCCAGTGGCAATTCTCCAGCTACTTGTTTATGCGGGAGGGATAATCGCGCTATTCATCTTCGTCATTCTCTTAACTAGGGGCGTGGAGAAATGAGGCTCGCAGAGGTTCTTGGAGCAATAACTGCCATACTTCTCGCATTCGTCGTCTTCTCGGCGCTGGCAGGCCCTTCCCCTGCTTATAGATACTGGGCAGACGATGGACAACGTCTAGTCCCAGCCGAGCCTAACGCAGAATGGCGAGCTATCAGCACAATTCTCTTCGGCGGATTTTTCCCACTCTTTGTGTCCTTTGGCCTCGTCGTGCTAACGCTTGTAATAGGTTTGTCGGCTCTTTTGAGGAGGGATGAATAAGATGCCCCTAAATGTGGTATACTATGTGCTCGCCGCATCCTTCCTATTCATCATCGGCGCCTACTGTCTTGCGACGAGGAAAAGCCTAATCAAACAGATAATCGGTTTGGAGATCATGGTCAACGCTGCTCACCTCAGCTTCGTAGCGCTTAGCTCAAAAGCAGGAAACGGTGTAGTCGACCCCTATGCCCAGTCATTCATCATCATGTCCCTCGGTGTAGGAGCGACAGTCGTGGCACTGGCCCTTCTGCTTACAGTCCAAGTATACAGGGTTTACAGAACAACAGACGTCACAGAACTTAAGAGGCTGAGGCGTTAACGGACTATAATTTCGAGGAAATAGTAGCGAGCCACGAGGCTTTCGCCATACTCTCGCTCATCCAATAACCGGTATTGAATGACCCAAACCATGTCACCAGCTCTCTCAACCTGCGGTGTGCTGGGGTAGCCGGGAGATGTGGGGATGATTTCCCAGCGCCTAGTCAGCGTTTGCCCGCTATCCGTTATAACAGTCTCAGTCATCTCAGCTCGGGGAATGAAAGCCGCCGGCGTGTTGGGTATGTTTTTGGCAGCCGCGAACCTTGTTTGAATAAGGCTGTTCAAACCAATTATGATGGTCTTGTTCTCAAGAGCGTGAAAAATAATCAAGTGGGTATGGTTTTCCCCGTATCGCCAAAAAACTGCGAAGCCGTAACTGTATACACCCGGTTCACCAGGAACATATATGTGATATGCTTGAGCCCTGTCATAATCGGGAACCATCGAAGATAGTTTTTCAAGTAATGGCGTAGGCAGCCCATATCCTTGCCGCGTGACTGTTGCGAACTTGGTTATTGTGGAGGTTTCGGTCAAAGTTATTATGCGGGTTGTAGTCGACACGATTTCACGTGTTCCGGGAACGGCTAATAGAAGTGTTCCGAGAACAAGACCTGAAACAAGAAGGGCTATGATTATTATGGCTCCGGTCTTCACAGCATACCCCTCTTTACCGCAAATCTGCCGATGCTTCGTGCTTCGCCTGACGGCAAGCCCACCTCAGAGACTTCGACTGAACCGTCTGAGTAGAGGTCGATGATGTTGAAGCTGTTGCCTAGTCTGCCCCTTGTTCTTACGCAGGAGACGGTTCCCGCGTTTACAAGCAGTGTCTCGCCAACCTTTATCGCGTTCCGCACGTGACGGTGACCCATCAAAACCATGTTGACACCTGATTCGAGTATTATTCGGAGAACGTCTCCCGCGTCTTCGAGTATGTCCTTTTCGCGGCCGGCGTATGGAATCGGTATGAGATGGTGATGAAACGCCACGATTTTCAGAATGTCGTCGCCGAAGCCTTGCATCTTCTGTTTTATCAGCTGCTGCCTCCATCTTCCCAGCCGTCCGTTGTCGCTGTCGGGTATGGCGCTCCCAAGCGTAAGGACAACTATTTTGCCGAAGCTGTTCAAGAAATCGACTTGGGAAACCATTTCGCGGAAAAGCGAGTCGCCGTAGTTTCTCTCGTCATGGTTTCCCGGGACATATACTATGTCTGGCTCAAACTCATCCATCTTCTCCACAGCCATTTCATAGTCCATCAGTATTCCGTAGTCAGTCAAGTCCCCGCTGTGGATGATGAATTGTGGAGGAGGGTCGAGGCTGTTCACTATCCTTATGCATGAGTCAAGCCTTTCGGGCAGAAACATCCCAAACCGTGAAATATGCGTGTCAGAGATGTGGACCAGACGCTCTAAAAGCTCAGCCTTCACGGCAACCTAATACTCTACATGGTAAAATACGTTTTTCCTCGAGGCAACCTAAAGCTTATTTGTTCTCTTCTACCATTATTTGCCATGGAGCCTGATGGTTTAACTGATGAACAAATACGTGAGATACTTCAGAAGTACCGTGTCGTCGCGGTTGTCGGAGCATCCCGCGAGCCAACAAAGCCAGCCCACTATGTTCCCCGTTTCCTGATGAGGCACGGTTACGAAGTTATTCCAGTAAACCCATTTGCCGACGAAATACTCGGACAAAAAGTTTACAAAACCCTCGAGGAAATTCCGAAGCCAGTCGATGTAGTTGATGTTTTCCGTCCAAGCGAGGCTGTTTACGAAGTCGCCCAGTCAGCTGCGAAAATATTGCCGAAGGTTTTCTGGATGCAGGAAGGGATATACAACAAGGAGGCGGCCGAGCTCCTCAAATCCAAGGGCATCACAGTAGTCTGGAACAGGTGCATGATGAAGGAGCATAACAGGCTTTTTAACACAAAGCCCTACATTCCTTTGGGTAAGTGAGAGCTTATAACACGCCACGACAAATTTACTGATGGAGTGGAGATAAAAAGTCTGGGTAAAGTAGCGGAGCTGGCGCGGCCCTTGCCAGACGGTAGAATAGAGTGCACAGCCTGTGCCCGCTACTGTAAGCTGAAGGAGGGGCAGATTGGGCTTTGCGGTGTCCGAGGTGTTTTCGATGGCCAGCTCCGGCTACTCGTTTATGGCCGTGTAATAACGGGACATGTTGACCCGATTGAGAAGAAGCCTGTAACCCATTACATGCCCGGCACCAAGATTTTCAGCATCGCGACAACCGGCTGCAACTGGCTCTGCGCCTA
>VAPR01000619.1_pt1 | contig 21825 bp, 15 predicted proteins | sample 3380701 | NCBI WGS metagenome assembly VAPR01 (sample SAMN11536904, study PRJNA540576) | hot springs metagenome | isolation source: hot spring wet sediment | place: Spain: Lobios | collected 2014-01 | reverse complement strand
AAACACTGCCAAACGATTTCTGCGAAGGTGGGGTGGCTTAACTCCATCTTTGCAATCTCATCCACGACAATGAGGTCTGCCCTTTTCAAGGCACGCTCCAAAGCAGGCACTAAAACCGTGGTGATAGTCGTTACTTCCACACCATATTTGCCTACCCGGACAGGGGAAGGGGAACCCTTTCGGGCCAACCACGCCCGTTCTCTCCATAGGGTAACCGCCTGAAAACCAATCCTCTCCCCTCGTTCCCGCACCTCTTCAGTGAAAAAGCCACCAACAGTGATTGTAGAAGGCAACAACGCCAATACTTTTCGCACTACCGTCGTCTTTCCAACTCCCGGCAACCCTGTCAAAAGCAAGTTTGTGCGTTCCATCACCCTTGGCACCTTTCCCCATGAAGGTGGCTTTCAAAACCTAAACGCCAAACATAGGCGTCGTTGCCCTAAAATTCTTCCATCGGGCACGACCAAAAGGATGGTGACCAACGATGCCTCTGGCAACCGTAGAAGAAGCAGCAAAGGAACTGCGTGAGGGCAACTTCGTCATTATCGTGGATGACGAAGATCGGGAAAACGAAGGGGATTTGGTGATCGCAGCGGAGAAGGTGACTCCTGAGGCTATCAACTTCATGACCAGATACGGGCGGGGTTTGGTTTGCATAGCGATGATGGGGCAGCGACTGGACGAACTGGAGATTCCGCTGCTACCCGGAGACAACACCTCTCCCTTCGGGTCCCCTTTTGCCATGCCTGTTGACGCCCATCCTCGCTTCGGAGTGACAACGGGCATTTCAGCTTACGATCGGGCCACCACCATCAAGGTGTTGATTGACCCCAACACGAAGCCATCAGACTTGACCCGTCCGGGGCATGTCTTTCCCCTTCGAGCAAAAGAGGGAGGAGTCTTGCGTCGGGCGGGGCATACGGAGGCCGCTGTTGACCTTTGCCGAATTGCGGGGCTTTATCCCGCTGCCGTCATTTGCGAAATTTTGAGGGACGATGGACAGATGGCTCGGTTGCCCGATTTGGAAGCCTTCGCAGCGCAACACGGCTTCAAAATTCTCACCATCGCTGACTTGATTGCCTATCGCATTGCCCACGAACAACTGGTGCGCAAGGTAGCAACGGCTCACTACCCCACTCCTTTCGGGGAATTCACCCTGCACGCCTACGAGTCCTCATTAGACGGAGCGGCTTTTCTGGCGTTGGTGATGGGGCAGATTAATCCAGATGAGCCCGTGTTGGTGCGGGTTCACTCTGCTTGTTTGACTGGCGATGCCCTTTTCTCCCTTCGCTGCGACTGTGGCAGCCAATTGCGGTCAGCGTTGGAACGCATCGCTGCCGAAGGCAAAGGGGTGCTCCTTTACATCCCTCACCATGAAGGGCGGGGCATCGGGCTGTTGAACAAACTCAAAGCCTACGAGTTGCAAGACCAAGGCTTGGACACAGTAGATGCTAACTTGAAGTTGGGGCACCCAATGGATGCTCGGGATTACGGTCTCGGTGCTCAAGTGTTGCGAGACTTAGGCGTCCGAAAGATGCGGTTGATGACCAACAACCCTACCAAGCGAGCAGGCTTAGCCGGTTACGGGTTGGAAATCGTCGAACGCGTTCCCCTTGTTGTGGAACCTCCCAGCGAGTTGGTCCGCCGCTACTTGGAAGCCAAACGGGACAAAATGGGGCACCTGATTGAGTTGTAGCCTTTCTCTGGTTCGGTTCTATCCGACAGGCTTGAGGATGTGCACCGTGGTCAAACCAGCTACCAATTGGGCAAACCGCTTTGCATCAGCCTCGCTGCCTACAATGCTGCCAAAGTGCATGGGGATAGTGTGAGTGGGTTGGATGCGTTTGACGGCTTCGGCTGCTTCTTCCGCATCCATCACATAAGTGCCGCTAACAGGCAAAAGGGCAATGTCCACCTGCCCCAAAGTCTCCATCTCAGGGATCACATCCGTGTCGCCAGCATGGTAAATCACTTTGCCTGCCAAGGTGATCAAGTAGCCAACGCCGCCGTAGGTTTTCGGGTGGAAGCGTTGTCGGTCGGACCGCACATTGTAAGCGGGCACAACGGTGACGCTAACTCCTTTTTCTTGCACCACATCGCCTGCCTTGACGACTTTGATATTGCCCCGCAGTTTGTTGGCAGCGCTTTGAGGGGCAAGGATAACGGCATCTGGCTTGGCAACGGCTCGCACGGAACGGTCATCGCAGTGATCGAAGTGGTCGTGGGTGACCAAAACCAAGTCAGATTTTTCCGGCACAGAGGAAACTTCGTAGGGGTCAATCACAACCACCACACCACCGCCTCGCAACCAGAAGGCATCGTGCTTGAGCCAGACAACCTCCACACCGTCAATCGTCACCGCCATAGCAAACACCTCCCAAAGGGTTTCGCTACCCCTTCATTTTGCCAACGCTCTAAGTGCGGTGACGAACTAAGGCTCAACGAGCGTTAAGCGGCGCGGAGAAATTGGGGATGCCCCATTGGGCTAAGAGCTTTTGGGTCCTCGGCTCCAACAAGAAGCGAAGGAACCGCTGAGCATCGGCTTTGTTCTTCGCTTCTTTAAGCATTCCCGCTTGCACTTTGACAGGGTCATGCGCCGAAGAAGGCACTTCCGCAACGATTTTGTAGTTAGGCGAAAAAACTTTCTCAGGGGCACTGTCAAAGGGACAGGAGGCATAGAACAACCCCGCATCCACTCGCCCCATGCAGACATAGTTGACCGTTTCCTGAGCATGCCAGTGAGTGACCACCTTACCCTTCACCTTTTCCCACAACCCCAAACGCACCAGAGCTTGTTGGGCGTAGTAACCGACAGAGTTTTGCTTTGGGTCGGCAATGACGATGCGACGGACAGAGGGCTTCAGCAAGTCTTCCAGTGACTTTATCCCTGCTCGGTTTCGAGCGGGAACGACTACGATGAGTTTGAAAGTGCCAAAAGTCACCACGCTTTTAGGGTCTATGAAGCCTTCTTGAGTCAACTGGCGCATTTCCAATTCGCCGGGTGAGACAAGGATGTCTGGACGCTCCCCTTTCTCCCGGATGCGTCGCACCAGCGCCACGCCGTTATCGTAGGTAATGCGCAGTTTCACCTTCGTTTCCTTCTCAAATTCCATCTTCAACTGTTGGAAGGGCAAAATCATCCCACAGGGGACGAACAAGTGCAATTCCCGCTGTGGTTGAGCACTTAGCCAACCTACGACTAAGGCAACCGTTAGTCCCATGCACCACCAGCGCATGGTCATTCCCTCCTGTCTCGCTTGTTGGCTTCATAGAAGCCCTTATGTGTCGCTTGCTCTCTGACGGCTTCGCAAGCGGTTTTGCCGCTGCCAAGCAATCAGCACAGTGGCTGCCAAGGCGGTGGCAATGATGGCTGAAGCTACCGTCACCCATTCCACATTGACATGTCGTTCAGCACCTGTCAGGCAAGGGCATTGGTAATTACCGAAGAGCACACCGAAGGAGTAAGCCCATGCGATGTCAAGCGAAATCTCCAACGCTTCGTAAACGAGCATTTTTTGCCAACCGAAGAAGCGAGCGATGAGGATAGCCCCCGGCAAACTCACGCCCGGACCACCCAATAAAATTGCCATCGCTGGTGCCACACCCATGCCTTGTTTGAGGAACGCCTTGACGAACGGGATTTCAGTCAGGATGGGGAAATACATTAGGGAGCCAAAAACAGAAGCAAGGGTGGTAGCGCGCAAGGAGTTATCGCCAAGGAAGAAAAAGCCTTTTTCGCCTTCCGCCGTCGTCACGAACCAATCAAGGGGCACTTTGCGAGCAGCAACAGCGATTAGTAAAATAGCAGGCACCAAAATGGGGAGGGTCATCTTCATGAACCGCCAACTTTCCAGCAGCCACTCCTTGACTTCTGACGGCTCAAACCAATTGCTAAATGCCCAGATGAGTGCCCCCGTGCAGAGGATTAAGGCAGGGATGCGTAACGCCCAAGGGAGTCCTTTCGCACCCAAAATGAGCAACACCATTAAGCAAGCCATCACAAACCAACTGCGGTAAGGATGCTTTCTCTCCAGCTCTGGTAGGTCAAAAACAAGCTGCTGCTCTAAGGTTGCTGAGTTCATGAAAGCAGCCCGCCGTTGCGCTTCCTCCTTACCGAACAGCCATGCCATTACAATGCCAATGATCAAAGCCGACAAGATGGTGCCTCCAACCCGCCAAAGCCCAAACAAGCCACCAAAAACTTGAAAAGTCCAGACCAGAGTGACCAAGTTCAAGGCGGGACCAGCGTAAAGGAAAGCAAAGGCAGGACCAATGCCTGCTCCCCGCTTGAAAATGCCCATTGCCAATGGGGCAATGTTGCACGAACACATGGACACAACAACGCCTGAAAAAGTTGCTGTCCCATAGGCAAGCCAACGCTTCGCTTGGTAGCCCAAATACCGCAAAACCTTTTCTACCGGGACAAAAGCGGCAATGGCTCCTGCCAGCAAATAGGCAGGCAACACCACCGGCAAAAAGTCCCAAGTGAGGATGCAACATTGAAAGATGTCTATGGCATCGGCTAACATCTCTTGCGCAAAGTTTTGGTTGGGCGCCATAAGTCTCACTCCGTCCCTTTATGCTAAGGTGCCGCACATCGGGCAATCAGGGCGTCTTCGGACTTTGACCAAACGATAAGCGTGATTTGCCGTATCAAACAACAGCATCCGGTTTGTCAAAGGTTTTCCGAGAGCGTGTTCGCTTGTGACGGTGCCAACGATGAGTTTGACAGCTTCTATGGCAGCGTAGCAGCCCGTGATGCCTGCTACTGCCCCCAATACGGGAAAGCCCCAAGGGTCCCACCAGTCTTCAGGTGGGTCCTCAGGGTAAAGGCAACGCAGACACGCTGTTTCCCCCGGCACGATGACGGTTAAGGTTCCTTCCATCCCGTTCATGGCTGCTTCCACCAAGGGTTTGCGGAGGCGGACAGCAACAGCGTTTAGTGCCATCCGCTCCTGCCAAACAGGCGTGCATGAAAGCAACACATCTGCTTGCGGCGCTATTTCCCTGCCCAACTCTTCCGTAAACGGTTCCGCTACCGTAATCAGTTCCACATCTGGGTTGAGCCGGTGCAGGCTCTCCCGAATTTTGATGATTCGGGGCTTGCCTACCCAATCGTGGGTTTGGAGGATCATCCGGTTAAGGTTAGAGGGAGTGGTGTTTCCTTCGTGGACGAGGACCAACCGACCGATTCCTGCCGCTGCCAGATACAAAGCTGCAGCCCCTCCAACACCACCGCAGCGAGTGATCAACGCAGTGGCGCTCCGCAATCTTTTTTGTCCTTCCTCGGTCACCAACGAAAGGTGGCGATGGTATCGGGCGCGTTCCGCTTCAGAAAGATCCACCGCACGACACCTCCGCACAGGGTTTGGTCACTTAAAAGTCGATTTATGAAATGACAATCCAGCAAATCCTTTGCAAAGTAACGCTGAGCAGCAAAGGGAGAGTTCCGCTACTCACGCTACTCCCGAAGGTCTCGGTGCTGGACGATGCAAGGGAATCCCCACGCCCGCACCCATTCGCCAATGGTTTCTGCCAAGGCGACAGACCGGTGGCGCCCACCCGTGCAGCCAATCCCTATGGTCAAGTAAGCTTTCCCCTCCCGTTGGTAGCGGGGTAGAGAAAATTCCAACAGGGCTTTCAACCGTTGGAGAAAATCGTGAGTTTCCTCTTGCTTCCAGAGGAACTGGCGGACAGGTTCGTCTTTCCCTGAAAGGGGGCGCAGGGCAGCGTCGTAGTTGGGGTTAGGCAAGAAGCGCACATCAAGGACGATGTCTGCATCCATCGGCAATCCATGTTTGAACCCAAAGGACACCACCTTCACGCGCATGGTGGTGCCGTCACCCAGTTGCAATCGCTGAAGGATTTCGTCCCGCAATTGGTGGGGCGTTAGCCCCGATGTATCTATCACTTCGTCGGCAAAGGAACGAATTTCTGCCAAATGCTCTCGTTCAGCTTGGATGGCTTGCAGCAGGTCACGCCCATCCACCGAGAGGGGATGGCGTCGGCGTGTCTCCTTGTAACGCTGAACCAACACCTCATCGTTGGCTTCCAAGAAAAACACCCGCACTTCATAGTTGTCTCTGCGCAACTGTTGGATGGCTTTGGTCAACTCAGCAAAGAAAGCACCCCCTCGGACATCTGCTACCAGCGCTACTTTGGCAATCGGTTGACGAGATTGAGCGCACAACTCCACCAGTGTCGGAAGCAACTGAGGGGGAAGGTTGTCCACGCAAAAGTAACCAGCGTCCTCTAAAGCGTGCAGCGCCAGCGTTTTGCCTGCTCCCGACATACCCGTGATGACAAGGATGCTGGGCTTGAGCACAATTGGTCACCTCGCCGGGTTCCTTTCGCGCTTGTGCATTTTAGCACCCGATTGTCCTCTGCGGTGAGAGACAGGGGGCGAGATGACCGTTCAAACTTTATGGAGACAGTTAGACAATCACCCACCTGATCCAACTACCATCTCGTGCTGAACCGCCCAACCGCTAACAAGCCTCGGACACCCTCCTTCAAAAAGCGCTCATTGACCACAAGGTAGTCGTAGGGTTGCCCGATATCCATCGGCACCCGCGCTAAATTCCGAAGGGCTTCGTCGCTAAACCCAGCGTTCAGCAGGATGTAGCAGCGCGGATAGAAAGGGCTGGGTCGGAGCAACCTAAAGCCAATCGTTTTGCCTCGGAAAACTTGCTTGCCAACACGCACCCAGTCCTTCCCAACGGTAAAGGGAAGTTCACCTGCGTCAGCGTGAACCAACCTTGCTCCCATGAGCCTGCGTTGGAAAATATGTTCGTCTCCTTCCTTTGCCCGCTTGAATATCACGAGGTGGTAGCCCTGTTGCAGGATACTGGCAAGCACTGCTGACTCCCTCAAAAGGTCATCCCCGAGCGATTCTATGTGCGCCACGCCCAGTGCGTAGTTTTGCCACCAGTGCTGAAGTTGGCGGGCTGCCAACTTAGCGCCAGCGCTGTCGTCGCAAGCAATCACGAACGGAGCACGAAACACATCCATCACGGGACCGCAGCGCTCTGGTGTCTTCAAAAGCCCAAGAGGAAGGTCAAGGTCTGTCACAAACAGAATGCGCCCCTCTCGCTGCCATTGCACCCTTGCTGTTGGGGAGACATAAATCGCCAGCTGGTCTTGAAATTCTTCAGGCACCCCCAACAGCACGCCAATGGTTGGTGGTTTCCAAAGGAGCATGAGGGTTTTGGAGTTTGTCCGCTGAGTGACCAACGCCTTCTCACTATTCCATTGCACCCACAAGGGCAGTTGTTGCAACCCACCTGGGGCTTCATCCAGGTGCACTGTCACGCCCCGAACATTATCCGTTGTCAAAACCAATAGCGGCGTTCCCTCCACAGTTCGCTCCACACTGACCTCTAACTTGGCAGGCTTAGTGTAATCCTCGAAATCGTCAACCTCCAACCAATACGCCCGATGGTAGCGGGGATCGTTGACCCAAAACACGAAGCGCTCGGGAGCTTTCACCCGACGGTGTTGGGCGAAGAAAGTGAACAGTTCGGGGAAGTCCACTCCCCACCAGTGCGGTTTGCCCGGCTCTTCCACATAGCGGAAGGGGTAACCCAACCGTTGCAAGTATTCCGCTGCTTGTCGTGCCAAACGAACAGGCACCACTTCATCCTCGCTGCCGTGATAGAACAGCGTGGGCAAATGTTGCAAGTTTTGCAGCCATTCTAACGGTCGGGTTCCTCCAGAAGCCATTGGCGCAATCGCTGCCCAACGGTGCGGATAGCGCACTGCTAAAGCGAAAGTGCCACCACCCCCCATGGAGTGTCCCGTCAAATAAATGCGATCGGAATCGATGCGGTAGCGTCGTTGCACTTCTGCGATGGCTTCAAACACATCCCGTTCACCAAACTCTCGGTAACCTGTTTGTCCTCGTCCGTGCGGAGCGACAAGGATGCAATCGTTTTTGACGCTAAACGCGTGCCCAATCAGGCACCCTTTTGAGCCATGCAAAGCAACGATCAATGGGTAAGCGCGTTGTGGATTGTAATCAGGCGGCACTAACAAAGTCATCGGTTGCACCGAACCGTCCAACCCCGAGCGATGCGTGGAAAAGAACGGTTCGTTGCGTCGGCGCACCGTGATAGGAAAGGAAAACTCTTGCCGCTCCCCTTCCGTTTCCACAACTAACTCCAAACGAGGTTTTTCGTCAGCGCGGAACGCTCGCTTGGGCACCAGAAGGAACGGCAATTGACGGCTTTCACCCGCGCCTAAAGAAGCCTTCAATTCTTGACCGTTATCACGCGTGCTCAGACCTATCGACGCTGTTGTCTCCACAAACCATTCGTTCGCCCGCACCCTTGAACGAACGAAAGGCAACACCTCGTTGCTCATGTTGACCACAGTGACATAGCCCCAAACGGGGTAGGCATCACCCTCACGAAACTCGGGAAAGAATGCGTTGCCGTCGGGCGGGCAGGGTCTGTAGGGCTCCGTCTTGACGAAAACTTTTCGCTTAATTGACGCCACAAGGCGCACCGAAGCCCCCCAACCGCCAGCTATGCGGGCTACTTTGAGCAATAACCGGTTGACGCCTTTTTTCAGAGAAACCAGAACTGCGTCTTTGTCGGGCACAGCGTGACGATAGACGAGACTTTCATGCACCAACACCCCATTGAGCCAAACCGCAACCCAATCTTCGCTTCCGATCAAAAGCAGAGCTGGCTGATCTTTGTCGCTTTTGATCTCCGCGTAGGCATACGCCAAGCCGTAGCGGATTTGCCAAAAGCGGGGGCGTTCTTCCTCACCTTTGGCGAGTAGCGCTACGAAGTCTAAAAACCCTTCAGGCGCTGAACAGCGTCGCCATTTAACTTCTCCAAGCCCTTTCACGGTATGGCTCATGCCTTCTTTGGGTCGGATTCGTTTTTCGCCGCCGTGTTCGGTAAGGTAATCGATGAAAAACTGGGGCAACTGCCGTTCAAAGGGGAAGGGACCACAGACAAGCCAATCCGTCAGCGGTTGAGGCGACGCAAACAAATTCGTAGCGACAAGGCTCGTCACCAACAGCGCAACACCCGGAAACCTCATGGCATTCACCTCCAAAGCCGTGCCTCGTCATCATTTTGAGACGCAAAACAGCGACGAACATACAGCGTTTGATAATGCCCTTCAATTGGTGCAGCAGGTAGATGATGCCGAATGGCGGTCATGGGCACTTAGCACCATTGCAAGGAAAATGACGGGAGTGCGATTGTTTGACTAAGCCTCAAAAATTGCCAACCAAGTTGAACACCCGTCCCACTGACTTGAGATTGGACAGATAGCGCTTTTGGGCGATTGCTGCCAATATCCTTGCGGTTGATAGAGGCTGCCTTGCCAAAGGAGAGTGAGGACAATGCGTTGGGCAATTGGGTTGGTGGTCTTAGCAACCGCAAGTTTTCTGGGGGTGACCGCTGTGAGCACGAAGCAGCAAGGCATCACTTTCTATGTTGCTCCAAATGGCAGGGATGAGTGGTCGGGGCGATTGCCTTCTCCTAACCGCACCAAAACCGATGGGCCCTTCGCCACTTTGCACCGCGCTTTAGACGCTGTGCGCCAACTGAAACAGCAACAAGGGGGCGCCCTCAAACAACCTGTCACCATCGCTTTGCGCGCAGGCACTTACTTCTTGTCCGAACCTATAACTCTCACACCTGAACACTCCGGGACGCCTCAAAGCCCTGTTGTCATCACTGCTTACCGCAACGAAAAGGTCGTGCTCAGCGGTGGGCGACGCATCACAGGTTGGCGGCAGACAACGGTCAACGGGCAAAAGGTTTGGGCAGCAGTTATTCCAGAAGTGCGTGAAGGCAAGTGGTTCTTCCGCCAACTTTGGGTCAACGGGCAACGCACTGTCCGCGCTCGTCACCCCAACAAAGGCTATCTTCCAGTCGTGGAGTTGGTAGATCCCGCTCCCGAATGGCATTCAGGTGTTACCCGCTTCCGGTTTCGCGAAGGTGACCTGAAAGCATGGGGCACAATCGCCGATTCGGAAATCGTGGTGATGAACCGTTGGGTGGAGTCGCGGTTGCCTGTTGTCAGCGTGGACGAGCAACAGCGGATCGTCCAATGCAGCAAGCGCAGCGTTTTTCGTTTGGATGCGGGTGACCCTTACTATGTGGAGCATGCGTTGGAGTTTTTGGACGAACCCGGTGAATGGTTCCTTGACAAACGCACAGGAACTCTCTACTACATGCCCCGTCAAGGCGAAGACATGCGCACCGCCGAGGTGATCGCTCCCGTTTTGGTGCAACTCGTCCGCATGTTAGGTGAACCGAAAATTGGCGCTTGGGTGGAACATATCGTTTGGCGCAACATCACTTTCGCCCACACTGAATGGAACTTTCCAACCGAATTCAAGGGAGCATGGCCAGCCCCTGATATTGGCGGTTTCCCGCAAGCCGCTGTTGGCGTGCCCGGTGCCGTTTACGGAGAAGGGGTGCGCCAGTGTGTATTCGAAAACTGCGCTGTTGCCCATGTGGGCACCTACGGCATTGAACTGGCTCGTGGCTGCCACCAAAACCGTGTCGTCGGCTGCACGATCACCGATTTAGGAGCAGGAGGCATCAAGATCGGCGAAACGGTCATTCGCGACGATAAAGCCGAGCAAACTTATGGCAACGAAATCGCTGATTGCACCATCGTTGACGGCGGCAAGATGTTCCACAGTGCGGTTGGTATTTGGATTGGGCAGAGTTACAACAACCGAATTGTCCACAACGAGATCGCTGACTTTTACTATACGGGCATCAGCATTGGTTGGACTTGGGGTTATGGTCGCTCGCTTGCTGGCGGCAACTTGGTGGAGTTCAATCATGTGCACCACATCGGCAAACGCAGCGATGGCGATGGTCCCATCCTGAGCGACATGGGTGGGATTTACACTTTGGGAATTCAGGAAGGCACAGTCATCAGCAACAACTTGTGGCACGACATCGCTGGGCTGCGCTATGGCGGTTGGGGCATCTATTTTGACGAAGGCTCCACAGGCATCGTCGCTGAAAACAACCTCGTTTACAACACCACCCACGGCGGATTCCACCAACACTATGGTCGGGAGAACATTGTTCGCAACAACATCTTTGCCTACGCTCGTGACCACCAGTTGCAAGCGAGCCGACCCGAAAACCACATGCGGTTCCGCTTCGTTGGCAACATCGTCATCGGGCGGAGCGAACAATGGTTGGCAGGTGGGATTGACTTCAACTTCGAGTTTGACCGAAACCTGTATTGGCGAGAAGGCGGTGGTCCCATTCGCTTTGGTAACCTCAGTTGGGACGAGTGGCGCGCCAAAGGCATGGACAAAAACTCTCTTTTCGCTGACCCGCAATTCGTGGCGCCTGAAAAATACGACTTTCGACTTCGCCCCACTTCCCCCGCCTTCCAACTTGGCTTCAAACCTTTTGACCTGAGCAAAGTCGGTCCGCGCAAAACCAAACGCCATAAGGCGGAGTGATAAGCCTCACCGTGAAGCGGATTTGATGCGGGTTCAGATAAAGCGATTCGAGGGCGCTTTCCCTGAAACTCAAAGCCCGCACTTTGAACCGATGGCGACAGCGAAAAGAGTGCATCGTGCCACTAACACCGATGCAAGCCAAGAAGATTCGCCAAATTGCTCAACGCGAAGGCAAAGATACGAGAAGACTGGTGCGCCGATGGATTGAAGAAGCCATTCGGCGAGAGTGGAAAGCATTGTCTCGAGGCACAAGTGGGTCGCTGCTTTGCAGAAGGCAAAGAGGTGGTCAAAGTGCGAAACCTTTTTGTTCTTATGGTGGTGTTAGGCATGGTAGTCCAATTGGCAGGGCAAGGGAAGCGAGAGGTAGCGTTTTTTGTTGCTCCCAACGGCAGGGATGAGTGGTCGGGGCGATTGCCTTCTCCCAACCGCACCAAAACTGACGGACCTTTCGCCACTTTGCACCGCGCCGTCGAAGCGGTGCGGACATTGAAGCGTCAACAAGGTGGGACGCTCCAACAACCTGTGACCATCTACTTGCGCGGTGGCACGCACTTTTTGCGCGACCCCATCGTGCTGACTCCCGAAGATAGCGGCACTGCGACCGCACCTATTACTTTTGCGGCTTACCGCAACGAAAAAGCCATTGTCAGTGGAGGGCGACGCATCACGGGTTGGAAGCAAACGACCTTTAACAACAATCCCCTTTGGGTAGCAGAGTTACCTGAAGTTCAGGAAGGCAGATGGTTTTTCCGCACTTTGCGCGTGGGCGAAAAGTGGGCTATCCGAGCCCGCTACCCAAACTTTGACCCAACCAACCCGCTAAAAGGTGGCTGGCTCTTTATTCACTGGAGCGGTCAACCTTGGGAACGAGGCGCTTTTGACGAAGGCGTCGGTCGGATCCACAATGTGGGCGACCGATTGGAATGGCAAATCGTTGTCCCCTCTGCTGGACGCTACCGCGTTTGGGTGCGCTACGCCCACAACATGAAACAGTTCGGCGTTGACATGATGGACGACCGGACCGCTTTGCGAGTGAACGATGGCGAACCTGTGCTTTTGCGCAACCTTCCCGACACAGGAAGTTGGGGCAATTTCCGCTGGACAATGGCAGCGGAAATAGACCTTGATGCCGGCAAACATACTTTGGTTTGGGAAAACTTGAGAGGCGGCGGACTTAATCTGGACGCTTTTGCACTCACCGACGACCCCAACTGGCATCCCGAAAAAGCCATCCAAGTCATCGGATGGTGGCGGGAACTTCAGGTGCAACCACCACAGCAAGGGAAGCACTTGTTGATTATCCAAGCTGAAGCGTGCACAAAGGCAATCGGCAAAGAGGTCTTCGTGCCCCGTCCCACCCCGCATGGCACCCGCAACCGCATCGGGGTTGATCCCCAACGATTCCCCAAGTGGAAGGATTGGGATGGTGCTGAGGTGCATATCTTCCCCGCTTGGGGTTGGGTTAATGCGATTTTGCGGGTGGAAGGTGTGGACGAAGACCAAAGCGTTTTGTTGGTTAACTGCGAGCAAGACTTGCGATTAGGCAACCGATTTTTCATCAGCGGTGTTCGGGAAGCATTGGATGCGCCTGACGAATGGCACCTCGACCGCAAAACAGGGCAGTTGCTCTACCTCCCACCCAAAGGGTTAGATTTGACCAAGACAGAAGTCGTTGCGCCTGCGATGGACCGATTGTTTGTGCTTCAAGGCGACGCTAAGGCAAATCGCTTCGTAGAGCACATCCGCTTTCGGGGGCTGATTTTCATAGACACCGATTACACTGCACCCGGCGGCTATTATGTGCCTGCTGACGCAGCCCTTTGGTTCGTAGCAGCCCGACATTGTATGGTAGAGGGTTGCGAGTTTCGCTGGCTTGGCGGTTACGCCGTGCGAATGGAGCAACGAAGCCACAAGAACGCTATCGTGGGCAACACGATGCATCATTTAGGTGGTGGCGGCGTCATTCTGTTAGGCGACACAGCCACACAACCGTTTGACAACACCATCACCGACAACATTATCACCGACTGCGGGTTGGTTTACAAGCATGTAGCGGGTGTGTATGCCACTACGAGTAGCGGCAATTACATCGCTCACAACTACATTGCCCGAATGCCCCGTTACGGCATCTCGCTCAAATCCTACGGTCCCAACGCCTCGTCCCACCGCAACATTGTGGAGTTCAATGAGATCGTTGACACTAACTTAGAGACCAACGACACAGGCGCCATTGAGACTTTAGGGCGCGACATGCAATTGACAGGCAACATCATCCGGTTTAACATCATCCGCAATGTCGTGGGGATGGGAACCACACCCGATGGTGAGTTCCTGACGCCTTACTTCACTTGGGGCATCTACTTGGACGACTACAGCAGCGGCACAACAGTTTATGGCAACATCGTCGTCGGCACCGTTTTGGGAGCGGTTTGCATTCACGGTGGCAAGGATAACATCGTGGAAAACAACATCTTTGTGGACGGTCAGGAACACCAAATTCGGTTGCAACCGCGCGATGAGTTCATGACGGGCAACATTTTTCGGTGCAACATCATCGTGTTCCGCAACCCGCAAGCCATCGTCTGGTATAGCTACGCCCACACATGGGGACGGCATCGGCTAAAGGAAGTGGACTTCAACCTTTACTGGCACACAGGTGGTCTGGACTTGGCAAAAACAGAGCGCGCTATTACGCCTGAGGGGAATTTCGAAAAGTGGCGGGAGGCAGGTTTTGACCGCCACTCGTTGATTGCCGATCCACAATTTATTGCGCCAGAAAAAGGTGACTTTCGGCTCAAACCCAACTCGCCCGCTTTCAAACTCGGCTTCAAACCTATCCCTGTGGAGAAAGTCGGACCAAGGAAAGGCAAGCGATCAGCAAGAGGGCATGCCCCTTAAGAGAACCAAAAGGGAAACGCAGCAGGGCTTGTCAACGATCTCTCCTCTCATCCGCTATAGGTCGCGCCGAGCAAACCAAACCGCTGCTGTCAATGCAAACAGCACCATGAGGGCGCCAAAGCCAACAAAATACTTCCAGTTTTGCACCTCCACGAAAAGACCACTATTGGACTGCGGAGGAATTTTGTGCCCCTGTAAGTCCGTGACATTCTTGACCGTCACCTTCACAGGATCGCCCGACCGAAAAGAAAATCCAGTGAGCAGCACCGTGCGGTTGGCAGCATTGTAAATCGCTGTGCGTGGTCGGTGGGTTCGCCCCAAAGGGCTTTCCACGATGTAGTTTTCCACTTTCTCAGCTGTCTTCGGGTCCAAATCTTTGGAGAAACTCACCGTCACAGTGCTTTTGGTTGCTGTCACCCGCACCACGCGAGGCGGTTGCTCCTCTTGCCACCGGCGCCGAGAGGAAGTAGCCGATGACTTTTCGCCACTGACTCGCTTTGCAGTTGCCCCTTTTCCCTTTGTGCTTCGTTGCTCTCTCCCTTCTGCGATAGGTTCAGAAGTTGCTGAATTGGCAGCGGGGCTCACAGGGTTGCCGGCAGTGTCGGTCACACCTTGCACACTCACAAACACCCTCTCGTTGGTTCTGAAATGAAAGCCGCTGAGCACCACTGTTGTCGTGTTGGGGTCGTAGACAACCGTTTGAGGTATGTGCCGAACCCCGCGGGGCGACTCCACGAGGTAATTGTCTATCCGTTCTGCCGTCGCTGGGTCAAGGTCTTTGGAAAACAAAATTGCTACGCTGGTCTTCGTGGCAGAGCAGGAGACAACCTGAGGGGCTTTTGTGTCTTTGAGGATGGATGGCAAGTTGCGGGTCAGGCTGGCAGGCGCCAAATACTCCGCACCCAAGAAAGCGAACACCGGGTTCGCCACATACCAAAGCAGGAGCAAAGCGATCACCGACACGATCGTGTTGTTGAAAACAACGCTCAAAGCCACGCCCAAAGTGGTCAACATCAACAGCGCCATGCCAACAATGGAAATACCCATGAGCATAGTGAGCCAAGTCATATCGTTAGCGGCGTAGCGCCACGCTGCATAACCCGCTGCCCCAGCAAAAAGCGAGTAAATCCCACCAACAGTGACAAGACGCGCCATTAGTTTCGCCCCAATGTATTGGGTTCGGGTGCAAGCGCGGCAAAGGACACTGTCTGCTATGATGTCTGTCTCCAAGGAAACCGAACCCGCACTGAACACGATGATGACCAATACCCAAACACCCAACCACGAGTTGAGGTAAGCGCTGAGCACTGTGGAGGCAGGCAGAGACACAAAGCGATTGACAGTCAACATGCCAACTGGCACGAAGAAGAATTGCAGCACCAGCAAAAGCACCCACAAGCGCAGCAACCACGACTTACTCAGCGCCATCAAGTCGGCTTGGAAGAGCGCGTTCCACCCCATCAGGGAGCGACCCAAGTTGCTCATAAGCCCTTGTAAAACCATGCGATTGGTCCACCTCCAATAGGTGGATGAAGGCTTCCTCAGCTTGACCGCGCAGGGAAGCGACGCTGAACACCTCTACGCCTAACTCAGAGGCAGCAAGAAGCAGTTTGCCCAAAGAAGCAGCAAAGCCATTTGCGTTGGAAAACGAAACAGTCAACCACGATCCATTCCTGTCAAAGCTTTCAATCTCGGGCATTTGCTCCATTCGGGCAAATAGAGCCGACAAAGCCGTTTCCTTACCGCCCAGTTCTATCTCCACCCTGTTGCGACCGACGCTTTGTCGGAAGAGGCGCATCGGTCCTTGAAAGATGAGTTTACCTTCGTGAATGATGCCCACATGGTCGCAGACCCGGTCAATGTCGCTGAGGATATGCGAAGCGATGACAATCGTTTTCGTTTGCCCCAACGCGCGGATGAGGTCAAGGGTGTATTTGCGCCCTGCAGGGTCTAAGCCTGCGGTCGGCTCATCCAAAAGGAGCAGGTCTGGGTCGTTCATCAGCGCTGCTGCAATGCCCAACCGTGTGGTCATGCCTGTAGAGAAACTTCTGATGGGTTGCGACTGAGCGGGAAGCAAATCCACAGCGCGCAAGAGGGCTGCCAACCTCGGCTTCCGCACCTCTTTAGGCAGCCCAAACAATTGCCCCACAAAGTCCAAATAGGTGATGGGTGTCATGTTAGGTGGAAACTTGGGGTTAGTGGGTAGGTAGCCAATCCGCTGCCTTAGGTGGGCAGCGTTGGGTGTCATGACCTCACCAAACACCTCCACCCGACCTGCTGTCGGCAGTTGCAAACCGAGGACCATTTTCAGCAGGGTGGTTTTGCCTGCCCCGTTCGGACCCAACAAGCCGAACACCCAACCCTCCTTCACCGTCAAGTTCACGCCGCTAACCGCAATCACGCGGTTTTGGTAAATCTTTGTCAAGTTGTGCGTGCGGATCACATCCATTGCTGTTTGCCTCCCGTTCGTCACCCCATCTTGCGCATCGGCTACTCGCTAATTGTTACAGACCGATGCAAGACACGGTTGCAGGGTTGTTGCCACAAGTGGCAGCGTAACAAAGGCAGCCCTTTTCCTCCTTCCTCGCTTCCCATGAAAACCCGGTTAGGGCAAAGGATTTTTGTCCACGCTCGGCACTGCTACCATTAAAGGTGGGAGCTAAAAGGGGGCAGAAGGTGGTTAACCCTTGTCGCTCCAACGAGTAGACGGTCTCTTGAAGCGAGGTGAGTCGTCATGTTGCGCGGTTGGGTTGTTTGGGTGATGGCGGTTTGGTTGCCGATGGCGGTCCAAGCTCAACCCGTCTCAATCCCCTTCGTCGCCAAACCCCCTTTAGTAGACGGGCTACCAAATGATCCTGATTGGGCAAAAGCACCCACTTTCGTCCTCGACCATCGCTTAGGGGATGGTCAACCATCCGTGGCGACGACTGTTCGGTTATGCTTTAGTGACTTGCACTTGTTTGCTCTTTTCGTGTGCGAAGAGCCCCAACCCGAAGGGATGCGCCGCTATGTGCGAACCCCTGACGGCGAAGTTTGGCGGGACGACTGCGTGGAACTTTTCCTTGCCCCTGACCCCAACGACCCTGCCACTTACTATCACTTGGTCATCAACAGCCTTGGGGTTGTTCGGGACGAGTTTTGGCAAGATGGCACAGATGATCTCCATTGGAACAGCGAGACCCGAGTCGCTGGGCAGGTAGAGCCAAACCGATGGATTGTTGAGGTAGCTATCCCTTTGCAGCAGTTAGACCGTGTGCCCATTTTGAGCGACACTTGGCGCGTTAACTTCGCTCGCGAGCGTTGGGCAACGGAGCCTCCCGAGTTGCTCACTTGGCAACCATGCCAAAAAGCTTTCCACGAACCCGAACGGTTTAGTGCTATTGCGCTGACAGGCGTAACGAAACTGTCTGTCGTGCAGCGATTGTCTTTCGCCATCGCTCAGCGGGAAGCGAAAACTTTGCGAACGCAGTTGCGGCAATGGCAACTTCTATTTCCTGCTCAGCCCCGCACAGAGACAGGCAAACGGGCAGTAGCGTTGCTCCGAGAATGGGAACAGCGGTTAACGCAACCGAGGGACACAGCATCCCTATGGCAGCAAGTGCGGTTGGCAAAGAGGGAGCAAGGGAGGTGGCAAGCGATGGTTGCGCAAGCGAAACTGGTGGAACGATTGCAGCAGCCTTATGCCGTCTTCGCTGTTTCGCCCATGACAAAACTCCGACCCGAACAAATGCCTGAGGGTGAACCCGTCAAAAGCGTTAACCTTTTTGCAGCGCGGGGAGAAGGTGAAAGTGTGCAAGTTTTGATTGCCGCTTTGGAACAAGCTCTGACCAATGTTCGGGTCACTGTAAGCCCATTAGCAGGACCGAAAGGTGTTTCGTTGATGCCCGAAGTGCGGTTGGTCGGTTATGTACCTGTCCAAACTCCGACGCCCGGAGGCTTCGGAATTGCGGGGCGATTTCCTGACCCACTATTGCCCTTGCGTCCCTTTGATGTGCCGCAGGGAGAGCATCAAGCGGTTTGGTTGACCGTTTGGGTGCCACAAGAAGCACCAGCAGGAGACTACAAAGGCACCATCATTGTGGAACCTGACAACGCCAAGCGCATAACGGTGCCCATGCAAGTGCGTGTCTTCCCCGTGACTTTGCCAACCCCAAGTTTCTTGAAGACCTGCGTGCTTATTTGGGACTACAAGGCAAGAGAGGTTTACGGAGCCGCATGGACGCCGGAACGGAACCGCCGCTTTTATGAACTTTGCCTGCGTTACCGCTTCACTCCGCCCCCACCGTTGCCTTGGGACAAAGTGTTTGTGCGCCAACCCGATGGCAAGTGGACAGCGATTTGGGACGAATTTGACCAAACTGTGGAGGACTGGATGCGTAAAGGCTCCACCGCTTTTTCCATTTGGGGGCTTTTGACATGGGGAACGCAACCGCCACCGGAAGAACAGCGCACCGAAGTAGCCGCCAAGTTGCGGTTGTTAAACGAGCACTTGACAGCAAAAGGCTGGAGTGAAAGGTTCTACTTCTATGTGTTTGACGAACCCAGCAATAAGGAGTGGGACAACATCAAACAACTTTGTGAGTTCGTTAGAAAGCATGGACCGAACCTGCAAGTGCTTTTGACCGCTGGCTACGGAGCGACAGGCAATTACCGAACCCACGCCCCAACCCCTGAAGGCGCTGCTTACCGCGACTTAGCCAACTACATTAAGATTTGGGTGCCTCACATTGACTGCTTTGATGAACCGTTCTTGCGAACACGCAAAGCAGCAGGTGATCAGGTTTGGATGTATGTTTGCATTAGCACCATTGGCAAAACTTATCCCGATATTTGGCGGATTGATTGGACGGGCGTTTCGCATCGGGCAATTGGTTGGTGGCTTTGGCGCTACGAGTGTGACGGCTTTTTGTATTGGTGCGTCAACTACTGGACGGACGACAAGGGTAAACCCTTTGACTTGTTTGCCAATCCAATCGCATACCCCGGTGGCAACGGTGACGGCTTTTTGTTCTACCCCGACCCAGCCAAAGGCGACCCCATCCCTTCCGTTCGGGCGGAGCTTTTTCGTGACGCAATTGAGGACTACGATTTGCTCACGATGCTGAAGCAAAAAGAGCCAAAATCGCCTTTGTTGCGAGCCGATGACATTATCCTCGCTCCCAACAAGTTCGTAGATGACCCACGAGTTTACGAGCAACGCCATCGCGCCTTGTTAGAAGCACTGGCAAAAGCGATGAGGCATTGAGCCACGAACAGAATGTTCGAGCCTCACGGCGCTCCTACACGGAGTATCAATCAGATGTAGGAGTGGCGTCAGCCACGAACAAAATGTCCGCCCTTAACGGGGCTACCAAATTAACAATAAGGACTGAAGCCTGCGGCGCGGGTTCTGAGAGCCATTAGCACACTTAGTAAAGAGCAGTGGTTTTTTAGGGGCTAATCAAAGGTGAAGGAGGCACTGTCGCCTATGCCCAGATGAAGCGCCTGGATTGGGTCATGGCGGAAAGGCACCGCAAAGGGCGACTGCTGCGTCAACTCCTTGCGGATTGCCAGTTGGTTAAGCCGCAAAAGGTCTTGGAGGGTTGCCGAGAAGTCTATTGGCATTTTCAGTTGCTGGTGCAGCCACAAGCGCCCTTTACAGCGGCTGAGTTCGTCCAAGCATTACGGGCGGAAGACATCCTCCGGTTCGGCTTTCTATACTGGCAAACCCATCTTCTTGTGTCACCAGCAAGTGCTCGGTTCCTCTCGTTTTCCCTTTGACCACACTGACCGCATTGTGCGCTACGACAAGCCCACTTGCCCTCGTGCCCAAGAGCATCTCAACCGCCTGATTGTGCTTCCGCTGCACAAGTGCTAGGCGATGAAAACATTAGCGGACATGGCAAGGGCAATTGTTAAGGTAGAACAAGGGTTGGCTTGCCTCCCTCCCCAAGTCTAAAGCGAGTAGAAGCCAAAGGTTAGTGCTTTTGGCTCCTCTTCTGCTTGTGTGATGCTACAAGGTTAACCCTGCCCTTGATCTTGCTTCCCTCCTACGCCTTTTAGCAAACCTAAAGCACAAATCTTGATTAGCAGCCAGGTTACATCTTTGTATTGACATTTACAGGTCATCATGTTAGACTTTACAGGGCAGGCTGCCTGAAGATAACAGCGAGGTAGCCTTTTAGAGCCGTAAGACACTTAAGGAGGTGTCACACGATGAAGCGTCAGGGCGGTTTCACCTTGATTGAGCTGCTTGTGGTGATCGCAATTATTGCGATCCTGGCAGCAATTCTGTTCCCCGTGTTCAGCCAGGCTCGCGAAAAAGCCCGCCAAATCACCTGCACTTCTAACGAACGGAACATCAGCACAGCCATCCAACAGTATGTCCAAGACTATGACGAGTTTTTCCCTCCTTCCCAGTATGGTGGCGGTGGTTCCGGTATTCCTCAGCAAGGGTGGATTAGCTTGGTTTGGCCTTATGTCCGCCACGCTCAGTGGTATAACCCAACCGCACAGGGCACATGGGTTGGTGGCGGGGGATTGTGGCTGTGCCCTTCTTACCCCGACAGAAGCCATGCCAGCTCCTATGTTGTTCACCGACACCTCTTCGTGGACAACTGGAGCCAAGGTCCCTACCCTGCTCCGGCGAGGGGGCTTATCCACATAGATGCCCCTGCGGACAAGATCATCCTTGTGGAAACAGGGCGAAACAACGCTACTTGGGCATGGGCCTACTTCTGCCCCATGGAGTGGCAGTGGACCAGTTGGACCGGGTTCCCCAACATTCAACGCGACGGCAGCGAATTGTCCTTGCAATATGACTGCGACTACACTGACACCGTCTCAAATCCCACTTGGGCGGGCTGCGGTATGATGCCTCGCTATCGGCACAACAACACTTGCAATGTAGTGTTCGCCGACGGACATGTGAAGGCGATGACCCGAGGTTCCATCATGTGGTATCGCAACATCTTCATCTTGGGCGGCGTTTACTACTGCGAGTCTGGATCTGGCTACGGCCGTCCTAGTTGGTATCCTTGGTAACGGCGGAAGATTTAGGGGGCACGGGAAATCCGTGCCCCCAATCGAGTTTTGAAGGAGGGAAACGAAAATGCAGCGCACATGGCTTGCTGTTGTGAGCGTTATCATCATTGTCGTCGCTGCTTTGTTGATTTTCACTCAAGTGCGGAAAGGTCAAGAAGCCAAGCGAGCCTCCGCTCCTCAACAGGAGATTGAGCGACAAATCCAAGAGGTCCAAAAGAACCCTAACATCCCCGAAGCAGCAAAGCAGCAAATCATCTACCAGTTGCGGATGCGACAGGGCACTGCAGGGCAAATGGCACCTCAATCTCCTCAACAGAGCCAAAATAGGTAAGCCAATCTCCTCTCCCTGACAAGCACAAGGCAAGTATTGACACGCTGAAAGATTGGGCTATAATGTGAAACGGGCGCTTTCAGAGCGTCCGTTCTCCATACAACTAGTGGGG
>VAPR01000617.1_pt1 | contig 21898 bp, 18 predicted proteins | sample 3380701 | NCBI WGS metagenome assembly VAPR01 (sample SAMN11536904, study PRJNA540576) | hot springs metagenome | isolation source: hot spring wet sediment | place: Spain: Lobios | collected 2014-01 | reverse complement strand
CTTCGGAACAGGGCGTGCTTCCACTCTCGGTGGTTCCACTGCCGGTTTTACTACTGCTGGCTCCCTGCGTACATACTCGTCTCGCGGCGGTACCACTGCCGGTCGAACCTGTTTCGTTTGTTCAAATGCAGTTCTCGCCTTATCGCTGATTTGCACGACATCCGGCTTCGGTGTCGGTTGAGGTGTCGGTTTGGCCGGTTGCGGCTGCGGATTTGTCTGTTGGGCTTGTCGTGCCGCCTGTGCCTGCGCCTCCCGTCTTGCAAGTCTCGCATCCATGCGGTCTTCCATTCGCTCTCGGTAATCAACTCGAGCCATGGCTTACTCCTCCCTGTAACCAATATGAATTGGGCATATTTGTAAACCACCCATTATTTGGTATCGGAAGGGATTTGGTAATTTTTTATATCATTTTCCATTCCTAAACAAAAACGTAGAGCCTGTAAAGCAGGGCTCTAGCTTTATTTCACCGTTAGACTTCCAGATTCCATCGAGAGTGTAATTGCCGTACCAGTAGATTCTTGGATGATCTTAATTGTTTTGTCTGTGTCGTCTACGTCCGCTGTTAGTTTGCCATCAGCTTTGAAGGATGCCTCGTTTTCATACACATCTACGTTCCAGCCTTCTAGTTGGGAAAGGCCAGGTATCTGACTTGGCTGCCAACTGTTGTCTCGCAATATCCAAGTTGACACAAAAACCGGATGAGGCTTCGTCAGCGTAAGGTAGCCGGTGAGAGCCACAGCAATTCCATCTTGAGTCTCTGCGACAACAAAATCATTGGTTATCTCTGCGCCTTGTTCCAGCAGCTGCTGAGAGTGGTTTTTCCCTTCCTGATCTGTCCATTGGATAAAGGTTCAAACTCTCTCGAGAGTGCCCAGCATATCAGGCAGACCTGCATATCTTACCACTCGAATGCCCGTTCCGTTTATTTTCTTGGTTTTGGAAAAGATCTGATTACCAAGTTTCTCCTCCAGCTCTTGATCCGTATACTCGGAGCTGCCCTCCGTTTGAAGAAACGCAGTTAATCCTTCCAGGAACTGACCAAGGACGAGGGAGCGATCGTCACCCGATCGAGTGGTGTCACTGATTTGATCTAGCTTTGCTTTAAGATCACGAAGCACTTTTTCAATACTTTCTTTGTTTTCTTTCTCTTGAGTTTCGTTGGTTTGCTGCGGTTGCTCATTCACAGGTTCCTTGTCTTGGGCCATGGCTTCCGAACCAACCTTTTCTTTGTTGGAGATAACCTCTTCTTTGCTAGAGCATCCAACCATCAAAGTGACTAAGGACAGAACAACGAATACATTCCGGAGACTGATTGACATGATAATCCCGCCTAGATGTGTAGGATAGTTTCGAATAATTATAATGTACAATTGGGTATATTAGTAATTTTGCATCAAAAAAGAGCCCCTCTGAGAAGGGCTCTAACATATCAATCATTATTCCGGCATCTCACCGGTATAGTTCGATTGCGGACGAATAATCCGGTTGTTTTTCGCCTGTTCCAGCACATGCGCCGACCAGCCTACCACGCGGCTCACAGCGAACGTCGGGGTAAAGAGCGAGTCGTCCAGACCGACGGCGCGCATCACGGCTGCCGCGAAGAACTCCACGTTGGTGTTCAGCTTGCGGTTTGGTTTGTACTCCTGCAGCAGCTTCAGGCCCACCTGCTCCACATGGGTGGCCAGGTCAAACCACGGGTCGTCGGCCGACAGCTCGGATGCGACCACGCGAAGCGCAGTGGCGCGTGGGTCGGTGGTCTTGTAGATGCGATGGCCGAATCCCATCAGGACTTCCTTTTTCTCAAGCTTCGCGCGCATCCACGGTTCGGCATTTTCCTTGGTTCCAATCGCCTCGATCATCTCCGTCACCTCGGACGGTGCGCCGCCGTGCAGCGGTCCTTTCAACGCGCCGATCGCTGCAGTGATGGATGAGATCAGATCGGACTGGGTGGAAGCGACGACACGGCCGGCGAACGTAGACGCGTTCATGCCGTGCTCCTGCGTCAAAATCAGGTAGGCGTCCAAAGCGCGGACGTGAGCAGGGTTGGGCGCTTCCCCTTTCAACATGTACAAGTAGTTGGCTGTGTGATCCAGTTCCGGATTGGGGTCAAGCGGCTCGCGACCTTCCAGACGCGCGTGGCGATGCGCGACGATGGTCGGCATTTTTGCCGTCAATGCGATGACCTGCTCCAGGGTCGGCGGCCAGCCGTGTCCTGCTTCTCCCAGTGCGGATACGCCGGTGCGCAGCACGCTCATCATGTCAACGTCATGCGGGATGTGATCGAGCACCGCTTTTACATGCGCCGGCAGCGCGCGGTTGGATTTCAGCTTATGTTTCAACTCGGCCAGTTCTGTTTCATTCGGCAGATGTCCGTACCAGAGCAGATGGGCAACTTCTTCAAACGTGTGATGGATCGCCAAATCGCGAGCCCAGTAACCGCGGTACACCAGGTGCCCGTTGATGCCGTCCACCAGGCTGAGGTCGGTCTCGGCGACAACAATCCCTTCCAAGCCAATAGCCAAAATATGTTCTGCCATTTCACTCACTCCCTTTTCTTAGTATCAGTATAGCAATGCTCCTTTAAGAGGAGAAATAAAATAATCAGCGCCTGCTAATTACAAAACACTATCAATTATTGACCAATGGAAGCGGCGGATACAGCGCGGCCAGGATGTCGACAAAGCGCTGCACCGTAACGGAAGCGCTTACCTTCGGAAGAACCAGATAGGACGCCACTTTTGGCAGCTCCAAACCGGGTGTCGGCAGTTCGATGAAGCGATTCTCAAACAGTTCACGGCTGATCGCGGAACGAGGCAGAAACGATACGCCCAATCCTTCTTCGATAAACCGTTTGGTAATATCCGTTTGCGAGACGACCATCGTCCTAAGGGATAGGCCTCGCTGTCTTAACTGCAGAAGCAGATCGTCCCAGTAAACGGGGTGGTTGTGAGTAAGAAGCCGTTTCGTCGTCAGTTCGTGTTCCCAATCGGGCAGGGGTGCATCCATATCGCCTCCGCTGGTCGATACGGCAAAGACGACCGGGTCGTAGTGGAGAAGATAGGTGGCTAACTGAAACTCGCCCGGTATCATCCGCGACAGGCCCAGGTCCGCCTGACCGCTCTGGACCAACGCCCCGATTTCAGTCGATTCTGCAATTTTAATGGAGATGTCCACATCTGGATACAGTTTGGTATAGCGATGGATGAAGTGTGAGAGCGACGTTTTGGCTATCGTCGGAGAAACGGCCAGCTGCAGCTTTTCCTGGTAACCCTGCCTCCAGGCTTTTAGATCTTCCAAACCGCTGTGCCACTGTTCCAGCAGGCTTTTCGCCTGGGGCAAAAACCGTTTGCCCGCCTGCGTCAGCCGAACCCGCTTGCCGATCCGTACAAACAGTTCGATACCCAGCTCCTTCTCCAGCAGCCGGATATGCTGACTCACCGTCGGTTGAGCGATAAACAGCGCCTCTGCCGTCTGATGAAAGTTTTCCGTTGTCGCCGCTACTACAAACGTTTGCAAGACTCGTAAATCGATCGTCCCTCACCTCTTTTCTCCTTATTACCATAGCATGTCACTGTTACAATTCCGGGTGTATAACTGCGGGTTATACACCCTCTTCCCAACGGATAGTACGACCTGCATGCTCCCCTTCGCTATGATGAAGAAAAACAGCGAGGAGAGAGCTGATCATGATCTTTGGATATGTAGTGATGTGCCTGATTTTCGGAACGACCTACTTCACCATAAAAATCGGGCTGGAGGAGGGAATACCCCCCTTACTGTACGCCGGGCTCCGCTTTTTCACGGCTGGCGTCCTCGTACTGCTGTTTATGGCCTGGCGCAAACAGTTCAGGCTGCTCAGCTTGCGTGAATACGGCGAACTCGCGGTGTTGGGCTTTCTGATGACGACGATCCCGTTTGCCGCACTTTTCTGGGGCGAGCAGTACATTTCGTCCGGCACCGCCGCCCTGCTTGTCGCGACCGCTCCCATTTTTACCACTCTGGTCAGCGTGTACTACAAACAGATTCAGTTCCGCTGGTACGTGCTTGCGGGTCTCCTGCTAAGCGTTTCAGGAGCTGCCCTGATCGTCAGCAATCAGCTGGATGGAGAAGACTACGGCTGGTACTCGTTATTCAGCAAACTCTTCATTATCGCCTCCGAGTTGTTCTTTGCCCTCGGCGCCGTCCGCTCGCGAGCGATGTTTGCCAAGCTGTCGCCGTTCGTTTTCAACGGATACCAGATGGTCTTTGCCAGCATCGGACTGTTCCTGATTTCAGCCGCTACTGAACCGGTCGCATCCGTAACGTTTTCCGTCCCTTCGCTGCTCTCCCTCTTTTACCTGGCCGTCGTCGCTTCGATCATCGCGTCTACCATCTACTACTGGCTGGTAAGAGAGACGAATGCTACCTTCCCTACCACCTGGACCTACGTTGCTCCGGTGATTGCAATGGGGATCGGCACCGTGTTTTTAGGGGAGCAGCTCACCATGATCAGCGTCCTTGGCGGCATGGGCGTGTTGGCAGGAATCCTGCTGCTGAACTGGGAAACCTGGGTGAAACTGCTGTCCATTCAGGATCACCAGCCTCACTCTAACAAGAGCGCCGCCACCGAATAGGGCGCTCTCTTGGTTCAGAAGAGCTGATCTACTTCTCCCGCTGCTTCCGGGCGGAAGATCACGTCAATCGTGCGTGTAAATGATTGCTGAAACGGACGTACCGTTAACTGCGGGTGATGGAGCCCCTCCACGACCATCTGCGGAATAAAGGTAAGTCCGTTTCCTTTTGCTGCATAGTGTAAAAGCGAATCGTTGAAGTCGAGTTCCAAAACCATCTCCGGCTGGATGCCCAGCTGGTTGCAGTGACGGCGAAAATGGCTGCGAATATCGCACGGATCCCGGTGAAGCAGCAGCTTCTCCCGACAGAAGGCGAAAAAGTCCACGCTCTCCTGCTCCGCCAGCGAATGGTCAGCCGGGAGCACGGCCAGATACGGCTCATGGAAGAGCTCTCTTGATAACAAATAGCCGTGACCGGCAAAATCCTGCGCAAACGCGACGTCCAGCGAGCCTTGTTCCAAGAGCGATACCAACTCGCTGGTGGTGTCCCGGACTGTGATAGACACCCGGCTTCGCCCGTCCGCGGCAAACACATGGATGCAATCGGGCAGGTAGTGGTTGGCTATGCTCGGCAACGCGCCGATCCGCAGGAGATTCTGTCCGCTGTATTCCTTGATTCCGGCAACGGTTTGTTCCACCTGCTCCAGAATCATGCAGGCCCGCTCGTAAAAGTAACGCCCCGCCTCCGTCAGTTCTATCCCGGTCGTCCGGCGGTGAAACAGAACGCATTCCAGTTGGTTCTCCAGCTGAGCCAGCTGTTTGGTCAAGGCTGGCTGCGAGATAAACAAGGCCTTGGCGGCTTTGTTCAAGCTCCCTTTTTCCACGGTCGTTACAAAATACGTCAGAAATTCAAACCGAAACACGGTGCCACCCCCTCGTTGATCTCACATGACAAAAGTCCCATATAAAATAGAGGCTTTTTTCCCTATTTCAGGAAATTGCTGGTTGATTAACAATTTTTGCATTCTTTTATGATACAATACCAAATCGGGTGCCAAGATGCCCCTTACAGAATGAAACTCCGAGGAGGAAGAGCATGGAAACCACTGTAACCGTGAACCAAACTCCGCCGCGCAAAAACCTGAAAAAGACGATTCTCATCGTCGCTGCGGCCGGAATCGCGGTGTTAGGCGGGCTGGGAACGGCTTATGCCAAGCTGGATCTGTTCAAAAGCCCGAAAATGATTTACCTGGAGGCAGAAGCCCAGGAAATGAAGGATTTGTCGGCCGACGTCACCGAACTGATCGCCAACTACGAAAAGCAGATGAAACCATACCTGGAGCAGCCGGTACAATCCACCATGGAGATTTCGAACATCAAAGTGGACGCAGATTTGCCCGATCCCCAGGCACAAAAGGTGCTGGAGCTGTTGAACAGCGCGAAGCTGGTGATGCAAACCGGCATGGATCAGCAGAAGCAGATTCAGACGAACGTGTTTGACATCCACCTGAAAGACAAGAAGCTGATTGGTCTTGAGATGTTCCTGGATCAAAACCGGATGGGGTTTGGTGTACCTGACCTGTATAAAAAATACGGTTATGTGGACTTGAAAGACCGCGACGCGTTGGCGGCCAAATACGGCATTCAGGAACTCCCTAAGCGATTCGTTACCTACAACGACGTGTACAACGCCGTGAAAGTATCGAAAGATGAGCTCTCTGCCGTGCTGAAAGACTACGCGCTGCTGTACGCCAACAATGTAAAGGACACCCAGGTGACGCTGAAAAAAGATGTCGCCTTCTCCGAAGAAGGCTACCAGACAACCGCACGGGAGCTGACCCTTACGTTTACTCCCGAGGAACTGAACGCACTGGCCACCCAAATCGCAGAAAAGGCCAAAACGGACGAAAAACTGCTTGATCTGATCTACACCCGCTACCAAAACGTGGCGAAGCTGATGGTGGACAGCGGTTATCCCGACATCGAAGTGATGACCAAGGACGCATTTAAAGCGGAGTATACAAAAGCATTTGACGATATGCTCGCCGATCTGAAGTCCAGCGAGAAAGGCAAGCACGGGATGAAAATCGTGATGCTGATCAACAGCGACGACCAGATCATTTCCCGTAAAGTCGTGGATACCAACGAACAAGGCAAGGAAAACCCCGGCTATCTGGAAACCGTCAAATGGACCAATGGCAGCGAGTCCTACTACCGCCTGTCGTTTGGCGAAATACCTGCAGAAGACGAGTTGAAAATCACGTACAAAGGCACCAAAAGCGGCACCGAGAAAAAAGGCAGCGTGAATGTCCTCTTCAACACCAAGGAAGAATCGGATGCTGAGTTTGACGTGAAGACCACCTTCCAATCCAAGGAAGAGAACGGCAAAGAAACCGGCACGGTAGACTTCACCGCGAAAATCGATGACAGCGGGGAAGAGTTCGCCTTTTCCGGCAGCGTCAACACCACGCTGACGAAGAGCGATCGTACACGCGAGTCCCAATCGGAGATCAAAGTAAACTTCGACCAGGCTACCCCTGACATGCCGAAGAGCATCAGCGTGCAGCTGAAAGGAAAAGACGAGTTCGGCAAGGCTGTCACGCTTCCGGCTTTGACTGCGGACAATTCGATCAACCTTGGCACCATCACCGACGCGGAGATGCTTGCGCTGCAGCAAGAGCTGGGCATGGCCGCACAGCAGTTCATGATGAACAACATGGAGTTGTTCCAGGAACTGGGCATCACGCCGTAACAATCGCATCCACCCCCTTTCCCGTTGTGGTCAGGGGGTTTTCTTTCGTCCATTGTAACTTGATTGCTTTTATTTTAACAGTTAAAATTCGGATGAGGTGAACAATGATGGATCTATCCATGCTGACCATTGGAGGAGCACCCTGGCTCAACCTCCTGAATACGGTTTACCGATCGCAGCAGCATGACGTGGACTTGTTGGAGAATGCGTCTGCCTTACGCGAGTGGCTGATCCGAAACGAGCTGATCCCCTCTGACGAATGGCCCTCCATCGAACCGGACAAGTCAAAACTGGTTGCCAAGCTGGCCCGGCTGCGTGACATCTGCAGAACGCTGCTGCGCGAGTGCAAGCAGCGGAACGGCATTGGTCGGGAGGCCGTGCAGCCGCTCCAGGAGTGGCTGCAGCGCATTCCTTTGCAGATGGAGTTGAACCTTGAAGACGGCTGCTTGATTGAACGATATCGGGCAACAGACCGTTTGGACGACATCGTATACCGAATCGCCGTCTCCGCCATTCACACGCTGCAAAGCCTTCCTCTGGAACGAATCCGCCAGTGCGAGCACGCCGACTGCATTCTTCATTTTGCTGATACGTCGAAAGCGGGCCGACGCAGATGGTGCAGCATGGAGACCTGCGGCAATCGACACAAGGCGGCTGAATTCTACGCCCGGAAAAAACAGAATCGCTAATGGAAGCCTCCCCTACGCTTTGCAAGCGGGGAGATTTTTTGTCGAATCGAAGATATGATTTGTCGAAATATGTTGGTAAATATTATTTTTTAAATAAAAGGAATTTATATGTATAAAGCGAAATTTAAGTTTGTTTTCCTCTTGTTTTGTATTTTTTTACTATTCAGATGTTTTTGGAGGGATTTTTTTGAACAAACAGATGAAAGTGATCACCTCGATCTCCATGGCTGCAGCAGTTCTCCTGAGCGGCATCCCGTACAACGCGTACGCTTCCGAAGAACTGAGCAAAAGCCAGCTGTCAAAAGTGAACATGCTCACCAAGGCAGTCGCCGAGCACGGCAAAGGAGCAGCGAAAATCTCGCCAAACCTGAACACCAGATCCAGCAAAAAAGTTAGCGTCATCGTCCAGCTGACAGGGGATCCGGTCGTTGTCGCCAAACAAGCTTCCAAAGGCTCCCGCTCTCTCTCCACCCGCGCCATTGAATCGAGAATTGAGAAGGAGCATTCCAGCTTCGTCCGGGATGCGAAAAAAGCGGACGTTAATCTGAAGGTGCAGCGCAAGTTTGATACGGTCTTCAACGGCATGGAAATCACGCTGCCTGCAAACGAAATTCCCGAGTTGGCCAAGCTGCCGCAGGTAAAATTCGTTTATGAAAATGCAACGTACGAGCTTCCAAAGGTGGAAGCAGACAAGAAGGATTCCACCAAATACGACATCTCTCCCCTGAAGCAAATCGGCGTATTGGACATGTGGAAGGAAGGGCTGAGCGGAAAAGGGCTGAAAGTGGGCGTCATCGACACCGGCGTGGACTACAAGCACCCTGACTTGAAAGACGCGTACAAAGGCGGTTACGACTCCTTCGACAACGACAAAGACCCTTACGAAGAAGCTCCGATCTCCGTTGGTGACGACCGCAGAGGGGAAGGCTACGAAGGTTCAGACCACGGTACGCACGTTGCCGGCACGATTGTCGGACGCGCCAAAAACAAGGAATCGGACGTACAGGTAAAAGGGGTTGCCTACGGCGCAGAACTTTACGCCTACCGCGTACTGGGCCGTGACGGCGGCACCAACGCACAGGTGATTGACGGGATTGAAAAGGCTGTCCGCGACGGCATGGACGTCATCAACCTCTCCCTGGGCGATGCGAAAGAGAAAAACGCTGACTCTCCTATTTCCATCGTGGTAAACAACGCAATGCTGGCTGGCGTCATCACGGTCCTCTCCAACGGCAACTCGGCAGATGACGAAAGAGACCGCTACTATTACACCGCAGGTTCGCCGGCAAGTGCCAAGCTGCCGATTTCCGTCGGCGCAGTCACCTCGCCAAGCACCCTGTACGACGGTTCGGCCACCTCTTCGTTTGGGGGCAAGTACGACTTCCACGTGATGGGCTGGCAAATCAAGAAGGACAACTTCAAGGACATCCTGGGCACCTCTCCGGTTCCGGTTGTCTACGCAAACCTCGGTTCCAAAAACGATTTTGAAAAGGTAAGCGTGAAGGGCAAGGTAGCCCTCGTCTCCCGCGGCACTTTGGCGTTTACGGAAAAAATCGCAAACGCGAAGGAAGCTGGGGCGATCGCGATCGTCATCTTCAACGGCAACGATAAAAACGGTGACGGGGAAGCGGATCTCGATCTTGGCGACCGCACAGGACATATCGGCGCTCTTCTGGGCGACCAGATGGATGCCATTCCTGCCTTTGACATGAAAGGAACGGAAGGCCGCGAACTGGCAAAAGAACTGGTGAACAACCCTGAAAAGGCGAAGACGCTCACCTTTACCTTTGCTGCCGAATATCCCGCTACAAACGATCCGGGCGACCAAATGGCAACGTTCAGCTCCCGCGGACCGGTCATGGGCGGCAATTACGACATCAAGCCGGACGTTTCCGCTCCAGGCGTATCGGTTCTCTCTGCAAAACCTGCCTGGGCTAAACTGATTCCGGATGCCGAGTACGACAAAGCCTATCAGCGCCTGAGCGGCACCAGCATGGCTGCGCCGCACGTATCCGGTCTCGCCCTTCTGCTGAAGCAGGCGCATCCGGAGTGGACTCCATTCGACGTGAAAGCGGCTCTAGCAAACACGGCAGAGCAGATCAGCGACGAGGAAGGAACCATGTACGACGTGTACTCCCAGGGTGCGGGCCGCGTGAACGGCTACGCCGCGATGAAGACTCCGGCCGTGCTGCAAACCGTGGAGGAAATTTCGATCCTCGGCGAAGACTTCAAGCGCCATCCAATTACCTACTATGGAGCGAACGCCTCCTTTGGCCTGATGAAGGCGGGCAGCGCAGCCGTCACGAAGAAGCTGCAGCTGAAAAACACGTCCAAGAAAGACGTCTCCTATACAGCGGAAGTGGTGATGCACGACGCTGTTACCACCGATCCGTGGCATCCAAAAGCAACACCGGACACGGACGACATCAAGGTAGAACTGTCCAAGCATGAGATCACCGCTGACGGCGGCGATGAAACGCAGTTCGAGCTCACTCTCGCACCAGATTCCGATGCCAAAGAAGGCGTCTACGAAGGCGAAGTCCTGCTGAAGAGCGACGATTCCAAGTATCCGGATCTGCGCCTGCCGTTCGTGGTTCACGTAGGTGACAAGCGCGAGGATACACACTTCGGTCTGGACGACATGAAGGTGTCTACCGATTCCATCTCCCCGAACGGCGATGGCAAGGACGACAGCCTCACCGTGGAAGCGCTGCTGCAAGCCACCGACGTCAACCTGATCGAGCTTCAGGTGTACAGCATGGAAGACAAATACATCGGCACGATGGCTGCCCTGTTTGACAACTACAAGACTTTTGCTCCTGGTCCGTTCAAATTCTCCAATATCGACGGCACCTATGTGGACGGCTCTGTCGTGGCGAAGAAACTGGATCCAGGCGCGTACAACATTCGCCTCGTGGCCAAGGTGATTGATCCGAAGAAACCAAAAGGCGAGCAGGAAGTAAAATCCTACGAACTGTGGAAAGCTTTCAACATCGAAGCTACCGAGTAAGCTGGCATACAAAAATGCCCCGTCTTTTTCACATAAAGACGGGGTTTCCTTGTTAAACGAGTGTTTATTTTTCCGGCATGTACGAAGCAGGATCCAGCTGTTCCCCTTCAATCACCAAGGCGGTCATGCCGTTCTCCGTGCCTGATTCGTGTCCCTCTCCCGCTTCCCAGAAAGCGGCTTGCCCTGCTTCAATTCGTATCCGCTCCTCATCTTCTCCCCTCACCCAGCCCTCGCCCTGGACGACAAGGAAAAGCTGCGGTACAACAGCCGGATGGTATCCCACGACCCCCTGGGGTCCCAGATGCATGCAGCCAATCGACACTCCTTCCGTGGTCCTCAACACTTTGGAGAACGTCACATGTACCGAGTCAAACTGGTTGATGGTACGGCCTGACGCTGCATCAAAACGAAATATTTTCAAGACATAGCCCCCTCTTCCTTTTCCAACAACGCTCTTCCATCCTATCGGAAGATGCAGGTGCCCTCTCGCTACTTAATCCAGATCTCCCTGTAATCCACCCACCCCAGTGCATTCAAGGAGACCCCTTCCAGCGCTGAATGATACGTGGTGCTTTGCCGGGAGTGATACAGGAACACGACCGCGCACTCCCTTTTTAACAACTCTTCTACTTCCTCCAGGAGCCGCATGCGCTGCTCCCTGTCCTCCTCTTGCAGCACGCGTGCGATTTGACCATCGACCGCATCCCGAAGGCTCGGGGCCCAATGCGCCCGGAAAAAGCTGGCCTCCTGCTGAAACGCTTCCACCAATCCGAACTGCAGATCTTCGTCAAACACCTCGCCGGAAATGATCATGTCTGCCTCGGCAGCACGCCGTTTCAGCTCCTCGATCGGCAGGACATGAACCTCCAGCACGATCCCTGCTTCCCGACATTGGAGCTGTACCCACTCGGCGTCCGCTTCATTGCTCGATCCCTCGTAGGTGTACAGGGCAAGCACCTCGCCCTGATAACCGCTTGCCTGCAGCAAGCGCCGCGCTTCCTCCGGCCTTGCTGCCACCGACGGCCTCGTCTCGTCGGGCACAAAACCGTGCGCAGGGAACAAGCGATTGGTTCCCAGCTCCGCAACCATCCGCTCCCTGTCCAGCAGCAGATTGACCGCTTGCCGAAAACTGACCTGCTGCTGCGGACCCGGCTGGTTCAGGTTGAAAGTGATGAATTTGCACCCGGTCTCCACCTTGTCAATTCCTTTCCACATCGACGTGGGCTCCGCCAGCTTGCGGAACGGATGAAAGTGAAGGTGCTCGGTTCCCGGCTCATCAACAAGCCCGTGTACGCGAATGTCAGGGACGACCCAGATTTCAATGCGGTCCAGGTGCGCCCTGCCCTGAAAGTAATGGGGGTGCGCCTCCATCAGCAACATCGTGTCATCGTTTCTGACGAGGCGAAACGGACCGGTGCCGATGGGTTCTCGGGCAAAATGATCCCCACGCTCCAGCACCACCTCGTGGGGAACAATGGAGGACCGCTCCGAACTGAGGAAGTGCAGAAATAGCGTATTGGGACGCTGAAGTCTTATTTGCAGCACGGTATCTTTTGGCGCGCTGATTTCCTCGATCGGTGCAACCATCCAGCGATAAGGGGAACGGGTAGCTGGTTGACGCAGTCGCTCCAGCGTCAGCTTCACGTCACGGGCGGTCATCTCGCGGCCATGGTGGAAGGTGACGCCCTTGCGTAAATAGAAGGTCCATTCCGTCTTGTCGGCATTCGCTTCCCAGTAATGGGCAATATGAGGCAAAAAGCGATCCTCGCTGGCGTCATAGCGTATCAGCGTATCGAAAATCTGCTTTACCATGTGCGATTCCGTCCGTCTGTTCACAAAAGCAGGATCCAGCGCGGGAATGGGCCGGTAAAACGGCATGCGAAGCGTATCAACAGACCTTTTTTCGGTCTCTTCCACATGAAAGCCAAATTGTTGGGACAACCAGGCGAAAAAACGCTCCCGCTGGGTAGAGCGGGCGGCATATTCGTTAAGGACGGACAATGCCTCGTTCAGATGGCCCCGTCTGACGTATTGCTGGGCAAGTTGAAACGCCACTTCTTGCGTCATGGCCCGAAACACGAGATGGGAGTAATGCCCCCTGCCACGCCCCGGAAGCCACTCGATCCACTTCGCCTCCGACAGCTGCTTCAGGATGATCTTCACGTTCCGCTCGGTACAGCAGAAGACCTCAGCCAGCTCGTGCAGAGAGGTTTCGATGCGAACTCCGTCTGCGATTCCGTTAAAATGATGGCGTACGCGCAAGTAATGATGGGCGAGCTGCACTGGTTACCCTCCTTTCCGTGAAAAGGGGAAAATCCCTCCTATTAACCTTACACTTTTTCTTCCCCTTTCGCCAGTTACAATAAAGTCGTAAAACACCGACAGGAGGAAATTCCCATGCATCCCCAATCACATCCCTCGCATCAGGCGGAGCATGCAGTGGCGGCTCACTCCGTTTGGCGCAACCGGAGCTTCGTGGTCATTTTCTTCTCCACAGCCTTGCTTGCGTTCGGAAGCAAGGTGTATGAACTGGCCCTTCCGCTGATCATTTACGAAATGACAAAATCGTCGGTCTACATGGCCACAATGCGAAGCATCGAATTTTTGCCCAACCTCTTGTTGGCCATGTTTATCGGCGTGCTCGTCGACCGTTTCAACAAGAAGAAGTGGACGCAGATGATGGTAGTGGGGCAGGCAGTTCTGCTGCTTGCGCTGTTCCTGCTGGTGGAATACGGCCTAGCAGACCTCGTTCACTTTTACGTCGCCGGTTTTTTGCTGATGATGCTCAACTACGGCTTCGGAAATGCGCGTGTCAGCATTGTCAAACACGTGATCCCCAAGCCGCTGTTGACGTCAGCCAACGCCAAGTTTTCGTTCGTAAATACACTGGTGGAAATCATGGGGCCAGCCATCTCCGGTTTTATTCTGCTGTTTTCCAGCCTGCACGACGGCCTCCTGTTTACGGCATGCGCCTATCTCATGGCCCTGCTTTCCATCTCGTTTCTGGAACAGGATGATTTGCACCCTGCCGCGCAGCAGGGTTCGTTCTGGCAGGAGTTTCTTGCGGGCTGGAGGGAGCTGTTTGCCAACCGCCCGCTTTGGCTGATCACGCTGTTGGTCATCTTTCTCAACTCGACAGCAGGCATGTACGACGCCATGGTGATCTTTTTCGCGAAAGACCGGCTGCAGCTGGACAACTCTCAGTTGGGCATGGTCCTCTCTGCTGCGGGCTTGGGCGGTTTGGTGGGCAGTGCGTTGGTCAGCTACTGCCGCAGGCGATTTCCCACCGGCCGACTGCTGGGGGGCACTATCTTCCTCCTTGCCATCGCATACTTTGTGATGTACCTGGCAACGAATATCTGGGTGATGTGTCTCTCTCTGTTCCTCTCAGGCATGATCGGCACCATCGAGAGCATCTGCATCTGGACGTTTCGCCAGGAAACCACGCCAGCCCACCTGATCGGCCGAATCAGCGGAATTACCGGCTCCATCTTCAAGCTGGGGATGGTGTTTACGATTTACGGCTCCGGCTGGGTGTCTGAGTTTCTTGGCACGGCCTATGTATTCCTTGCTGCAGCAATCGCCAATCTGCTGATTTTCCTGGTGTACCGGCGTCTTACGCTGTGGAACCTGCAGTAAGAAAACCTCTATCGAGGTCAATTCAAGGATGAGCGACCGCGATTTAGAGGTAGGTTATTCTTGCTGTTTCAGGAAGCAAACACAATAAGTTATACTTTCTGAAACAGTAAAAAAACGCCCCGAGCGGCCGGCAATGGCTCTTCGGGGCGTTTTGCGCTGGTTATACTTTAAACCTGCCAATCAGTTTTTCCAGTTCCTCCGCCAATTTGGTTAGCGAAGCCGCTGAAGAAGTAATTTCCTCCATGGACGCGAGCTGTTCCTCCGCAGAAGCGGAGATGTCCAGCGTGCGAGATGCGGACATTTCTGTCACGCCCGCAATCATCTTCATTGATTGCGCAAAACGGTCGGTGCTTACGGAGATCTCCCTGGAGGCTTGGGAGACGTCGTGAATTTGAGCTGCTACCTCCTGGATAGCATGTCGGATTTGACTGAAGGCCTCTCCTGCCTGCGATACTCCCTCCATACCTTCCGCCACCTCCGCTGTTCCTCTCTGCATGGAAGCCACAGCGTCTTCGGTCTCGCTCTGGATGCTCTGTACCAGCTCCGTGATCTGCTGTGCGGACGATGTAGCCTGCTCTGCCAATTTGCGCACCTCGTCGGCTACCACCGCAAACCCCCTGCCGTGCTCTCCGGCTCGTGCCGCTTCAATCGCTGCGTTGAGGGCAAGCAGGTTCGTCTGACCGGCAATTCCCGTAATGACGTCGACGATCTGACCGATTTGCTGCGACCGCTGTCCCAATCCCTGAATCAACCGGGCGAGCTGATCCATCGTATCGTTCATGCCGCTGATCCGCGCGACAGCATCTTGCGCAGTGCTGTTGCCGCTTGTGGCAAGCTCCAAGGTATGATCTGCGGCCGTCGAGACGCGCTCCCCGTACATGGCAATCTGCTTGATTCGCTCTGTCATTTCTTCCACTTCGCGGGAGCTCATCTCGACACTTTGCACTTGCTTCTCGTTCCCCAGGGCCACTTCCTGGATGGTGAGGGCGATCTGTTCGGTTGCCTGACTGGTTTGCTCCGAGCTAGCCGTCAGCTGCTCCGCAGACGCCGCCACCTGTTCGGCATGGGAGCGCACTTCCAGAATGATCGCCCGCAGATTCCGAATCATCTGGTTAAACGACTCGCTGAGCTGACCGATCTCGTCTTTGGACGACGCTGTCAGCTCCTGCGTCAAGTCGCCCTCTCCCTCCGCAATGACGCGCAGCTGGTTGTTCACTTTTCCCAGCGGCACAATAATGGAGCGTACCAGATAAATGGCAGCCAGCAATCCAAACAGAACGGCTGCAACCGTTGCGGCAAGCAGGATCCACAGCTGGCGGGATGCCTTCGTTGCCTGCAGCGCCTTGTCCTCTTCCATCTCCTTTTCCACCTGTACCAAAAGCTGTGCCACTTCGGTGTCCAGCTCCTTGCGCGCCGTCCGCTCGTCACCAAAGTGCAGCTCCAGCGCTCGGTTACGATCCCCGCTTTGATACGCCTGTACCGCCTTGTCACTTTCCTGGAGGTACGTACGGAACAGGCTTTCGATCTTGGCGACAACCTCCCGCTGACCATCCGTGATGTCGTTCATTTGCTTGAGCTTCCCCAGATGGCCTTCGATTCGCTCTGTTCTTTCCTTCATCTCATCTACGAATGTTTGCTCCCCGTTCAGCAGGTACGCACGCTCGTCGTTGCTTCGGCCTGTCATCACAAACTGCATGGAGCGAAGCAGCACCCGCAGTTCTTCGTCCTCCAGCATTTCCAGATAAGCATCATGAGTGTTTTGGCTTTGTATGTAGGTGTACGTACCGGAACCGATCATGGCTGCAAGCAGAACAGCGAAGGCAAGAATCAGTTTTGTTTTAATCGTCATGGATCGGTCTCCTTTGTTGAAAAATGTCGAATTTCGTCTTCCTAGTCTAATTCCTCGATTTTACTGCAGTCAAACCTGATTGTAAAAAAAATCCCGCACGTGCGACCACGTACGGGAAGATTTCATTAACCGGCTGTCCGAGCCAGTTGTTCGATCGGTTTTTTTCGCTGTTCCACCCCATAAATAAGACGGAACTGGAATACCCCGGCAACAAGAAGCAAGATTGCCAAAACGCCAAACAGGAATCCCCCGCCCGCATGGGTAAAGAGCAGGCCACCCAAAACCGGGCCGATCGCCTTGGACAGCTGCCAGTTCAGACCGTAAATCGAAAAGTAGCGTCCGCGCATGTCCGGGGGAGCAATGACGGAGACCGCTTTTTGCATGTGAGGGCCAACGAGCATTTCTCCGATGGTGAACAGAAGCTCTACCAGGACCAGCAGGGCAAAAACAGGAGCAAAGCCGTACCCGAAAGCGACGACGCACAAGATGAAGTAGGAGGCCAGAATCACTTTGGATGAAGCCAAATTCTCCGTGCGCTTGGCAATCCACATCTGCAGCAGAATGACCGTGGTCCCGTTGATCGTCATCAACCAGGCAAATACCGTCTGGTAGTTGCTGAACTGATCCTTCAGGTGGAGTGGAAACACCGCTTCCACCTGTGCGTACAGCAAACTGATGGGAACCGCGAGAAGCGTCATCCAGAGGATCGGTTTATGTTCGCGCAGCACCAGCTTCGGTCCCTTGCCCTTCGCCTGGCTGCTCTCCTGCTGCTTCGGCAGGGTTTCAGGCACCTTCCACCAGACGATCAAACCGTAAATGAGATTGGCCAGCGCGGCGATGCTGAACACCAATGCGGGACTTTTCGTAAAGACGAGCAGCCCGAGCATTGGACCGGCGGCGGCACCCACGTTGAGCGCCGTATGAAGCAGGGCAAATACCTCGGCCCGCTTCTGTTCCGGCACCACGTCAGAAACCTGGGCGTTGGCAGCCGGGAAGAACAGAGAGCCGCTCAGGCCGTTCAGCACGGTTAAAAAGGCGAACTCCCATACCGAGTCGGCGAACACAAAGCCCGTCATGGACAGAGTGGAAATACTCAGTGCCACGAGCATCAGCGGCTTGCGCCCGTATCGGTCAGAAAGCCCGCCGCCCCACAGGCTGACGAGCATTCCCGTAAGAGGCTGCAGCCCAACGACCACCATCGGCAGCAGAATGGAACCGCCCAGCTTGTCAAACAGATACAAGACCAGGAACGGCCGCAGCATGAATCCGGTGAGGGAGGTCAGCACGGTTCCCCAGGCGCGAATCCAGATCGCGGTGTCGTACCGTTTCAAATAGACAAATGGATTTCTCATGGTTCTGACTCTCCTTCTGCGTTTTTCCAAAGAATGGTTTCGAATCATTTTATACCAATATCCACACTTGTCAATCTATTTTTTTCAAGCAGAAAATTTTTGCAAAAGGGCAAGAAAAGGCCCGGACACGAAAGCCCGGGCAACGAGAGATATCAAGAAGAGGAGGTCGGCTGGACGCTGCGAGTGTTTCGTCTTTGCAGCAGCGAGTAGGCAATCGAGGTGGCCAGCAACAGCCCTCCGGCGCCCACGATGCTTGACACGATGCCGGCTTCGTTGGCCAGCCAGCCGCCGAACAGCACGCCGCCAATCAGCCAGATGGTGACGGTCGATTGAAACAGGGCAAAGCCTCTGCCTCGCAGATGCGCAGGAGCCCGCAGCATGAACAAGCTGGCCAACGGGAGGTTGATCAAGGCGTGAAACAGTCCAGCAGCGATACACCACGTGTACACAACTGGCAATCCCCACTGTAGATAGAGCGGATTGACCGGCATTGCCGCAAGCATCACGGTTCCGAACAGTCCCGCCGATGCCATCAGCATTCGGTCCGCTCCCCATTTTTTCAGCAGCGTTGGACCGATGAAGGCACCGAGGATGGCCACCGCTCCGTAGACTCCTTCCAGCATGCCGTAATGGATGGCAGGGACGTGAAAGTCCTGCAGCAGAAGGGCTTTTAGGTTGGTGAGAAACATGCCGCCGGCAAACATGACCGGCATCAACAGCAGCAGCAAAAAACGAATGGCAGGAAGCGAATACATGCTGCGAACGCCGTTGGTCAGTGCTGTCAGGTACGGTTCCGCCGCCGTTTTTCCTTCCGACGATTCCAATGTGACCAGACTGATCAGCAGGCCGGCAGACACCAGATAACTTGCCGCATCCAGCAGGAAAATGGCTGACGTGCTGTTCCAGGCAAGCAGCAGACCTGCCGCCGACGGTGCCGCCAGATTGATCGTCGAGACAGTCGCCTGGAACAGGGCCACCGCTTGCGGAATCCGCTGCTCGCCGACCAACTGCGGTACGGAAGCGATTCGCGCAGGCTCAAAAAACGCGGTTCCGATTCCCTGCAGAACGACCAAGCCGATCAGCACGGAAGGGGAATGCTGGGCTCCCATCATCAAGAGCACCAGCACCATCCGGTACAAGTCGGCACAGACCATCAGCCAGCGTTTCGGCCAACGATCCAGGAGCGGCCCGATAAATACTCCCAGCACTGCACTCGGCAGCATCTGTGCAAAGATCGCCAACCCGACGGCAAACGGATCGTCTGTAAGCGTTGCGACAAGGAAGATGACCGCTGTTCTGGTAATGCCGTCCCCCAGGAATGAAACGACGACGGCCAGCCAATAGCGAATGTAGGTACGATCTTTCAATAGTGAGAGCATGTGTGCCATTCCCCCGCTTCTATCCGGCCCGCCATTTTGCCATAACAGCGTCTTCTGCCTCGTAGTCAAACATCTCGGCAGGCAGGCGAGCAGGCGGGTGATTGCGCTCCCACTCTATCGTCCGGCACACCGCTTCCTGTGGAGAAACCTGTTCGGTAAAGCCAAGCTCTCTTCGGATTTTTGACGTGTCGATGTCGATGTGCTGGTTTGTATTGATGTCCCATTTCAAGGTAGGAGGCAGATGGTCAGCCGGGACTGAAATGATCTCGCCGTCCCATCCCAGACCGGCGGCAATCCGTTCCACCCACGTCTTCATGGTGTCGGCAACAGGCTCCCCTACATTGTAAATCTGTCCGGCAGCCCTTCTGTCAGTGGCCGCCAGCGCAATCGCCGCCGCCACGTCTTCCACGTATCCGCGGGTCCACCGCCATTTGGCAAGCCCGTCCTCGAGTACGATTACCCGCCGTCCGTCCAGCATGCGTTTCAGATGAGCGTACATCCGGTGCTGGTAGTCGCCCGGTCCGTACACCATCGGCAGTCGGAGCACCGTGCCTGGCAGATCCTTGTTGCCCATCACCACACGTTCCACCAGCACCTTGTCATAGTCCGCCCTGTCATCCCTTACGCCGCGAAAAGGGTAGCGTTTTTCACACAACGGGGATTCCTCGTTGATCAGCCCCTCCTCCACCGGGCCTTCCTCGATGCGGTTTACCCGTCCAAAGGCACAGTAGACGTCACAGCTGCTGATGGCCACTACCCGCTTGGCAATCCCGGCAAGAACGTCCATCACCGCTTGCGCATCCGCTTCTGTGTACGGAAACAGATCGATCACCACATCGGGCGCATACGATACAAACGACGGACGATGCGCCGCAAGCTGGCTCCGGTCGCCAGAGAATGTTACCGCGCAATCCGGTATGTCTACATCCGGCCTAGACTGCCCCCGATTGAACAGCGCGACGTCATGTCCGTCAGCCACGAGCCGCCGAACCACATGGGGACCGATAAACCGCGTCCCTCCCAGCACCAATACTCGCATCCGCTCCTGCCTCCCCCGTTACAGCCGTTCGATTACTTTATCAATAAGTCCGTACGCTTTTGCTTCCTCTGCCGTCATGTAATAGTCGCGGTCGGCGTCTCGCTCGATTTTTTCCAGAGGCTGACCTGTCCGCTCCTCCATAATCCGGTACAGCAGCCTTTTTTGCTTCAAAATATGCTCCGCCTGGATCTGGATGTCGCTTGCCTGCCCCTTGCTTCCTCCCCACGGTTGGTGAATCATTACTTCCGCGTTGGGCAGGGCGTAGCGTTTTCCCTTCGCCCCGGCTAACAGCAGCAGCGAGCCCATCGACGCCGCCATGCCGATGCAGATCGTAGAGACATCCGGCTTGATGAACTGCATCGTGTCGTAAATCGCCAGACCGGCATGCACGTGGCCGCCAGGGGAGTTGATGTACAGGTGAATGTCCTTTTCCGGATCTTCAGCCGCTAAAAAGAGCATCTGGGCAACCACCGCGTTTGCCACCTGATCGTCGATGGCGCTGCCGAGAAAAATGATCCGGTCCTTGAGCAAGCGGGAGTAGATATCGTATGAGCGCTCTCCGCGGCTGGTCGACTCCACTACAATTGGCACCATGTTCATGTACTCATGCCTCCTCTTCATATTCAGCGGATGGTTGATTACGCGGCCAGTCGAATGCTGACTGTATTCGGAGAAGCTGTCTTGACGTCGCCGAAACCGGATGAGACCATGGTAACCTTGGCCGACTGCTCTTCCGTTCCCACGGTCCACTCGGTTACGGTCGCCTCCTGTTCCGTTCGGCGTTCTCCCCCGTTTTTTACAGGCAGCGGAATGACGTTGCCGCTATGTCTCGGTCTTGTTTCCCAAACGACAACGGACTGTTTCGTTGCTTGTGGCTTCATGCTTGCTCTCCTCCCTGCGGCAATTTTGGGTAGACGGCAAGTACCGTCTGATAAATTTCCTCGCCTTCACCGGCAGCCTGATATTTCTGCACCAGCTGATTGACCAGCTGCACGTATTCCTGTACAAATGCGCTTCGCTGCTCCCGATCCTTCAGGCGGACCTGGGTCTCAAGCGTTGCGCTGGGAATCTCCTCATTTTTGTCCGACTGCTCCAACAGCAGCAGGGCGTCCCGCTTGATCCGTTCCGACGCGGTTACGAGATGTGACAGCGAGCCTTGATCTTTCATGCGCTGTATTGTCTCCTGCGGCCAGTTCAGCGCTTCGGACAATACATAGGTACGGGCTATTGCCTGATATAGCACTTCGACCAGATTGCGCACCTGACGAGTGCCGACCCGGCTGACCAATCCCACTTTTTCCAGTGCCTTGAGATGGTAGTTCACTCGCTGCGGAATCTCGTTCAGGCCACGGGCAAGCTCTGCGGCTGAGGCAGGCTCTGCCAGACGGTTGAGGATTTCCGCGCGCAGGGGGTTCAACAGCGCCATGGCCTGTTCAGGCGACTCCACCACGTACGTTTCCAACACTTCGCGTGCCAAAGAAGTCACCTCCACACAAAACATATTGTTCACGTAAAAATATATTATTACGTGGATAAGCCGTTTGTCAAATGCTGGTATTCGACACTAGAAAACTTGGCTACGCCAAGCTTTTTGGTGGAGCCTTAGTTGCGATGCTCAGGACGTGCGAGTGTCGGCGAC
>VAPR01000616.1_pt1 | contig 21955 bp, 21 predicted proteins | sample 3380701 | NCBI WGS metagenome assembly VAPR01 (sample SAMN11536904, study PRJNA540576) | hot springs metagenome | isolation source: hot spring wet sediment | place: Spain: Lobios | collected 2014-01 | reverse complement strand
CCGCTCGACCAGAGCCTCGCCCTCCGTAAAGCGGCCAGCGCCACCTCGACCCGCTCAGGCTTTCCCCCCCAGCAACGCCAACGACGGTGACCCAACCACCTTCTGGTGGCCCAACGACGCCAATCCCCAGCGCTGGGTGGTCGATCTGGGCGAGACCTATACTCTGACCGTTATCGCCCTGGGTATCGTCCTGGACGATGCGGGCGACCAGGCCCAGGTCACGATCGCCAGCTGCCCGGTCGCTGTGGACAGCGCCACCGCCTGCCCCGCCCAGCAGACCATCCAGGTCTGGACGACTCCAAGCGCCTACACCGGCCAGTGGTTCGTCTGGACCGGCCAGGACGTTGTCGCCCGCAGCCTGATCGTCTTCCTCATCCCACCCAACGACGAGCGGATGGGACTTCTGGAGGTCTACGTTCAGGGACAGCCTCTGCCCCCGACCGCCTCACCAACACCCACCAGCAGCCCGACGCCGAGCCCGCCTGCCCCATCGCCGACGTCGAGCGCCACCCCGACCGGCACCCCCACTGCCACCCCGAGCCCCTCCCCCAGCCCGCTGGCGACGGCCACCTCCTCGCCCACCACCACTCCCACCAGCGCCCTCCCATCGCCCTCGCCAAGCCCCACACCGACCAGCCCACGAGCCGATAGCCCCGCCGCACCGCTCGGGATCTGGGTGCGAGAATTCCTGCGGAACGGCTTCGGGCGGGCGGCCGAGGCCGCCCCCGAGCCCCGCCCCCTCCGCCAGGCTCCCTACCCGCCGCCGGGGCCGCTCCAGCCAGTCAACAGCGTTCCCAGCCCACCCCTCCAGCCGACCAGCCCCTCACCAACCCCGTCCCCCAGCCTCGCCCCAGTGCCAGGCCCCCTCCCACCCGCTCCCCCGACTCCCCCACCCGGTGGCGTTGCGTTCCTCCTCCGCCTGGAACTCCGGCCCGGAGGCGACCGATGAGACTCTCGGCCGGCACTCCCCTTGCTCTCCTGGTCGCCATGATCCTTTTGCTCGGCGCCGACGCTGGCCTCTTTCTCGCCTACCGCGGGCTGCGTCAGGAACAGGACCGGCTGGCGCCACAGGTGACGATGGTCGAAGAGGCCCTCCGCCGCCTCCCGCCTCCACCGCCCGACCCGGACCCCTTCCCCCGCACCCTCCCGAGCGTCACCGTAATGGCCACAGTCCTGCAGGCGGCCCGCGCCAGCGGCGTGCAGGTCCAGCGGATCGAGGCCAGCCCGATCGCCCAGGAACGCCTGGGCACCGGAGTCTACCAGGTCCACCGCCTCAGTGTCGCGATCCAGGGCCAGCCAGCGCAGATCGCCGCTTTCTTCGGCCAGATCGCCCAGAGCCCGCTCCGCACCTGGGTCATCGATAACGTCGAACTGCAGCCGGCGGGACAGGAGTGGGTCGCCGTGGGCGAGATCGCCGTCTACGCTCTGGAGAGGTGATATGAGACCCGAGCCAGGCCCGCGGTCCCCCCGCCGACCCGGCCTGCTCGCCCCGGTCAGCCGCCTCTGGCAGGCCGGCCCGGCGCTGATAGCCCGCCTCCGGTCTCCCGACCGGGCGCCCGAGGCCGTCCCCCGCGGGGAAACCGTGTCTCCCCCGCGCCGCCCAGGGCTGCGCGAGCGACTCTGGCCCGCCCGGCTCGCGCTTCAGATCACCACCGCCGAACTGCGCTGGCTGGTCCTTCGCCAGGGACGTATCGCCGCCTGGGAATCCTCGCCCCTGCCCGCCGACGCCATCAGCCAGGGGCAGATCCGCGACCCCGAGGCCCTGGGGCGAGCCCTACAGGTGGTTCGGGAAAAGAGTCCGTCGTCGCGCGTCGCCGTGGCCCTGCCCGCCCGCTACGGCCAGACCGCCATCCTGACGGTCGCGAAAGCGACGGGCTCACCCCGCCATCCTCTCTTCGCCTCGGTTCTGGCCGCCGAACTGGGGGTCCCCACCAGCCGCTACCATCTGGCCTGGCAGGTCGTCGGCGAACAGTATACCGGTTGGGACGTTCTGGTCGTGGCGGTCCGGCACAGTCAGGTGCAGAGCCTGGTCGAGGGCTTTCAGGCCGCCGGCCTGCAGATCGAGCGGCTGGAACTGGCTCCGCTGGCTGCTCTCCGGGCGCTGCCTCCGCGCGAGGCCCTGCTGGTGCTGGCCGAGCCGGACAGTCTCAGCGTGGTGGTGAGCCTTATGGGGCTCCCGGTCGTGGTCCACACTCTGACCCCTGCCCCGGGGCCGGAAGGAGTCCCCGAAGCGGCAGTCGCGGCGCTGGAAGAGGCCCTCCGCCAGTATGCCGCCCGCTCGCCCCAGGCCCCGTTGGACCCGCTGCCGCCGCTCTATCTGGCCGGGTCGCAGGCCGGCAACCTGCGTCTCGCCGACCGCCTGGGCCGCGCCCTGGGCATGGCCCCCGAACTGCTGCCAGCCCCACCCGGCGCGCCCGCCGGCCTGCCCACGGCCTCCTTCCTGGTCAACCTGGGCCTGGTCTCGCCCTGACAGTCATCGGCCCCGGTGGTCCGCCACCGGGGCCGGGGAAACGACGCCTGCCGCGTCAGCTGGAACGGCGGTTCTGGTAGGCCTCGGGGTTGACAAAGGCCGGCAGCGGCTCGCCCTTGAGGCCAGCCAGCAGGTTCCTGGCCGCGATCTCCGACATCTTGCTGCGGGTGGCGAAGCTGGCGCTGGCGATATGGGGAGCGATCACCACGTTCTCCAGCGTCAGCAACGGGTGGTCCACCGGGATCGGCTCCGGGTCGGTCACATCGAGACCGGCCGCCCAGATCACCCCATCGCGCAGCGCCTCGTAGAGGGCCATGGTGTCCACGATTGGCCCTCGCGCGGTGTTGACCAGCACGGCGGTTCGCTTCATCTTGGCCAGGTTCTCGCGGTTGATGAGGTGACGGGTCTCCGGCGTCAGCGGGGTGTGGATGCTCACGAAGTCGCTCTCCCGCAAGAGCGTATCGAGGTCGGTGTAGGTGATATTGAGCTGCCGTTCGAGATCCTCGCGCCGGAAGACATCATAATAGAGGACGCGCATGCTAAAGCCCTGAGCCCGCCGGGCGACCTCGCTGCCGATCCGTCCCAGCCCGATCAGGCCCAGCGTGGCGTGATGGACATCCTGGCCCAGCAGCAGCTTCGGCCCCCAGGTCTTCCACTTGCCGGCGCGAACGAAGCGGTCACCGATCACCACGTTGCGGGCCGCCGCCATCAGCAGCGCCCAGGCGAAATCGGCAGTGGTGTCGGTCAGCACGCCGGGCGTGTTGCCCACCGCGATCCCCCGGCGGGTCGCCGCCGCCACATCGATGTTATCGTAGCCCACCGCCATATTGCTGACCACCTTCAACCGGGGGGCGTTGGCCAGCAGATTCTCGTCGATCCGGTCGGTCAGCAGGCAGAGCAGGCCGTCAATGTCGCGCACCTTCTCCAGCAGCACCTCGTAGGGAGGCGGCAGTTCACCCGGCCAGACCTCGGCCTCGCAGGCCTCGCGAACCATCGACAGGCCCGGCTCGGGGATCTCGCGGGTGACAAACACCTTGGGTTTGGCCATCGGTCCCTCCTTGCACAGGCGAATTGCTCGGCGCGTTACTCCGTGCCGTCGTGGACGATCTGCTCGAGGGCGACGATCTTCTGCCGCCGTAATTCCTCCTGCAGCCGCCGCACCTCCTCCGGATTCTCGGTCAGGGCGCGTTTGACCGCGGCCAGCAGGTCCTGAACCTCGAACGGCTTGACGATATAGTCGAAGCAGCCACGATACCATCCCTGCAGCTGGTCCTCGACGCTGCCCTTGGCGGTCAGAAAGATAATCGGGATACGGCTGGTCCGCTCATGAGAAAGAAGATGGTCGCAGACCTCAAAGCCGTCCATCTCCGGCATCATAATGTCCAGGATGATCACGTCCGGCTGCTCCTGGACCGCCAGCCGAATGCCCTCGCGCCCGCTATGGGCCACGATGGGCTGATAGCCCGCGTCTTCGAAGACCAGCGCCAGCAGGTCGGTCAACGTTGGGTCGTCGTCGATGATCAGCACCTTTTTTCGGGCCGAGCGCTCGGCCACCGGCGACTCAACGCTGTTGATCCCTGTCTCCACGCTACCCTCCCTGAAAGGGATGCGTGTCACCCACCGCCCCACCCGTTGCCCCCGCCGGAGCCCCCGGGGGGCCTTCTGGCACCTCCGCCAGAGAGGCAGAGGGCCACGGGCGATATACTACACGGGTCGGGAACGTCCGTCAACCGCTCCCGCGCCCCGGAACACCGTCTAGCGCAGCGGGACCAGTCCTTGCAGAGGCGAGAGGAGTTGCAGCAGCAGGAGGGTCAGCGCCCCCTGCTGCTGTTGAAACCTCTGGAGCGCGGTCTCCATCTGGGCGAACTGCCGCTCCAGCAGACGCTGTCGCACCGCCAGTCGTTCCTCCAGCTCGCGCAGACGCTGGCTCAGCCGGGCCTGAAACTCCTCTGTCAACCGGAGCTGCCCGGGGATCAGTCCGCCCGGCTCCAGCAGGGAAGAGATCTCCCGTTGCAAACGCTCAGCCAGCGCCCGCAGCACCCCCGTCGTCTCCTCCGGCGCGGTCTCCAGGGCCTGACGGAGCCGCTCCTCGTTCAGCCCCAGTCGCACCTGACCGCGGACCGGCATCTCCACGGTCAGACCCAGTTCCGCCGGCAGACGCCGCTCGCCCCCCAGGACAACGGGCTCCATAACGGCGCGGACCAGGTGCTGGCGCAGCGTCGCCAGCACTGAGGACCCCACCAGCAGGCCATCACCAGGGGTGTTCGCCAGCGTGGCGAGCTGAGCCAGGGCGGCGTTAAAGGACTCGACCATGGAACGGACGGCCTGTACTCCCGGCTCGGCGACGATCTCCTGGCGCGTTTCCGTCGGCTGGCTCAGGGTGATGACGACCGGCCCGGGCGCCGCCTGCAGCAGCTCGATGGTCACACCGGGGAAGAGGTTCTCCAGGACGTTGCGAGGGCTGGTCAGACGGGTGCCGTCGTCCAGACGGACCACCGCCGGCTCGCCCAGTTGCTGCGGCGCCCCGGCCAGGCGGAGCACCGCCAGCAGATTGCCGGTCACGTCGCGCAGACGGATCGGCTCCGGACCAGGCCGGGTGGCCGTCAGCGTCAGCCGGTCGGTTGTCGGGTCGTAGGTGGCGACCACTCCAGCGTTAGCCTGGTTGATCCGCTCGATGATCGTGCGCAGGGTATCGACCGTGGCGTCCCACGGGATCATCACGTCGTTGATCATGAACTCACCACGGGTGCCGCGCAGCGGCACGGCGAAGTTGGTCCGGGCCAGGGGGCGGTCGAGGTCCACCGGACGCGGCTCGCGGCGGTGACGGCTCTCCTCCCCGCGCGGCACCCGCTCCGCCGGGTTGGTCCCCGCCCCCAGCCGCGCGGTGCTCGTCACCCGGGTAAAGCCGGCCAGGCGTTCGATAAAAAGCGTAAAAGTCCGGGGCGTGGCCCCCGGCCCAAGCATCACCCGCACCGCCCGCGGGTCGCTGACCGTGGCGCGCAGCGGACCGGCGACGGTCACCGTCCGGGTGCCCACCAGTGGCTCACGCAGGAGGGCAGTCAGGCGCTCGCGCAGAGTGCTGAGCACCCCCTGGGCCTGCCGCAGGGTCTGGGCGATCTGCTGCAGCCGGTTCTGTTGGCTCTGGAGGAGGAGCAACGGCTGACGCTGGACCTCCAGCAGCCGGGTGAGGAGCAGCCGGCTGTCCAGCGTCAGTCCACCCCCAAAAAGACTAAAGCGGAGCGGTGCCGAGCCGTCGACCATCCCGCGCCTCTCCGGCTTCGTCCTACTCTCGGCTTTCACTCTTTATTATCGACACATTCCCGGCGTTCTGAAGGGTCAGACGGGGCCAATTTTTCCTAGAGATGGCGGAGCAGCCAGGCGACGAGCTGGCGAACGAACCGGAGATAGGCGGCACCGACTTCGGCTCCCGTGGGCAGCCGGAGGCGCTCCTCCCCCCAGTCGACGAGCCCGCCACACCAGTGGGGCAGCAGATCGCTGGCGAAGGCCGCCACCCGTCCCCGACCAGCCTCGCCCACCACCAAGAGCGGCACCGGCTCGCCCAACGCCGGCCCCGTGGACCGGAAGAGCAGGGGCCGGCCGTTCAGCACCGTGGTGGCCCCGGGACGCACAGCCACCCGATTGTAGCCGCAGACCACCGGCGGTGAGGCGAGCGGCAGACCGCTCAGGATCGGGTGATCGGGCAGACGGGCTTCCAGGACCAGACCGGCCGGCGTGTTGACCCGGTCATCGTCTTCCTGGCAGAGAACGGGGAGAAGGCTCCCCACCGGCGAACGGCTGTACCCGGCTCCCCGACCGCCGAAGGAGAGCCAGCCGCCGACCATCAGCAGCCCGGCTCCCGCCTCCACCTGGCGGACGATGGCCGCCGCAGCCTCCTCACCCAGGAGGTGGGCTGGATAGTCGCTGAAAATGAAGCCCGCAAAGGCCGTCGGCAGGGTCGGCAAAGCGCGGTCGGCCTCGACGTGGAAGAAGGGATAGCCCCCGGCCGTCAGCGCCCCGAAGAGGTACCGCGCCCCCGCCGCCCGCTCGCCCAGGATGAGCAGGGCCACCGCGCATCCCTTCTAGGGGAGAGCCAGGGCCAGGGTTCCCTCGGCCCACTGGATGGCCGGCGCCACCCCAAGCACCAGCGTGAGGACCCCGGTTACCCCCAGAACCACTCCCAGACTGGCCGGCACCCGGACCGGCGCCGGCTCGCCTCCCTCGGCGTACAGCGCCGCCAGCACCCGCAGATAATAGAAGGCGGCCACCGCGCTGGTCAGCACCCCCAGGGCCACCAGGTCCAGATAGCCGGCCTGGACCGCCGCACTGAAGACGTACAGCTTGGCCACGAAGCCCGCCGTCGGCGGAATACCCGCCAGCGAGAGGAGCGAGAGCGTCAGAACCGCCCCCACCCACGGCGACCGCCGGGCCAGACCGGCCACATCGGCCAGGTGCGGCGCCTCCTCTCCCGCCGGTCCCAACGCCAGCAGGGCGCCGAAGGCGCCCAGGTTCATAAACACATAGGCCAGAAGATAGAAAAGCACCGCTCCCTGACCCGCCGGGCCGGCGACAACCGCAATGAGAATATACCCGGCCTGGGCGATGCTCGAATAGGCCAGCAGCCGTTTCAGACTGGTCTGAACGACCGCCGCAACGTTCCCGACGATGAGGGTGAGAACGGCCAGGGCCCACAGGACCGCCGTCCAGTCGCCCCGGACACCCGGCAGCGCCGCCCCCACCCAGCGCAGAAGGGCCGCGAAGACCGCCACCTTCGTGCCCACGCTCATAAAGCCGGCGATGGCCGTCGGCGCCCCCTCGTAGACATCGGGTGTCCACATATGGAAGGGGACCAGCGAGAGCTTGAAAGCGAACCCGACGATGAGCAGACCCAGCCCGGCCAGAAGCAGCGGGTCCGTCAGCAGCCCCCGGCTGGTTACCGCGCTGGCGATCCCGCTGAAGGCGGTCGTCCCGGTCGCCCCGTAGACCAGGGCCGTGCCGTAGATCATAAAGCCCAGCGAGAAGGCCCCCAGCAGGAAGTACTTCATCGCCGCCTCCTGGCTGGTGGGCGCCGTCCGCCGGAAACCGGCCAGGACATAGAGCGCCAGCGAGAGGAGCTCAAGACCCAGGAGCACGAGCAGAAGATCGTTCGCCCCGGCCAGGACCAGCGCCCCGGCCGTGCTAAAGAGGAGCAGCCCGTAGTAGTCGCCCGCCGTCGCCTCGGACCCTCCAGCCAGACGGTCCAGCGAGGCGAGCACGGTGAGGGCGGTGACGACCAGCGCCGTCAGGGCGAAGAAGACGAAGAAGCGGTCGACGACGAACATTTCCCCGAAGAGACGACGGCTCTGACCGGCCAGACTGAGCGTGGCCAGGGCGGTCGCGCCCAGACCACCCAGGCTGAGCAGGGCCACCAGCCGGCCGCCGGCCCCGAATGCCCCGGCCAGCGTCACCACCACCGCCGCCAGGGTGATGACCACCAGCGGGCTGAGGCCCCCCAGGTCGACTGCAGGCGGAGTGAAAACAGGCTGCATCGGCTATCGCTCCACCGGTAGCAGACTGACGACGGTCTCCGGCGCCGTGGCCGCGCTGGCCACGGTCAGGCGGCCCAGCCACTGCTGGACCGTCGCCTCGGTCGGCGCCAGGAAGGTCGCCGGGAACAGACCGATCCAGAGGATCAGGACCGCGAGCGGCAGCAGCGCCAGGACCTCCCGGCCGCGCAGGTCCGGCCCGGCCAGCGCCGGGGCCGGCCCGTGCATCACCTGCCGGAACATCCGGAAGAGGTAGATGGCCGCGAGCACCACCCCGCTCGTGGCCAGCACCGCGTAGACCGGATAGCGCTGGTAGGCCCCGAGGAGGATCAAGACCTCACCGACGAAGCCGTTCAACCCCGGCAGGCCGGCCGCCGAGAGCAGACTCAGCAGGAAGAAGCCCGCCAGCACCGGCCAGCGGGCGGCCAGCCCGCCCAGCGCAGTCAGGTCCAGCGTGCCGGTCCGGGCCAGCAGAAAACTGGCCAGGACGAAGAGGGCGCCAGCACTGAGCCCGTGATTGACCATTTGCAGAAGACTGCCCTGGACACCCTGCAGATTCAACGCAAATGCACCAAGCACGATGAAGCCAAGATGCGAGAGGCTGGCGTAGGCCAGCAGCCGCACCAGATCGCGCTGGGCGATGGCCGCCAGCCCCCCGTAGAGGATGCCCACCAGCGCCAGCAGACCGATCACCCCCGCCCAGGCCGTTCCGACCGCCGGAAAGAGCGGCAGGGCGATCCGCAGGAACCCGTAGGCCCCGACCTTGACCAGCATCGTCGCCAGGGCCAGCACCGCCAGCGGCGCCTGACTATAGGTATCGGGCAGCCAGGTGTGGAGCGGAAAGAGCGGCACTTTGATGGCGAAGGCCAGGGCGAAGAGCACAAAGAGCCAGACCGCCAGGTCAGACGGCAGACGGGTCTGGGCCAGGGCCAGCAGATCGAAGGTCCGCCGGCCGGTCTGGCCGCTGTGCAGCACGTAGAGAACCAGGATGGCCACCAGCATCCCCAGGCTGCCCACCGTCGTGTACAGGAAGAACTTGAGGGCGGCGTAGAGACGCCGGGGGCCACCGTACATCCCGATGAGCAGATACATCGGGATGAGCATCGCCTCCCAGAAGAAGAAGAAGAGCCCCAGGTCGAGCGCCACCAGCGCCCCGGTCACCCCCGCCTGGAGAAAGAGCAGAAAAGCGGCGTAGCCGGCCGGCTGCTCGACCGACAGCGGCCAGGCAGCCAGGACCGCCACCACCAGCAAGAGCGCCGAGAGGGCCACCAGCCAGAGGCTCAGCCCATCGACCCCCAGGAAGTACTCCAGCCCCAGAGCCGGCACCCAGGGTGTGCGCTCGACGAACTGCAGCCCCCCTTCCTCCGGACGAAAAGTGGCGACCACGACCGCCGCCAGCCCCAGTTCGACCAGGGCCACCAGGAGCGTCCACCCACGGACGAAGCCCGCCCGCCGGTGGCCGGCCAGCAGCACCAGCACCCCGCCCAGCACCGGCCAGAAGATCAGTCCCGAGAGGACCGGCAGTCCCAGTTGGTTCATCTCCCCCCCACACGCAGCAGGTAGGCGACGATCACCACCGCGCCAGCCAGGACCGCCAGCGCGTAGTTCCGCACGTAGCCCGTCTGCAGCCGGCTCAGCCCCTGAGCCGCCGCCCGCACCAGCCGGGCCACCCCGTTGACGATCCCGTCGATCAGCCCCTGGTCCAGCGGACCGGCCACGAAAGCGGCCAGGGCCGCGCCCGGCCGGGCCAGGACCGCACTGTACAGCGCGTCCACATAGTAGCCGTTCAGCAGCAGCCGGTAGAGCCACCGCCACTGGTCAGCCAGCGTGAGCGGCCAGGTCGGCTGCTGGACGTAGAAGATATAGGCCACCGCCACTCCCCCCAGGGCCAGAAGCACCGCCAGCGGGGCCACCGGACCCAGACCCGTCTCCGCCAACGGGTGCCCCCCATAGCGGCTGAAGACCGGATGCAGCGCCGCGCCTATCTCTCCCCCCAGGGCACCGCCCACCCCCGAGAGCAGCGCCAGGACCAGCACCGGGACCGTCATCACCATCCCCGGCCGGTGGAGATGGGCCACCTCGCCGCGCGCCGTCCCGTGGAAGGCCAGGAAGACCGCCCGGAAAATGTAGAGGCCGGTCAGAGCGGTGGTGGCCAGACCCAGCAGCCCGAGGAGCAGCCCGCCCCGTGGGCTGACGAAGGCCGCCGCGAGAATCTCATCTTTGCTGAAAAAGCCGCTCAACGGCGGGAGGCCCGCCAGGGCCGCCGCCCCGATAAGGAACGTCCAGTACATGGTCGGCAGCTGGGTCCGCAGCCCGCCCATCCGGCGCAGATCCTCTTCCCCGTGCAGGGCGTGGATGACCCCGCCGGCCGCCAGGAACAGAAGCGCCTTGAAGAAGGCATGCGTCACCAGGTGAAAGATCCCGGCGGCGAAGGCCCCGACCCCAACGCCCAGGAACATATACCCCAGCTGGGAGATCGTCGAATAGGCCAGGACCCGCTTGATGTTCGTCTGGACCAGGCCCAGCGTGGCGGCGAAGAAGGCGGTGACCGCCCCGATGACCGCCACCAGCGTCAGCACGCCGCCCGCCGCCTCATAAAGAGGGTGGGCCCGGGCGATGAGATAGACGCCGGCGGTCACCATCGTGGCAGCGTGGATGAGCGCCGAGACCGGCGTTGGGCCGGCCATCGCGTCCGGCAACCAGACATGGAGCGGCAGCTGGGCCGATTTGGCGGTGGCCGCCACCAGCAGCGCCAGCGCCACCCAGGGCAGCACCGCCTGACCCTGCCCCTGCTGAACGGCGCTGAAGAGACCGGCGTAGTCCAGCCGGCCGAACGTCCGGAAGAGAAGCAGCACCGCCAGCAGCAGCCCCACGTCGCCCACCGCGTTGGTCACAAAGGCCTTGACCCCGGCCTGAGCGGCTTCGGGCCGCTCGAACCAGTGGGCGATGAGCGCGTAGGAGCAGAAGCCCACCCCGCCCCAGCCGACCATCAGCAGCAGGAAGCTATCGGCCAGCACCAGGAGAAGCATCGCCAGGACGAAGAGGTTCAGGTAGGCGAAGAAGCGCCGGTAGCCGGCATCACCCGCCATGTAGCCCAGCGCATACAGATGAATGAGAAAGCCCACCCCGGTGACGACCAGGAGCATCACGCCCGAGAGGGGATCGACCAGAAGGCCGACCGGCACCCGGAGCCCCCCGCTCAGGATCCAGGTCCACAACTGAACCTGGCGCGATGCCTCCCCGGCCGGCAGGCGCTGCAGCTCGAGCCAGACGCCCAGGGCCACCAGAAAGGCCAGGCCCACCATGGCCACCGCCAGGGCCCCGTAGAGGCGCGGCGGCAGCCAGCGCCCGACCAGCACCCCCACCAGGAAGCCCAGGGCCGGGAAGAGAAGAGCCAGCCAGACGATCTCGACCATCAGCCCGTCTCCCGCCTCTCAGCCCTTCAGCATCCGGACCTCGTCCACGTCGATGGCGGCCCGGGTCCGGAAGAGCGAGACGATGATCGCCAGCCCCACCACCACCTCGGCCGCAGCGATGGTCATAACGAACAGCGCCAGCGCCTGGCCGCCCACGCTGTTCTGGTAGCGGCCGAAGGCGACGAAGGCCAGATTGGCGGCATTGAGCATAAGCTCCACGCACATAAACACCACCAGCGGGTTCTTGCGGGTCAGCACCCCTACCACGCCGATGGTGAAAAGAACCGCGCTGAGCGTCAGGTAGTACGAGAGCGGCGCCACCATCGTTCTCTCCTCTCAGAGACGGCCACTGGCCAGGACGATCGCCCCGACGATCGCCGCCAGCAGCAGCACCGAGGCCAGTTCGAAGGGCAGGGCGTAGACGCTGAAGAGCACCAGCGCCAGCTGCTGGGTGTTTCCCAGGGTCGGCGAGGGCGGCGTCGTCGGCAGGCTGACGAGACCGCCGAACCGGGCCACCAGCGCCCCCTCCACCAGCAACACCAGTCCCAGGATGGCAGCCAGCACGCCCTGGCCGCGCAGCCGCTCCGGCCCCTCCTCCCGGCCGGGGTTGAGGAGGGTGATGACAAAGAGGAAGAGGACCATGATGGCCCCGGCGTAGATGAGCACCTGCACCGCCGCCAGGAACTCGGCCCCCAGCGTCAGGAAGAGGACCGCGAGACAGAAGAGCGTGGCCACCAGAAAGAGCGCGCTATGGACCGCCATCCGGGCGATCACCACCCCGGCGGCGCTCAGGGTGGCCACCGCCGCCACCAGCAGATAGAAGGCCGTCTCCATCGCTCACCGCCCCGGCGCGGCCGGCGCCCCCTGCGGCGGCCAGGGCTCCAGCAGCCGCTCCTTGGTGTAGATGAAACTGGCCTGGTCGTAGTCGGCCAGTTCGTACTCGTGCCCCAGGACGATGGCCTCGGTCGGACAGACCTCCTGGCAGTAGCCGCAGAAGATGCAGCGCAGCATATTGATCTCGTAGCGCTTGGCGTAGCGCTCCCCCGGCGAGTAGCGCTCCTCGTCGGTGTTCTCGGCCGCCTCGACGTAGATCGCCTGGGCCGGGCAGACCCCGGCGCACAGCTCACAGCCGATGCAGCGCTCCAGGCCGTTCTCGTAGCGCCGGAGCACGTGCCGCCCCCGGAAGCGGGGGAACATCGGCCGTTTCACCTCCGGGTACTGGAGCGTCACCGGCGGCCGGAAGAGGTGCTGGAACGTCGTCTTCAGCCCTTTGGCCAGTCCGCCGATATCGCTGAGGAGTGCGCTGACCATGCCAGACTCCTTTCCCTAGCCCAGAATGAGGACACCGATGGCCGTCAGGAGCACGTTCAGCAGCCCCAGCGGCAGCAGCACCAGCCACCCCAGGCGCATCAGCCGGTCGTAACGGATCCGCGGGAGCGAGGCCCGCAGCCAGACGTAGAGGAACATAAAGACGGCGATCTTCAGGATCAGCCAGTGCGGACCGTTGAGCAGGTTGAAGGGGCCCCGCCAGCCGCCCAGAAAGACCGTCGAGGCCACCGCCCCCACCGTGATCATGTTGATGTACTCGGCCATATAGAACATCGCGAACTTGAGGCCGCTGTACTCGGTGTGGTAGCCGGCCACCAGCTCGGTCTCGGCCTCGGGCAGATCGAACGGCGCCCGGTTGGTCTCAGCGATGGCCGCGATAAGGTAGAGCAGGAAGCCCAGCGGCTGGACCAGAATGAAGGGGTAGCGCTCCTGAGCGTTGACGATGTCCACCAGGCTGAGCGAGCCGGTGATGATGACCACGCCCATAAGCGACAGCCCCAGCGCCAGCTCGTAACTGATCATCTGGGCCGCCGACCGGACCCCGCCGAGGAGCGCGTACTTGTTGTTCGACGACCAGCCGGCCAGGACGATCCCGTAGACCCCGAGCGAGCCCACCGCCAGCAGATAGACCACCCCGATGTTCAGGTCGGTGAGAGACAGCGGAACGGTCTGGCCGAAGAGCGAGACCGTCGGACCGACCGGAATGACCGCGAACCCCATCAGGGCGACCACCACCGAGACGAGCGGGGCCAGGAAGAAAACGATCTTATCCGCCCCGGCCGGGACGATATCCTCTTTGAGCAGCAGCTTCACCCCATCGGCCAGCGGCTGCAGCAGCCCAAAGGGCCCGACCCGATTGGGCCCCAGGCGGACCTGAATCCGCCCCACCACCTTGCGCTCGAAGAGCGTCAGGTAGGCGAAGCCGGTGAGCAGGGCGAACATGAGAATAAGGCTCTTGACGAGCGTCAGGACGAGGCTCTCCAGCGTCATCGCACCACCTTCGGCTCGGTCTCCAGCGGCAGCAGCGCCCACCGGCGCTCGCCATCGGCGTAGAGGTCGACCCCGGCCCCGTCCTGCTGCACCGTCGCCGGCCACTGGAGCCCCCTGTCACCCAGCGCCTCATAGGTCAGCCCGGCGTAGAACGGCACCGCCCGGGCGATCTCGGCGAAGACCTCGTCGGGACCGGCGTACAGAAAGAGGCCGCCGAGACGATTGGCCACATCCTGCAGGATGCGCCAGTCCGACCGGGCCTCGGTCTGGTTGACCACCGCCGGGCGCAGCCGCTGGACCCGTCGCTCCAGACTGGTCAGCGTCCCCTCTTTCTCGGCGAAACTGAGTCCCGGCAGGACGAGATGGGCCATCTCCATCGCCGGGCTCGGGAGAATATCCTGGACGATGAGGAGGTCCAGCCGCGCCAGCGCCTGCCGCACCCGCTCCGGGTCGGGGTGGTCGGCCAGCGGGTCGCGCCCCAGGAGATAGAGCGCCCTCAGCCGTCCGGCGAGGGCCGCCTCGATCATGTCGGCTCCGCTCAGCCCCGGCTCGGCCGGCACCGGCGCCCCCCAGAGGGCCTCGAGCGCGGCCCGTCCGGCGCTCTCGGTCACCGGCCGCTGGCCCGGCAGGAGCCGGGGATGCACCCCCAGATCCAGCGCCCCCTGGCTGTTGGCGTGGCGCACCAGCGGGTAGAGGCCCGTGCCCGGCCGCCCCAGGTTGCCGGTCAGCAGCGCCAGGTCGTAGAGCCCGGCCAGGAGCAGCCGGTCGCTGGGCAGGCCCTGCAGGTCCCGCCGGTAGAGGAAGGCGGCTGTCGGCGCCGCGATCAGGAGATCCACCGCCCGCCGGAGGAGCGCCGCCGGCACCCCCGTCTCAGCCTCGACCCGCTCGGGCGTGAAGGCCGCCGCCGAGGCCCGCAGGGCCTCCAGCCCCTCGGTTCGCTGGGCGACGAACTCCCGGTTCTCTCGCCCCTGGGCCAGGATGAGGTGGACGAGGCCGGCCACCACCACCGCCTCGGTCCCCGGTCGGGGCCGCAGCCAGAGCGGCCGCCGGGGCGGCTCGTCGGGAAAGGTCCAGAGGTCCGGCTCGGCGCTCTGGATGAGCACGAGCTGGGCGCCGTTCGCGACGGCCTTGCGCAGCCGGAGGTGCAGGACCGGCTGCTCGCTCCGTGTGGCGCAGTCGACCAGCACGAGCGTCCGGGCCCGCTCCAGCCCGACTATCGAACCGGTCACCGCGTCGTAGGCCAGCGGGGCCACCGGCGGATGGGGGCGCACGGTGTGGTCGATATTATTGGTCCCGACCACCGCCCGCATGACCTTCTGGAAGAGATAGAGCTCCTCGTTGGTGGCGGTCGGCGCGGCCAGGCCGCCCACCGCCTGGGGGCCGGCCGTGGCCACAATCGCCTGGATCCGCTCGGCCACCGTCTCCAGCGCCTCGTGCCAGGAGACCGGCTGCAACGCCCCGTTCACCCGCCGGAGCGGCCGGGTCAGCCGGGCCGGATCGTGGACGAAGCGGTAGGTGAACCGGCCCCGGTCGCAGAGCCAGCCATCGTCCACCGGGGTGTTCTCCCGGCTGAGCAGCCGCAGGATGGTGTTGGCCCGCACATCGATCCGGATGTTGCAGCCGACACCACATTGCGTGCAAACTGATGGCACGCTCTTGAGGTCCCACGGACGGGCCCGGAAGCGGTAGAGGGTCGAGGTCAGGGCGCCGACCGGGCAGAGTTCGATGGTGTTGCCGGAGAAAGGCGAGTCAAAGGTCCGGCCCGGGGCCAGGCCGATCTCGCTGTGGTCGCCCCGGTCCAGGACCGTGAGGGATTCATCGCCGGCGATCTCGCGCTGGAAGCGCACGCAGCGGTAGCAGAGGATGCAGCGCTCCCGGTCGAGGAGGATATAGGGGCTCAGGGCCACCGGTTTGCTGAAGTGGCGTTTGGGCTCGATATAGCGGCTTTCGGCCAGACCGAACTTGAACGTATTGTCCTGGAGGGGACACTCCCCCCCGCGGTCGCAGACCGGGCAGTCCAGCGGGTGGTTGAGGAGCAGGAACTCGATGACCGCGTTCTGGGCCTTGACCACCGGCGGCGTGGTGGTGTAGACCACCATCCCCTCGGCGACGGTGGTCGTGCAGGCGGTCACCAGCCCCGGCATCTTCTCGACCTGGACAAAGCACATCCGGCAGGCCCCGACCGGCTTCAGCTTCGGGTGGTAACAGAAGACCGGGATCTCGATCCCCGCCTGCCGGGCAGCCTCGACCACCAGGGTCCCCTGAGGTACCTGGACCGTCCGTCCGTCGATGGTGACCGTGACCAGTGGCTCCATGCCTCCTCCCGGCTAGCGGCTCACGGCGACGCCGGCGGTGGGACACCGGTTGTGCCGGATGTGGTATTCGAACTCGTCGCGGAAGTACTTGAGGGCGCTGACCACCGGGAAGGTGGCGAAGTCGCCCAGGGCGCAGACGGTCTTCCGTCCCCCCATGTTATCGCAGATATCCAGCAAAAGGTCGAGGTCGGCCAGCCGGCCCCGGCCGGTGACGATGCGCCGGAGAATCTGCTCGATCCAGGCCGTCCCCTCCCGACAGGGCGTGCACTTGCCGCACGACTCGTGGCGGTAGAAGGTGGACATCCGGTGGACTGCACAGGGGATGCAGACGGTATCGTCCATCACGATCATCCCGGTCGACCCCAGGTAGGTTCCCACCGCCGGGAGCGAGTCGTAGTCCATCTTCACGTCCAGGTGCTGGTCGGTCAGAAGCGGGGTCGAGGTCCCGCCCGGCGTCACCGCCTTGAAGCGCCGACCCTCGCGCAGGCCCCCGGCGTACTCGAAGATGAGTTCGCCCAGCGTCGTCCCCAGCGGAGCCTCGTAATTGCCCGGTCGCCGAACCAGGCCGCTGATGCTGAAGACCTTGGTCCCCGGGTTCTTCGGCGGGTTGCCGATGGAGAGATACCACTCCGGGCCGTTCAGCACGATGAACGGGACGTTGCAGAGGGTCTCGACGTTGTTGACCGCCGTCGGTTTGCCGTAGAGGCCGATGGCCGGCGGATAATAGGGGGGACGCGGGCGCGGCATGGGCCGATTCCCCTCGATGGACTCGAGCAGGGCCGTCTCCTCACCGCAGATGTAGGCGCCGGCCCCCCGGAAGAGGTAGATCTCCAGACTGTACTCGGTGCCCAGGATGCGGGGTCCGAGGAAGCCGTGCGCCCGGGCCTGGGCCAGAGCCCGCTCCAGGCGCCGGGCCGCCAGCCCGAACTCGCCCCGCAGGTAGATGAAGCCCGTGGTGGCCCGAATGGCGTAGGCGCCGATGATCATCCCCTCGATGAGGAGATGGGGGTCCCAGATGAGGAGATCGTGGTTGCTGAAGGTGCCTGGCTCGCTCTCGTCGGCGTTGCAGACCATATAGGTCTGGGGGGCGTTCTTGGGGATCAGGCTCCACTTGCGGCCGGTCGGGAAGCCCGCTCCGCCACGGCCGCGCAGATTGGCCCGGCTGACGATCTCGATGATCTGGTCCGGTGTGTACTCGGTCAGCGCCTTCCGCACCGCCTGGTAGCCACCCCGCGCCAGGTAGACAGCGATCTCCCAGGCGTCGGGGACACCGACGTTGCGGGTGATGATCGGCTCGAACTTCATGCCCCCTCCCCCCCGGTCACCGGCGGCTCGGCCGGCCGCCGGGCCTCCTCCGCCCACTGCGCCAGAAGAGCGTCCAGTTTCTCCGGGGTGAGATTCCCCACGTACTCCTCGCCGTTCAGCAGCATCACCGGCGCCTGGTCGCAGCGGGCCAGACACTCGAACGTCCGCAGGGTGAAGAGTCCGTCGGGGGTGGTCTGGTTCAGGCCGATCCCCAGTTTCTCCTGGAGATAGGCCAGGAGGTGGTCGCAGCCCAGCAGGTAGCAGGCCAGTCCCCGGCAGAGGCCCAGGACATACCGGCCGACCGGCTCGCGGTAGAGCAGATCATAGAAGGTGATGAGCATCTCGGCCGCGTTCGGGTCGACCTGGACGATCTCGCAGACCTCGGCCATCACCTCCGGTGGGAGGTAGCCGTACTCCGCCTGGGCCAGACGCAGAGCCGGCAGGAGCGCCGTCCGCCGCTGCGGGAAATATGCGGTCAGCCGCTGAATCTCGGCCCGGGTCTTCTCTGAGAGCAGAGCCATCGCCGCCTCGTCCTCACCCTGTTCGCTTGCCTCTTCGCCCCCAGGCGCTCGACGGCCCCACCGTCGGTGGGGCCATCGCTACACCCGTATAGGCGCTGTTCCGGCCTGGCAGCCAGGCCCGCTAGCGGTCCACCTCACCCATCACCGGGTCGAGGCTGGCCACGATCGCGATGAGGTCGGCGAAGAGCCGTCCCTCGGCGATCTTCGCCAGGGCCTGCAGATTCATAAACGAGGGCGCCCGGACGTGCACCCGGTACGGACGCCCACTGCCATCCGAGATAATGTAAAACCCGAGTTGCCCCCGTGGCGACTCGATCATCTGGTAGACCTCGCCGGCTGGCACCCGGTAGCCCTCGGTCGCCAGTTTGAAATGATGGATCACCGCCTCCATGCTGGTCGCCAGCTCGTGACGCGGCGGGAAGGCGATCTTATGGTCGTGGACGATATAGTCGCCGCCGGGCAGGCGGTCGAGCGCCTGGCGCACGATCTTCAGGCTCTCATACATCTCGCGCAGGCGGACCCGGTAGCGGGCGTAGCTATCGCCCGCTGTTTCGACCGGCACCGCAAAGTCGTACTCCTCGTAGCCGGCATAGGGGTTGGTCTTGCGCAGGTCCCAGCCCACCCCGCTGGCCCGCAGGTTGGGGCCGCTCACCCCGAGCGCGATGGCGTCCTCGGCCGAAAGCACCCCCACTCCGACCGTTCGCTGGAGCCAGAGCTCGTTCTCGCTGAGGATGTCCTCGTACTCCTGGAAGCGCTCCGGGAAGGTGCGCAGCACCCGCTCGACCGCCGCCTCGAAGCCGGCCGGCAGGTCCTGGGCCAGCCCGCCGGGGCGGATGTAGGAGGTCATCATCCGCGCGCCCGAGCACATCTCGAAGATGTCCAGCAGCTGCTCGCGCTCGCGGAAGCAGTAGAGAAACACGCTCATCGCCCCCAGCTCCAGGGCGGTGGTGCCCAGCCAGACCAGGTGGCTGGCGATCCGCTGCAGTTCGACCAGGATGATCCGGGCGACCTTGGCCCGTGGGGGGGGCTCAATACCAAAGAGCTTCTCGACCGCCAGGGCGAACCCCAGGTTGTTCGAGAGCGGCGCCAGATAGTCCATCCGGTCGGTCAGGGTCACGCCCTGGTGATAGGTTTTGTACTCGTAGGTTTTCTCGAAGCCGGTGTGGAGATAGCCGATGACCGGCGTGCAGCGCACCACCACCTCGCCGTCCAGTTCCAGCACCAGTCGCAGCACCCCGTGGGTGCTGGGGTGCTGGGGACCGACGTTCAGGAGGAGCGTCCCCTCACCGGTCGGGATGAGCTGGTCGAGCTGGTAGGCCATCCTACGGCTTCTCCTTCCGGTAGGCCGCCGGCAGATTGTGGGTGAAAAGGATCTCCTCCTCCATCAGGGGGAAATCCTTGCGCAGCGGGTAGCCCACCCAATCCTCGGGCATCAGGATCCGGGTGAGGTTGGGATGGCCCTCAAAGCGGATCCCGAACATATCGTAGGTTTCGCGCTCCGGGAAATTGGCCCCCGGCCAGATGTCGGTCACCGAGGGCACCACCGGGTCGCTCTCCTCGACCGGCACCCGCAGCCGGAGGAGATGGTGATGGGTGAGCGAGTACAGGTGGTAGACCACCGCAAAGCGGGGCCGGCGCCCCAGAGTCAGATAGTCCACGCCGCAGATGTCCGAGAGGAAATCGAACCGGAGATCGGGCTCATCCCGCAGGAAGCGACAGACCGCGCGCAGCGCCTCGCGCGCGACCACGACCGTGACCTCGCCACGGTCGTGGATGACCTCCAGAACAGCCTCACCGAACTGCTCCTGGAGCCGTCGGGCCGCCTGTTCCGCGCTCACCGCTCTCCGGCCTCCCCCGCCAGCCTCCGGTAGCCCTCGCGGGCGATCTTCTCCTGGAGTTTGATGATCCCGTCGAGCAGCGCCTCGGGCCGTGGGGGGCAGCCCGGTACGTACACGTCCACCGGAATGATCTTATCTACACCCTGGACGATAGCGTAGTTGTTGAAGATCCCACCGCAGGCGGCGCAGTCGCCCATGGCGATAACCCACTTGGGCTCCGGCATCTGGTCGTACAGCTGCCGAACAATGGGGGCCATCTTCTGGGAGACACGCCCGGAGACGATCATCAGGTCCGCCTGACGCGGCGAGGCCCGGAACAACTCGGCCCCGAACCGGGCGATATCGTAACGTGAGGCGCTCGTGGCCATCATCTCGATGGCGCAGCAGGCCAGACCGAAGGTCATCGGCCAGAGCGACGACTTGCGACTCCAGTCCGCCAGACGGGTGAGAATGACACCCGGCGTGCCCGTTTTCATTGCCACCGGAACGCCCCCTTCCGCCACACGTAGACGTAGCCCGCCAGCAGGACCGCCACGAAGATCAGCATCTCCACCAGGCCGAACCAGTGCAGCAGCCGGAACGTCGCCGCCCAGGGGTAGAAGAAGACCACTTCGATATCAAAAACGATGAAGAGCATGGCGATGAGGTAAAAGTGGACCGGGAAACGCTGACGGGCGCTGGTGATCGGCCGGATCCCGCTCTCGTAGGCGACCAGCTTGGCGGGGTTCGGTCGCCGCGGACCGATGACCGTCGACGCGATCAGCACCGTCAGCCCGAAACCCAGGGCCAGGACGAAGAGCAGACCAATGGGCAGGTACTGCGCCGGCATTTCTCTCCCCCTGGGCACACCAGCCGCCGGCCCGGGCCGGACCCTGCGGCCCTGTGAAGTATACGGGACGCCCCGGCCAGTTGTCAATCAAAGGTCAGAGGCGTCGTCCTCACTGCCGGCCGGGGCCGTCTCGCCGGCGCCCTCCTCCGGGGGCAGCTCGCCGGCCTCCATGCGCTCGACCATCTCGTGGAACTCGGGACCCAGGTCCTCACCCATCTCCCGGCCCAGCCGGCGGGCCCAGCGGGCGATGCTGCGGGGATCGTTCTCATCGAGGTCGGCGAAGTTGCTGGGATCGGCCAGCGCCTCCAGCCGGCTCTCCTCCGAGCGCAGAACCGCCACCCGCGAGATCAATTTGCGCCAGGCGGTCTGGCCACAGCGCGGACAGGGCGGGAGCGTGTAATGATCGTAGCTGTGGACCAGCAAACTCAACAGGCGTCCGCACTGCGTGCAGCGGAACTCGTAGATCGGCATCGCCCTCTCCTTGCGTGGGGCTGCCCCGGTAATTATAGGGGGCGCCGTCGGGGCGGGCAAGGGTACGCGCGGCGACAGGCGTGCGGCAGCCCTGCCTTTCTTGACTTCCCCTCTCACCTTTGCTATAAAGCCAGTAGACCGAGCGGTTCGCTGCGGTGGTGCGGCGGCCGCGCGGCGGAGATTTTGCGGGAGCAACCAGTACGTCGGCCTGGCCCACCGCGACCAGTCTGGTCAACGGCTGACCGCGGACCCGGCCGCCGACCGGCTCCACACGGCGCCCATCCCCCAGGCGGTGGCCCGGGGTGGTGCTGTTTGCGTGAGTCCAGGAAGGAACGCCGCCATCGCCCGGATGACCGACGGTGTGCCGGTGTTGCGCCGGACGCACTCACCCACACCGGGTCTGCCCACGGGCCCCCTGGCACCCCACTGATGCCTTCCTGGACGGTGTTCTCCGTGTGGCTCCCCGTGGAGGGTAGAACGGGCCCATGGCCGCTCAGGATGGATACGTTGCGCTCTTTATCGATTGGGATAATCTGGCGATCAGCACCGCCGCCGAACACGGCGGGGCTGTCCCCGACCTGCGCAAGATCGTCCAGGTCGCCCAGTCCTACGGAACGGTACTCCTGGCCCGGGCCTACGCCGAATGGGCCAACACCACCGACCGGCTGATGGTCTACCGGGCCGGGATCGAACCGGTCTACGCCCCGACCTTCCGCTTCGAGGAAAGCGGCCCGAGCAGCAAGGGGAAGAGTCTGGCCGACCCCTGCCTGATCGCCGATTGCGTCGACGCCCTGCACCTCTACCCGATGATCACGACCTTCGTCCTGGTCTCGGGCGACAAGGACCTTATCCCCTTCGTCCGTCTGGCCCAACTGCGCGGCAAGCGGGTGGTGGTCATCGGCCCCGATCTGGTGGCGGCGGTCCTGCGGGAGATGGCGGAACGGGTGGA
>VAPR01000613.1_pt1 | contig 22119 bp, 19 predicted proteins | sample 3380701 | NCBI WGS metagenome assembly VAPR01 (sample SAMN11536904, study PRJNA540576) | hot springs metagenome | isolation source: hot spring wet sediment | place: Spain: Lobios | collected 2014-01 | reverse complement strand
GACGAAGGGATTCGTAAAGGAGTGCTGCTCCCAACGCTCCCAAAAGAGGAGCAAAAAGGTAAAGCCAGAATTGACGAAGGGGATCAAGGGTCAGTTGGTAAGCCACCAAAGCAGAAGAAAGGGATCGCGCTGGGTTGAGCGTTGCCCCTGTATAAGCGCCCCCTATCAAAAACGCCAAAGCAACAGCGCTTCCCAAGACAGCGCCAGCCACCCCCACAGGACACCGTTTGTCCGTCGCCACCGCCATAAACGCTAACATGAACACAAACGCTAACACCAACTCCAAAAGGAAAGCAGCTGGTGGGGTAGTGTAAATGGAGATGTAAACGGCGCCGTAGTTCACATTCACCCCTTCGGCAAAGGCACCCAAGTGCACCAAACTGGCAAGCAAGGCGCCAAGAAATTGAGCCAGCCAGTAAGCCGGCACATACCGCCAAGGAAACCGCTTGACGATGGCTAAACTCAGCGTGACTGCAGGATTGAAGTGAAAGGAAACGGAGCGGAAAGCATAAGTCATGACCGCAACCGCAAACCCGAAGGCGAGGGCAACGGAAACCAATGCGGCAGGTTGGTATTTCGGGCTGATCCCGCCACCAAACTCCTTAGAAATCGCCTGCATCTCAATGCCACCGAGGGTTCCTTGAGCGATGATTGCGCCACAACCTATGAACACCCAAACGAAAGTGCCGATAAACTCTGCAGTCAACTTGCGCGCCAACATCCTAATCACCCCCCAAAAAAATAACGCCTCACCACGACTGACAACGACCCGCACCCATAAATCTTGACTCTAACAGCGATCGTTTGCACCTGATACCCTAAGAAGCAACCGTTCAAAAGTTGGTGGTTTGGGGTAAGAGCCTGCCAGTTTTGCCGTCTTTAGAGTGGATGACCCCTCTTAATTAAGGGCGATGCTCCTGCATCGCCAAAATTACCAACGCTCTGGAAAGTTCGCCTTCCAGCGAATCGCCTATCGGCGCCTTAGGAGAGACGCCCTCCAATTTCCTGCGATTATCTGCACAGTTAATCACCAAAGTTTGGACGATCCCTGGAGGCTTTTCGTCTTGACACATTTGGGCGCTATGGTCATAATCTTTTCGGTTTTAGGGCGGCAAAAAACAAAAGGAGGCGATTGCCGTGAGAACGGCTTCTGCCGGTTGGTCTTTTGTAAGTGCCTCTCTCCATCCGTTCCCCCAGAGGTGCTACCGAGGGTTCACCTTGATTGAGTTGCTCGTGGTGATTGCCATCATTGCGATCCTGGCAGCCATCTTGTTCCCCGTCTTCAGCCAGGCTCGGGAGAAAGCGCGACAGTCGCAATGCTTGTCCAACACCCGTCAAATCGGCATGGGCGTGGCGCAATACATTCAGGACTATGACGAAAAGGTGCCCCCCTTCTGTTGGGGACAATTGGTATGTAGTCCTGTGCGGTGGGGCTCTTTCTGGTTCCGGTCCACGGAGCCTTACTTCCGAAACCGTCAGTTGTTTGTGTGCCCCAGTGCCCAACGATTGACTTGGGGGGGACGAGGAGGGTGCAACTTCCCTGCTATCGTTTTGGACAACGACACCCGTTGGTTTGGGATCAACATCAGTTATGGCTACAATGAGTTTCTCTCCTTCGCCCCTATGGGGAATGCCAGAGGGTCAAAGTTGGCGGATTTCACGCGCCCTTCCCAAACAGTCTTGTTTGCCGATTCACGCTGCGTTTACTTGGGTGGTTACTGGCAGGTTCCTCCGGGTCGGAACAACCCCGGGGTGGCACCGCCGATTGATCGCTACCTTTTGCGGCGCATTGTTTACTCGGAGCCGGGAGACGACCGTTGTGGCTGCCCCCCTGCCCATTTGAGCAACCCTGTTCCCGACCCCGGTCGGTTTAGCCGGCACTTGAGTGGCAATGTGATTGGCTTCGTAGATGGGCATGTCAAGTGGTATCAGTGGAACCGAACATGGACGGTCACCAGCCGGCAAGGTGATTTGGTCTACTTTGACTTCGAGTTTTGAAGCGGTCGCTACAAGCGGGGGTGTCTGAGATGAGGCGAGAAATCCCTTTGGGTGTGGCAGTAGTCATCATTGTTGTCGCTGCGATTGTCATCATTGGTGTTGGGTGGGTGCTAACCAGCCGGAGACCAAGTGGGGAAGGGCAAGCCCCTAAGGAGTTTATGCCCAAACCACCTTACGCTATGCCCGGCAAAGCCCAGCCTCAAAAAGGTCCCTTTTAGGTTGACTGGTGAGTTGCTGTTGCTACCAGTTGGCGTCGCAAACTTCCTGCTGCTTCCACCAGCAACCAAAGGGCTAACCCCAAAATCAAACCAGCAACGCCAAATAGCAACCAGTTGCCCTGAATCCAGAAGTTGCGCAAATTGAACAGGAGCGCCGTAATCGTCACCAACAACATAAAGCTCATTGGCACAGCAGTGAACACAGTGGGTCGCCCCAACGACCGAAGGTAAAGGCTCACCACCAGCAAAGCTAAACCTGCCAACAATTGGTTGGAAGTGCCGAACAACACCCAAAGCACCGTGCCAGCCGGTTTCCATTGCCCCGTGGCAGGATCAGGCACCTTCAGCAAGGCAAAAAAGCCGATGAGCGAGACAGCGACGGCCGTTGCAAGGTAAGGGTTGCGCAAAGGTTCCAATCGTAAGGCAGCAGCAAGTTCCTGAATGTTGTAGCGGATGAGGCGCGTCGCACTGTCTAAAGTGGTCAAAGCAAATCCCACCGCAATAGTCGCAGCAAAAACTTTAGCTAAGGTCAGCGGCACCCCCAATTGAGCAACGATAACCCCTGAGCCGTGCACGAAATGGGACAGGGCTTTTGCCCCTGCTTGTTTCCAATCAGCGTAGTTTTGCGCCCACTCCACTGCACTGAAGCCTGCAGCAACTCCCAGCAGAGCTAGAACCGCTAAGAGTCCTTCAGTCAACATGCCCCCGTATGCTACAGGCAAAGCGTGCGTTTCTTTGTCCAATTGCTTAGAAGTGGTGCCCGATGCTACCAAAGAGTGAAAACCAGAGACAGCCCCGCACGCAACGGTGATAAACAGCATGGGGAAAAGCGGGGGCAAATTAGCAGCGTTGGTGTTGATCGGCGGAGCGGCCAACGACAATTGCCCTCCTAACCCCCCAACCAAAACACCTACAAACAGCAAGCCCATCCCCAAATACAATTGGAACGAGTTGAGGTAATCGCGGGGTTGGAGCAAGAGCCAAACAGGCAGCACCGAAGCAAAGAAGGCATACCCCATCAGAGCGTAAGTCCAAAAAGAGGGCGTGAAGGTCAGGCGTCCGATTCCGCTAATCGGGAACTGGGTGCCTAACCAAATGAAGAGCAGGCTAACAACCACACCCAAGACAGTCAAGGGCAAAAGAGCCACCCGAAAGCGATAATGCAACACACCGACCACAAGGGCAATCACAAGCAACATCCCACTGGGCAGCACTGCCTCGGGGACATGCCCCCCTTCTGCACCACCGGCACCGGGTGAAAACAACTGGGCAATGTTCAGCACGAACACGCCCATTGCTAACGACATGGCGAAAACGGCAAAGAGCAAAAAAAGCAACCGTGCCCGATGGCTGGTTACCTCTTTTGCTACATCGCCGATGGAGCGGGCGCGATGGCGTAGGGAGGTGAACAAACACCCCAAGTCATGGACAGCCCCCACGAAGATGCATCCTAACAAAATCCACACCAAGGCGGGCAACCAACCCCAAGTGACAGCAATAGCGGGACCGAGAAGGGGTCCTAAGCCCGCAATAGAGGCGAAATGATGCCCAAACACAACTGCTGGGTGACTGGGCACGTAGTCCTGATCATCCCGCAAGGTGTGGGCAGGAGTTGGGTGATGCTCTTCTAATCCCAAAACCCGTTGCGCTAAGAAGTTGCCGTAAAAACGGTAAGCAAGCGACAACGTCACAAGGGCTATGATCAAAACTGCGAGTGCATCCATTCCGCTCACCCCAAAGCTACAAGCTCCTTTGAGGCTGTAAAGCGTTTCCTAAGACGACAACGACAAAAGAAGCCTCAAAAGAAGCCTCTTTCTTTAAGGCTACTCCATTGCCGAAAGGGATTCAGGCAAAGTTTGCCCTCCATCAACGACCAGCGTCTGCCCCGTGATGTAGCCCGATTCTTCGGAAGCGAAGAAGAGAGCGGCATAGCCGATTTCCTCTGGGGTGCCTAATCGCTTCAAGGGAATGGCAGCGCTCATGGTTTGGATGTAGTCCTCACCCAACGCCTGCACCCCTTCGGTAAGGACATTGCCGGGTAGGATAGCGTTGATCGTGATCCCGTAGGGCGCCAACTCTATAGCAGCGGAGCGCATGAAACCCAACATGCCTGCTTTCGTTGCGCCGTAGTGTGACCACCCTTTGTAGCCCGTGATAGGACCAGTGATGGACGAAGTGAGGATGATTCGCCCGTTGGGTTGGGCTTTCAGCAAGGGCAAAAAGGCTTTCACCGTTAAGAACATGCCCTTCAAGTTGACTTGGTGAACCCGATCCCAATCTTCCTCTGTCATCTCTTCCAACGGGGCAGAAGGGAAGATCCCAGCATTGCAACACAAGATATGGACGGCGCCAAAGACCTGTCGGACTTGTTCAGCAGCGTCCTTCAACGAGTCAAAGCGGGTGACATCGGCAAAGACGAAGAGGGCATTGCCGCCTGCTTGTTGCAATTCCCTTTCGGTCTGCTTGCCTGCTTCAGGGTCTACATCGAGAAGTGCAACAGATGCCCCTTCACGGACGAAGACCTTGGCGATGCCTTTCCCAATCCCTTTTGCAGCGCCTGTAATTACCGCTACCTTCCCTGACAAGCGGGGCATTGCCGATCACCAAACCTTTCACGCTACAAAGCGCGCTAATTCCCGCTTCACTTTATCCCGCAACTTTGGATGCACGATGATGTCCTTGACAGAACGCCCCGACGGGATCATCGGGTAGACATGTTCGTCGGGATCCACCCAGCAGTCAATGACCACGGGCTTGTCTTCAATTTCCAGTGCCCGGAGCAGGATCTTTTCCACATCGTCTTCCTCGGTAACTCGGAAGCCAATAGCGCCGTAGGATTCAGCAATCCGAACGAAGTCGGGGTTGGGAGCTAACTCCACGCCGCTGTAGCGGCGACCGAAGAACAGGTCTTGCCACTGTTTGACCATGCCAAGGAAGAAGTTGTTGAGGATGACCACCTTGACGGGGATGTTGTAAACGGTCGCTGTTGCCAGTTCATACATGGTCATTTGAAATCCTCCGTCACCGACCACAGCGATAACCAAGTCGTTAGGACGGGCTAATTTGGCACCTAAGGCAGAGGGGAAGCCGAAGCCCATCGTCCCCAAGCCACCCGAAGTAATGAACTGGCGAGGGCGATGGCAAGGGTAATACAAGCACGCCCACATCTGGTGTTGCCCCACATCGGTGGTGATGATCGCATTGCCACCTGTTACTTTTGCCAAAACTTCCAACACATATTGAGGCTTGAGCCGACCATTGCGGTCGTAAACCAATGGGAACTCTCGGTTCCAATCCTCAATTTGCCGCAGCCATTCGTCGTGTCGCTTGGGTGGGAGCAACTCTAAAAGTTGTTGCAGCACAACCTTAGCGTCACCCACGATGGGCACATCGGGCTTGACGTTCTTTCCGATTTCGGCAGGGTCAATGTCAATGTGGATCTTTTTGGCGTGCTTGGCAAACTCCTTGAGGTCGCCCGTCACCCGGTCGTCAAAGCGCGCCCCTACGCAAATCACCAAGTCAGCAAAGTTCAGGGCAAAGTTAGCCGTCACAGTCCCGTGCATGCCGGGCATCCCTGTGCATAAGGGATGGTTGTCTGGGAACGCGCCTTTCGCCATCAGGGTGTAAGTCACAGGGATTTGACAACGCTGGGCTAACTCCCGAACTTCTTCGTGAGCCTCCGCTTTGATCACGCCTCCCCCGATGTAAAGAATGGGCTTCTTCGCTTGCATGATCAACTCTGCTGCTTGCCGCACCATCAAAGGATGCCCTCGGATGGTGGGGCGATAGCCACGAATGCTGACTTCTTCGGGGAATTCCACCTTGCTTAAGTCCACGGGTGCGCGGGACATATCGCGGGGAATATCAATGTGCACAGGACCAGGGCGACCCGTCCCTGCAATGTAGAAGGCTTCCTTGACAATCCGAGGGATATCGTAAGGGTCGCGCACCATGTAACTGTGCTTGACAATCGGCATGGTAAGACCAAAAGCATCCGTTTCTTGGAAAGCGTCTCGCCCAATATTGTAACTGGGCACTTGCCCTGTGATAGCAATGATGGGATAGGAGTCCATTTGGGCAGTGGCGATCCCCGTGATCAAATTGGTTGCTCCCGGACCGCTGGTGCCCATGCAGACACCAATTCTGCCTGAGGCGCGGGAATAACCATCTGCCATGTGCGCTGCCCCTTGTTCGTGCCGGTTGAGGATGAACTTAATTCGGTCACGGTAGTGGTAAAGGGCATCGCAGATTTCTATCACCGCTCCGCCAGAGATGCCAAAGATGTATTCCACACCCTCTCGCACCAAACACTCCACCAACAGTTCGGCACCCCGAACTGTTTGCAGGTCAACCGAGAGCGACATCGCCATTACCTTTTCGCCTCCTTAGTTCCTTGGCTTTAGACCAGCTCTTCAATGCCAGCACTGCCAAAAGGAAGGCAGTGCTCTCGGATTAGCTATTGATCCCTTCGCTGCTCAGACAGGGCTAAGTCCTGTTAACTTACAGGCAGCGATCCCGCGAGACCGCCTCCCATGTAGTAAAGGAACTCTATCTCGTCGCCCTCTTGCAGGACGGTCGTGTCATATTGTTCTCGCTCCAAGATGACCCCGTTCAACTGCACTGTCACCATTTCCCGTCGGATGCGTTGCTCGTCCAATAGTTGCCCGACCGTTATGCCTTCGGCAATCTCTCTTTCCTTGCCATTGACCTTGATAACGGGCATAAGGCACCACCTGACTTTTGCGGAACAATTGACGGAGTGTTCTGTTTATTCTACCACCTGTCGTTCCACCGGGTTAACTTCCACGCCGACCCGCCGCAGCCAAGCAATTGCTCGTTCCATCTCGTCCTCCTCACCTTCCAGTTCCAAATCAATCCAACCACACTCAGCATTCACATTGGCGCGGCGGATGTTGGTGATGACTTGAAACTTCTGGGCTAATTCCCAAAGGATGGGTTTGTCCACCAAATGCTTGGGGTAGACCAATTGCACCCGCCGTTTAGTGATTGCCATTGCCATCGCCTCCAAAGGTCTCTCCCGAGGGCTGGTGGCATCAGGAACCACCAGCGATTGCCGGCACGATAGAGATCTCATCGCCTTCCTTTAGGGGAGTATCCAACCCCTGTAGGAAGCGGATGTCCTCGTCGTTGACAAAGATGTTAACGAAGCGACGCACCTCTCCATTCTCGTCGCACAACCGCGCCTTGATCCCTGCGTAGCGGCGCTCCAAATCGTCAATCAACTCCCGAACAGTGCCCCCTTCCGCAGTCACTTCGGAGGCACCACCGGTCAAACTCTGCAGCGGCGTCGGAATCCGCACCTTCACCAGCATTTGATCATCCCTCCTTGCTTTGCTCTTAGGCATTTACAGACGAACGCCCTAACCGCAGAGCAACCATGTTCGTTGTGCCAGAACCGCAAAAAGGGGTCAAGAACGGTCTCTCCGTGGGAGAACAGTTTGAAGAATTTTTCTGGCACTTGCGGGATGAACCGAGCAGGGTATTGCTTTTGCCAGCGATACCTTCGCTTGACATTAATCACGGCAGAGCCTAACTCCAGTATCTCTTGTCGGCTCAGGCAGTTCGGGTGCTCTGGCTCACACCCACAAGTGCGCTGGGTTGGCAAAAGGGCAAAGTCCGCACCATACTGAATGTCGGCTCTCGTTGCAGCAAGCATTGTGTTCCCCTCGCACATTGTTGGGTTTCTGTTAAGGACGGTCCGCTCAGGGCAGCGTTTTCGCTTATTTTAGCGCCATCAGTTCGGCAAATTGGGCTTGGAAGGCTTTGAGACTGGGTTCAATGACGATGGGTTGGGCGATATGGTCGGTCAACACTTCTTGAGTCTTCAAGCCACAGCCCGTGATGAGCGCTACGACAACTTCGTCGCTGCCAATGATGCCTTGCTCAACGAGCTTCTTGAGCACGCCGATAGTAACGCCGCCTGCAGTTTCGGTGAAAATGCCTTCCGTTTCCGCCAACAATTTGATGCCCTCGATAACCTCTTCATCAGTAACCGCCTCAGCGACACCGCCACTTTCTCGCATGGCTTGGAGGGCATAGATACCATCGGCAGGGTTGCCAATTGCAAGGGACTTGGCGATGGTGTTGGGCTTAACAGGGCGAACGAATTCAGCGTTCTCTTTGAAGGCTCGAACAATTGGCGAGCACCCTTCCGCTTGAGCTCCATGAACCTTTGTCGTCACTTCATCAATTAGACCCAACCGATGCAATTCCTTCAGCGCTTTCCAAACTTTTGTCAGGAGAGACCCAGACGCCATGGGGACAACGATGTGGTTCGGGGCACGCCAACCCAACTGCTCCACGACTTCAAAGCCCAGAGTCTTAGAGCCTTCTGCGTAGTAGGGTCGAAGGTTGATGTTGACAAAGCCCCAACGCAAAGTGGAAGCAATCTCAGCGCACAAGCGGTTCACTTCGTCGTAATTGCCTCTGATAGCGACTAAAGTGGGGTTGTAGACGAGGGAGCCAACCACTTTGCCAACTTCCAAGTCCGCAGGGATGAAGATGAAGCACCGAAGACCCGTTCGGGCAGCATGGGCGGCGACCGAGTTGCCTAAGTTCCCTGTGGAGGCGCAGGCAACCGTGTCAAACCCGAACTCCAAGGCTTTTGTCACCGCTACCGAAACCACTCGGTCTTTGAATGACCAAGTGGGATTAGCCGTGTCGTTCTTGATGAACAAGTTTCGCAGCCCCAACCGTTCGCCCAACCGCTCTGCTTTCAACAGGGGCGTGAACCCTGCCCCTGACTCCACGAGGGCTTCTTCCACAGGAAGCAAATCTATGTAGCGCCAGAGGTTAGGGGGACCGCTTTCAATGCGCTTGCGAGAGACAATAGTGCTCAGGTAATCGTAGTTGTATTCCACCTCAAGGGGACCAAAGCAGAACTCACAAACATGCAAAGCATCCAAAGGGTAGCGGGTGCCGCATTCGCGGCATCTCAATCCGAGCAGTTTTTTCGTTGTTTGACAGCCATCGGAGCAACCCATCGTGACCCCTCCTTTGCGCAATAAGGAATAGAAGACCATCACCGACAACAGCAACAAAACCCTTACCGTAGAGCCCGATGGGTCGCATCACGGACATCCCTCCAGTCCGCCGAAACCACACCCACCAACTATGGATGCGCCGGTTAGACGGTAGAGGCGTTCTCAGCATCCTTACCAGTCACTCCGTTGGGAATTATCTTCGCCTTGGATATTCGGCAACACATTTTTAGGCAAACAGCCTTACATGTCAATAGAGGGCACGGAGAGTGATCGTTCAAACTTTAGCGGCTGACTGACAGATACTTGTAGGGATTCGGGGGCTCCTTTCCTGAGTTGCCGAGATAGGGTGCGTCAGGACGAATCCTCCAAAGGCGATGATGATTTCTTCCATGCTGAAGGCTGAAAAACTTGCAGACTCTAACCCCAAACTATCAGCTTTTGAACGGCTACTGTGACTTAGCCTGTTGACCGGAAAACAAGGCTGTGATAAAATGGCAGCGCTACCTGCAGCAGCAAGCTTCGCTCGGACCTTTGCTGCCGCGGCACTATTTCTGACAAGCGGGGAGTGATCACACAATGGCACAACCGAAGCCCAAAACTGAAGAGCAATTTGAGGAAGAGGCAATTTTGATTACTGAGGAGGGTAAGCGGGCTCTGGAGGAAGAGTTGCGTCGCCTGTTGGAGCGGGAGCAAAAGGAAGTGTTGGAACACATCCGCGAGTCACGGAAGTTGGGTGAGTTTGCCGAAGATTCCGATTACGATGATGCTAAGAAGGAGCAAGCCTTCATCCAAGGACGGATAGAGGAGCTGCAACAAATCCTAAAAATGGTTCGGGTGGTGCCCAAGAGCAAAATCCCCACCAACAAAGTGGGCTTCGGTTCTGTGGTGGAACTAACCAACCTGTCTACAGGCAGGCAGGTCACCTACCGGATCGTTGGTCCCTTTGAGGCCAACCCTTTGGAAGGCAAAATCTCCTATCAATCACCACTGGGCGAAGCCTTGATGGACAAACGGGTGGGTGATATGGTGGAGGTGCGAGCCCCTGCGGGGATCGTGCGATACCGCATTGAGAAAATCTCCCGTTGATCCTTTGCCCTGCTGCGCCGAAGGAGGCTGAGGCAGTTGAGTGAACAGGATCCCCTGTATGCTGATCGGTTAGCCAAGTTGGCACGGTGGCGGGCAAAGGGGTTAGACCCTTTCGCCCACACCCGGTTTGATCGCACCCACCTCGCTATGGATTTGGTGACCCACTTTGACACTTTGCAAGGGCAAGCGGTTCGGTTGGCAGGACGGCTTACAGCGTTTCGCTCCCATGGCAAGTTGACCTTCGCCGATCTGGTGGATGGTTCGGGACGCATCCAACTGATGGTGCGGCAAGACAAAGTGGGCGAAGAAGCGTATCAGCTGTTTGACGAACTGGATCCGGGCGATTTAATCGGAGCCGAAGGCACCCTCATTAAAACCCGCACAGGAGAGGTCACTGTTGAAGTGCATCAATTTTGGATTTTGGCAAAAGCCTTGCGTCCCCTTCCCGAAAAATGGCACGGGCTGAAGGATGTAGAGGTTCGCTACCGCCAACGCTACTTGGACCTAATCGCTAACCCAGAAGTGCGGGACATATTCCTCAAACGCTCCCGAATCATCCAAGCCATCCGCCGTTTTTTGGATGAGCGGGGTTTCATTGAAGTAGAAACGCCCATTTTGCAACCTGTCTACGGTGGTGCCTTAGCCCGCCCCTTTATCACCCACCACAATGCGTTGGACATGGATTTGTATCTGCGCTTGGCTCCGGAACTTTACTTGAAGCGGTTGATCGTCGGCGGTTTTGAAAAGGTCTACGAAATTGGGCGCAACTTCCGCAACGAAGGCATAGACACCCGCCACAATCCCGAGTTCACCATGTTGGAAGCCTACCAAGCCTACGCCGACTACCATGAGATCATGCGCTTGACAGAGGAACTGATTGCCTATGTTGCCCAAACTGTTTTAGGCACGACTGTCATCACTTACCAAGGGCACACCATTGACCTTACGCCCCCTTGGCGACGCTTGTCGTTGTTGGAAGCGTTAAGGGAAGCGACTGGGATAGATTTCCTTGCCTTTCGTCATGATGACGAGAAAGCGCGGGAAATCGGGCGAACCTTGGGGCTCTCCATTGAGCCCACCGACCACTGGGGTCGGGTGTTAGACGAGGCGCTGAAGAAAAAACTCGCCCCCACACTGATCCAACCAACCTTCCTCATTGACTACCCTGTTGAAATTTCTCCCTTGGCAAAGCGCAAACCTGACCGTCCTGATTTGACCGAACGCTTCCAAGCCTTTATCGGCGGGTTGGAGTTAGCAAACGCTTTTAGCGAGTTGAATGACCCCTTAGACCAGCGGGAGCGGTTCGAGATGCAGCAGCGGTTGCGGGAACTCGGTGACCGAGAAGCCCATCCGTTGGACTGGGACTTTGTCACAGCGTTGGAGCACGGGATGCCACCCACCGGCGGATTGGGGATCGGCATTGACCGCCTCTCCATGCTCTTAACCAACACGACATCTATCCGTGAGGTCATTCTCTTCCCCTTGCTGCGTCCAGAAGGTTGAAAGGCAAACTTCTTTACGACGGCACCAACAATTGCGCTTCCAGAACCTCCATTTCTGGTTCTGCTTCTAAGGTCAAATCGTGGGAACCGCAGGAAGGACAGACGGGATGGTGGTCATGGGGGACGAAAGTGGTTTGGCAGTTTTGACAGATGGCTTTGGGCGGGGCTTCTTCGACTTCCACAGTAGCACCTTCGCACAGCGTGCCTTGTGCAAACAAGTGGAAGAATTCTCGGAAGGCATTGGGATCAACCCAATGGACACCGCCTAACCGCACCTTCACCAATTGGACTCTAACGGCTCCCTGCCCCTTAGCAGCTGCATCCAAAGTGGCAACCAACCGTCGTGCCAACCCGCTCTCGTGCACTTTGTTCACCCACCTTTAGGCGGTTAATGCGCAATCAGGCAAAACGCTTTTGCCTGCTCCTGACCAAGGCACATTTAACCAATGAGCGACCGATGCTGCCACATCCGCAAAGGTTTGCCGCACGCCCAGTGGGCGACCTTGACTTAACGCTGGCGTCCAAACCAGCAAGGGGACATACTCTCGGCTGTGGTCGGTGCTGGGGGTGGTGGGGTCGTTGCCATGGTCTGCTGTGATTACAAGTAAATCTCCTTCGGCTAACTTAGGCAAAAAACTCGCCAGCCAATCGTCAAATTCCTTTAAGGCTTGAGCAAAACCGTAGGGATCGTTGCGATGCCCGTAAACCGTGTCAAAGTCCACTAAGGTGCACCAGAGGAAATCAAAGTCGTTTTCCTTGACAAGGTCGGTGACTTTTTGCATCCCGTCAAGGTTGTTAGCCGTGTGGATGGCGCGAGTAACTCCTCGCCCAGCGAAGATATCATCCACCTTGCCGACGGTAACAACTGTCAAGCCAGATTCCGTGAGGGCATCCAACAGGGTGGGGTAAGGGGGCGGAACCGAAAAGTCTTTCCGACGAGGCGTGCGCCGAAAATTGCCTGGGGTGCCCACGAAAGGGCGAGCAATAACCCGGGCTACTTCATGCTCACCCCGCAAAATCTCCCGAGCGATCGCGCACCAATGGTAAAGGGTGTCAAGGGGCACCACTTCTTCGTGAGCAGCAATTTGGAACACGCTGTCAGCGCTGGTGTAAACAATCGGGTAACCTGTCCGCAGGTGCTCTTCGCCCAACTCTTCAATGATGGCTGTGCCTGAAGCGGGTTTGTTGCCCAGCACCTTCCGCCCAATGGCTTGTTCAAACGCTTCAATGATTTCGGGTGGGAAACCGTTGGGGTAGGTGGGGAAGGGTTTGGTTCGGATCACGCCTGCGATTTCCCAGTGTCCAGTAGTCGTGTCTTTGCCAGCGGAAACCTCTCGCATTTTGCCGTAGCAAGCAAGAGGGCTGGGGCTTGGCGGGATGCCTTTTATTGGCTCAAGGTTGCCCAGACCCAACCGCTGCAAGGTAGGCAAATTCAACCCACCAACGGCTTCCGCCATGTTGCCTAAAGTGTGGCTTCCAACATCACCGTATTGATCAGCGTCAGGCAGTTCCCCAATGCCGACACCGTCCAGCAAAAGCAAAATGGCTCTCCGATGCACTGGCACTCACCGCCTTTGTTGGGGCGGCACAAAAAGGGCATGAGCCGTCACTTTCTCCACCAACGCTGTCAAGTGAGTAAAGGCATAGAACGGATCCGAAGGAAGTTTAGCAGTGCACTTTTGCCCTTGCACCGCCCATTGTTGGACGCTGTCTCGCTCCCATGAAGGTAACCAATTCACGGCTTTTGTCAAGCACTGCACTGCTGACAAGCAATGTTGCTTTGCCTCCTCCAAACGCTGCTCGGTGATCGCATGGCGAGCAGCCGCAAAGTAGGAGGCAGCGGCTTGCAAATAAGCGCGCCCCACCAACCATCTTCGTGTTGCTGCTGAGTGGGTCCACTGCTGCACGAGTTGGGAAAAGGCTCTTCCAGATTCTCCCAAAGGTTGCAAAATTGTTTGCAGGTTGCGGTCGTTCAGGTTGGGGGAGTGTGCTAATTGGTTGGATAGGTTTTGCCACGCCACTGCTTGCTTAGCAGCCTGTTGTGAAGGAAGGGGTGCCATGCAGCCGGCTAACCACCCGATGGCGAGGAAAACCCACCACAAACGCATGCCAACCCGACCCCGTTGGCGGTGGTTGGTGACTATCGGTGTGCTCTTTGGATTGGTCGTTGCCTTGCTACCCCTTCTCATGGTGCGCCCACCGTTGGTTCAACCAGCTAAGGACCGTCCTGTCGCTGTCATAGACGCAGGGCACGGCGCTTTCACAGAAACCGGTGTCCTTGATGTTGGCACATCCCACTATGGGTTGACAGAAGCAGCCTTAGTGTTGGACTTGGCGCAGCGACTGCAACGGTTGTTGGAACAGCGCGGTTGGGTGGCGGTCACCACTCGAGACGGTGATTTCACTCCCTATCGGTTGATGCAAAGGGCTCTCTTCGCTCAGAAAGTCGGAGCTGATGTGTTCATCTCTTTGCACCTTAATAGCCACACTTCTCGTCGTGCTCACGGGGTGGAGGTGTTTTACTGGCGCCCCGAAGATTACCTGTTAGCGGAGTTGTTGCAAATGAAGTTAAGCCAACGGTTGGGGTTGCGAAACCGAGGAGTTGCTTCATTTCCCTACACAGTGTTGGTTTGGTCCCCAGTGCCTGCTGTGTTGGTAGAATTAGGGTTTTTATCTAACCGTCGGGAGGCACAGCGGCTAAACAACCCTCAGTTTCGGGAGAAGGCGGCAACGGTGTTGGCGGAGGGATTAGCAGAGTGGTGGCAGACGCAACAGCGGGAGCGGTCGGCTACACTTTCTTCGTCTGTGCCCTTTCGGCACTGATGCGCGCTCGGGCGCATGTCCGATTCGACGGTAGCCGGTTGCCGCTCCCGCTGGTTCGTTTCTTCAGTCACCTGCAATTATATCAGCGTCCCATCCGCAACGCAAGAGCTTGGAGCCGGGCAATTCGCTCCTCTGTCGGTGGGTGGGTGCGGAACAAACTCACAAACCAACCAACTGCTCGGTTGCCATCGCCGAAGGGATTGACAATGAACAGGTGGGCTGTTGCGGGATTGCTCTGTTCCATCGGCAGGAAGGCGACGCTTCGTTCCAACTTCGCTAACGCTGACGCCAAGGCTAAGGGTTTGCCACTGATTGTTGCTCCACCTGCATCCGCCATGAACTCACGGGCACGAGAAATTGCCAGTTGGATCAGCATGGCAGCGAGGGGTAAGACGATGATCGCCACGATCATCGCCACCAACGCCAAGGGGTTGGCATTCCCCTCTCGGTCATCCCCACTTCCCCATGCCCCAAACCATAGTGCCCAGCGAGCCATGTCTGCCAGCACAGCGATCGCCCCAGCAATCGTTGCCGCAACAGTCATGACCAGCGTGTCGCGGTGCTTGATGTGGGCAATCTCGTGTGCTAATACGCCTTCCAGCTCATCAGCGTTCAAGATGCGCAGGATCCCTTGGGTCACTGCGACAGCACCATTCTTTGGGTTGCGCCCAGTGGCAAAAGCGTTAGGCGTCTCCGTTGGGATGATGTAAACGCGCGGTTTGGGGATTCCTGCCCGCTGCGCCAGGCGGGCAACCATTGCGTGCAGCTCGGGCGCTTCCAACTCCGAAACTTCTTGAGCCCGATACATCGCCAGCACGATGCGGTCACTGAAGTAATATGCTATCAGGTTCATCAACCCAGCAAAAACCAAGGCGATGACCATTCCTGTTGGACCGCCTAACCAGCGACCAACTAACACGAACAGCAAGGTCAGCACTGTTAGCAGCACGAATGTCTTCACTTGGTTCATCCTTCCATCACCGGCGCCATTTCCAAAGCGCCGTTAAAATTATGACGCCACAGTGATGCCAAAGTAACGCATGCGTCAAAATTTGCTGAGGATGCACGAAGACAAAGGAGGTGGCGTGGCGTGCGACATTGGTGGGCATGGGCATTCTTGGCTCTTGTGGTGTCAAGCGCGACAGCCCAGTCACCCCTTTTGCAAGAGGAAGTGAGTGTGGACACCTTGCTCCGTTGGTTGATTTCTCCTAACTTACTTCCCTACCTGCGCGAGTGGCAATGCTTGCAATTTTCCAGTTACGACCGAACAGGCGGCAATGCGGATGCAGGGAGCTTTCTGCGCATGGATGGGAAAACAGCGGTGTTGGCGGAAATGGACGGACCAGGCGCTATCGTTCGGATCTGGTCGGCGAACCCTCGGGGGCGCTTGCGCATCTACTTGGACGATATGGACAAACCGGTCATTGACTGCCCCATGCGTGATTTCTTTGAGGGACGCTTCCCACCTGTCCAACCGCCCTTAGCGATGCCCTCCAGTGGCGGCGTGGTCAGTTACTTTCCCATGCCCTTTGCTCAACGGATGAGGGTGACTGTAGAAGACCCTGGTCCCATGTATTACCATGTGACCGTCCTGCGCTTTCCCAAGGGCACAAAAGTTCGGACACTGCGATTGCCCCTTAGCGAAGCCGAAAGGGCTGCTTTAAACGAAGTGCTGCAAACTTGGACCTCACCCATCCGCCTGCCTGCGGACTTGGTATTTGAAGAGCACACGATAGACCCTCGCAGCCGCAAGACCGTCTTTGAAACGCAAGGTCCTGCTCTTATCGCTGGCTTATTCCTCACCCTCCCATCCGAGCAGTTCCTTGGTTGGCGGCGTGCTGTCCTGCGTATCTACTGGGACAATGAATCGGCGCCCAGCGTGGAAGCCCCCTTGGGCGATTTCTTCGGAAGCGGTTTCGGTCCCGTCTACCTCTACTCGCGTTTGATTGGCTTCACGGACGAAGGAATTGGCTACTGCTTCTTCCCCATGCCCTTTGCCAAAATGGCTCGGGTGGAAGTGGAAAACGGGTTGAGTGAACCTTTGCACCTGCGCATCGCGTTGCAACTGCAGCCCATTGCCCCTTCGGAGTTAGCCCAAATGGGCTACTTCCACGCTAAATGGTTCTGGTGGTTCACCCGCAAAGGGGAGCATCATCGGCTGATGCTTGCTAAGAACTCACGAGGGCATTTCGTCGGTTGCGCCATGACCATGCAAAGTGCGTTCGGGTTGGGCTTTTTGGAGGGCGACGAGTTGTTTGATGTGGATGGGGAGCGGGTGTTCACAGGCACAGGCACTGAAGACTACTACAACAGCGGTTGGTATTTTGCTACTGGGCATGTCATCGCCCCTTTGCACGGGTGTGTCCGCAAGACCAACAACAGCATCGTTGCTTACCGAATTCACTTGACCGATGCTGTTGTTTGGCAGCGGGAAGCGGATTTGCGCATAGAGCACGGAGCGGTTAGTGATACCGAAGGCGTGGAGTATGCCAGCGTAGCGTGGTGGTATCAAACGGAGCCGCACATGGATTTCTTCAAGGTGCCTCCTGCCTCTACCCTTCACTTCCCGCGCCAACCGGTGGCGTTGCCTCCCGGTTCCCTTGCTGCGGCGGCATTGGTCACGCCCCAACCCGGCGTGGAGGTGTTGGGTCTGTTCCGCTTTACCGATGCTGCAGGCATGGACGCTGTCGTTGTCCGCCCACCTCAAAAAGCCGTGACGCTTTCTGTCAAGGATGTGCCCGAAGATCGGGTGGAGCTGTTCGGCTATTTTGTTAAGCGGCGCGACTTTGGAACAGTGCGCGTGCTCTTGAACGAACAACTGTTGAGCACAGTGGACTTGACAGGGGAGCGGGAATACGGGCAAGTAGTGCGGGTGCCTTTGGGCACCGTGAGGATAGCCTCTGGTCAAACCATTCGGGTGGAAGGGGACGGGAAACGACTCTTTGCCTTGATCGGGTTTGAACTTCGCTCCCTTAGCCCCTTCGTCACCCAGTGGCTCATTACTGGTCCCTATCCCAACGATGAAGACAAGGGCTTTGATGCTGTCTATCCTCCCGAGCAAGCAAAGACAGTGGAAGAACTTCTGAAGGTAGCTGCATGGAAGCTGGTCAGCGCCCCCGGCGGAACTTTGAACCTGTTGCCTCACTTCAAGCCCAACACCAATGTGGTTGCTTATGCGCTGGCACTGATTGAAGCGCCAAAAGAGCGGACGACTGAGTTGCTTATCGGAAGTGACGATGGTGTCAAGGTCTGGCTCAATGGGGAGTTGGTGCACAGCAACCACGCCCACCGAGGGCTGGCGGTAGATCAAGACCGAGCAGTTGTTCACCTGAGGCAGGGAACCAACTGGCTATTGGTCAAGGTGGAAAATGGCGGCGGCGAGTGGGCGTTAGCCCTTCGGGTGCGCGATCCTGAAGGTGCCCTTCGGCTGAGCGTGCCACAACCGTGACTTCTGCAGGCACACCTAACAAAGTTGGTCGTCCCTGCGCCAAGATTGACGGGCGAGGTGACGACCATGCTTTTTCGGCGCCAGCCAACACCTTTGGAACGCCCGACAAATTTGTTGCCCCGGGATCGAGTCTGGCGAACCCTTCGGCACCAACCCGTAGACCGTGTCCCTTGCGTGGATGCCTACTTCCTGCCCGAAACTTTGCTACAATGGCAGCGAGAAGGGCTCCCTGCAGGTGCAGACCCAGTGGAATTTTTTGACTTGGACTTGGTTTGCCTGCCCGTCGACTGCACAATGGGTTGGCGCAAGCAAATCATAGACGAAACGGACGACTACCGCATCGTCACTGGTGCTGATGGCGTTACCCGCAAGGAGTGGAAGATTTATCACACCGCACCGCAAGAGTTGGATTTTCCCGTTAAGGAACCTCGAGACTGGCGAGCAATCCGACCAAATCTGAAAGCGCACGAGGAACGATTGCCTTCCGGTTGGGTTGAGCAGCTCATAAAGGCGAGGGAACGCTCCCGTTTTATCGCTCTCGCCTTCCTTGAGCCATGCACCTTAGCTCGTCGCCTGCTGGGTAGCCGCCAATGGGTGGAAGCGTTGGCATCTCCAACCCCTTGGTTGGACGAGATGTTGGAAACAGGGGTCCGCTTGATCGTGGACATGGTGGACATTGCCCGTCAACAAGCCCTTTCCCTGTCGGTCTCTTTTGACGGTGTTTGGTTGCACGCCGAGTTGGCATACACCCACGGCGCGTTCATGACTGACCAAGACTACCAGCGAGTGGTGCTACCTTATCACCGCATGCTTTGTCAAGAGTTGAAACGACGAGGTATGGCTGTGTTGCTTTACACAATGGGCAATGTGCACACCTTCTTGCGCTTTATCCACAAAAGCGGTTTTGATGCGGTGCTGCCACTGGAAGCTTACAGTCATAATGACCTTGCGGCTTACAAGTCTGCCTACGGACACAAAGTGGCACTGGGTGGCAATGTCGCTGTGGATCGGCTGATGGAGAGCGACGATGCAGCGGACCAAGAGGTGAGCCAAAAAGTCACTGTCGGTTTAGGTGATCGCTTCACGGGCTACCTGTTCTGTCTGGACCGGGCAGTGACACCAATGGTGCCTTTAGCTCGCTACCAAAGAGCGCTCCAACTCGCCCGCAGCCTTAGCCCCAAATAAATAGCCACCCCGTCGATGGTCACAGAAACCTGCTTCCTATTTGTGGTATAACAGTAGCAACTTGGTTTTGCTTGCGGATGGTGATCACGATGCACAGGCGACGGGGGACCTCCCTGCCTTTGGTTGGTTTGGTTATTTTTGGCTTGTTAGCGGTAGCTGCCTTAGCCATAGACTGGGGCTTCATCTACTTTACGCGGCACCAACTACAAAACTTTGCGGATGCGGCAGCGTTGGCAGGAGCACAGGAGTTACCTGATGCGGCCGATGCTCGTTCGCAAGCGGTGGCAAACTATGCCCGCAACTATGGAGAAAATCGTCAGATCCCTCCCCCGTCACCTCAGCCCGTAAGTTGCCCTCCCGACGATCCTGACTTACAGCCTCCCACCGTTTGCTACCGTGTTGGTGATGACTTGGTTCAGGTCACCACCCCTTACCAACGAACAGGAGACCCATCTCCAAACCCCAACTTCATCAATGTCAAGGCGTGCCGAATTGTTTCCCTCTTTTTCGCTCGCGTGATTGGCATCACTCAAATTCGAGTTTGTGCCCGAGCAACCGCTCTCGGAAGTCGCCAAATGATAGCGCGGGGGTTAGTCGTGTTGGATCCCAGTGGGCGTAACGCTTTGTGGCTTCAAGGCAACGCTTCCTTGCGGATCATTAAGGGTGCCATCTGGGTGAACTCTACGGCTTCTGACGCTCTGCTGGCTCAGGGAAGCCCGTCCATTTCTGCAGACCAGATTGGCATTGTGGGCGGATACCGTTTTGAAGGCAACCCATCTGTTACCGGAACTCTCCTTACAGGTCAATCGCCCATGGCGGACCCGTTGGCAAACCTACCACCTCCAGATCCCACAGGTCTGCCTACTTTCCCTGGGCGCACAATCGGAGGGACCAGCGTAGTGACTTTGGACCCAGGCATTTACACAGGACCTATCCGCGTGGAAGGGAATGCGCGGGTGATCTTGCGACCGGGCATTTACATTCTGCGAGGCGGGTTGTTGGTCAGCGGCAACGGGATTGTTACAGGTAGCCTTGTGCTGCTGTATAACGAAAGCGGTCGGATTGAGGTGCAAGGGAACGGGCGCTTGGAGTTGACAGCGCCAAGCAGTGGACCTTATGCGGGGATCTCCGTCTTTCAACCCGCCACCAACTCCGAGCCACTGTGGGTTTCAGGTAACGGGGGATTGGGGGCAGTGGGTGCCCTTTATTTGCCTCGGTCAACAGTCCATGTGGAAGGCAATGCTGTCCTCCGAACCCACACCATCGTTCCTTGGCGGATGGAGATTATCGGCAATCCTCAAGTGATTATTGCTGCCGTAGAGCCTCCTGCAGCAGCCGGTCAACGAGTAGACATCCAGTTGGTGGAGTGACGGTCAGATTGCCTTTGCGTCAAACTTGATGATGGTGCGTCTGGTGGTTAGGAGCCAGCAGCCCTACAAGGACGGTGATCCACCATGCGCTGGTGGCTAACAGCGCTGTTGCTGTCCGTCAGTCTTGGTGCCGCATCAGCAGATCCTGACCCTTCCCGTTGCCTTCCTATCCCTTCTTCTGGCAGTGTTGTGATTGTCAACCCCTTTGGCACAGGCACCTTGCCTTTCTCTTCTGGGATCGTAATAGTGCCTGGGATGGGCGTTACGATGCGCCCGCTGTATTGGTCTCAACCAATTGTTGCTTTACCCGGTGGCTACTTCTATGTTCGGTTCCAAAGTGGCAACTGGACAGTAGTTTGGTTAGAACCTTTGCGGACGAATGTGGTGGTTGTTGGTCGCCCTTACCTACGCTACCCTCGCCCCCTTTACTGGGCTCCGCCAATTTATTGGGCACCACCAACCCTGCTTGATCCTTCTGTGACCTTGGGAATCCCACAGGTTTGGCATAGCCCCTTCTTGCAACCTGGGGTGCTCATCTTCCGGCTAAAGCACCGTTCTGCAGAGGAAGTTGCCAAAGTGCTGAACGAAGCGAAGGTGCTTCCCGACGGCCAATTTGTGGGCATGGGCAACATCTTGATTGTCAGCGCCCCCAGTTTGGCAACCAGTGGGGTGCAGCAATCCCGCTTGCGTGACCTCATCCAAGCTTTGGACCAACCCACAGAACCTCGTCCGTCCCCCACAACGATCACGACAGGGCAGTGGCGGCTGGAAGTCTATCGGGTCCATCCTGCTACTTGCGTGGCGAATGAACCAATTGCTCCTGACCGCGCTCCACTGTTGGAGTTGAGCGGCTACCGTTGTGCCCACAAAATCGGGGAAGGAACATGGGATCCTAACACGCAGCCGAAAGTGTTCCTCAAAGGCGACAAAGTAGACTTGACCTTGCAAGGACAGCGCACCCGTTCCGGCTGGCGCCTTTCCCTAACAGGGCAATGGCATGACCAAAAGGTGCAACTGGACGAAGAGGTGCCTTCTCTTTCCCAGCCCATGCTGTTAGTTCCACCTTTAGCAGAAGGCAAAGAAGCCTTCGTTCTTCTCCTCCTCCCCCCAACCAGCCGATAATCGTCAGGCGCAACCATTTTGATTTGGGACGAGAGACAGCGTTCAACAGAACTTTCCTGCCACATTCATTACGCTAACCTAAGGGCTTCTCGCAGCAGGTCAGGGATTTGGGCAGGGAGGTCGGCGACGGGAACACCTGCTTTTTGGAACGCGTCTATCTTGCTTTGAGCAGTCCCCATGCGTCCCATGATGATAGCACCGGCGTGCCCCATGCGTTTACCTTCGGGCGCTGTTTTGCCCGCAACGAAGGCGACAACGGGTTTGGTCATGTGCTGTCGGATGAACTCAGCAGCTTCTTCCTCGTCGGTGCCGCCGATTTCACCGATGAGCACGACCGCATCGGTTTGAGGGTCACTTTGGAAG
>VAPR01000612.1_pt1 | contig 22149 bp, 18 predicted proteins | sample 3380701 | NCBI WGS metagenome assembly VAPR01 (sample SAMN11536904, study PRJNA540576) | hot springs metagenome | isolation source: hot spring wet sediment | place: Spain: Lobios | collected 2014-01 | reverse complement strand
TTCGTCATCTGCCCACTCATTTAGGACAAGCCGTCTGTATGATGAATGCGACAATCCAGACATCATTTCCTCAATGTTCCCATGCCACTGTGCGAGTCTTCCTGGTTCATCATATATATACCATGATGGGTCTCTTTTCAGTGATTGTAGTAGGTTGTATTGCCACGTGTTTTTGAATCCGCTGTTTGTGATAACGATGGTGATGGTATTTTTCATCTTGCTACGGCCACTCCATAATGCCTCAAAGAAACTGCGACTTTTAGAAGTTGTCCAGTGCGTTATCTCGTCCAGGATAATGATGTTGGCTTTGAGGCCATAGCTAGATGAAGCATCAGAGGACAGAATTGTCAGTTTGCCACCAAAGCTCCTGGCTGTTCCTGAGCGTGTAATCTTGACTAGGTTGTTGAACCCGTTGAGTGTTACGATTTCTCTGAGCGAGTCAAGTAAGATACCAGCTTGCTCTTTATCTACGGCGGCAGCATAGACGTTCAGCGGTGCCACGTTTTCTCGTTTGAAGAGCAAACACCACAAAACCAATCGTGCAATCGAACTAGTCTTATCGTGTCCTCGCGGTCTAGTTAGCCAGATGTTCCGTATAGGATACGTCATTCCCCATAGGTTGCCCAACACCTTACTGAACAACTCTGCGTCTTTCCACTGCCACGGTTCGGCAACCTCACTAAACGGCTTGGCCTGAGTGCCGAAACAAGGAATAACAAGATGCTTGCAGAAGTTTACGTAGTCATACTGAGTTGTCTGTTGTAGAGTTTGATATTGGCTTTTGTTCATTGTTATCTATGCCCAACTTTTGCCTTAGCTGTATAACCTCGTGCCAAAACTCGATTTCTTTGTCCATTATGTATTGTATTGCTGTTTCGTTTCGGTGAACCTCTCTTATGTCTATGCTGTTGCGGCAATATACCACAAACAAGGCCTTTTCATAACCTGTTACCATGAGCTGGTGATATACCTGTACCAAGTAGTATATTGGTATGCCGTGGTAGGGTTGAGTTGGTACCTTGATTTCCACTAACACCTTGTTGGTCATGTCAATCCCATCAACACTGGCTATGAGAAAAGGGTATTTGTCGTGTGTGCAAAATAATGGTCGCAGGTTTAGACCGTATTTGACATTTATGAACTCTCTAATATACCTTTCCAGAAACTGTCCATGTTTTATGGCAGCACTTTGCCGTATAACGGGAACACGCATTGCTTTGGTGTACAGGAGAACGTCCCTCGATTGGTACGGATTTACGCCGACGATGATAGAAGCATCGCTCGACCCGATGCCATTGGAGCGCCAGAGATGCCAATCTTGCGGGTATACGATGGTCATGGTATAGAATTATACACATCATCGTGTTATTGCTGCAAACCGGCTATCAAAACGATGTCATGGTTGTCCTTGTCTTTGTATCGTCTGATATCTTCCATCAGTCGCTGTGTAAACTCCTTTTCACTAACGTGGTGCCAGCCGTTTGGATGTCCATTACACGTGGGAACGGTGCTTCTGTACCAGTAATGCCATGAACGGTGTTGGTGAACCATGAGGAACGGACAGTGGACAAACTTCAGTATTCTGTTTATTCGGGATAGTTTTGCTACCGACTTCACCTCTACAGTTTGTACACCGAATCCGCAGCAGCCAACGATAACATCACCTGGCAGATAGATTCTGTTTCCGTTTCTGATTACCATAACACCGGCACTAAGAGGGATTCGGTATGCCCACCAGGTTTCGTTTTCCTTTTTGTACTGTGATAGCAGCGAGTTGATTCGCTTTGCAGCTAATCGCTCGTAATGGAAGCCTTTACGTCTGTTACTGGGCAAGGTTAGCTCCTAAAGTAAAAGGACTCTACCAACTATGGGCGAGTAAAGGGAGTTGATGATTTGCTTGACCGTGTTTTCGTCCAGTGGAATCTTGGCAAACTCAGTTTGTTTTTCTAACACACGTTGAATGCCACTGCCTTTACAGAAGACACCACAGAACACATTAGATGTCCACTGTTTACCACCTTGAAACAATGTTTTTATTTTGTCATACATGCGAGCGGCTTTGATTGTTAGAGATGGCATGTATTTGTCTTTGGGGATATTGTTTGCTGGCTTGACAGTGTATTGGCCGCATGCTGTGCACACACGCAAAACTATCTTGCTGCTTTCCAACTGATTTATCAACCTTACAAGGTGAAGAGATTGTGGGCCTGAAAGCGAAAACGCAACATCAAGAGGCAGGTTTTCTCTAACGTTATAGAGCCACAGAGCTGTTAGCGTCGGTAGGACATATTGACGAGGCAACCCCGTTCCATCATTACAACCTACAATAACTGTGGTGATATATGGAAGCAAACGAGCTTCTTCATCTGGACTTGGTTTATAGGAGAAGGCCTCACTCATGGCACGAATGTTTACTGGTAATCTTATAGGCCCATTGTGGCATGTAGCATTGTTCTTTTCACGTCTTGATAAGCTCGGCGAAGGAGCGATGCCGTCGGACACTTTCCTTTCTCATGGCCTATCCATTACCAATTATATGAGCAGGTTTTTGGAAGAAATTGAAGAGTTTGTTGACAATCTGATAGACGACGGTGATGAAACACTTGTCGCTTGCGGTTATGGCCTAATGTCTGTGGGAAGGTCTGCGTTTCCTGCTTATATGTTGTGGATTGACGCAAGCGAGCAGGCTCACCCCAGGCCAATAATTGCTTCTCTACTTGTGGCACGTTCTCTTGATATGTGTTGCATTATTTGTAGCCCATCGTTCGGCGGTATATCCACCGAGTTTACGATACCGTTATCGTTTGTGCGTGTTGTTTTGAATGATGACGAAAAGACCGTTCAGTATCAAGGCGTTTCGGTTGATTGGTTATCCGTAGGAAGCGACCTCTGTCGTCAGACTGGAAACAGTGTTGCTTCTGCTATATTTCCTACCCTAACTCCAAAGACAGGAGCCTTGTTGATATACTCAGACCGCGATTTCGGTGATATGATTGGGCAACTGTTGTCTAATCATGCACCGATTATACAGACAGCCGATTGTGGATGCTTGTCTTTTTCTAAACGTGCAAGCATAGATAAAGCACTTGCTAAGACTGGTGAGCTAACACAAACCATGCTTGCTCGCATTCCAGCTGGTGGTGGTTTTTCTGGTAATCTTCTTCGTGTTGAAAAAGGCGGACACTTCACAGGTGTTGCTAAAGAGATATAGTCATGACCTCTAAGACATTATCACAGAAGGACGTTGTTCTTCTCTATAATGAGTCGTGTATTCTCTTGTCGAAGTGGTCTTCGTGGGAGTATCAACTTAGGTATAGTGTGTCTAAAGTGGCTTACCATAGCATGATTGTTTCTCAAGGTGTTCGTATAGTATCGCCGTCTGCTAATGCAATTTATGATGCTCAACTGTTAGCTAGATATACATACAGTGGTTGTTACATTCTGTACGACAACGTTATGGTTCTAGATAAGGACTTTTGGAGTAAGGTTGAGTCTGTTCTTAGAACCGGATGTGTAAATATAAATCATATAGCATGGGGAGACTTGGTCAAGCTACAAATGTCAAAGTTTGAGCCTGTTTGTATCTGTAACATAGGACTAAACGATGCGAGATATATTGTTCTGGAGAAGTATAATAAGTTACGGGACATCATCAACGAGACGATGAAGTCGTTGGATAATCTATACTTCGGTCTCCGAAGGCTGGGTGTCAACCCTGACTCAGAAGCACCCGTTGAGACACTTTTGTCCAATGCATCTGCGAGTGCCAAAACACAAGATTTTACTGAAGCGACCGCTGAAGGCGGGGCGTTGGGAGCTGGTACGTGATGTGCCCATCTTCAGCACCGATGCTACATATCAAGGTCGGCGTGTTGACCGTAACCTTTTGGATAATATCGTTGAGAGAATGAAGAGGTTTGGCCCAGCCTCGGTGATTATTGGACATACTGACCAAGATAACCAGTATGATGAGAAAGAGGTGGTTGGCTTGGCATTTAATTTTAGTATTGCCGATGGCGACGATGGCAAAACATACCTTGTGTGCGATATAATAGTAAGGGATTCGGAGATACTGAATAAGTATCCTCGGCGTAGTATTGAGCTGTGGGATGATTATACGATTGACCCCATTGCTTTACTTGGTTCGTCAACACCGAGGGTAGATTTACCCGTAGTTATCAAGTATCGCAGAGAGAAGAACATGAGCAACGAAGAATTGAAAGAACTTGCTGCTAAGGTTTTGGAGCTGCTGAAAGAGACAGCTGAGTGGAAGTTTTTGTCTGAGTTGCAGCAGGAATGGCAGGAGTTTCAGAAGTCCATTCAGGAAGATGTTCAGGCCCAGGTCGCTGAAGGCGAACCTGCTGCTGAGTTAGTTGAGGAACAGGCGGTTGAAAAACAAGCTCGTGATGAAGGTGAGGAAGACGTTGAAGACAAGAAGGCAGAGGATGCTGATAAGAAAGACGAAGGCGATGCTCAAGACAAGGCTCATGATGAGGAGAGCTTAGAAGAGCTTGACAAGCTGCTTAGTCAATTCTTTGAAGAGGAAAAGAAAGAAGAGAAACCGGCTGATGAAGGCGATAAGGCAGATGGCGAGGACAAAGAGAAGTATTACTCTCCGCAAAGTGTGTTTATCCCGCAGATGGTAGAAACGGTTGCACTGCGTGGTACACGTGGCAATCCGTCGTCTGTTCCTTCTGGTCGTGCAGGTCTGTATTCTCGCAATAACAATGACCCTGTGTCCAAGAAAATCGAGCACCTTTTGGCCGAGAATCGCAAACTGAAAGAGATGTATCGTCGGGAAAAACGTGCTGCTATCTTGCGTCAGATGGTAAACGAAGGCTATAACATTGATGTCGAGGACGAGCTGAAGTACACGGCTGACTTTAGCGATGCTAAGTTTGTCGAGCACGTCAAACGAATCAAGCAATTCTATAGCCGGTCTCCAATTTCTCCAGTGAACCCAGCTTTTATCGGGAACAACACTATAATTACAGAGGAATTGCGAGATAAAGCAATTGAGCTTGCCTATAACACTGGCATCTCTTTTGAGGAAGCAATCAAGAGGCTGACAAATAGCTAGTAAGGGGAAAGACGCATGTTTGACGTTGGCCACTTTGTAGCTGATTCCGATATTCGTCCTGGTCGTGTGGTGAAGCTGGTTGGCCCGTTCAAGGTTGCAGAGGCTACGGGCACTAATGCTTCTACAGACCGCTCTGTTGTCGGCGTTGCTGTTGTATGGGCTGCTAAACCGAAAGGCTTTGTTGGTGATGATAAGGCCGCATTAGCTGGTCAAGAGGTGCGTGTGTATCAGGATGGTGAGGTTGGTTTGGCTCTTGCTTCGACAACTATCAACGCTGGCGACCTTTTGATTGCCGAAGACTCGGCTTCGGATGCCCGTGTAAAACCTATTCCTGCATTCAACTCTGCGGGTACAGCTGAAAAGAGTTATGTTGCTGTTGGTCAGGCACTTCATAGTGCTGCTGCTAATGAATACGTGCGATTCCGTGTACGAGTGGACATTGTGTACAATAAGGAATAATAAGGTCTAGACATCAAGGGGTAGTAAGCAATGCCGCTAACTGGTTATCCTGGCCCATTCAGTACGTTTATTCCGAACCACGAAGCTACGGGCAAGTTGGTTATCAACTACTCCCGTAACCCGAAAGACTTTGCCCTGAATAAGTATGTTACCATTCAGCCCGTAAAACAGGTTGCTGGTTATTATCTCCGCATTACACCTGAGAACGCTGCCCGCATTCTTGCTGGCGGTGCTATTGACCAGGTATGGCCTGAAGGTGCACCAGCTCCTACGGGACATTGGAATACTGATGCTCTTGATTGGGCACAGTATTCGTGCATTCGTTACGCTACGCCGTGGGCACTTGGCAAATTGACAGTTGATAATGCTAGCTGGAATATCCTTGATGTTGCTCGTGCACAAGCTGCTCATAACCGGATGATGGCTCGTACTGAAGTTGTTTTGACGAAACTTCTCAATCCGTCTAACTGGCCGTCGTCTAACACAGATACTGCTACGAACCTTAGTGGTAGCAGTAGCAAGTGGGATGCTGGTACGCCGACCAACCCTGTTATCAAAAAGTCTCTGCTCAAAGCTGCTCAAATTATCAATAAGATGACATTAGGTGTGGTTACTACAAAAGACCTTATTCTGGTTATCTCGCCAGAAACGGCTGCTAAGATTGCCGCCACAGAGGAAATCCACACTTACCTGAAAGAATCTCCGTTCGCATTGGCCCAGATTCGTGGTGATGTTGAAAGCCAGAATGGTGTTTGGGGCTTGCCGGATAAGCTGTATGGTTTCAACATTGTAGTGGAAGACGCAGTGAAGATTACTAAACCGAAAGGTGCAACGGCTTCCGATAATCAATATGTGATTGACCCAGACAAGGCCCTGTTGCTGGCTCGTCCTGGCGGGCTGGTTAGCTACGGTGGGCCTAACTTCAGCACGGTTCACCTCTTCATGTATGAGGAAATGGTTGTTGAAGAGAAGTACGACGAAGATAACCGACTCTATCGTGGTCGTGTAGTTGATAACTTTGCAGTCGAGATTGTAAGCCCAGTTAGTGGTTTCCTTATTCAGGACGTCTTGACGTAATACATAGCTGTCCTGCACCACGTTACGCCATCGTGGTTATGTCGGTTTGTAGCCCTGTGGCCACGTTGCTGGTTACAGGGCTACATTCATGTTAGGAGACATAAATGCCAGCTGACCCCAACGTTCACTCTTCAGATATTGCATACGCAACTCCTGATGAGTTGGTTATTAGATATGATAAGAGGTTGATTAGCCGACTCATCAGCGATACTGGTGTGCCTATTACTGATGAGTTTGATTTTAGAAACAACAATGTCTTGAAAACATTGTTACGTGAAGCGTCTGCCATTGTAGAAAGCTATGCCTACAAAGGAAGAAGGTACACCAAAGAAGATCTGAAAGCTATCTATAACGATACCACTAAGGTTGGTAGAGAGTTGCTTATTAGTTTAGTCTGTGCAATCACACTATACTTATTATGGCGACGACGTGGAGACCCTGCAATCGAGGTGCCTAAAGACTTTGAGATAGCCGAGAATATGTTGAGGCGATTAGAGCGTGGAGAGAACATCTTTGCATGGCAGGGGACTATGGATGCTGGCAGTAGAATGGAGTTTGTTAGCAATGCAACGCTCTTACAAAACAGTCCACGCACTATTGCACTAAGGCGATTTATAGGTAACGCTGGCTTCATTGACTTTACCTGGTAACGGGAAACTAACATGGCTGTAATGATTCATTCTACTGGCCCTACGGCTGTTTTTGTAAGTGGCACTGTTAGACAAGATGCCCCTGTAGGTAATGTGCAACCAGGAACCGTTACTATCTCGCCGCCTCAGTTGTTAGGTTGGTGCGAACGCAGTCCTGAAGTAGTTATAGAGCACCAGGTAACGCCGTTGTATAACACATTAGGTGGTGTCGAGCTTCCATATATGTATTACCCACAAGGTTCCGAGGCCGTAATTACGTGCACGTTTACAAGGTGGAATGATTATATTGCCACAGTCATAGAGAACCTGCTTCGTGGTACGACTGTTCTTGAGCAGAGTTTCCCAGTACACAGAGGCGCTCTTGCGATAGCTATGTTCTATACTATGGCTGCTGTCGGAGACTCAGCTCACCGTACCGTTGATGTCTTCCCATTTGTTCGTGTTGTCGGTATTACGAGGCATGAGTTGGGTACAATGGGAGAGAAGCTAACTATGGTCTTTGCTGCTCAGCGTGTTCACGTTAGTGTGAGACCGCAGTTTGGTCTTGATTTTGGTGAAGGTGGTGGTCAGGGGATTCTTGACAAAAAGTTAGCGACTCCAACATTGGGTTTTGGTGAGATGTCTTTAGGCGGTTGCGGTGGATTATCCGGGCTGATGGGCGGTGGACTAGCACTAAGTATGTTTCTGACCTTGCCATTGACATTTGAGGGACTGTAATCATGCCAACTGCTGTTTATTCTTCCGGCCCAGCTGCTATCATTGTGGGACAATCACGAGGATATGGTATCTATCAGTTTGGTACACCAGGCATCTTTCCTCAGCAAAACCTTCCACCAGTCCCATCCATTTTGGGCTGGTGCGAGCGAAGCCCACAACTTGACGTGTCTGGTGCTTACACACCGCTGTTCAACACATTAGGCGGTGTAGAGCTACCGTACACTTACCTGTACCAAGGAACCGAAGGTCAAATAACGTGTACACTGACTAAGTGGGATGATTATGTGCTTCATTTGATTGAGAACCTCTACGTTCTTGGTCAACCGGTGGTGTATCAATCCATACCAATGCAATTTAGAGCACTGTATGTAATCATCTTATACCCGATGTGGGCAGCTGCTGGGGACATCGTTCCACCATCGCCGCATGCATGGGTTGATGTTTATCCACTGTGTCGCGTTGCTCGTATAGAAAAGAGAGACCAGGGTACCATGCCAGCGAAAGTTACCGTGGTTTTCCATGCTATGCGTGGCCATGTGCATCCTAGCCCAGCAAAAGCTGCTGTAAGTTATGGTTATGGAGCAATGGATTTAGGTGCTCACGGTGGTTTTTCGCCAAACGATAACACCTCGTTTGGTGGGCAAGGTGCTGGTTTTGGTTCTCTTGCTGCACTAGCATTAGCGGTATTAGGACTCGTGCCAGCGGCTATCCCATAACTCATATCTAACATGAACAGACCATGCCACTTGGCCCATCTGTACCTCTGCCTCATGTTGCTCGAACAGAGCCTATAAACCTTTACCCACCGGTTGCGTTGGTGGGGGGTGTGCCGTGGCGTTTGGTCTTAGAATCTCTTAACAACATCCAAGAGTTTAGAAATGTAATCGTCAATCAAGCACAATATCATCCCATAGGCCATCTTGAAGTCGGTGCTACGTTATCTGTTGACCCAAAAGATGCTGCGTTGCCAGGTGGGTTTGAAGGCGAAACACAGTTTTCTCATCAGACCTTGCTGTTTATGGGTCTAGAGATTGCGTTACACTGTAAGATAAACTTGTTCTATAGACCAACGGTGCAATCGTTGACAGACATTATTTCAGGAATACCTGCCACCGTTGCACAAATTGGTAATAGAGGTGGATTTTATGACCCAGGCTTTACTGCATATCTGTCTGCTGGTGGCCTTGTTGGCTACCATACCAATATGCTTGGCAGGAACCCAATTACGTTAGAGGGTATAATGCCACTATTTGCTATCGCCCATGTAACAGAAGGACACTTTGAGTACATTGTTATTTTGAATGCACGCCTGTCTTCTCCTGCCAGGTCGTTTCCATTAGGTGCATCGTCTGTTACACTTGATATCGAGGCATACAGCAGCGGTATTGGTATAGTCTCATCGTTATTACCCAAAATTGGTGATGCTATTATTGATGGTCAGGCACCAAACATTCATATTCAGGATGCACTATCTGGACAAGAGTTTCTTGGTGATAATAATAGCTTCACTGGATTTTTAGTTAGGAATAGGCTCGGTGTGTCGGCGGTGCATCCAGGATTTGGCGAGTTGACAGCTAAAATACACAGACGTGCAGCAGCAGGTTCAAATCAGGTTCTCTATGCTGGTCGTGCTCCTGTAACCATACTTGCAGTGTGGGGTGGTAGCGACAATCTTGCTGATGCAAGTAGTTTATCCCCCAACTACATCAGAATTGTACCAGCATAACCAGCCCTCATGGAACCCGTAACAGCAGTTATAGGCATTGCTGTTGGCCTTTATCTTCTTGCCGACGCACTTGTTGGCCTATTTACCGGCAAGAGCATTACACATCGTGCTGCTAGTTGGACGGCAAGACAGTTTGGTGCAAGTGAACAAACAGCAGAACAAATAGGCACCGTAACTGATATAGGTGCAACCATTATTGGCATCTTATCTGGTACAGGTTTATTGAAAGGTGCCGCTAAAGGTGCTCAGGTAGCTACGAGGGGCGCCCAACTTGCTAGAGGTGCAAGAGGAGCTGAAGCACTTGGAGAAACGGCTCGTGGTGCACGTGCGTTAGGTGGTACTGGTCGTGTCGCAGAAGGTGCTCGTGCTGTAGAAGGTGCTGCTGGTGTAACCCGTGAAGCAGGAATCTTATCACGGTTGGCTGAGTCTATTGCTATCACACACACCGGTGGAGCTAGTGCTGTTGGTCGTGCTCTTCCTGAAGTTAGTCAGCTTCCACGTATTGCTGGAGAAGTCCCTCGTATCATATCAAGTGCAACATTAGAGAGTGCTGGTATTGGTCGTTTAGTAAGTGGTGCTAGGCAAGTTGGTGATACTGTGTATAGGGGAAAGCGACTTACAGAAGCGTTACGTGCAGCTGGGGTAGAAGTCAAAGTAGCAGAAAGGGCAGCAGAAACACTAAGTTGGTTGAATCGTGTGCAGACTTATGGTGCCACTGTTCCTCGAACAGCACAAACAACGTCTATCTTGCAAAGACAGCGTTTAGCCACAGCGTTATCTGAACATGCTAGAACTGTGTCTAGAGCTGCACAATCGCTTGTCAGGCCCGCTCGGGCAGCTCAGCGGGCATCTCAATCTGGAAGAATACCAATTCAAGCATGGGTAATTCAAGATGGTAAGCGTGTTCCTATTCAGACATGGTTGATAACAAGAGGAACACGAACAGCACAGCAAGTGCATCATGCATTACCCAGATACCAGATAGCAGCACGTGCTGGTGCAGCTACAAGACAAATAACAAAGGCACTACCATCTACCCAAGATGCTACTCAAACAGCAATACGAACATTTAGCTGGCTGGAAGCATTGTTATTAGCTGGTGCTATTACAAAAACGATACAGGTTGTAAAGACAGCAACACAGACAGCAACACAGACACAAACTAAGACTGGTGTAGATGTACCAACCAAAACAGCTACAGATGTAGGAGAACCTGGTTATCGCAGACGAAGAAGAAGGGTTATTGAGTACCAAGCGGATTTTGGTTCTTTACCGGCACGATTTCATCCTGTACAGGATATAGATTTTGAGATTCCGGAGATAGAGCCAAAACCGCGAGAAGTGATAGAGAAAATTATGCCTGCGTTTCGTAAGTCTATGATTACAGAACCCTCTCCAATTATTAGGCGTGCTTTAGGTCTTCCTGGAACGTTGATAGGACATCCGACCGGCTTTACGACAGACGTGTTAGGTATGCTTGCTGATATCTTTACTCCTAGAATGTATAGTGGCCAGGGTGTTGGCTTGCACATTCCTAAAGCATATACATATATGCCTACAGCACTAACTTTTGATGATATAAAGCATGGTCGCTATGTTGGTGGTACTGGTGTACTGAAAACAAGGTCTCGCATGGCAAGACGTGGAGCATAACACATGGGTCTGTTGACAGAGCCTGCAAGGGTAGCTGTTGGCGTTAGCTCTATGCCAAACACCAGCGTTGGTGTTTTGGTGGTGGGTGATGCTGCCCTTGAGGTCAACGAGCTTGACTTAGAATGGCATAATGTCTATGACGGAGACACCTATGTTTGCACTCAGTTACGAGTGTCAGCACTTGCTTTAGTGCATACTGATGAGCTAAACTCTCCTATGTCAGGTCAAGGCATGAACATTGGCAAGTTTATACATGCTCTTTTGTCTCAATCCTATACTGTTAGCAACCCGTTATCATCGGTAAGCAAGCCTCACACCGAAGTTGTTGAGTCGTTTGTCAATATGGATGTGTCGGAAGCGGTGCCAAGCTCCACAATCAAAGATGCTTCAGTTGGTTTTGAATACACGCGTGCAGCTGGAATGCAGGGAAGACCGTTGAATGGCAACCGTTTTGATAACACTTCCAAATCCAGTGTTATTTGTATTCCACCCGCTAACTTCGCAGTCTTATACAAGCCATCTGTTATGGCTGGTTTAGCCATCGGAAATCAATCTACATCTCATCATCCTGTTCCTGCTCTCTCTAGTTGCGGTGTGAACATTCCTGGATGGTGCATGTTTCAGCCTATTGAGGTTGAGTTAGTGTCGCTTGATTCCAACATTGGACACGATATCTCAGCACTACGTGTAGTGGTGAGTGTGTACTTCAATATGTCCTCAATTACTTCTGGAACCGTCTTGCCTTTTGAGCCAGCTTACCATAAGTGGAGTGTGTCGTCCACATGGACGGTTGGGCATAAGCCGCGTATCATTGTAAATGGGAGATTGGTTCGCAAGTTTATGATAGCCGGTGCACCGTCGTTATGGGAATGGTTGCCTCGTACAATGCCAGGTTTACATCTGATTCAACTTGACACGTCGTCTGACCACGATGGTAAGGTTACTACATATACCGCTGTTTACGAGTTGGACTTTGTGGTGCCTATATTTGTCTCAGACAATGATTGGCTTCTAACGCCAGGAATGGCACGAACGGCCTTTACTATGGCATATTACACCGTGCACGAAACAGCTGAAACTGTTACACAAGGCGGTTTAGCATTAGAGTATGCTTATGAGACGCAGCTTGCCCGTGCCAGCACAGAAGCTGATATGACGAACGCAATGTTGCAAAATATGTACGGTGTACTCAGAAGCGTTATTGCCACGGCAACTAACCTTGCTAGTATGGGTATCTCCATTGGCAAGGATAGTTCTGTTACGATTCCTGGTGCAACTAAAGCAGAAGAAGAAGCCGGTGCAGCTGATAGGGCAAGAGCAGGTCAGTGGGGGGCAGCTGCTGGTGGGCTTGCGAATGCTCTTGTTGACATTGCGTCTGCAAGAGCGCATCAGCAACGTCTGCAAGTCAACCGCTTTGTATCCCACATGAGCTTAGACAGGTCTGCTTTATCTTCTATGGCTAATACAGTGGTGCGTACAGCAATTATAGAGGTATATGGTTATCCTGGGACTCTTGTAGATTCACTTCAGGTAGCCGCGTTGACAATAGCCAAGCAAATCTATTTAGGATGGCTTGTAATGGCACTCAACCCCGTTCAGCGTTTTGGATGGTTGGTTCAGAATGTATTGCAATACCAAAACGCAACTCGGCTAGTAAGAGATATGCTTACGAGTGGCACTGGATTACAAAGCTCGGTAACAGCAGGTGCATTTAGCGGTGGCGTTGTTGGTGTGGTTGGAGATATACTAACAGGACTTACAAACTTTGCTGGGCTAGGACTGAGTGGCCTTCTTGGATTGCCGAGAGCAGACTGGATGGCGTTCTATCAACCGGTAAACATTATCAACGGAAACTTTCAAAGTGGATGGGATGAGCTGATGAACAAGTGGCGTGGTTTGTTGACAACTCCAGACGCATATGCATTACCTCGTAGATTCCCTGGCTTTCTTGTGTTGGGGCGAGCAGGAGCAGATATAGACACATCTATGAAAACAGAACAGTTATCAGTTGATGATGTATTATCGGTTTTACTGGCAGCAATGGGTATTTACAAGGTTCAAGCATTAGTTTCTGTTGACCACATGATTCCTATGGTGCGTTTACAGCTCTCTGTTATCTTCAAATCTTTAGAGTACAGTGGTAACGTTGCTCTCCATTCGATGTGGCGTGTCTTTGGCCCATACTATCAGATTCCGGCTACTGAAGGCAATCCGGATACCAATGCTCACGTACCATCTATTGCCACAATGATACCAGCAATTTTACCTATGGCATCTGCTGAAGCGTTCAATTTCTATATGCAAAACATTCCTACAAAAGGTGGATTCGGGTTTGCAACTATTACATGGGGAGAACAGCCAGCAGGCCCACAAAGACTTTTCGCATCAAGCAAGGCGAACATCGCCACATTTGCTAACGTCTTTTATGATGTTGCAATGGCTACGGGAAACGAACAGCATAGAGCTAAGGTTGTATTAGGAAAGCATATAATTGACCAGGGGTTTGCCAGCTCTATCTATGCTCATGGTGGTTCGATAGGAACAGGTTTTATTACGCCGACAATTACGCCTGCATATAACCGACCTGGGCTAGAAGGGTCTTATTACGCTTCTGGACTTGGTGCTGGTGTTGCTATGGATTATCTCTACATGCTGGCTGGTTTGTTTGGTGTACCGAGTGCTGGTATGGATTTTAGACACTTGCCGGATAACTCTGGTGCATATATAAACATGAGGAACAACTGGGTGTAAACACATGCCTATTCTAGCTACAATTGCAAACCTGCTGCAAGGCATGATAAACCTGGTGCAGAGCCAGATAGCTCGCATTATAGACAGTCTCATATCGGCAGAGTATATTTCTCTTGGTCTTTTTCCTCACTATAACTATCGCATTGTATGTGGTGGCGGTATAAGAAGTGGTAAACACGTGGGAACATCACACCTAATGAACTCTATTGTATTTGTCGGTGTTGATACATCATACTATACTGTACATGGTTCTGGCTATCGTTCTGGACGACCTGTTTATATCCCTATGGTAGGCTCGTTGGTAAATATACCTGTTACAACGTGGGTTGGAACAACTATAACATCATGTGCTGGTGCTGGTACGAGTGTAGGTGGAAGCGATTGGTATGCTCGCGTTAGATTCAAGTGTATCAATCCAACAAGTGTGTATTTTCCACCATTCAGCTTGTATGATTTTGCAATGTTAGGTGCACTCGACGGCCCGCCACCGTCAACTACAGCATCTGTTGATCAAGTTGTATCATCTAGAACGTCAACATTGCTTAGTGCTATAATATCATCAGGGATGCTGTTAGGCCCTGCTGCTCTTTGGATGGTTAGCCAAATGGTGCTGCGATTGATAATGGCCAACTACACACAGAATAGGGACTTTGAGCTTGCAATGACACCTGCTGGTTTACAGCAATATATCCGAGTTGAGTAATACATAACGGGAACCTGTCATGGCTCTAGAGCTTGTAAACAACACAACGAAGCAAGGTCTCTTCAACCGGTTGAAAGGTCTGTATAACTTTATCGAGCGTGCCGAATCAGAGGCACGAGACAACACGAATGGTTTTAGACCGTTCGTAAACGATATCTATACAAGATATACCAACGACCCCAATATGTTGGGTGATGCGTTTACCCCTCTCCTCAATACGTTCAACACTAAGTTTGCCAACGCTGTTACGCTTGCTCGTAGTAAAGGTGTTGATACTGTAATTGGGATGGTTAGTAAAGAGCTTGAGATTATAGAGAACAATCTTGAGAAGTCTATTCGTGCTGTTATTCAACGGATGATTGAAACATCAGACACGGTTGGTCGTCCTTCTTCTCGGCAAATCAACGTTACAGCTGCTGCGACAAACGCTGGTGTTGCTGATATTCTTGTTACCGACCTTGTCCCGCTTCCGTGGGGCGCCCCTGGTCTTCCTGACCCCAAGACTGGTGTAGCACAGCATGTAGATAGGGCTGCGTTGACACTCTATGAAACTATAGAGGTGCAGGCAACACGCTCAGAGAACATCGAGGGACAGGAAATCCCAGCTGAGTTTTCGATTATTGGCGACCTGGCACGAGACCCGTCCAACGACTTTACGTGGCTTGATGGTGGTTCTGGTGTTGTTACTACTACCCGTATGATTATTCCGGAGAGCGAAGAAAACTTCATAGCTAATGGCTCTTTTGAGAATATCTCTGATGTTGAAGGCCCAGTCAATTGGTCTTTCTATAACCGTGATTCTGCTTGGGGTAACTCAAAACCCTGGTACTATAGCAATACTGTATCCAGCCACAAAATCCGGTCTCTTGTAATCTCTAGTGAGGCCAAAGGCGACAATAAGATTTACACACTCCTGCGACGGCCTCTGGAACCTTACAAGGTTTACTTCCTTCTGTTTGACGCTTATGCTACAGCAAACATGCCAGACAATACAGTGATGACCATTGCTATCAAGGATTCGTCCGGTCAGAGCATACTTAGTAGCGACCCAGTTGTTGGTTTCTACAACTCTGATATCGAGATACCGTTTGGTGGCACTGGTAACATTCCTGAAAACACATCGTCGTTTGGTACAGTTACTCGTGTACTCGTAACGAACAACAAGATACTCAAAGAACGTGCATACCGTATTGAGTTTGGCGTGAAACTTGGAACAGGCGAAACATGGCCATCTGGTGGCAAGGTTTATATTGACCGTGTGTTTCTCATACCTGCTGTTGAGCTTTATCCACTCGGACTGAGTTTGGCTATCATCGGTGGAAAGAGTAAAACACAGCCCGTTCGCCTGAATGATAAGTGGATTATTCAGGTTACTGCTGAAACAGAGATTTATGAATACTGGCACTTTGTCTTCCAGCACCTGTTCAACATCCGCAACATGCGGCTACAACTGCCTATGAGTGATTCGCCAACCATTACTAAGTCTGGCGTTTCGTAATCATCTGTGCTATCAACATGGTTGCTGACTTCTCATGCTTAGCAGTCCTGCAAAAATACTGGCTGCTGTACGCAAAGAGATTATTGCCCAGACGCAGCTTGACCCATCGCATGTAGTAGTCAGCGTTACACCTCTACTTACGTTTGATTGGTTTCCAAAGTGTGTTATTATTTATCCGGTTAGTCTGTTTTCTCGGCGCTCTTCTTCTGCTGATGCAACAGCGGTTGGTGCTATGTCTGCTGCTCCTATACAGCAGCTGACAGAGTTGCACTTTCACGTGATGGTCAAAACGTTAGGTGCACTTGACGAGCTTGGTGTTGACACTATAGCATTCGACGACAGGTCTCTAACAAATCCGGACTCTCACGCATATCTTCTACAAAAGGTGCTCACATCATTGAATGGACTATACATCAGGGACAGTACCAGTAAAGCTATGCTGTCTCACGGTTCTGTAGCCATAGTAACAGTTGACCCAATTGGAAGAAGTGTAGAGCCAGATGAACGCAGCAGACGCAAAGGAATCAATAAACACAAGATTACATCTATTGTACAATGCTACGTTGTTTTCCAGCCATTGACTTGGCCAGGTAACTTTACACACATTGTGGACATCTAAACGCCATGATATACATTGCTGGTGTTGGTGTGCTAGAACCTAGAGGTAAACTCAAACGATTTCTGAAAAAGCAGAAGTCTATCAAAGACTTCATCAAGGACTTTGTCAACCGCACATCAGCATTTGATATGTATGCTCGCACCAAAAAGCTGCTTGATGTTACACAGCGAACCATACCAAACATACCAATCAACAGCATTTTCTGGCCCACTGGTGCAAACAGGTTTGCGGTTGGTGTCTTTCTGGTTACGGAAAGGGCCGCGTCCTATATCTTCGCCATGTCTGCCTATGACAGCAGACAAACTGTAGCTTATGACCTTATCTCCACTGACGTGGTTGGCTTTACCTCACACTGTTTTGCCCAATTAGCAGCACAATCACCATCGCAAACGCCATCAGGTGGCGTTCCTGACCGTCTTGCCTCTGACCCAGCAGAGGCAGCCGCTATTATGGCTAGCGGCACAGCGTCTATAAACCTTATGCCTGTTCCAGTAGTTGTTACCCAACGCTCTAGGTTTTTTGAGCCGTTCAAGTATCAGAGCTATTTTGCTACGTGGATGATTCCGATAATCTATATCCCTATTGTGGATAATGAAAACATACGTGTTCGTGATGAGTACATTTCCGGACGAACAGATGGTTTTGGCTTGCTTATTATGACTGACCATAGGTTTTTATGGCACTTTATCCATATACCACAAGCAATGTTTGCAAGCTATGAGATGAATGACTGTTACTTCGACTGGTATAAGCTACTGAACCTGCTGCGTGGCTTCTTGATGCCAGACCAAACATCAACAGATAAACTTACACCATACGGTAGGTCTTTCTTCGTTGACACCATTGACCCAATAGATGCTAGCAGTGATGACCCTTGTAAGCTACGAGAAGAAGACCCAAATAAGATTGCGTTTGACGATGACAGAGCATATTGGGGGCCACCGATTGACCTGTGGTCAGAAGGCTTGGACTTTACACTTGCTGAGATGTTTGCTCTTATTGAGCAGAGCCTGAGTAAGCGTCTTCTTTTTCATCCTAATTGGCAGGTGGAGTTTGTCAACTCTGTTGTAGCCAGGAAGCGTATGATTAGAAACTTGCTTATGTTTACGCCCAGGGTCGTTTATCCTAATGAAGACCTTTTTGGTGAGCTTGAGGTAGCACCACCACCAAAAGATACACGCTTTACCAGCGAGTTACCAATACAAAGCGGTGGTCTTATCAAAAACTACCCTACAGCAAGCATAGAGATAAACCCAGACACCGGTGCAATCAATGTCCGCAATGACCGTATGCTACCAACACCAGAACCACGATACCCAATTACGCTACCCCACATGATTGAAGTGGTGGGCAGTTTATATCTAACACCGAACAACGATATTCGTAAACCTACGCCATCTAAAGATGGTGCACTCTACTATCCGCTCCAATATACATATTACCGTGCAATTCTCGCTAGTAAAGACCAAGTAAAGGTACCAGACCCCGACCAATATGATTGGCTTGAGGATGGAGACTTTCTGCCACGCTCGTATGACCCAGTGGGCAATCTAACAACATACCAGATTTTTCAAAACATCTTCATACCTGGCCCTCTTATGGGATTGAACAGCAAGGCTAATTATGATGTGTCCAAGCTCCGTATTTTGACTACGCATCTGTGTACAGTATGGACAGAAGCAGATTTTACCAAGAAAGAGACAAAGGATGAAAGTCCTTGGCATATAAATAAGAAGCCAAGCTGGAAATTAGGGAGAGCTATTGTACGAGATTTTATTGGGTGGTGTTTGTTTCCGTTTACGTGGCACTTCAAAAACGCATGCTATTGGCCACTAACTGGATATGAAGACTATCTTTTGATACGAAGTAACGGCAGTGTATATGTCAAAGGATATCACGCTCAGCTCATCAGCGGTAAGACTGGTATAAAATATGTGGGCTGGCAAAGTCCAACATCCGTATCTAATGTTGTCACACCTCACGCTCTTCTAGATGGTAAAATACACCATATTGATGGAAGTGAAGACTCACCTATACAGGGAGCTGTCGTCGGTGCATATCCTAAAGGTGGAACAATAGAGATTCCAGGATTTAAACTGAACGGAAAAAATCTCAGAGCCAAAGCAACTATCTGGTCAGCAATTGAACCCCCGCAATAATCATGGCAGCATTTCCTGCTTATCTATCAGCTGCTGTCAGCTTAGAAGCATGGGCTTATATTCTCTCTGGTAAGACAGATTTATCAGAGGTAGAGCTTGCAGACTGGACGGCAGTAGCTAAAAAGAAGTTTGGCCATCTTCATAAGGTGAAACCGTTTTCATGCCCAGTTGGATATTCGCCTTATGTGGTACAGCTGCACGTAGATGACATCCCAGAGTTTATAGATGAGAAGGCATCGTTTAAGTTTTCCAGTGTCAAGTACAATGGAACCAAGATTACGCTAGTCAATGATGCTGTCGCTCCTGGCCCAGGAAAGGTTTACGCACAGAATGGCAGCGGTGTAAAGGGATGGTATGACTGGAATACGGTTCTCGCAAACCAAGGCACTGTTGGAGATGCTACACTGGCACACAAGTTGCTATCGGCATCACACTATGACACAGTCCCAGCTGATGCCGAGACAAATGCCCTTATAGCCGGAGACCCCAATGGTGTGTGGAAAAAGCTGGTACCACCAGGACGTAAACAGGTACTGGTCAACGAAAAGGGCGTGATAACATGGGGGCCTGTGCCGTGCAAGTTTTCTCTGGTACCTGGCGACCCGTGGCCACGGCTAAAGACAACCAACGGTGTTCCTGGTGCCGGTTGGGATGATGGCAGATATTACTATGGTACAAATAAAAGTGGTGCATTAGGATTCTGGAAGTGGAGTGATGTTGACTGTAAAGAAGAGAAGCCACCAGGTGGTGGTGGGCCTCCGCCAGGTGGTGGTGGGCCTCCGCCAGAACCGAGAGATAATTGCAGCTGTGGAGAACGGGTTGGAAGCCTTCGTGTTGTAATCTACAATGTAGTGGCGTCTGGTGGAGCTAATGTAGATTTTCAAGGTATTTTCAACTGTTCTCGTAGCGAGATAGACGAGAACAATATGCGTATTACTAAAGCTGTTGCTGTAGTACGACAGTGTTCAGAAAAGAATTGTGGCGGCAATTGCAGTCCAGGAACAACGTACAACGATATCGGTGTCAATGTTACGTTCCAGCCTGGTACTAATGGTGGTACACAAATAACAGTAAGAGGGAGTTTTCATATCTCATCAGGAGACTGGGATGGTACACCAAATAACGGTTCTATGTGTGTTAGTGTAGAGATTGAATTGTCCTGTCCTAACAGCACGATGACTATCACCGGTGGTGATTGGATGAATAAAGATGCTGATGGTAACCCAGTCCCACCGAGCGGGCCAGAGGCATGTGAGTCTCTTGCTTATATACTGGGTAATATGTACTATGATGCAGCAGCCCAGCAATTTGTATTGCCGATAAGATTCAATCGTTGCTTGCAAAGCTTTCAAAACAATCCAGGCGTTTCTGCTATTGCAATATTTACCTGCTCTAACGGTGGTTTCAATGGCCAACTTGAACTAGTAGCAACAGTCCCAGACGATGGACAGTGCCATACTGACTTCCAATTACGTCAAGGCGAAATAATAGGCGATGACACCGTTTGCAATATATGCATTCTCAGAATCAAAGCACATTGCTTAGGCGTTCAACAAGGAACAGAGTTTCAAGAGAACACATGCTATAACGTTGGCAAGAATAACGGGCCAGACAATGGTGCACCGCCTATGGGGAATCCTGGTGATTTTCCAGGTATAGGCCCAGGTCAAGGGCCACTAGATGATGGCGGTGGCATGGACGGTAACGGCGGTGATGGTCAGCAGGATGGTGCCGATGTCCCAGACCCCAATTGCTTACCTGTACCTGGCGGAGAGCCTCAAGGTGCTGCAATACCACCAGACATCAAAGACGGCAAAGCGTGGCCAGCACCAAATGTTATTGAAGGCGGACGAGTCAAGGTCAAGGTTGTAGAGGAAACGTTTACAGTTACGCTGCCGTGGTTTGAAACCATAGACGTAGGTAACACTAATGTCAGAAAGAAACCTAACAATTGGGGATTCAGGTGGCCAAAGGACGGAACCATAACCATAAACTGGGGAGATTTCAATGGATCTGCTATGGGTAATTTCACGGTTCCCAAAAACGCTGTTCCAGACCCACACCCCGACGAAACACTAGCCGGAGCGTTCCTGTTTAACTTCGCCCCCCTTGATAGGGGGAAGCCAGTTTTTGAATATCGTGTAGCAAAAAGTGCAACCCTAAGCGTAGATGGTGGTAAACGCTTTGGATATGTGACTGTGTTTATTAGCATTGAGCCACAAGGAGACGTTTTGAAAAATGCTAAGTTTGGCTCTGAGAAAAACCCCATTGTGGCATGGAATAAGTTTTCTGTTTCCGTGAACGGGATATTCTTCCTGGGAGCTGTACAGTATGTAGATGGCACTATCCAGCGTTTTGTAATAGCACCACGTAACGGGTGGAACATATCAAGTATAGATGGTAAAGCAATTGGTGGAACAGGTAGCAACTATAGAACGTGGGGATTCATGAGTGTGCTTTGGCCAGAAGACGAAGGTGTTGCTAAGGTTCTGTGGAACCCTATATCACCTGCCTTTGACAGAGACGCAAATACAGCATATAGGTACTGGGGTATATTAGGATATGGAACACCAACGTATGGTCTGACACCTGTAAGTATGAGCATCATCAATGTCAACGACTTTGTAAATGTTGCCGACCCTAATGATGCAGCCAGAATACAGAATCGTGGTTTCCCTGCATTCAGCGAGGCCAGCACAGACAGAGGGTTCAATATGATAAAGAGGTTTAGTATTATACCATGCATCATTACCGTGCCAGCCACAGGCATACGTCCTATACCAGCCTTTCGTGGTCTCGACCCAGATAACCCTGATAACATCCACAAGGGAGTGATTATGTTGGATAACGACATTAAACTCACACTAAACAAAGCATTCGCAGATCCCTATATTCCGCTTATAGGCATTAGTGCTAATCATCCGCAGTTTGGCGGTTTGGCTCAAAATGTTATTCCTGAACAACCGAACCCGATGGATAACCCGACGGATTATTACAACCTATGGGTAACACCGTTTGACTTCGTTGATGATGCTGCTAATCCAGCTCAAGATTGGA
>VAPR01000610.1_pt1 | contig 22199 bp, 23 predicted proteins | sample 3380701 | NCBI WGS metagenome assembly VAPR01 (sample SAMN11536904, study PRJNA540576) | hot springs metagenome | isolation source: hot spring wet sediment | place: Spain: Lobios | collected 2014-01 | reverse complement strand
GGAGTGCGCAGGTATTTGCGAATCACGGCTTCCACGCGCTCAAAACCTCCGGGTACGTGCTCCCGGATCAGCCGGTTGGTGACCGCACCTCGAAATCTCAGGATGATGTCGATCAACTCCTCCCTTTTCAGGGTGTTGATCAGAGCGGGCACCAGCTTTTCCCGATAGCAGATGTTCCTCAGTTCATAGGTGGTCATTTCCTCCAGTTCTTCGCGGGTATATCGGCCGAGCGTCCCGTTCTCCCCCTGCTCTGGTCCGTCAAGATACAACCGGTACGAATAGGTATGCATGGCAACTCTCCTCCCTTGCCGCTTTAGTAAAGGGCAATCCTGTCCATCCGCATGGTTTCCCCTACCTCGATCAAGCCAAAATGATGCTGCCAGTAAATCTCGGTATGAAAACGGACAGGAAGAAAAATGTCGTTGATCAGTTCGATTTTTGCCAGGGCGAGCTCGCTTTGTTCCTGCCCGACATAGATCAGCAGTTCATCTTTTTCTTCGCAGTTGGCGTAGATAATGGAGTGTGGAAACAGGTGGCGCATCGTGTCTTTCAGAAGATGGATCGCTTCGCCCGTTTCATAGAGCCGCAGGATATTGCGGGCGATGATGTCTTTTTCCTGTTTGCTGCACAGCCTGATCCGTTCCTGGACCCTGTGTCCAAAACGCCCTTCTTCCAGATCGCGCAGGACAAAGCGGATGTAGTACTCCTTTTTGTTCATCCCCTGCATGAGATCAATGTCGGCGAGAAAATGGACTACAATGTCAAAAAGAGATCTCTTCAGCTCCGCATCCTGTGTGTGGTTCACATCAAGCAGCCCCTGAAAAATGGCAGAGAAACGGTACAGCGGATTGATTTCAACGTGATCTTCCACCGCTTGGGCGTTGATCATTTCCGTGCTGAGCTCCATGTAGGGGGAGCAGCTTTTTGCCGCTGAAAAATGAATCTCTTTTTTTGGCAAGCCGGATTCCTCCGCCTTGACGATCAAATCCCAGATGTAGTTCAAGCCCATTCCCCTTCGCATCTGTATTCAGGAAAATACAACTGGACCTCCGATACCAGAAAGCTCATGATGTCCGGCAGGATAAACCGGTGATCCCCGCGCTTCCCGAAACGCAGCCGCATGATTTTCTTGCCGTGATCCACCCGGACGTTGTCGCTTAGAAACGGGTTCATCTCGTAGGTTGCCGCCGGTTGATCCGCCCGGTCCTTTATCTCGATCTCGACCAGTTCCAGATAGCGGGATGCTTCAAAGGAGTGAATGATTCTGGCGATTTCACCCTTCGCCCGAACGATCACAGCCTGTCGTCCGGCATAGCCGCTGATAAAGCTGTCGTTTCGCTTGTTGGTTGCCAGGGGGTACTCCATTTTGCCGATCTTGGCGGAAACGGGCTGCGTGATTTTCACCACATCCCAGACATCTGACTTCTCCTTGGGCGAAACGATGATCAGCTCCTCAGGGGTGCGCTTGATGTAGCGAATCATCTCCTCACAGGCATCGACGAGATAGCCGTGCTCCGTCCCTGTCTTGCGAAGCGAGAGGACGTGCTCGTAGTTGATCCGGTCCATCGCCGGCACGGGAAAACCGGTATTTTTCAACGTCAGGCGCTCAATGTTCCACAGCGGGATGATGTCGATTTTTTTGTATGGCTCTAACTCCTCGAGGTGGATGGAAACGTCGGTGATCTCCTCATCTTCACGCAGCTCTTTCTCACTGCGAACCAGGATCACATCAAAAAATTTCCGCGCATAGGGGTGGTTGACCGTTCGCCAGGGAAGGCCATTTTTGCGGAACGCATGGTACAGCTTTTCGATCTCGTCCAGATAGGCTCGGTTCGGTTGCAGGCGAACCTCGATGCGTACCGTTCCGCTGGATGTAGTCATCTTCCCCGAAAACGTTCTGCGACTGTTTGCCAGCTCGGCGATTTTGTGGTGGTCACACTGCATGAACACCGTGAGCAGCGTCACTTCTTCTCCCAGGCTGACTTGTGTGACCAGGCTTTTCATATCTATGTGTGTCCGCTTGACATCCCCAGGTATCATGGGAAACAGGAAATCGTGGATGGGATCGACATCTTCCCGCGAACAGAGCGTCACGTAGACATCCTGTTTGTTCTCTTCCCCGGTGATCTCGTTGAAGACGCGCTCTTCCAGCTTCCGGTTCATTTCCTCCTGGTACTCGACGAGCTGCAAAAAGACCCCGGTCATCATCTGTTTCAGCAGTCTGCGCTGCTCCAGATCCTCCATTTTGTTCAAACGGTCAAGGACGATTTCTTTCATGGCTGGTTCATCGTCACCTCCCCCGCTGCCGTATCTGGCGGCGGCACTGGCATGCCTTCCGCCACAGCGGCCCCAAGCTGTTCCTCCGCCTTCGCAATCTTTTTCTCCATGTGCAGCACCTTTTCCAGGAGGCCGATCTCCTGGTAGATATCGCGAGCCATGGCATACGATTCGATCGCGGCTTCCGGTTCCTGCGCCTCCAGAAGTTCGTCCCCTTTCTTGTCAAACTTGTCACCGTCGAGTTGCTTGATTTCCTTCTGGAGCCCGGAAATTTTCGCCTCCGCCTCCTCAAGCTTCACTCTCAGTTCTTTTTCCCCGCTGGAAAAAGAGGAAAGGATCGCAGCTTTTCTGGCTCGCTGGTAGAATTCCTTGGCCCCGAGGTAGTCTTGCGCCTCAAAGCGCAAATCGCCCTCTTTTGTCCATTGGGCAATGCGTTTGTACTCTTCCGCCAGCTTGACCTTCTCTTCCAGCTCCGGCGTGTTGAATTCAGAACGCCCCTTTGCATCCTGCAACGCCTTTTTGTACTTGTCGATCGCTTTGGCGAAATCCTGATCCTTCATGTGACCGTCTCCATCGACGACCAACTGGGTGATTCGCAGCTTCTTGCCGATCAGCTCCGCGTGAACCCGGTCCTTCACCTTGAGCGAGGCGTTGCGGGCTTCGCTGTACTCTTTCAAGGCCAGCGGGTAATTGCCGTCCTGAAGATGCGTGTCTCCGTTCTTTTCGTGCTCGAAGATGCTTGCCGCAGCCTCTGCCTTTTTTTCCGCTTCACGGGCCATGTACACGTACGTGCCGCCGCCCAGCAAGAGAAAAATCATCGCGGCCAGGGCAACCTTTTTCACGATCCTCCACGTCATCTGGCGATCCTCCTGATAAATCTTGTCGGCGAAGATGGAGGCCACGGTGTAGTTGTTCACCACTTTTCGCTGCTTGCTCAGCAGCACTTCTTCCAGCGTATCGACCAGTTCGGAAGGCTCATTGGCTGCCGCCACGGAATCTGCCATCTCCGCCCCGCTGACTCCCTCCCACAGTCCCGGCGTGCACAGGACCATCACATCGCCGTCTGCCAACGGAGTCTTCCTCGATACGAACGGCTCGAAGTCATGCGGTTTGCCCAGGTACTGAAGAAGGTTGTGCCGCTCTTCGTGAATGCCGATCCGATCCTCCGGGATTTCCTCGAGATTCACCATCTGCTGGGTCAAGCTCTGATCTTCGCTTCGAAAACGCAGTCTCCCGTTGCGAAAATGGTACAGCCGGGTATTGCCTGCAACGGCCCACACCATGTTGGTGTAGTCCGTCACCACCACCGTCAGGCTGGCTTTCAGACGTACCCGCTGGCTCTCCGCTCGCAGTGTTTCGTGGGCTTCCTGTATGTATTGTTTGATTCTTCTTCGCGAAAGTGTCGGTTTTTCCAGAAAATTGCCCAGGATGCTTTTCACCGCCAGTTCCGCACTATGTACCTCTGTATCTGAATCAAGCCCGCGGGCAATTACCCAGCAGGCCATGTCATCCAGCTCCGAGAACGCAAAGTAGTCCCGATTGTGTAAAAACGTGCCTGTTTCGGACAGGAATCCGGTCTTGAAGACGCTGTTGTCTCTCCTCATCTGTCGCCCGCTCCTTCCTTTACCAGCCTTTTTCCAAAATGACAACCGTGGCATTGTCCTGATTCTTGAAATTCTTCCGCTCCACTGCTGCAATGATTTCCTCGGCAGCCTCATGAGCGGGAAGATCCTGCGAGAGAATCTGTTCCATTTCTACTTCCGTCAGGGCTTCATACACGCCGTCGCTGCACAGGATCACTTTGTCTCCTGCTTGCAGGGGAAAGGGCTCCTTGCCAATCGCCATGCTGCGGAAGCCTTCAAATCCCAGGTAATTGATCAGCCTTTTTTTCTGCGGGTTGGCCACGACCTGCTCCATGGTAATCCGGTTGTCCAGGTAGCGTTCTACCAGGATGCTTTCATAGGTATCCTTCTGATTGATGCGGATAAAGTCGCCATCGCGAAACACCATCAGAATGCTGTCTCCTACGGCCCCCCAATAGAGTCGGCCATCCGAGATCACTGCGGCGACCAGCGTGGTTCCGCCCCTTGCCCCTCTCAGTTGATGCAGAATTTCGCTATTGCTGATCCGGGCCGCTTTGGTAAAGAAAGCATGCAATTCCTGTACTCTGTCTACTTTCAAAAACTGGCGGATAAACGTGGTCACCGCGATCGTACTCGCCATCCTCCCGTTGGAAAGACCGCTGATTCCGTCCGCCAGCACTGCGATCGTTCCATGTACGGTCGTGGCGGTGGAAAAGTAATCATCCTGTTCCTGCCGTCTGCCGATGGTCTGGCCGTTGCCGATCTCCATGCCATTCACGGAAGATCGGTGTACGAGGTGATGCCGCAACCCGACCAGGAAACCAAGGACGACGATCCATGCCGATGCGAGCAAGTAAGGTAGCAGATTCGCCTCCGTCACGCTCATCATTCCTTGTCCCGCGTGTTCGCCCACTCAAAATGAACGCCGCACAGCGGAATAAAAATAAACTTGCTTCGGCCCAACTGGATGACATCGTACGCAGTCAATTCTACCGGGGAATAGACGGCTTCGTTGTTGTGGTAGGCAAGTCCCGATGCATCCCCGGGAAGGAGGAAAAAGTTGCGCTTCTTCGGATCGTAGACGATGACCGCATGGTTTCTTCTGGAGATGGTATTGTCTCCGATGATCCGGATGTGCATGTCTTCCGCCCGTCCGATAAAATTTTTCTCCGCCATGATTCTGTAGTCCTGACCAAGCTGCGGCCCTTCGATGCAAACCAGCCAGCCGGTTACAGGTTCCACGCCCTCCGCTTCGCCCAGATATGGCATGGTTTTGTCATCATCAGCCACCATGACCGCCGTGCTCTTGGCCGCCGGCTCCACGACGATGTTGCAGTAGGGGCATGTGCTGCCGTGTTTTCTGGAGCTAAACATGTGTCCATTCGTGCATCTGGTCAAACTCATCTGATTCTCCCCCGTTTCTTCGTATCAAAGGTTGTCGTTTACGCCGTTTATTTCAGCAATAAACGCGTGTTCGCTATATAGATGACATCGCCGGAATCAAGCTTTTCCGGCCGCTCCAGCTTGACTTTTCGCTTTTGGTTGGCCTTCTGCAAGCCAGTCCCGTTTTGCGAATCAGCGTCCTCGATATACCAGTGACCGTTGGCATGGTTCAGCACGGCATGCTGCTTGCTGATTAATGCGGCATATTCCGTGCCGCCCAGATCGATGTCCACCTCCTGCTGGTGGGAGCTTTTTCCGATCAATAGTGAAACCACACCGCGGATATACCACTCCTTCGCGCTTTCCCCTTCCTCATCCAGCAGAACCACCTTGGAAATCCCCGACTCCTTCTCTTCCACCATGCGTGCTGATCCCCGCTTGAAAATGGCAAAGCCAAACATCGCCACAACCAACACGATTCCGGCCATCATTTTCAAGGTCTCATTGTCGTTTACCCAAAACACATAAATAAGTCCCGCAATTGCGACCAATGCAATCAACCATTCCACCACCACTACCCACATGGATTTCTGGCAGGGCATAGCTTCCTCTCTCATAACCACACCTCCAGCGCTCACGAAAAAATGAAAAAAGTGCCGGACCGTCTATTCGTTCCCGCAGTTTACTTCTTTCTGATATGGAAAAATCGATCAAACAGGTCTTGCGTATTGATTGGACCGTTGTTCGCCGATCCGCTGTTCTTTTCCGTCGTCTTGTTTCCCGTCTTGGGGTCAAATCCGAAGAAATGGGCAAAGCGCTGCTCAAACTCTCTCGGATCAAATCCCGGAAAAGGCTGATGAGCAGAACGGCTTGTTCCCTCCTGCCGCTTCCCGCTGCTTTGCGCTTGTTTCCTTCCGCTCAGACGAGCATCGTAATCGGCGCGCAGCTGTACATCGGACAAGGTACGGTACGCTTCCTGAACCTCTTTAAACTTCTCTTCCGATTCTCTGCTTCCGGCGTTCACATCAGGGTGATAGCGTTTCGCCAGTTTTCGGTAGGCTTGTTTGATTTCCTCTGGGGAAGCGTTATGGGCGACTCCCAGAATGTCATAGTAAGGTTTCATCGTCGGGACCTCATCTTTTCGCTTATCATTCGGACCGTACCTTGAAGCTCGTCAAGGTACGGTCCGTCTGTCCTGAGATCAGCGAATCCTAAACGGCATAGCCGCCTTCGATTTTGGCCATCTCGGTCTTGTCTTTCTTTTGCTTGATGAGAATCTCAAAGGTACCCACGCCTTCGGTGTCACCGAATCGCTCGGTGTAATCCACGACAAACGCGTTCGGGAAATGGATTTTTCGGATTACCTGATCAGCCGAAATGACTTCCAGTGTAACCTTTCTGTAGCAATCCGCTTTTTCTGCAGGCACCAGGGACCACAGAGCCAGCTTCATGGTGTCGTCGGCCTTGTCGCCGTCGGTCGCTGTGATGATTTTGCCGGTCAGCTTGAGCATCGCGCCTACGTCCGTTGATCTTGCGTTGGAATCATTCGGCGTGTCTGTCTCGTACATAACCGTCTTGATGTTGTCCATCCCCAGCTCGATTGTTTCTGCTCCCTCTACTTTGAGTCTGAAACCCATTCTAAAAAACCTCCCTCTATAATATCCGCTCTCGAAAACCGGATCCGCTTTCGAGGCTGATGAAAAGCGGTGCGCGGTAAGACGCACCGCCCAACATCCGTGTGATGTCGCTCCAACAGCCAGTTGACGTTATGCTTTTACCATGGATGCCCCTTTGGTGATTGTCACCTCAAGGTTCTTCACGTTGCCGTTGAAGACCAGATCGATGTGACACAGGTTGCTCTTGTCATCGATAATGTAGCTGAGGTCATCCCCATCTTGAACGATGGAGTTGACAAAGCCGCGGGTGGCAATCCATCTGCTCTTTTGACTGCTTGGATTGTTACTGAAGAACTTGACAATGTTGTCATATTTGAAATCGCCGGTTTGGAATCGCAGAATTCTCTCGATGTATGTACTTACCAGCGTCTTAAACACGGAATCGAAGCCGTCTTCTGTGAGCGAAAGACTTCTCGCCTTGTAGACGGTGATGCGTTTGACATCTTTGCCTTGCACCTGGGCATTTTCCGAAGAGAAGACGAAACCGAAGTTTCTGCGGTTGATCGCATCCTTGATGTTGTTGGTGAAACCGGAAATCTCTTTGGCCATGGTGGTCACGGTGCGCAGGGAGTTGTCTCCCGCTTCGATGTCATAGCGTACGCCAGGATACTCCTTGCTTACGTTTTTGAAGAATTCCCGCAGGTACTCCGGACACTGGCAGGCAGCGACAAGGCCCGCCGCCACGTAGCTGGCGCCTACATAGACGCCTTCGATCCATAGCTTGAGAATATCTTCTTTTTCCTTGGAAAGTTTGACGCCCTCTTCGGTTTGCAGCATCTTGCTGTCAATCACCACGCCGGACTTATCCTTGGGAATAATCGTAAAGTTCGGAATGCACGGAACTGCGAATTCGCTGTAGTCTTTTCTCATCAATCCGGCGCACTTGTCGATGTATTTCTCGATGCCTGCAGTAGCCATGTTGTTAAAGGTAGTCTCCTCACCTGTCACGAAGCTGAAGAAGATTTGCACCTTGTAATTCTTCACGACATCGAGCAGCATGGTGAGGGACTCCATGGTATTTCCGTCCTGCTTGGCCACTTTTTCGTTTCCTTTAAACCGCTCGCGGCTTACCCGCATTTTCCCCGACGCCTCCAACTCCACAGACGGCACGATCCCGAACCAGATCGTATCGGAAAACTCGTTTTTCGAGTTGACGGTGTTCAGATAGGCTTCCAAACGGGGGATATTGTTGCTTTTCACCAGCATGTCAAGCTTGGCATTGGTGATGAGAAGCGCGGGCTGCATGCCTTTGTTTTTCGTTGCGTACTGGTCAAAGAACAGCTTGACTCCCAGGATTTTTTCCACCAACGGCTTGACGGTTTTGACAAAGTCATCTTTCGCATTCTTGTAAAATTCCAGATAGGTATTGTAATTCTGCACTTCCGTTTCGATATCGACCCGAGTCTGAATCTGGGGCAACGGGCAGAACGTGCGGACCACCAGATCTTTTACATAGGCGGAGGGTGATTCCGTAACCGCGTCATAGTCTTCTTCAAAGACCGTCGCCAAACCGGTGTCGTTCCCTTCCTCCAGGAGCATCAGTTCCTTGCTGTCCGTCTGCGGCGCCTCGATGATCTTCAGTTCTCCATTCTCACCGATGGTCAGCATGCCGATTTGGATTGCTTCGGACTTGTTTTCTTCCTGAGCGCCGCCCAGCAGCAGCCTGGTTTTGATGTCCTCGATGGCAAGCGGCAGCATCGCCATGACATTGTTGTAGTTTCGGCTCGCCTCTTCGAACAGGATGTTCAGCTTGTCGCCCATATCAAGCTTCTTCGGGTCGCCATCCTCCAGACTCTCGTACTGTCCGAACAGATAGTGAATCTCTTTTCTCACCTGGCGAATATCGTCCATTACTTTTTTGGGAGAAATCATGTCCAATAGATTCTCGAACTTGAAATCCACATTGGTGATGCCTTGGCTGCGCTTCGTATCAATCAGGGTGAAGAGCATTTTCAGGAAATCGTTGTTTTGGTCAATCCTGATTTCGGAGATGCAATCCTCCGGGATGCCCTCCGGCTTTTTCAAGGTATACATCACTCGTTGGCTGGCCGCGTTGTAGAAGGAATACACCACCGGCGTAAACTTTTCCAAAAATTCGTCAAAATTCTTCACCAGCAAGTGCTCGTTGATCTCCTTGATCTTGTCGTCGCTCAGACTGTCAATTCCCTTGACATCTCCTACGATGGTCAAGAGATCAAGCTTTTCCGGGTTAATCTCTTCAAATAGCATGGTTCTGTTGGTCTGGTTAATAATATCCATGGTTTGGCAACCGTAAAAATGCAGGACTCTACCAGGCCTCACATTTTTACAGCATCCTCCTTTCATAGGATGAATGATATAAAAAATTACTTTATTACCATTTTCTTGCTTACAAAGGCACAAAAAATGACGATTTCTGCATGGAAGCACGCCATTTCGACTACCACGCTACTAGGAGCGGGGTAACGATCTAGCATCCCTATTGTATATTTTTGTCAGTTATGGATGGTATGATTAATTTTTCCTATTTCTAAATGCATCCAAATGAGTAAAATTTCCTATTTTTTCCCAATCACTTTATTTTATGCTCTCGCTTCTATATGCTGGAAAATAATTGTGTAGAATAAAGGGGAACTATGAAAAAAATGGAAAGATTCATTGCACATCGGCTGCCTCTGATCGCTGCTGTCCTGCTTTCTCTGTTTACCTGTCTCGCTTTTCCCTCTGCAGATTCGACCGTATCTGCCAAAACCGGCAGCGCGTCTGGTGCCGATGTCGTGTTTGTGGTTGACACGAGCCATTCGATGAATGAAACCGACCCGGAAAAATTGGCGATCGAAATGATGAAGATGTTGATCGATGCGAGCGATTTTCCCCACACGCGCATAGGACTTGTGGCCTATAACGAAAAAATTGTCGAGTCGCATCCATTGACTCCCCTATCGTCACAAAAGGAAGCAGCACCGTTGAAAAAGAAAATCGGATCCCTGGTCTATCAAGGGTATTCCGACCTGGGATTAGGTCTGCGCAGTGGGGTGGATCTGCTGAATCAAAAATCGGACGGAACCAGAAAACCATTGATCATCCTGCTCTCGGACGGAGACACCAATCTGAACCCGGCTCTCCCGGACAGGACGCTCGAAGACGCCAATCGTGATGTGGACCAGGCGATCAAACAGGCAAAAGCCAACGGATACCCGATCTATACCATCGGAATCCATGCTCGCGGGAAAATAAACAGGCCCCAACTGGAACATATAGCGGCGAAGACGGGCGGGACATCCATCATTACCAACCGTGCGGATGATCTGTCTGAATTTTTGGATGGGATTGTTTCCAGGCACATGGGCGGTGCCGTTCAAAAGGTGGCCACCGTCCGGGCGACGGGGAATCCTCAAGAGGTGACAATACCTGTCGGACATTCCAGCACCGATCTGGGTGTGATTCTGTTAGGGTCCCGTTCGTCTCTTTACGAACTGCAATTGATGAACTCATCTGGTGAGGCCGTGTATTCCCGGTCGAAGAAATTCAGCCTGATCCAGGTAGTCCAGCCTGTGAAAGGCTCGCTTCTGACAAGATTCAAGGCAAAGCCAGGTGATGTGGTTACAGTCCGTTATATCGGGTATTCTCATGTGCAAGCAGGGGTAGAAGTGGACACAGACCGCGTGGAAAAAGGAAAGCCGGCGACTATTACCGCGTCGATCTTCCGCTCCGCTGATGGCAAACCGCTGACAGACCCGGATTTCATCGCCAAGCTGAAAGCAGAGCTGCGCATCAGCCATTTGAAGACGCGAACGGAAAAACGGTTGGCCATGAATCGCGAAGACCACTCGTTTGCGGTGGAGATTTCCTTTGCAGAATCGGGACGGTATGAAGGGATAGTGGTGATTACCGGACCTTCCGTCTACCGCGAAAGTCCGGTAACGCTGGATGTAGGTAATCAAGCACCTGGTCTGACGGGTGCCAGTACCATATCCCTCGCCAAGGAAGACGGAGCGGTTGCGGTCGATCTGGACACTCTTTTCCAAGATCCGAACGGCGATCCGCTTGCGTACTCCCTTGCATCCCCGGTGCCCGGTTCGTTGGTGAAAGCGGATATCCGGAATGGCTCTCTGGCCATCACACCTGTGCGCACAGGAACATGGCCGGTTACGGTGACGGCGAAGGATGATGAAGGAGCGGCGGTTCAAGCTGATTTGGAAATTGAAGTCTACTCTGTGTGGGACCGATATGTGCTCACCGGGGGAATCGTCCTGCTGATGCTCATTCTTGTCCGCATGGCCTATGCTTTCGCGCGTCCTCCACAGCTATCCGGACGGCTGGAATGTACGTTTGTTCATACTGCGAGCGGCAGTACGCTGCCTGTGAAATACTGGACCCTTGCTTCGTTCGCACATAAACGAAGGGTCAGCCTTCGCGAACTGTTCGCCAGTCTGGACATCCATGAGCATTTGCCGGAAACGGAACACATGAGCTTCCATGCAGGGAAACCCGGAACGATTCTGTTCAAAAACAAGACAGGCTGCCTGATTTCCGCGAGCGGTGCCGTTTTTTCCACGCACAAAAAAATCGCCCTCAAACACAATGACATCGTGCACATCGTGTTTGAGGACGGTCTCACAGAGATTCAAGTACGGTACATCGAGGCAAAGCCTTTTGCCACGGAAGATTTGAGGGTTGAAGAAGCGGAGTCCTATCGTCAGCCCTCTTGATTGACAGAGGATGCAGTCAACTGCTTGTCTTTCTTCCGCATACGGGATAAAAGATGCTCCAGGTAACAAGCAAGCCGAAAAACGGTGAGCGAGGAGCATCTTTTTTGATGGGAAAGGGACAACCCCCTCATGATCAGCCACGACAGCGGCAGGGAAATGCGCTCTTTCCCCTGGCGTACATGCTCAATCCGATCTTCGATAATCCGTTCCGTGACATCTGCAGGCGGCTTCCCCGTGAAACAGGCATACAAGGTGGCGGCAAAGCTGTATATGTCCGAGTATACCCCCTGCTCCGACTTTTCCGAATACAGTTCCAGCGGCGAGAATCCTCTCGTGGTGCGTATCGGCTTTGCGCAGCCATCCTTCACGTAGATGGCAGAACCAAAGTCCAGAAGCGTCGGGGTACCGTCGTGATCGACCATGATGTTGCTCGGCTTGATATCTCGGTGGATCACTCCGGCTCGATGGCAAATCTGCAAGGCGTCGATCAGCGGAAGGACGGTCTGCCGAAAAAAATCGGCCGGAATGCCTGTCTCGAGGTAACAGTCCAGTGTTTTTCCCTCACAATAGCTCATCACGATGTAACTCGTCCCATTCTCCGCAAAGTGATCGATACAGGTGACGATGTTGGGGTGAGATAATTCTTTCATGATCCGCGCTTCCTGTAAAAATTCCTGCATCATCTGTTCATACTTGCCTCTGGCAGACGGAAGCCGACAAAGCGCTGTCTGGTTGTCCAAGTCTCGCATGGCGAGCGCCTTTGGGAAAAATTCCTTGACGACACAGCGTTCTTCCCCCGTCAAACGGGAACAGAGATAGACATTGGACAGTTCGCTGCTGGAAAGGACCTGATCGATTTGGTATACGCGATTCAATCTCGTCCCAGGCGTCAGACACCTCTCGTCAACTCGTGCGATTTCCATTCGGCTCCCTCGGCTTTCATTCACGATCTCTTGCACCCTGCATCCTCTCTTCGTGTGAAAATTTCCTGCCCACCTGCTCCGTCTGCCGCACCAGTTCCTTCATCAACTCTTCGGCGCGGATCACCCGACTGAGCGGGGAAGCCTGCCCGGCCCACATGGACAGGTACTCCGGGCGCTGTTGTTTCGACGCCGCCTGACGAATGTCGCGGGTCAGTGCGTTCTGCACCGGATACATGGGCACGTCCTGCTCGCAGGGGGTAAGGGCTTCTATAAACGCATTGCGGATGCCGCGCGCCTGCTTGCCGGAAAAGACGCGAGTGATCACGGTGCTTTCGTCGGCGCTGTTCAAAACCGCCTGCTTGTGACACGCGTGCGCCCCGCTCTCCTCACAGGTGAGAAATGCGGTGCCAAGCTGCACGCCGTCAGCTCCCAGTGCAAGTGAAGCCGCGATACCCCTGCCGTCCATGATTCCGCCGGCAGCGATGACGGGAATGCCCACGGCGTCAGCCACCTGCGGGACAAGCGCCATCGTGCCGATCAGATTGCTCGCTGCGTCATGCAGGAAAGAACCTCGGTGTCCCCCGGCTTCGCTGCCCTGCGCCACCACCATATCGACGCCGCTTCTCTCCAGCACTTTCGCTTCCCGAACAGTGGTGGCCGTGCCGATCACCACTGTGCCCTGCCGCTTGCATTGTTCGAGCCACTCCGGCGCAAGCACCCCGAACGTAAAGCTGAACACCGGCACCCGCTCCTCCAGCACCACCGCCAACTGCTCTTCAAACGGCTCTTGGTAGCGGCTGACCGTCGGATTCAGGGAAAGCCCCAGCTCTTCCCGAATACCGTTCATCACCCGTGCTACCTCTTGATTCGGTTCTTCCACTTCAAAGGTTTCGGGGATAAAGAGATTCACTCCGAAGGGGCGATCCGTCAATTCCCGAATCTCGCGGATCGCTGTTCGGATCTGCTCGGGCGACATATACGCCGCTCCCAGCGTTCCCATTCCACCCGCCCTGGAAACCGCGGCTACCAGTTGCGGCGTGGTTGGACCTCCCGCCATTCCCGCCTGGATGATCGGATAGTCAATCTGAAGAGTTTGCGTCACGATTGTTTTTGGCCACACAACAGCTTCTCCCCTTTCCGTTTTCCCTACTCCTCCGTGGTGCCGATCAACTCAAGAAAATGCTCCAAAATCCGGGCCGTCAATCCCCAGATCACCCGCTCATCGATCTCGTAAAACAGATGAGAGACTTTACCCGTGCGCCACGGGTAATCCAAGCCGTTCGGGATGAGATGGTACGGGTAATTCTCATCCGGCTGTAGTTTCAGGGATGCCTGGTAGACGGCGGGGCGGGTCTCAAGCAATCGCTCAAGTGGAACCAGGAAGAACTCTTCCACTTCGCCAGGGTTTGGCTGAATGCGCTCCGGTTCCCGGATCAGGCCAACGAACGGGTAGATGCTGAGATGCGACGGCATCACCAGCGTGTCCAACTCGCCCAGATAATCAATGCTGTCGGCTGAAATGCCCAGCTCTTCGCTCGTTTCCCTTCTCGCCGCCAGCCATGGCGATTCGTCCGTTTCCTCGATGCGTCCGCCTGGAAAGCAGATTTCGCCCGCCTGCCGTTTCAGGGTGCTCGCCCGCTTTTCAAAGAGAACAGCCAGTCCACTCTCTTCCGTCTGCACCAGCGGCACAAGCACGGCGTATTTGGCCAGCCGTTTTTCACCCATCAGTCCGGGAGTGTGCTCGCCGAGCTTGCGTGAGATGTGGGAGAGACCTGGATTGTTATCTGCCCTGCTCAAAAGAATACCCCTTTCAGGTAACAAAGTTGTGTTCGTCAGATGTACCGGGATACTTCCAGCAAATTGTTGTCCGGGTCGCGAAAGTAGACGGATTCAATAGCACCAGCAGCTCCTGTCCGCTCCACCGGCCCCTCTATGATCTCTACTCCGCAGGAATCCAGGTGACGAATCACGTCTGCAAGCGGTCGGCTTGCGATAAAGATCAAGTCTGCCGAACCTGGTGTGGGTTTGTCTGCTTTTGGTTCAAACTCTCTGCCCGCCTCGTGCAGGTTGATTTTTTGACTGCCGAACTGCAGTGCTTTCCTCCCACTGCCAAAGGTGATTACCTCCATCCCCAAGACACGGCTGTAGAAGTCACAGGTTGCATGCAGATCTTTTACCGTCAATACGAGGTGATCCAGACGATCAATCACGGGCTTTCCCCTCCAAAACCGGCTTTTCCCTTATCCTATCGTTTGTTTCCAGATATCGTCAAATATAAAAAGCCCATTGAGGCAGGAGAAGTGCTAACCGCGAAAGGAAGTGTTGGGCAATCTTGGTTTTATTAGGTTCGTGTACTGGCGAAATCAATATCAACAAAACAAACCAAGGCACTGAACAAACGAGTTAGTCAGTTCACCTTGGTTTCGCCAGCCTTTAGTATGCGATTCCCACCCTTGCCTTGACATACGTGTTGCTGACTATCTGCTCATAGACAAAATCCGCTGTATCCGGAACGGAAATCACGGTGCCGTCCTCCGGGAGGAAATCGCGTTCCACACGATAGCTTCCGGTTCGTTCACCGTCGGGCAGGTAGGTTGGACAGACGATGGTCCAATCAAGGTCGGATTGGGAGAGCATCAGGTACACCTTGTGATGCTCCTCAGCTGCTCGCGTCAATGCACGCCTGGATTCCGATGATTGGTATCGGAGCAGGTCCGGCGCTGTTCTGCTTTGCAGGATGCCTGCTGTTCCCACCGTGATGATCCGTCTCACGTTTTCCTTTTTCATCGCCTGGATAATGAGGGGCATGCTGTCGGTCAAGGTCGTGCTCCCGTCTGTTCCCAGGGCACTGATCACGATGTCCGCTCCTTTGACCGCTTGCTCGACATCCTCTCTCCGCCGCACATCCCCCTGAATCACCTGGAGATGAGGAGAATCCTCGGCGATCTTCTCCGGATTTCGGACTAAGACGGTGACACCGTGCCCGTCCTGTAATGCCCGTGCCAGTACGTTGCTCCCCACTCTGCCAGTTGCTCCGAAAATGACAAGTTTCATAGTGCGATCCCTACTTTCATGAACGATTACGGTCTAATTGAATTTCCTTCAAACAGCCTCCACCCACGCACGGCTGGTACGCAGAACAAGACCCAATGCGATCGCGGAGACGAAGATTACCACGGACAGCATCAACAGGTACGAGGGCATTCCGATCCAGTCAAACATCACGCCGGTCAACAGCAGCGCAACCTGGGACGTGATACGGTGCCACATTTCCTGAAAGGCAAAACACCTTCCCCGAAACTCCTCCGGCACCAGCAACTGCGGGATGGCCCCGAATGCCGGCAGCGTACAGCCAGCGGCGAATCCGAAGATGGCGTACCCGATAATGGGAACCCATGTCTCATCTTTTGCAATCTGCATGAGAAACAGGGCAGCAGCTACACCGATCACGAGCAGGATGCAGCGGTCAAGGAGATTTCCCTGCCTGTTGAACCGTTTGACGAGGTACCCCCTCGCCTGCACCAGATTGTCCCGGGAAACCACCATTGGCACCAGACTGCTCAGGGCGGGATGGTAAAATGCATTTCCCGCATGGAACATCAAAAGACCAGTCACCATCATGGGCACAGAAGATGACGGCACTAGCCAATTGCATGGACCGCTTGCCGTGAACACGGTTTTCTTGTTTGCCCGATCAATGATCTCACCGGCCTTGGGTCTCAGCAGAATGAGTAAAACCTGCCCTGAAACGAGTATGAGGGAGCGGATCAAGTCTGATGATACGGTTTGCAGTAAAAACGGAAGGTTGGCGATCACACCGAACCACATTCCAAGTTTCGCGGTAGTCGTACCCGCCAGCAATATGGTGACATTCCAGCACCCGTGTATCCTTGAGCACCAGTTCCTTGAAGACAGGGATATGTTCCGGCTTTTCAAGCTGGACCATGATAAAAGCAACGAGAAGGATTCCACTTTTCTCCCGGTTCAGCTTCACGGTGAAGCGCTGAATGATTCCTCCTTCTTCCAGCTTGCGTATGCGCTCGCTTACCGCTGGTACCGACAGGTGAATCTGTCTGCTGATCTCCGAACTGGTGATCCTGCTGTTCATCTTTAGCAGCTCAATGATTTTTCGATCAATGCTGTCCACAAGTTCGCTCCTTTGCCGATCATTTTTTCATCATTATATCTGCGAACTTGCCGAACGGAAATATTTCTCGGAAAATACAAAAACATTTAAAGAGTGGACAGTGATTTACAATAAGATTTTCAGCTCAGAATTATGAAGAAAGACACTGTGTCTCCACAGTGCCTACGGTTCAACGTACAGTAATGGTTGTCGAAGCTTTTCCTACTTCTTTTGATACCGTCCTGCGAATGAAAAACGGTTACTTCGAAGCGGGGTAATTCCATTGTACTCCGTAACGCGTTTTTTCGTCGTCCGGTGATGGCTGGCATTGCCTTCCCAGAAATGACTGTCATCTTTCGTATTTACCACCAAATCATGATCCATGACCAGAATGTATCCGTCATGGACAGTAGGCAGTTACAGTTCCATGGAATAGTCCCGCTCCACCTTACAGATTCGCGTAATGTAGCGGTTGTACCATACCTCTTTGCCCTTCTGCTGGGCAACCTTGTGTTCCTCTTGCTGCTTCCAGTTGCGGATTGCCTCCAACGATTCCCAATACGATACGGTGATCCCAAATCCCGCCCCGTCTCGGGCGCTTTCCACTCCCAGAAAACCGGGCTGTTCCGCGGCGAGCCGCCCCATCCGCTCTGCCATTTCTCCGTATCCCTGATCTCCCTCGGTGCGCTGTGAAGAAAAAATCACCGCATAATAGGGCCGCTTTGGCGTGTTGGCAAAACGATCCATTGAAATCCACTCCCTTCGAATGTGTAAATTTTACCAAAATTCGCCCGAACTTGTTACAATAGAAAAAACGTTTCATTCTATTCGAGGTGGATTCTATCTATGATCAGGGCAGTTGTTTTTGATTTCGACGGATTGTTAATCGATACGGAGTATGCCTGGTTTCAAGCATATCTACAGATTTTTCAGGATGAGTTTGGATTGGAACTGAAGCTGGACGAGTACGCATGCTGCATCGGTACAGAAAACAGTGTTTTGTATCAATACTTTGAGAAAGTAACCGGGAAAACGATTGACCAGGCAGCAATTGAAAAAAGGGCAGAACAGCTTCATCACGAACTGATGAGTTCCGTAACCCTCAGGGATGGCGTGAAGGAGTATCTGCAAGAGGCGAAACGAATGGGCTTGCTGATTGGGCTCGCTTCAAGCTCTTCCCGCAAATGGATCGAGCATTTTCTTGAACAAACGGGTATCCGTGACTATTTTCAAGTGATCAAGACCAAGGACGACGTGACAAGAGTGAAACCAGCGCCAGATCTGTATCTGGAGGCTATGAAGGCACTGGGAGTAACCCCAGGTGAAGCGATTTCCTTCGAAGACTCGCCAAACGGATGCAAGGCTGCGAAAACGGCTGGATTGCGATGCGTCATTGTGCCCAATGTCCTCACGCAAAACCTGGTCTTCGACAGCTATGATGCACGATTGACATCAATGGCGGATCAGAGGCTGGAAGTCTTGCTGCAATCGCTTCACAACTAAGTCCCCAGTGCATACTCCACCGCCGCTTCCGCGTGAATGGCGGTGGTGTCAAACACAGGGACAGGGCAATCCTCCTGTTTGATCAGCAGCGTGATCTCGGTACAGCCGAGGATGATGGCTTCAGCCCCCTGGGAAACCAGCCGGTCGATGATCTCCAGGTAACGCTGCCTGGATTCGGGATAAATCTCCCCGCGGCACAGCTCCCGATAGATGATGTCATGCACGATCTCCATCTCGGACGGCGTCGGCACCAGCACTTCAAGACCATGTATGTCTCTCAGCCTTCCTTTGTAAAAGTCTTCTTCCATCGTAAAGCGCGTAGCCATCAAACCAACCGTTTGGATGCCGCTTCGCTTGATTCGCGCCGCTGTAGCGTCGGCGATATGCAGGAACGGAAGCTGGACATTCATTTGGACGGCGTCAGCCAGCTTATGCATGGTGTTGGTGCAAAGCACGAGAAAGTCAGCGCCCGCTGCTTCCAGCCGCTTCGCCGCATCCACCAACCGCTTCGCCGCTTCGTCCCACCGCCCCTGATGCTGCAGCTGTTTGATCTCTTCAAAGTCAAACGAGTACATCACGCACGAGGCGGAGTGAAGTCCGCCCAGCCGCTCCTTCACGAGCTCATTTACCATTTGATAGTATAGAATGGAAGATTCCCAACTCATCCCGCCGATCAGACCGATCGTTTTCATCTTCATGTGAATCTCTCCTTTATTGGCTTCTGTTAGAGAAAAGGATACTCGGGGGACGACCTCATGGCAAACAAAGCTTTTTTCTGATAGGTATGAGTAATTGCTCATGGAAGGAGAAACGGAAATGACACTGGTCCAGTTGGAAGTATTTCTGGCCGTCGTGCAGCATGGGGGGTTTACCCGTGCAGGAGCTGCCTTGTCCATGACGCAGTCGGCCGTGAGCCATATCGTCCAGTCGCTGGAAACGGAATTAGATGCCGCGCTCCTGATCCGTGATCGAAGAGGGGTGAAACTGACCGCAGCCGGTGAACGGGTGTTGATGCACGCCCGGCAGATTCTCTCTCACACGGATGCGCTCCGGCAAGAACTGCAGGAGCTGAAGGGAGTCGGTGCCGAAACCATCCGGATCGGTTCGTTTCCCAGCGTCTCCGCGCAGCTGCTGCCGGCGATGCTGGACGCGTTTCAAACCCGCTATCCGGCGATTACCCTTGTTCATCTCGACGGAACCAACCAGGAGGTGCGCCACTGGATTCACACCGGTGCGGTCCATCTCGGTTTCGTCTCGCTCCCTGACGATGAGTTTCGAACCGTGCACCTGATGCAGGATGAAATGGTGCTGCTGCTCCCAGCCAACCACCCGCTTGCCACCCGCACGTCCATCCCGGTAGAGGAGCTGCGTTCGGAGGCATTCGTGATGACCAAGGGGGGATGCGAAGCGTTTATCCTGAAGCTGCTGGCTCCCACTCAGCCTGATATTCGCTATGAAGCGAAGGAAACGTCCACGATCCTCACCATGGTGCAGCAGGGATTGGGAGTTACCATCCTGCCCAGGCTTGCTCTGCCGACGCAGCTCGAACAGATTGCCGTGCTTTCGCTTGACCCTCCCCAGTACCGTCAACTGGGGCTTGCCGTAAACCCCGATGCCAGCACCCCTCCTGCCGTTTCCGCTTTTCTCGAGCATGCAAAGGAATGGATCAAAAAAGTCCGCCCGTAAGTCAGGCGGACTCTCACGCTTCTTTTCCTCGTACCGGCAGCGTTACAAAAAAGCTGCTCCCGACACCTTCTTCACTCTCTGCCCGGATCTTGCCACCGTGGGCATCCACAATCCATTTGGCAATGGCCAATCCCAATCCGGTCCCATCCGCCGTACGGGAACGCATTTTGTCACTGCGGAAAAACCGGTCAAAAATAAACGGAATGTCCTCCCTGGAAATACCGATACCAGTGTCCGTAACGACAATCGCGGCCCAATTGCCGTCTCGCCTGGAAGAGACCGTAATCCTCCCTTTTTCGTTGGTGTATTTCAATGCATTGTCCAATAGGATCACCAGCAGTTGCTGCAGGCGTTCCTCATCCCCGAAGATTTCCAGAGGCTGCTCGATCTCCGTTTCGATCTGAATCTCTTTCATCACTGCCAGTTGCTGGAAGGTATGCACACATGTTTGCACAATCTGATCCAGCCTGACTCTCTGTTTGACAATTTGCAGTTCATTCGAATCGGAGCGGGCCAACGTAAGCAAATCGGAGACCAGTTTGTTCAAGCGCTTCGTCTCCTGGATGCTGATGGAGATATTTTCGCTCTCCTGTTCGATGGTATGGTCGGGATAGCGAAACAACCGCTCCAGATGAACGAGAATCACCGACAATGGGGTACGCAGTTCATGCGAGGCGTCCGCGATGAATTGCTGCTGCTTCTCCCAGGACAACTGAATGGGAATGAGCGCCCTCTTCGCCAGAAATAGTCCGGCAAATACAGCAATCATGGCGCTGACAAGACCACCGATCCACAAAACGTAGAGCAAGGTATTCAACATCCTTTGCTCCGGCTCCAGATTGTAGATCAGTTGAACATGCTGTACCGTTCTGGTTTGCCCGTTAACCACGATCCATATGTTTTTCTGCATCGACAAGGTATACACTCGGTACGGCTGTCCGTTCACCGACATGGTCTTGATCTCTTCCGGTTGTTCCGTGGGCCGAAATTTGAACAAGTCTTCCTTGTCGATCGATTCCCCAAAGGCCTTGCTGAGAATCTGTCCCTGTTCATCCCACAGCAAAAACACGATCCTGCGGTCCACATCGGGCAGCCTTTTGAAGTCCAGTCGAAAATGGGGCGGTGGACCTTGTTCGATCCGAAACGCAATTCGCTGCAACTCCCGATCCACCTGCGAAAACAGTCGATACTGCATGGAAAAATAGAGGGCACTCCCCAACCCGTACAAAAGTAGTACGAACACGATCACGTTCAACGTCACGAGGCGAATCCGGGTCTTTCTAAACATTCCCTCTGTTCTCCTTCAGGATGTAGCCTACGTTGCGAATGGTCCGAATGTAGTGATCACACCCGTGGTCCGCCAGTTTTTTCCGCAAGTAATGCACATACAGATCCACGATTCCGTAATTCGCCTCGGAATCAATCCCCCAGACTCGGTCGAAGATCTGGTCGCGCGTAAGAATCTGTTCGCGGTTGCGCAGGAAATACTTCAACAGGTCGTACTCCTTGCCGGTCAACTTCAACGGATGTGAATTGACATAGCCGTCATGCTCATTGGTCTTCAAGGAAATCGGACCATAGATGAGTTCTCCCTCCAGGCTGACTTTGCCGTTTCGGCGCAACAACGCCCGCGTCCGCGCCAGCAGTTCTTCCACCGCAAAAGGTTTGACGAGGTAGTCGTCCGCACCCGCATCCAATCCTTCTACCCGTGATTCCACGCTGTCTTTTGCGGTAAGAAACAGAACCGGTGTCAGATTCCCTTTTGAACGCAGCCTTTTCACAATGGATAAGCCGTCCATTCCCGGCATCATGATGTCCAACACCAACAAATCGTATATTCCTCTTTCTGCCAGGATAAGCCCTTCATCTCCTCGTTCCGCGCGATCCACCTGATAGCCTTCCTCTGTCAATACCTCGGTGATCGCCTGCAGCAAGGAGCGTTCATCCTCAACAGCCAAAATACGCATCGAAAACCCTCTTTTCTTCAGCCCACCCGGCCTACGTGCCGGACGGGGCCCCGTACTCCTCCTCATTATACACGCCTATTTATCTGCACTGACGGCTTTCACCTTGCGAAATAGAAGGAATATATGTAGAAGGCAGGTGAAGGTCACCTGCCTTTTGGTTTAGGTTGTTTGGTCAACTACAGTCTTTTTGGAGACATCGCCCGTAAATTTATGCTCAAGCATTTTCTTCACAACGGACTGAATGTTTTCTTTCGCTTTGTCCGCTTGCTCCTGCGTCAATTTGCCCGCTTTCACCGCTTCTGCCAGTCGTTCTTCATGCTGTTTGACCAGCAAGCTGGTTACTTCATCGATCGAAACGCCTTGCGCCTGGGCCACTTCCGCCAG
>VAPR01000608.1_pt1 | contig 22248 bp, 20 predicted proteins | sample 3380701 | NCBI WGS metagenome assembly VAPR01 (sample SAMN11536904, study PRJNA540576) | hot springs metagenome | isolation source: hot spring wet sediment | place: Spain: Lobios | collected 2014-01 | reverse complement strand
TGCCTCCTTAGGGTGTATTTAACCATATCTAATTTATACCTTAAGGAGGCTACTTATACATATCTTTGCAACAGAGCAATATAAGTAAATTTTAGAATATAATAAAGTAACGAATCTGGGGAGGTAGATAATAGATATGAGCAGCAGTATAAAGACGGCTCTTTTGCTGGCAGCACTAACCCTTATATTTGTTTATGCTGGTAAGCTGATAGGCGGAACTGCAGGTATGACATTTGCGTTCTTAATAGCGCTTGTTATTAACTTTGTATCCTACTGGTTCTCCGATAGGATCGTGCTTTCAATGTATCGTGCACGAGAGGTTACCCCTGAGGAGGCTCCTACCCTCTACGGTATGGTAAGGAAAGTGGCTACACAGGCTGGAATTCCAACACCCAGGGTCTATATAGTTCCAACCCCCTCACCAAATGCGTTTGCCACTGGTAGGGGACCAGAGAACTCCGCAGTTGCGGTTACTGAAGGGATACTCAGGCTCCTTGAACCACACGAGCTTGAAGGCGTTATAGCCCATGAGATTGCACACATAAAGAACAGGGATATTCTTATAGGTACGGTAGCAGCAACCATTGCTGGGGCCATAGGGTATCTTGCAAACATGGCTCAGTGGGCTTTTATATTTGGTGGGTTCGGTAGGGGTGATGACGATGAAGGGGCTGGTAACCTTATAGGTATGCTTATAATGGTAATCCTTGCTCCCATAATTGCCCTTATCATACAGCTTGCCATATCGAGGGCAAGGGAGTATAAGGCGGATGAAACTGGGGCCAGGTTGATAAGAAACCCTCTTGCTCTTGCAAGTGCCCTAAAGAAACTAAGCTATGGGGCGGAGAAACTGCCCTTAGATGCCAATCCTGGAACCGCACACATGTTTATAATGAACCCGCTTAGAGGGGGAATAGCTGGTCTTTTCAGCACACATCCTCCTGTTGAGGAAAGGATTGCACGGCTTGAGAGGCTTGCCCGGGAGATAATTTAGGTCGCTAGAAGCTTATAACCTTATCTGATTCTTTTATAGCTTTTGCAAGCTCAACCATACTTGCCCACTCTACGTTCTCTACCACCATATTCTCACTTATCCCTCTTGTCTGAGCACATTGCGTACATAGCTTAATCTTTGCCCCAATCTGTATAAGCTCTCTGATCTTTGCTCCTGTGTTCTGACCCGATATCTCTTCAGGAGGGGTTTGCCCCTTAAGGGCACAGAAAACCCCATCGTTTATCAAAAAAACCTCAACCCCCATGTCCGCTCCTATAAGGGCTGCTGAGAGTCTGAATCCGTTCCATGCCCTCATATTGCTTGGTGCTTCATTTATGATTACTACAGCCCTTTCCATATCTTTCCCTCCCTTGTTTTTTCTAGCCCTCAAGAAAGAGGGATTCTGGGTCTTCTATAAGCTCTTTTACCCGGACAAGAAACTGAACGGCTTCACGGCCATCCACTATACGGTGATCGTAGCTCAGGGCAACGTACATCATTGGTCTTATTACTATCTCATGGTTTACAACCACAGGGCGCTCTTCGATCTTGTGTAGACCGAGTATACCAACTTGAGGGGGATTCAGTATTGGTGTGCTAAGGAGTGAGCCAAAAACACCTCCGTTTGTAACGGTAAATGTTCCCCCCTGTAACTCTTCTAGGGAAAGGGTGCCTTTTTCAGCCTTCTCAGCAAACTCCTTTATCGCTCTTTCTATGTCAGCAAAGCTCATTCTATCGGCATCCCTTAGTACGGGAACAACAAGGCCTCCTGTTGCTCCTATAGCTACACCAATGTCATAGTAGTATTTTATAACTATCTCATCATCCTGTATTTCAGCGTTTAGCAGCGGAAATTCTTTGAGGGCACCTATTACAGCCTTTACAAAGAATGAGGTGATACCGAGACTGACACCGTATTTCTGCCTGAAATACTCCTTCCTTCGCCTTCGTATTTCCATAACAGCACTCATATCTATCTCGTTAAATGTGGAGAGTATTGCTGCTGTTCTTTGTGCCTCAAGCATGCGACGTGCAATTGTCCGCCGCCTTCGCGACATACGTACCCTCTCTTCCCTTCTGTATCTTTGAACCGGGGGTATTTGAGGGGCTTCTAATGGTGTCTCCCTCTCTGCCTTCTCCGTTAAGCGCTCTTCTTTTAGTTGGTATACTTTCTGCTCCTCGGTAACAGGGGATTCTTTCTGCTGTGTCCTTTGCTCAATGTACCTCTGTATGTCTTCCTTTGTTATTCGGTTTCCAGGACCGGTTGCCGCCAACTTTTCTATATCTTCTATACCAATACCGTGCTCCTCTGCAAGGCGTTTTGCCACAGGGGTGATTTTCTTCTTTAAAGCGGGTTCTTCTTCAGCAGGTATTTCGGAGGGCTTTTCTTCTACCTCTTTTGGCGTTTCTTTGGGGGCGGGTTTTACCGCTGGTTCTTCCCTTAGTGCCTTTTTTTCTTCCTCTGAGATCTCCTCTATTACACAGAGTACATCCCCTACCTTTACATCCTCACCTTCTTTTCTTTCTATGCGTGCCAGTATCCCCGTTTTCTCAGCTCCCACCTCAAAGTTTGCTTTTTCCGTCTCCAGCTCTACTATTGGTTCACCGGCTTTTACCAGCTCCCCTTCCTTTTTTAGCCAGCGAACCACTGTGGCTTCTATTATGGATTCTCCAAGTTGTGGTACTTCTACATTTATTGCCATGGTTGTTCTTCTCCAAAACGCTTGTTTTTATCTGTTTTTTAGCCAGATTACTCCCTCTGCCTCTATTTCCCTCTCCATGTTGAAGGCCTGCTCAATAAGTGCCTCCTGGTTGACCTTATGCTGTGCTGCCGAGCCTTCTGCAGGGCTTGAGCTTGGCCGACGCCCGATATAGTGTAGTGGCCTTTGATCCCTTATTATCTCTTTAAGATATGGCCATATGTATCTCCAGGCTCCCATGTTCTCAGGCTCTTCCTGAACCCATACAACCTCTTTTGCTTTCTGATATCTCTCTATAACCTCCTTGAGTTCATCAAAAGGTAGAGGGTAGAGTTGTTCAACCCTTACTATGGCGATCTCTGGATGTTGGGCCCTAAATTCACTTGTTATGAGATCAACGTAGACCTTTCCGCTACACAGTATAAGGCGTTTTGTCTGTTTTGGTTTCTTCTGGGCTTCCATATCATCTATTACAGGTTGCCACCTTCCCTCAGCAAGGTCGCGCAGCGGTGAGGCAACTTTTGGGTGACGTAAGAGGCTTTTTGGTGTCATAACTATAAGGGGCAGTGGATCAACCTTAAGGAGTGCTGCCTGTCTTCTTAGGAGATGGAAGTACTGGGCAGCGGTTGTGCAGTTGGCAATACGCATATTGTTTTCTGCTGCCAGCTCAAGGAATCTCTCTAGGCGAGCGCTGGAGTGGTCTGGTCCCTGCCCTTCATAACCGTGTGGCAGCAGAAGCACAAGGGAAGGGGTCTGTCCCCACTTTGCACGTGCTGAGACAAGGAATTCATCCACTATTACCTGTGCTCCGTTAATGAAATCCCCATACTGGGCTTCCCATATCACAAGCCTTTCGGGCTCCTGTATGTTGTACCCGTATTCAAAGCCAAGGGTTGCGTTCTCCGAAAGCGGGCTGTTGTATATCTCAAAGGCGGCTTTTGCCTGTGGAAGGGCCTGGAGTGGTGTAAATGTTTCCCCTGTTTTTACATCGTGAAGAACCGCATGCCTCTGACTGAATGTTCCACGTTCGGTATCCTGACCTGTTATCCTTATGGCGATTCCATCCGCAAGTATTGAGGCAAATGCAAGCTCTTCAGCCATTGACCAGTCTACAGATGGCTCATCCATATTCTCTAAGGCTATACGCTTTCGCTCTATCCACCGTTTTAGCTTGGGGTGCAGGGAGAAACCAGGTGGCACCCTTGTTAGGGACTCAATAAGCTCTTTAAGACGCTCGGCTGGAACTGCGGTCTTAACCCTTCGGGCTGCTCCACGTGGGGGTGGTTTTGGCAGGGGTTCAATAAAGGCCTCCTCGTTTGACTCTACGGTCTCAAGGGCGCTATGGAGTTCCTTCATATACTTGTTTATAAGCTCTTCAGGCTCATCTTCCTTTACTATCCCCCGCTCTATAAGTGTTTTTGCCCATATCTCGCGCACGGTGGGGTGTTTCTCAATTTTCTGATACATAATTGGTTGGGTAAAAGTAGGTTCATCTGCCTCGTTGTGCCCATGTCGTCTGTATCCCACAAGATCTATGAGAAAGTCCTTCTGAAATCTCATGAGGTATGCAAATGCCAGACGTGCTGCCTCAATACAGGCCTCTGGGTCATCTGCGTTTACGTGAACAATTGGGATCTCAAAACCCTTTGCAAGATCACTTGCATAGAGGGTACTACGTCCTGCTTCGGGAGGGGTTGTGTATCCCAGCTGGTTGTTTGTGATAATGTGAATTGTCCCACCGGTTTTGTAGCCTCGTAGCCTTGAAAGATTTAGTGTTTCTGCTACAACCCCCTGACCGCAGAATGCTGCATCTCCATGTATAAGGATGGGTAGGTTTGCCGTGTAGTCAAACTCAGGTGCTCCGGGTTTATCAACCCGGGTTCCAGCAGCACGAGCCATACCCTCAACAACAGGGTTTACGGCTTCAAGGTGGCTTGGGTTGGGAGCAAGTGTAACAACAAGCTCTATTTCCTTGCCGTTGGTTAGTGCTCTTCTTGCCCCTTCGTGGTACTTTACATCTCCTGTAAACCCCAGGTCATCGCGGAAATGGCTTGAACGGACCGGATCCTTAAACTTTGCAAGTATGTAGGGATAAGGCTTGTTTAACACATGGGCCATAACGTTTAGACGACCTCTGTGAGCCATACCGATAAGTATATTTAGGATCCCTGATTCGGCTGCCTCTCCAATTATCTCGTTTAGCATGGGCACAAGCATATCAACGCCTTCTATTGAAAATCGGAACTTTCCCGGGAAGATCCGGTTCAGGAAACGCTCAAAAACCTCTACCTGGGTGAGTTGCTCTAGAACGCTTCTGGGGTTTATAGGGTCTTTAGGTGGCCTGAACTGACCGGATTCTGCTGCGTATCTTAACCACTGTCTCTCTTCCGGGGCATGTATGTGTTCGTAGTCGTAGCCGATTGTTGATGAATACACCCTTCTTAGGGCCTCTATCGCCTCTAGGGCGTTTGAGGCGTTTTCAGCAACAGGTCTACCTACAAGGCTTGCAGGTAGTTGCCTTAGATCCTCTTCGGTTAGGCCATGATATGCGGGATCAAGGGATGGGTCTCCAGGTGGTTCACTCCCAAGCGGGTCTATTCTAGCTGCAAGGTGTCCGTATGCACGTATTGCCTGGGCAAGATTTACTACACCCACTATTTTGTTTACATCAACGCCAATGACCTCGGGCATTCCATCTATATCCGGTTTCCACTTTTCAAAGAACGCTCTTGTTGCTCTGTCTACAGAGTTTGGATCCCTCAGATAGCGGTCATAAAGTTCCATTATATAACCCAAATTGGGTCCGTGAAATTCTTTACGGATATCCATGATTCCTTAAAGTTTCTCCAGAGTTTTGTTTTTAATAAACTAAATATATCATAAATTGCTTCGTAGTAAATAAACTTTATACTTGACAAAGATACCTTGTAGATTAAGTTTTTCTTAAAATTAACACCATGATAAGAGTTCAGAACCTTACAAAGCGGTATGGAGAGCGGGTTGCGGTTAATGGGATTTCTTTTGAGGTTCAGCATGGAGAGATTCTGGGGTTTCTCGGTCCAAACGGTGCAGGAAAGACAACAACTATGAGGATTATTACCGGGTATATGCCTCCTACCGAGGGGAAGGTTGAGATAGACGGATTTGATATCGTGGAAGAACCAATAGAGGCAAAAAAGAGAATTGGTTACCTTCCCGAAAATCCCCCTCTTTATAACGATATGACAGTTGAGTCTTATCTGGATTTTGTAGCTGATATAAAAGGGGTTTCCAGAAATGAGAAGAGAGACAATATAGAATTTACCCTTGAGAGGTGTGGGCTGGCTGAGGTAAGAAGGCGTCTTATTGGAAATCTCTCTAAGGGGTTTAAACAGAGGGTGGGTATTGCTCAGGCCCTTGTTAATAATCCTTCGGTTCTTGTTCTGGATGAACCCACAATTGGGCTGGACCCAAAGCAGATCATAGAGATTCGACACCTTATAAAGAGCCTTGCTGGTGAACGCACGGTTATCCTAAGTACCCATATACTTCCGGAAGTTACCATGATATGTACACGGGTTGTGATAATTAACGAGGGTAAAATAGTTCTTGAAGAATCCTTAGAAAGGCTCTCAGGCAAGGTAGAAGGTGCTCAGAGTATCCTTCTAAGGGTAAGCCGTGGGGGTGAAGACATAAGGGATAGGCTCCTATCCATAAGGGGTGTTGTGGATGTGGATGAAGGCTCTTCTGGGGAGTTTATAGTCAGGTCAGGGGATGGTATCGATATAAGAGAAGAGCTTGCAAAAACCGTTGTAGAAAGCGGATGTGGTTTGCTTGAGCTTCGACCTCTAACGCACACACTCGAAGAGGTTTTTCTTAAGGTTATCTCAACCGAAGGTGGGTAGGGATGAGGATATATACTATCTTTAAAAAAGAACTAAAGTCTTACTTTGCTTCTCCCATTGCCTATATGGTTCTCTTTGTTTTCTCTGTTTTATCCGGCATATTCTTCTTTATCTATCTACAGGGCTTTGTTGAATCCCAGTTTGATCCAAGGTTTCAGTTCTTCAGAGAAAGATTGAATTTAAACGAGTTTGTGATTCGCCCGTATTTTGGGACAATAAGCGTTGTCCTTCTCCTTATGATTCCCATTATAACAATGCGGCTTATAGCCGAGGAGAGAAAAAACCACACGGCAGAGCTTCTTTTTACCTCTCCTGTAAAGGTGGTGCACGTTGTCTTTGGCAAGTTTCTTGCCTCGTTTTGTTTGTTCTGTTTTATGTTGGTTTTTCCCCTTATCTATATAGTTTTTCTGGGGATCTACGGGAATCCCGATATTGGGCCTGTACTATCGGGTTACCTTGGGCTTGTCCTTATTGGGGCAAGCTTTATCTCTGTTGGGCTATTTTCATCCTCCCTTACCGATAACCAGATAGTTGCTGCGGTTTTTTCTTTTGGAATCCTGCTTTTTTTCTGGATAATTGGCGCTTCTTCTGATCCTGAAAGCTCAGTGCTTGGATACATCTCCATAATAAATCACCTGGATGGTTTTACAAAGGGTGTTATCGAGCTAAAAGATGTTGTCTACTATGTTTCTTTTACGAGCTTTGGACTTTTGCTAACATATGCTGCACTTGATTCGGAGAGGTGGAGATGAGAAAGAAGCGGGTACTGATCTACGGAACGAATACTTTTATCTTTGTTCTTGCCGTTCTTGGAATCCTTGTTGTGCTAAACTATCTTGCGTGGAGTAAGGGAGGCAGGTTAGATGTTACAAGGGAGAAGCTCTACTCGATCTCGGACCAGACAAAGAAAGTATTGGATAATTTGGACAAAGAGGTTGAGGTTCTTGCCTTCTTTAAGGAGGTTGGAACCGATAGGAAGGAGTTTCAGGAGCTAATAGGAGAGTATAAGCGGAGAAGCGGTAAAATTAAGGTTCGGTTTGTTGACCCTGATAAAGAGCCGGGAGTTGCTAGAAAATACGGGGTTACGGAATATGGGACGGTAGTGCTTGTAAGTGGCACCCAGAACATAAATCTAAGGCTTTCTGACCTTATATCGGGTGGAATAGTTGACAATGCTGAAGAAGAGATTACAAATGCACTTATAAAACTTTCAAAAGATATAAAAAAGACGATTTACTTTCTAAAGGGGCACGGTGAGAGGGATATTAACAACAACTCCGAACCTCAAGGGTTTGGGAGATTAAGACAGCTACTTGAGAACGAAGGCTATGAGGTTAAGGAGTTACTTTTGGTAAGAGAACCAGACATCCCTGTTAAAAACACGATGCTTGTGGTTGCTGGACCAAAAAAGCCTCTGCTTCCTAAGGAGATAGAGTTGATAAAAAAGTATCTTGACGGCGGTGGAAAGGCTGTATTTATGCTTGAGCCTAGATTGGGTGGTGAACTAGTTTCGTTTCTAAGGGATTACGGTTTTAATATAGGGGATGACATTATAGTTGATCCATCATCAAAACTTGTGGGTGGAGGAGATGTTGCGCCTGTTGTGGCTCAATACTTGCCTCATGAGATTACGGAGGGCTTTAGGTTTGCAACCCTTTTCCCTTATAGTAGAAGTGTTGAGGTAGTTAACAGGGATGGAATCAGATCCACTGTGATTGCTAAAACGAGCGAGTACAGTTGGGCTGAGACAAACTTTGCGCTTTTTGACCAGGGAATTGCACAGCGTGATCCTGGTGATAGGGTGGGGCCACTTGGGGTTTTTGCGGTTAGTGAGATTGGAGAGAATACAAGAATTGCTGTCTTTGGCAGTGTCGATTTGGTGTCTAATAGGTTTATCGATTTTTCAGGAAACAGTGACCTTTTCTTAAATACAGTAAACTGGATCTTTGGTGATACGCAGTTGATCTCTATAAGACCACGGGTAGCCAGAGAGGGAAAACTTGCTATTACTGGTAACCAGATGAGGATGCTGTTCTCGTTTACCGTAATTGTTGTGCCTGCCCTTGTTCTTGTTTCGGGTCTGGTTGTCTGGTGGAGGCGAAAAAATATGTAGTGGTCTTTTGCTTGATATGAGGTCATCCACAGCAAGGTTTTCAAAAACGTTAGTTGCGGTTGTTGTTCTTGTTGCGCTTCTGGGGTACCTCTACCTTCAGAGGTCAACTGAGAGGGAAGAGCAAAGACAAAAGGTTTTCCCTGATATCTCGGGTGAGCGGATAGTTGAGCTTGTGATTAAGTATCCCTCTTTTGAGGTTTTCTGCAGTAAGGAGGGAGATGAGTGGGTGATAGTTAAGGGGTTAAAAAAGCTTGAGGCAAATGGGAGATTAATATCGAGAATCGTAGATGACATTAAGGGGCTGGAGGTTGAGAAGGTTATTCCTGAGGATACATCTGATTTATCAGGGTTTGGGCTTGAGAGTCCTAGGGTGGAGGTGGTTTTTAGAACCCCTCTAAAGGAGCACCGTATATTGGTGGGGGATGAAAGTCCGGTTGGCTCTGGGGTCTATATACGTGTGGATGATAAGAGAAACGTTTTTCTTGTAGATAGGGAATTTTCATGGAACTTTGTCGGGAGGTCTTTTAACGATTTTAGAAACAAAACGATAATCAGCTTGGATGCGGATAGCGTGAATGGGTTGTTTTTAAGGGTAGGTGAAACATCGATTGAGCTTGAGAGAAAAGGGGATAGGTGGTTTGTAAAGGGAATGCCAGAACATGTTGAGGTAGATAGCTCCAAGGTTTTAAACATTTTAAGAACCTTTTCCAACTTCGAGATAAAGGAGTTTGAAGACGAGAATCCAGAAAACCTTGAAACCTATGGACTTGACAATCCTCGGGCCGAGGTTGTGCTCCATACATCTGATAAGGGAAAGATACAGGTTCTCTTTGGCAATAGAAATGAGAACGGCGACTACTACGTTAAACTTGCCTCAGACCCTCAGGTCTACTCTGTATCTGACTTTGTTTTTGATGCCCTCCCAAAGCACCTTAGCGATATTCGGGTTAGAAGGCTTGTAAATCTAAATGTCGGAGATGTAAAACTTTTAAGTATTAAAAACGGGGATAAGGTTGTTTCCCTGGTAAAGGAAGGAGATGAGTGGAAGCTTAAGCAGAAAAACGGGGCAGTAAGGGTTGATCAGACAAAGGTATCTCAGGTGATCTCAAGCATCGTTGGGCTTGAGGTTAGGGATTTTGTAAGTGACAGCCCTGAGGATCTATCCGTGTATGGACTTGATTCCCCCGCTGTTGAGGTTACCGTGTCTTCTAAGCCCGAGAAAGAGGGGATAACACTGCTTTTTGGAAAGCACTCAGAAGATAATGGGGTCTATGTTAAGGTTGCTGGTAAAGAGCCTGTCTATACAGTTGAGGATAAAGCCCTATCCAGTATTACCGGATCCCTAGAAGATATATCCGGGCAGAGGTAATACCTTATCTCTCCTTTACATCCACCCTTATTCTGAGCTCTAGTAGCTGTTTGGGATCTACTGGTGAGGGTGCTTCTGTAAGCGGACAGAACCCTTTTTGCGTCTTTGGAAATGCAATTACATCCCTTATTGAGCTTGCTCCTGCAAGGAGCATGGTAAGCCTATCCAGTCCAAGTGCAATTCCGCCATGAGGTGGGGCACCGAATTCAAGGGCTTCAAGCAGGAAACCAAACTTCTTCTTTGCATCCTCTGGTCCTAGGCCAATTCTTTCAAACAGCTTTCTCTGTATATCGCTTCTGTGTATTCTTATGCTTCCTCCTCCGATCTCAACCCCGTTTAGTACTATATCGTAAGCCCTTGCCCTTACTTTTTCCGGTTCCGTATCCAGTAGCTCTATGTCCTCTTCCTTTGGAGAGGTAAAAGGGTGGTGCATTGTAACATATCGGTTTTCGGTTTTATCAAATTCTAGTAACGGGAAGTCCACAATCCATAGAAATGCAAACCTGTTTTGCTCTATCATGTTAAACCGATTTCCTAGGCGAAGTCTCAGGTTTGAGAGAACAAGGTTTACCGTGTAGCTTGTATCTGCTCCAAAGAATATGACGTCTCCGTCTTCTATGGTAAGAAGACGTTTTAGCTCCTCCTTTTCACGCTCGCTTAAGAATTTTGTTATGGGAGACTGCCATTCATCTCCTGAAATCCTGATCCAGGCAAGCCCCTTTGCTCCGAGTGATTTTGCAAACTCGGTTAGCTCATCCAATTCCTTTCTTGATAGGTGCTGAGCTTTGCCTTTAAGGTTAATAGCCTTTACTATACCTCCTTTCTTTACCGGATCACTAAACACCTTGAATTCTGAGTTACGAAACACCGCGGTTATGTCATGAAGCTCAAGACCAAACCTTATATCCGGCTTATCTGTTCCATACCTTAACATGGCTTCATCGTAACTCATTCGTGGAAAGGGTATGTCTATATCTACTCCCTTTGTAGCTTTTAATATGGCCTTTATCATCCCCTCAACCACCTCTATGACATCGTCTTCGGTAACAAAGGACATCTCAAGGTCAATCTGGGTAAACTCTGGTTGTCTATCGGCTCTTAAGTCCTCATCTCTAAAACACCTGACTATCTGATAGTATCGATCAAAACCGGAGATCATAAGCGTTTGTTTAAGTAGCTGTGGAGACTGGGGAAGTGCGTAAAATTCACCTGGGTTAAGTCTGCTTGGAACGAGAAAGTCTCTTGCTCCCTCAGGGGTTGATCTCGTAAGATAGGGGGTTTCTATTTCTATGAATCCTTTTGAGTCTAGGTAGCTTCTTGTTGCGCGCATAACCTCGTGTCTAAGCATTAAGTTTTTTCTCATTACCGGTCTTCTAAGGTCCAGAAATCTGTATTTCATCCTGATAAGCTCATCAACTTTTATCTCATCTTCTATTGGAAATGGAAGAACCTTTGATCTGTTAAGTATTCTTAGTTCTCTGGCTATAACCTCAATTTCACCAGTTTTTATGTTTGGGTTTATCGTCTCATCTGGTCGTCTTACAACCGTTCCCTTTACTGCAATAACCCACTCATCCTTTAAAAGGTCTGCCTTTTTGTGTGATTCCTCGCTTACTTGAGGATTAAAAACGATCTGAACAACCCCTTCCCTATCCCTTAGATCCACAAATATGAGTCCTCCATGATCCCTTTTTGAGTGAACCCATCCCATTAAGATAACTTCTCTGCCCAGGTCTTTAATTCCAAGGCTTCCACAGTAGTCTGTTCTTTTCCAGTCTCCAAGAAGCTCAAACATGCGCACTACTCCTTTTTAATACTTTAACAGTTTATAGTTGGTGTTTAAAATGTTAACCTTTATAACGAGTTTGGCAAGCAAGGACGTTCTTACAATGGTCAAAAGGTATGGTTTATTTATAGGTGGCAGGTGGGTAAATACCTCACCTGATAAAGTGGTTGAGATTATAAACCCTGCAAATCAGGATGTTATAGCTGAGGTTTCTTTTGCAGATGAAGAGGATACCAAAGAGGCCATAATGAGTGCAAGAGATGCCTTTGAGAATGGACCCTGGAGAACCATGAGCCAGGTTGAGAGGGGTAAACTGCTTTTAGCACTTGCACGCGCAATCAGAGAGCACTCAGAAGAGCTTGCTAGATTGGAGAGCCTAAACTGTGGAAAGCCCTTACGTGAATCAAGGGTTGATGTAAAAGAGGCTGCCGATTGCTTTGAATTCTATGGAGGCCTTGCCGATAAGGTAAAAGGCGAGATTGTCCCTACACCGGATACTGGTTTTTTGGGTATGGTGTTTAGAGAACCAATCGGGGTTATAGGCCAGATTATACCTTGGAATTTTCCTCTTCTTATAGCTGCCTGGAAACTTGCTCCCGCTCTGGCTATGGGAAACTGTTGTGTTCTGAAGCCTTCTGAGTTAACCCCTATTACGGCTTTGGAACTGGCAGGTTTAATTAAGGAAGTTGGGTTTCCCGATGGTGTTGTAAACGTTGTAAATGGTCTTGGTCCTGTTGTTGGTATGGAGATCGCAAGAAACGAGTATGTGGATAAGCTCTCTTTTACCGGCAGTATCGAGGTGGGAAAGCAACTTATGAGGGTTGCGGCAGAGGGTTTAAAGAGGATCTCTCTTGAGCTTGGAGGAAAGTCTCCTGCAATTGTTTTTGACGATGTTAACCTGCCTTTTTCTGCCAGGTGGGTGCAGTTTGGGATATTTATGAACCAGGGTGAGGTCTGCTCTGCTACTTCAAGGCTCTATGTTCATGAAAGTATATATGATGGCTTTCTGGAAGAGCTGCTTAAGATAACAAGGGGGATTAAAATAGGAGACCCTCTGGATGAGGCTACGGAGATGGGACCTGTAATATCCAAAAGTCACCTGGAGAGAGTTCTTCACTATATAGATCTGGGTAAGAAAGAGGGGGCAGAGGTTCTCTGTGGAGGCTTTCGTCTTATGGATGAGCGTTTTAAAAGGGGCTTTTTCCTATCACCTACCATTTTTGTGGGTTGTAGAAACGATATGGCCATAGTTCAGGAGGAGATCTTTGGCCCTGTGCTTGTGGTTTTTAAGTTTAAGGATGAGGATGAGGCTGTGGAGCTTGCAAATGCAACAAGGTACGGCCTTGGGGCGGCGGTCTTTACAAGAGACGTAGGTAGGGTGTATAGGGTTGTGGAAAAGCTAAGAGCTGGGGTGGTATGGGTTAACTCTTCACAGTTGTGTTTTGTTCAGCTTCCGTGGGGAGGATATAAGCAAAGCGGTATCGGAAGGGAACTTGGTACGTACGCAGTTGAGGAATACACCCAGCTTAAACAGGTTGTAATTAACGTTGGTTACGGAACTGTTTAGTTTATTGTTTTGTGTAATATAGAATATGTTGTAAAACTTAATCAAAAGGGAGAGGTATCTTGGAATTAGAGGGTGAGAAAAAAACAGAGCAGGGTTTCCGATCGGGATTTATCTCGATAATTGGGAGACCAAATGTAGGGAAATCTACACTTCTAAATGTGGTGGTCGGTGAGAAGATCTCTGCTGTTTCTGAAAAACCCAACACAACCAGAAACAGAATAGTGGGTATAAAGACCCTTCCCCATGCTCAGCTTATCTTTCTCGATACCCCGGGAATACATAAGGCAAAGGGCGAGTTGGGGAAGGCAATGGTTCAAGCTGCGGTAAATACAATAGGGGAAGCGGATGTAATCCTTATGATGATTGAGGTAAATGAGCCATTTGGACCAGGAGATCGTTTCATAATTGAGAGTCTGCCTAAACCAGCTATACTGGTGATTAACAAGATTGACACCGTAAGGAAAGGTAAGATACTTGAGATTATGGCACAATCACAGGAGTTTGAGGGAAAGTTCCTAGAAGTTGTACCGGTTTCTGCTATCAGAGCAGAAGGAATTGATGACCTTATAAACACGATAATTAAGTATCTTCCTGAGGGCCCCAAGTATTTCCCTGAGGATATGATTACCGACCAACCTGAGAGGTTTCTTGTAGCCGAGCTTATAAGGGAGAAGATATTTAACCTAACGCGCCAGGAGATTCCTTATTCTGCTGCTGTGGTAGTTGAAGAATTTAAGGATGTTCCTGATAAAAACCTCGTAAGGATTTCTGCGGTAATCTATGTTGAGAAGGAAAATCATAAGGCTATAGTGATCGGGGAGAAGGGAAGAATGCTAAAGCAGATTGGAACCCTTGCAAGGGCTGATATAGAAAGGGTACTTGGAGCCAAGGTCTATCTTGAGCTCTGGGTAAAGGTTAAGGAAAGATGGACACAGAGGGCTGATTTAATAAGAGAGTTTGGTTATGGAAGTTAGAAAAAAGACAAAAAGGTTTACTTCCCCTCAAACTTTGGTTTTCTCTTCTCGAAAAATGCTTTTTTCCCTTCTTTGTAGTCTTTGCTTTCCTGAACAAGCTTAATCATCTGTTTTACACGTTCCTCATCTTCTGCGTTAAGTAGCTGATTTCTTTGCCATCCGTTTATTATCTCTTTCATTGTGGTCATTGAAAGTGGTGCATTCTCGCATATCTCGGATGCAATCTCATAAGTTAGATCCTCAAGTCTTTCTCTTGAAACCACATAGTTTACAAGCCCTATCTTTTCGGCTCTTTTTGCATCAATGTTTTTCCCCAGTAGGAATAGCTCCTTGGTATAACCAATCCCAATTAGGTTAATAAACTTACGTATACCCATGTAGGAGTAGGTAACACCAAGCTTTGCTGGAGGCATACCGAAAACCGCATCTTCAACTGCTATCCTTAGATCACAGGTTGCAGCAAGCTCAAGTCCTGCTCCGAATGCGTATCCGTTTATCATTGCCAAAATGGGATGGGGAAAGCTTTCTATTGCTTTGGATACAACTGTTAGAGGATGGTCTTCTAAGTAGTCTCTCATCATATCATCCTCTATGTCTTTCCCTATTGCCATTATGTCGTAGCCTGCTGAAAATGCCCTGTTTCCGGCTCCCCGTATTATGACGCATCTTATTTTTTCCTCTCTTTTTAATCTCTCAAGTTCTTTGCTTAGTTCAAGCAGCATACCAGGTGTCAGGGAGTTTCTCTTTTCCGGTCTGTTAAGGGTTATGGTGCATATTTGATTGTCTTTCTGTAAGAGCAACTCACCGCTCACAAGCTTCCTCCTTTAAGTGGTTGGGATTAGTATTATGTTTAAAGATAGTTTTTGTCAAATCTTAAGCTACTGTAAATACAACTGGAATATTTAGGAGATTTTTGTTAATATTGTTAAAACAGGAGGAAATTGGCCATGCCCGTATATGAGTATGAGTGTGATAACTGTGTTGATGAGTATAACTCTGATATATCAGCGCTTGTTGCAAGACTTAATAAATCAAACGCTTCAAGGATAATGAAGAAGAACCCAAAGTTTTTCTACATAGAGGTTTTTGATGATAAGAAAAAAAAGCTTGTATTTGCCTTGGGTGAGAGGGGAAAACCTAACATAAGGAGATTTCGCTACAAGCTTAAAAATAACAAGATTCTTTATCTTGAGTTAAAGAACTTTAGATTTTCTGAGTTAATATACGATAAAGAGGAAGAGAAGAATCTTATCTGCCCGCTGTGTAGCAGGGGCGATAGGATAAGAAGGGTGTTTTCTACCTTTAAAGCAATATTTGATAAGAGAGACAGGGCTCCTGGTCCGGGTGATGAGCTTGCCTGGCATCTGGATTATAAGAAGATGAAGGATGAAGAGATAGCAAGCTCATGGGTTGGCCCTGAGTATCTGGAACAGTACTTTAACGATTAAAAGGGGAGGTAAAATGCCACTATATGAGTATGAGTGTTTAAAGTGTAAGCATAAGTTTGCTGAATTGGTAATGGAGAAAGAGGAGGAAAAAAAGCTAAGCTGTCCAAAGTGTAAATCAAAGAAACTGGAGCGTCTGTTTTCCTCATTTGCACTTGTTTCTGATCTCTCCACGGACATGCCAAAGCCAGACCTCTCGGGTTTACCCCCTGAGGTTAGAGCAAGAACAGTAATTACCGACTATATAGAGCCTAAAGATAGGCATAAAACGATTAGATAACCTGTTTGCTGGTAGAAACTACGGGGAAGGACGGTATTTGTGTTTGGGTTTTCCAAACCTCCTTGCAAGCTCCTTGTATATATCCTCAGGGGTTATACCGAAGTATGCAAGCACTAAAAGAGAGTGAAACCATAGATCCGCTGTTTCGTATACTATCTCATCCTTGCTACCGTTTTTAGCTGCTACTATGGCCTCAGTTGCTTCTTCTCCCAGTTTCTTTAGTATCCTATCTATTCCGTTCTGGAAAAGAGAGCTTACGTATGAGTGCTCTTTTGGGTTTCGTTTCCTGTCTTCTACCACGTTGTATACCTCTTCTAGTGTTTTACCTAGTCTTGGAGCTCCAAAGGTTGGGGCGTTTCTTTCCTGTCCTTCGATGGTTTTAAAAAAACAACTCCTTTGACCTGTATGGCATGTAACCCCTCTTTGGTTCACGGTTATAAGGATTGTGTCTTTATCGCAATCAACAAAGACTTCCCTCACCTCCTGAAAATTCCCTGATTCTTCTCCCTTTTGCCATAGCTTGTTTCGTGATCTGCTCCAGAAGTGTACCCTTCTTGTTCTTAGTGTTTCTTCAATTGCCTCTTTGTTTGCATAGGCAACCATAAGTACCTGACCGTTCTCAGCATCCTGAATAACAACTGGAACAAGCCCTCTGTCATCAAACTTTATATCCTCTGTATTCATTTTGCTCCTCCATAGCTTATACTAACCCTCGGATTTTTCTGTATCGAGCTGATATCCAGAAAAACTTTACTACCTTGGGTTTGTAGCTTATATTTTATAAAAAAATGTAACAACAAACCAATAGGGGAGGGTAATGGATGGCAAGAATCACAATTGAGGATTGCCTTGAGAAGGTGGGAAACAGATTTGCCCTTTCTATAGCTGCAATGAAGAGGGCAAAGCAGCTCGTTAAGGGAGCAAAACCTTTATGTGAGGAATCTGAAAATAAGCACGTTGTCCTTGCCTTAAGGGAGATTGCAGAAGGTAAGGTAAAGGTTATCTATCCTCCGGGTTACGATAACAAGACCAAGTAGATGATAGAGTCTTTGGTTTTGTGTTTTATTCCTCTTTTTGTCGCTATAGACCCCATTGGAATTATCCCTTTGTATCTTTCCTTTACAAGGGATTTGACCTCTGAAGAGAGAAAAAAGGTTGCAAAGGATTCCATACTTACTGCGTGCGCTATAGGGATTGTTTTTGTTCTTGGCGGGAAATTTATATTCAGGATTCTGGGTATAAGCGTTTCAGACTTTGCAATTGCAGGCGGACTTCTTCTGTTTGCCTTCTCCCTTTTGGATCTTTTAAGGGATGAGAATCCCGGGGTAAAAGGTATTAGTGGTTCTTCTCTCGGGATATTTCCGATGGGTACTCCTCTTATAGCGGGTCCTGCTGTGCTTACCACCCTCATAATACTTGTGGATTCTCAGGGGTTTTTTGTGACCTTGATTGCCTTTGGGCTAAATCTTTTCGTTCTGGGTGTTATCCTTTTTAAATCAGAGGTAATACTTTTATATCTTGGTGAGAGTGGTGCTCGTGCTTTTGCGAAAGTAATGAGTATACTCCTTGCAGCCATAGGCATTATGATGGTGCGAAGGGGAATAATGGATATGGTTTCGGGAAAACTGTAGCAAAGGGATTGCAGGATGAGAGGTTCTTTGCGAGTTGGAGTAGATACAGGCGGAACATTTACAGATTTTGTTCTGATTGATGGAGAAAAGGTGGTTACTCATAAGGTGCTTTCCACTCCCTCTGACCCTTCAAGGGCTGTTATAAAGGGGCTTTTTGAGCTTCTTGGAGAGGTTATAGACATTGAGGTTATACATGGGACTACCGTTGCTACCAATACGCTTCTTGAGAGAAAGGGGGCTTGTGTTGCCCTTTTAACAACAAAAGGGTTTGAGGATGTTATAGAAATAGGCAGACAGAACAGGGAAAAACTCTATGATATTTTCTGGGATCGTCCAAAACCACTTGTTGCACGGGAGTTTAGACTGGGTGTTAGGGAAAGGGTTTCTTTCGACGGCAAGGTGCTAAGGAAAGTGGCTATTGATGATTTAAGAAGGATCTACAGCAAACTAAAAAGGTTAAAGGTTGATTGCATTGCAATCTCCTTTCTCCACTCTTATGCAAATCCTTTGAATGAGGAAAAGGCTGAAAGCTTTTTAAGTTCCCTTGGTATTCCTATATCAACCTCATCGAAGCTTGTGCCGGAATTTAGGGAATACGAAAGAACCTCCACAGTTGTGGCAAACTCTTATCTATTGCCCAGGGTAAGCCTGTATATGAAGAACCTAGAGGGTGAGCTTAGTGGGTGTAGGGTATCTGTAATGCAGTCAAGTGGGGGTCTTATATCACCCGAGCAGGCAGCGAAAGAGCCGGTTAGGATTCTTTTATCAGGGCCAGCAGGTGGTGTGGTGGGTGGATTTAGGATTGCAGAGGCAATGGGATACAGTAAGGTGATAACCTACGATATGGGAGGAACGTCAACGGATGTGGCTTTGTGTGATGGATCCCTTAGGTTTACGACCGAAACCGTTATAGATGGTGTTCCCATAAAGATTCCAATGGTTGATGTGGTAAGCATTGGAGCAGGAGGCGGTTCTATAGCCTATTTTGATGCGGGAGGGGCTTTAAAGGTAGGACCTGTAAGTGCAGGAGCTGACCCAGGGCCTGCATGTTATGGAAGGGGAGAATTTGTTACGGTAACGGATGCAAATGTTGTACTTGGAAGAATTCTTCCCGATTGGTTTCTTGGGGGGAAGATGAAGATTTTCCCTGAGAGGACATTTTCTGCTTTTAAAAAGCTTTTATCTGGAAGAGAGATTCCTTTAAAGGAACTTGCAGAGGGGGTAGTTAGGGTTGCAAACGCTAACATGGAGAGGGCATTAAGGGTTGTATCGGTTGAAAGAGGCTTTGACCCAAGAGACTTTGCGCTTCTTTCCTTTGGAGGAGCAGGAGGGCTTCATGCTTGTGAACTTGCTGCTGGACTTGGAATAAAAACGGTAATCTTTCCTAAAAACCCCGGGGTACTTTCTGCCCTTGGAATGCTAATGGCTGATTCCTTTAAGGACTACAGTTTTACAACCTTTTTTACAAGCAAGAGTTTGTCTAAAGAGTCCTTGGAGAGGTCTTTTAGGATGCTTGAGGAGAGGGCGTATAGGGATTTTCCAGCTACCAGGATACGCTTTGAGCGTTTTGTAGATGCACGCTACAGGAGGCAGTCCCACGAGATTACGATCCCTTACGGTAAGGATGTTGTAAATGCCTTTCATAGGGCTCACAAGAGGTTGTACGGCTATGCAAAGCCTGAGAGTGAGGTGGAAATTGTTACCCTAAGGGTAAGGGCAATAGAGAGGAGAAACAGGATAGAGCTTCCTTTATTAAACAAGGCAGCAGGTGAGGTTCGATTTAGAAAGGAAAGGGTGTTTTTTAAAGGTAGTGAAATAGAGCTAAGGTGTTATATAAGGGAGGATTTCTTTTCAGGGTTTAAATTCCAGGGGCCTGCTTTGGTGGTAGAGGATACCTCAACACTTTTTATCCCTCCTGAGTTTAGATGCGAGGTGGATGACTGGGGAAATATGGTGGTTACAGTGTAGTTATGATATATTGGTTTTGAATTGAGGAACCTAATATGAACAAAGTAAAAACTCATATTTTAGGGGCTGGGATGACAGGTCTTTCAGCAGGTTGGATATCTGGATTGCCTGTATATGAGGCTCAAAATGTCCCTGGAGGTATCTGTTCGTCATACTATCTTTATCCGGGGGAAAAACACAGGTTATATGTATCTCCAGAAGATGGAGAAGCTTATCGTTTTGAGATTGGAGGAGGACATTGGATATTCGGTGGTGATCCAGCGGTGCTTAAGTTTATCCGTTCTCTTGCACCAGTTAAGTTTTATAGTAGAAACTCGGCTGTATATTTTAGCAAAAAGGGGCTTTATGTTCCCTATCCTATACAAAACCATTTAAGGTACCTTGGTAAGGAGATTGCTGCTAAGGTGGTTGGCGAGATAGTTGTTAATAGTTCAAAAAGTGGAAAGCCAAGGACGATGGCTGATTGGCTGGAGCAGAATTTCGGTAAGACTTTGTTTGAACTTTTTTTTGCTCCATTTCATGAGCTATATACAGCAGGACTGTGGACCAGAGTTGCTCCTCAAGATGCTTATAAGTCTCCTGTTGATATGCCTCTTGTTATCCAGGGAGCTTTTAATAAGGTTCGTTCACCTGTTGGTTATAATGTAACCTATGTTTATCCTAAGGAAGGTTTAAATACTCTTGCTCAGCGTATGGCAAAACGATGCAAGGTGTTTTATCAAAAACAGGTGGTGAGAATTGATGTAAGAAGAAAGGAAGTAATATTTTCCGATGGTTCAGGTATCAAATATGAAAATCTAATTTCAACTCTTCCACTTAATAAAGTTACGGAGATGGCAGGTGTTCGTGTAGATGAGGAAGCGGGTATTTACACCTCAGTACTTGTATTAAATATAGGAGCGAGAAAAGGTTCAAAGTGCCCTAATGAGCATTGGTTATATATCCCTGATAGCGATTCCCATTTCCACAGAGTGGGGTTTTATAGTAATGTTGATGTCTCTTTTCTGCCAAACTCCTCTCGGAATGAGAGTGATCGGGTAAGTATCTACGTGGAGAGAGCGTACAGAAATGGAGAAAAACCCTCGGATGAGGAAATAGAAACTTATTCCAAATCGGTAATCAAAGAACTGCAGGCTTGGAAGTTTATCGAGGAGGTTGAAGTTGTTGATCCTACTTGGATCGAAGTTGCCTATACATGGCTACCACCGGATTCACGCTGGAAAGAAAAAACGTTAAGGGAATTGGAGAAGTATGGTATTTACCAAGTTGGTCGTTATGGCCGTTGGATCTTTCAGGGTATTGCAGACTCAATAAGGGATGGTTTTTTTATAGGAGCTGCAATAGGTAGTTTATGATAAAGTTAGCTTAATGGTTAAGCAGTTTATATTGAAGTTAAAATCTGCATTAGAGAGAGTATTATTTAGATCTAAGTGGTTTATCTTAGTGTATCCTATACAGATTAAGCTTTCAGAAGATGTTGTTATTAATAATACAAGGTTACACCAGTGTTCTTTCTCCCTTACTGGTTCTCGTTACAAGATACCGATTCTTGTTAATAAACACTTTAAACCTTGTTTTAAGTTAAAGCAGGCACCTATTCCTTATCGAGTCTTTCTGCTCTCTATTCCGAAATCTGGTACCTATCTTATTGCCAAAATTCTGGAGAATATGGGAATAGAAAATTGTAATGTGCATATTTCCACACATAATATCCAAGATAATCGATTTGCTCCAAAGGAGTTGTTACAAGCTGAACCTTCTCGCTTTCAGGTTCCCATTCCTTTTGTCCTTTCTACTCGGCTAATTTACCCTGGTCAATTTGCTTTTGGTCATATTCCATGCTTTGATAACGAACAGAAACTGTTAAAGGATTTTAAAAAAATTTTTTCTTTCAGGGAATTGAGAGATATGATTATTTCTACTGTAAGATATTATTCAGAAATTCGAAGAGACATTGACCTGGCATTTAATAAGGATCCTGAGAAGAGAAGATTGGTAAAAGAATTTTTAAATACACCTTTGGGAACTCAAAAAGTTAAGCTGTGGTTTCAACTTTGGGGAATCGAGTATTTTAACCTAGTACAGAGTATGCTTCCATGGAAGGAAGTAGAAGATGTTTTGTCATTGAGGTTCGAGACTATAATGGGTGATGATGGTGAAAAAAATCAAATTTTTCTTATAAAAAGAATTGGGGATTTTTTAGGAGTTAAACTTGCAGATGAGAAAATAAAGTATATTTTAAGTAGCTCTATAGGTTCTTGGACTATTACTTATTCGGGAAGACGAACTGTACATGCTAGATGGTGGAATGAAGAACTGGAAGAGCTTTTTATCTCCTATGGTTTTTGGAACCTTAATCAAAGACTTGGTTATAAGTAACTGAGATATTAGTTGAACCAATGGCTAAGGAACTGTTTTATTTTAACCATTTGGATAGGTCCCGTTTAATTAAATCCTGTTGCTGTGTTGCAAACATCATTTTTAATTGATTTAAATGAGAGAAAAACAAGTAATAGCAAAAATTGGTTTTCTCCTCC
>VAPR01000605.1_pt1 | contig 22332 bp, 9 predicted proteins | sample 3380701 | NCBI WGS metagenome assembly VAPR01 (sample SAMN11536904, study PRJNA540576) | hot springs metagenome | isolation source: hot spring wet sediment | place: Spain: Lobios | collected 2014-01 | reverse complement strand
GTCCTCGGAGTGTGACTCTCGCTTCCGATGGCTCGCTGGGGCGGCCCATCAGCCGGGAACAGGGCCGATGGAGTGCAACCGAGCAATCGGCGTGCATCTGCTGCGGATCTGGTTGGCCATCTGCCGCCTGGTTGTGCTTCACACCCTCTTGGCGTAGCGACCGTCCTTAACTCGCTGAGCCGAAGACGTCTGGATACTCCCGAAACTGTTCGAGCAACGGCCGATCGTAGCGCAGCACGATCACGCGGTAGCCCTGGGCAATCAGTGCACGGCGTGTCCGCTCATCCAGCCGGCTGACGTCTGGCTGGTTGTGGTGTGGGCCGTCAACGAAGACCAGCACGTTTGGCTTATAGAAGAAATCAGCACGGCAGCGTGGCTCCTCAATCACCTTCTGGGGGCCGTCTGGCAGGCGCAGACCGTGCTGGTACAGCTGCTCGATCACCGCGCGCTCGAGTGACGACTCACAGTGGGCGAGCAGCCAGTCGCGGTGCTCCTCGGCCGATCGTGTGTCGTGTCGCCGTTCTACCCGGCACATGGCGAGTTGCTCAAGCAGCTCGTGGACGGCGAAGCGATTCAGAAACCGCAAGTCACGGGCTGAGCCGTACGTGAGGAGGCATTCCGAGCAGGCGCCATCACAGTCTGGCTTGTCAGTCTCCGGGGTAAAGTGGCAGAGACGGAGGGCCTCTTTCGCCACTTCAGCTAGTGCATCCGGTTCCTCCACCAGGCGCCGCAAAACACCGAGTCCACCCTCGGCTGCTTCAATAAAGAGGAGTGCCAGGTGCTCCCCGCTCCCGACTTCTTCTGTCCCGAGCTCGGTCTCCTCGAGTTGGAAGACTTGACCAAGCCCGCGATGCAGTGCCACCCGAAGCGTCGTTCGGATGACCGGATTGTCACGCAGCGTGGGGTCGAGCAAGCGGAGGAGGAGCAGAGTGCGAGTCTCCTGGACACCGAGAAGAAGTCGCCTGGCGTGCTCTGCCCTCCTTGGTTGTCGACTTTTCGCCGAGCTGACGCTCTCCTGATCGATCACTTCACCGCTCGCCAGGTCGACAACAAATCCGTCCGCCTGATCACTGCGCCAACCGCGGTTGAGGGTCAGGAGTGTGGCTGCGGGGGCATAGCGGAGCTCGCAGAGCGTCGTCCCGTCTGGAGCGCGGACATCGGCGGTGATGACGCGGTGGCCAGAGGGGAGCGGCGCAAAGCGGAACGTGACTTGGCGGTTATATCCGCGCAGCTGGCGCTCCTCTTCATTGCAGGTGATGCGCTCGCGGCGGGCCAAACGGACGTTCGGCATTTCCAGGAGGGAGATGTACTCGACGGCGCTCCCGGCCAATTCGTGCCCACAGCTCGGACACACGTCCTCGTGTGATTCAGCCCAGGCCGCGCAACGACGACAGAGCTTGCGCTGCTGGACTCGCTCCTCGAGCGACCCCGCGCCGATGGGGACGATGAAACGATCGAACTGCCACTTGGTCCCCTCGTGGTAGACGGTGTTGCCCGGTGCAAACTCGGTAACCGCCAGATAGCGCGGCCGAGCGATAAACTCTCCATCGCCGCGCGGAACCCAGGCCCGAACCGGTAGAGCGGGAAAGTTATAGCCGGGCAGGAACTCTTCGGTTGCCAGGTAGCGGTAGGGGTAAAAGTCACTCTCCTCACGGGCGACCTCAATCTGGAGCAGGAGATTGCGCTGGCGGAGGGCCTCCTTCTGCTGACGCTCAGCTGCCTCCTGCTCGTCGCGGCGCCGTGCCGTGTGCAACTTGCGCGACGCCTCCTCCAGCTGGGCAGTAGCAGCGCGATACAGCTCGCGCCAGCGCTCGAAGGCACGGTCGAACCGCTCCGGTGCCGAGTCGAGCAACTGCTTGAGCCAGCGCTCCGAAAACCACCCGGTCTTGTCGAGAGCGGCCCGATCCTCGTCGGTCAGTATGCGCTGGATCCGCTGGCAAAGGCGCTGGCGCTGTGCCGGCGAGAGCTGGAGTTGGGCCTGCACTGACTCGCGGAGCGGGTAGTTCGGGAGGTCGATATCAAGGACACTCTCCACCGAGTCACGGAGGGGCAGACCCGTCTCAGAGAGCCACTCAGCGAGGAGGTGGGTCCGGAGCAGCGACTCGTTCGCCAGGTCGAGCCGCGGAGCGCGGACAGCGCCAGCGACCATCTCCTCGCGGTGGCGGAAGAAATATTGGTCGTGCCCGTGGGAGGCGCCACAGAAGGTCAGGATGAGCCCAGGTTGGCCCTGGCGTCCGGCGCGTCCACTGCGCTGCGCATAGTTGGCAGGGGTCGGTGGCACGTTACGTAGGTGGACCAGGTCCAGATCGGCGATGTCAATCCCGAGCTCCATCGTGGGTGAGCAGACGAGGTAGGGAAGACGACGCCCGAGCCCCCGATCGGCCTGGTCTTCGGGAGACCAGCGGAAGCGACGCTCGCGCCGCACACGCTCCCCGGGAGCGACGACCTGGGCGGTGTGCTCGCGGGCCTCAAGCGCAGCCAGTTCCTGGGCCGCCTCACGGTAGAAGCGCTGGAAGAACGCGTTGGCGCGTCGCTCTTCCTCGCTCAGCTGGGCGCGCTCGCGGACCGGGTCAACCACAGGGATACCGTCGCCGCGACACCAGAGGAGTGCGGTATGGCAAAGCTGGACTGCGATGGTGCCATCTGGTCGCTCCGTCCGCGTGATGAGCCCCCAGCGAGCCAAGGAGTCGAGAAGCAGAGGCATGAGTTCGCTGTAGGCTGCGGCGTCGAGGTTGAGTTCTCGGCTCAGGAAGCGTCCCAGCGGCGTCCGTTGGGAGAGACTGCGCACATCTTCGTCGTCGTCACTCGGTGCGGGCCAGACGAAGGTGGTGGCCCGGCGCAGACTCGTCTGGCTGGGGTCGAGCCCCCAGAACTCGTTCAGGTTTGCTTCCGCGCGCTTCCGCAGATTGCGCTGCTTGTCGTCATCACAGAGCAGTGGAGCATCGATGGCCAGGGCGCGGCGGAAGTGGTCAAGGATGGCGCGGAGCAGCTGTTCCCGCCGTGCCGCAGGGATTCTGGCCAACCAAGGGATGTCCTGCCATTTGTCTTCTTGGGCTGCCAGCTCGGCCAGGCCCTTGTAATCGATACGCAACAAGCCAACATCCTCAAGGTTGGGGAGGGCGACGCGCCAGCCGCGGCGGAGGTCTTCGTACAGGCGGTATTCGGTGAGGTCGCGGAAGCAGTGCCGGGCGTCACGGGCTGCTGGCGCCTGGGGGTCAAGGCCGCTGGTTTTGGCGTAGTCGTCGAGTTTGAGCCCCATATGCCGCACGACGGCATCGGCGACCTGGTCGAAGGTGAGCGGGCTGTGCTCTTGCAGCGCTGCGTGGAGTGCTGAACGCAGGACAGCGACGTGGATGAAATCGTTGAAGTGGCCCGCTTGCAGCGAAGCGTCCTGACGGCTATCGGTGAAGGTCAAGAGCTTATCCCGGCCACCGAGTGCGCGGGCATGGCGGAGTAAGGAGACAGCCAGCACTGTGGTGGCCGAGCTACGGCCCTCGCTCGCGAGGTAGGTGAGGCGTTGGTATTCCCCTTCGCGGCGTCCGTACCAGGTGCCGCAGGACAGGCAGAGCCAGAAGCGTTCAGTCTGGAGCCAGGCGGCGTAGGCTCCGTCGCTGGCGCCTTCTGCGAGGCGGCCATCAGGGAAGACCCAAACCTGTTGCGGGACGCGGTTGCGCCAGGTGCGGCGCAGCTGGCCGTAGGCGTCCCGCCAGTCGTCAGGTAAGCGCTCCAGCGACCATTCGGGAACGGAGTCGGCGAGGACGAGATAGCCGGGGAGGGCCTCGCCGTCCTCGAGCGGGAGGCCGGGCGGATAGGGCTCGAGGCGATCGTCGCGGACGAGGACGCGGTAGTACTCCTGGCCACAGGATCGGCAGAAGGCGAGCGGGAGGCGGAGGACACCGCCGCTGGCGCGTGGTTCGGTGGCAAAGCGGCGCTGGGCAGCCGGCTCGAGGGTGGCGTAGAGGGGATGGCTTTGGGAGATGAACTGGTGGAGCTTAAAAGCGAACACTGGCTGGCCGTCGGGCCCACGCAGTTGGCTGGCAAGCTCCAGGAGCTCCTGGAGGCGCGCGCGGCACAGCTGGGGATCCGTGCCAGTCAGCTCAGCCAGCTCGGTGGCGACGCTACTGAGTGTCCGTGGCGTACGGCGACGCAACGAGCCGTCGGGCTGGAACTCCACACCGAGAGCGCGCTCAAGCCAGCACGCCAGGGGGTGAGCACGGAGCGCCTCAACCTCGGTGGGGAGTGGCGCGGTCAGCGCTTGAGCGAGTGCAGCGGGCGAGGGATCGCCGCCAATGGTCACCGGCTCGAGCGTCTCCTCGATGATATTGTCAGGTTGGATGGGGTGACCAAAGAAGCGGGAGGCGAAGTCGGCAACTGCCTGGCGGCGTTCGGCGGCAGTGGCATCGCGGTGAGCGACGAGCGTGGCACTGGTCCCGACGTGGATGACGTGTGGACGATCCAAGCGGGCACGCAGGCGGCGGACGAGGAGGGCAACGTCAGCACCCTGACGACCGCGATAGGTGTGGAGTTCGTCGAAGACGAGGAAGAACGGGGAGCGGGCCTCTGGTCGGGGTGCGACGAGTGGGGCGTCCTCGGGCCGGTCGAGGAAGAGCTCGGCCATGACGTAGTTCGTGAGGATGAGGTGTGGCGGGTTGCGGCGGATCTCCTCGCGCTCCTCGTTTGGAGTTTCGCCGGTATAGCGGGCGAAGCGGAGCGGGAAGGGGCGTCCCGTGCGCGTTTCATAGCGCTGACGGAGTTCGGTGAGCGCGTGGAACTGCGAGTTGACAAGGGCGTTCATTGGGTAGACGACGAGAGCGAGCGGGCCAGGCTCATCGGGGTAGCGTACGGTGCAGTCGATGATAGGGATGAAGTAGCAGAAGCTCTTTCCGGAGCCGGTGCCGGACGTCACGACGACGCTCTGGCCGGATTGGACGGCACGAATCGCCTCGACCTGGTGGGTGAAGAGGCGGAAGGGAGCGCTGTCAGGGCGGCGGAAGATCTCGGCAGTGGTGGGGTGCAAGAGGCCCTGGCGGGCCAGCTCGTCGACGGTGGCGTCGCGGCGGTAGGCGGGGGAGAGTTGGACGAGTGGCTCGGGCCAGAGGTGCTGGACATCACCGAGGAGGCGGTGGATCTCTGCTTGGATGCGTGGGTCACGGGCGAGGACAAAGGCACTGATGAAGTCCTGGTAGTCCTGAAGGACGCGGCGATGGAGTTCGAACACAGAGGTCATCGGTTCACAGCCCCTCCGGTCAGCCGGCACAGTCCAACGCCAGTGTTGTGCGGCAGTGGGAACGCTGGTGTTCCCGTTCAACCTGAACAGTCGTTACGGCGAGTATAGTCAGGGGAGGGAGAGCTGTCCAAGTGGTGTCTGTGGGGAAAGCCGGCGCTCAAGAGGCAGGAGGCCGCCACGTGGGCGAGCACCCTGCCATTCCAGCGCACGATCACGGTTGAGCCAACCCCCGGCGAAGAAAGCCGAGGAGTCTCGCGGCAGGTGCGCAGCGTGCTGAGGTGATATGGCAAACGCGGGTCAGTAGCGTACCGCTAGGCCTTGTGACCAGTGGGTGTTGTCGTTCGTTCCCCAACATGTGAGGCGCTGTCCTCCCGCTAGGGGCAAGCGGTTGAGCAGAGCTCGTCGAGGTTGTGTCTCGTGTCGCAGCCGTCGTCCGAACTGCCAGATCATCGTAGTCGCCTCTGCTGCACGGTTTGGTGGATTTGCCAGCCTTGTGGCCGGCGGGCGCGATCAATCGCGTCCCTACAAAAGGAAGATCGCGATGCATTGCGCCTGTGTGGAACAGTGGATCCGCCCAAGAGTGCTGTCAGGGGTGCGCGGTCTTCGGTCGCTGATGGGGATCAGGTGTCAACGCCGGTAGGGGCGCAATTTCTTGTGCCCCCGAGCCCTTCTGGGCTAGCACCGTGCGGCAGTGCTGGGAGTTCGAGAGACGGCCACAGCCCTTATTTCGTGGGCCGTCCGTGCAACAACTCATGCGTACGTCACATGAGTGCACATGCCGACCAGGTGGCTGGCAGACACGGTCAATTGCACCCTTCTACAACGAAGAGCAAGTAAGCGTGGTCAAAGCGCGGATCACGTGATAGTGAGGCAGGCATCGATCATTGACCTTAGGATCGAGGCCAATCTGTTGTTGGGGTAGTATTCGTAGCTCCGTGTCCTGTCAGCGTCCTTCGCAACTAGCCTCACAGGACGGTACTCACGATCGCGTAACATGGATGGCGTGATGATCCACGTGGCGGCTGCGCTTCACCTCCTTCAGTCAGCTGACCGCGCTGATACTGTCCCAGGAGTCCTGAGTCTCGAAAGATGCGGCGCAGTTCCCAGGGATCGACGATTCGCACGCGGGTTGGCGAGGTGTTCATGGACGAGCGTTCCTTCCTGCAGCTCGTTGGGTGGCGGAGTGCAGAAGTTCTAGCTGGTCAGCGCTCTCTTGAGGAACTCCTCGCAGAGAGCGCCGTGGTGGGATGGGAGGCGCACCGACTCGGCCCGCATGCTGACGAGGTGGTGGCTGACCTGGAGGCACTCCTAGCCTGGCAAAGCGAACACCTTCTCGCGGAGGAGGAGCTGCGCAGCGAACTCCGTAAGCTATTGGCACGTATCGAACGCGGGCTCGATACCAGAACTCCTCCAGCTTCCCGCGATCAGTAAGGGCACACCAACCAGCCCCCGCCGACGACTCGGCGGGATGGCCTGCCTGACGGTTCCCGGGTGGCGCACCCATAATGTTCAAGCGAAAGTTGGGCCACGCAGTGAGCTGCGCGCACAGGAATAGCAGTCGCGGCCGGTCAGAAAGGTCGGGTGGCGACCGAGCGACTAATGAGCGGTCGCGCTTGCGTCGTGTCACGCTAGATCTCGCGGCGGGTCCTGGTCGCGCGGGGCCAGCAGTGGTTGTCGGAGAGAGACGGCGGTCGTCGTACCGTGACTGGTTCAAGGTGCTCCGCAAGCAACGCTTCTGAAACGCGTTTCCCCGCAAAAGGGTCCAGCGGGCAGGGGCTTCGCCGGTGGTGCTGGCCTCTTGTCTGACTCCTTTGCCAGGAGTGTCCTGCCGCTTGGCCGGTCGCGGCAGCACCGGTGTTCGCACTCAGCTGTGACGTGTGCGAAAGAAACCCACTCACTGAGTACCACGAGGTACCCCACCAAATTGGGTGTCAACACGTAAGGAGCAGGACTGCCAGCACTCGGACTAAGTGGTGGTTATCTGGCTTGTGTCGACGATCAGTAATGCTTGTATTGCCGTTCGCAAGCGGTCAACTACGGAACGGCGTTCCTGTATCTCCCCCAAAAATTCGTGCAAGAGGGATTCTGTCCACATGGGCTGGTTTTGTGACGGAGGCGGAGTCAGGACAGGATCCGCAGATTTCGAATTAGTATCGATGATCTTCAGTCTGACAAGACTAGCCCCGTTTAAACCGGAGAGGAATTTGTTATATTCATCTACTACACCATCAGGCATACTTGCTGCCATCCAATTTGGTAGCCCAACGTACCACGCGACGTACTCTTCTAGCACTTCCTCGGCCTCCTCGAGTAGTTCCTGTGCTCGGGGTCGGAGGTCAACGGGGAGTGCGAACGGGTTCTGTAGAATTTCCTTGAGAGCGTTGACAATTTCCCGAAGCGGTATTTGTTCGTATGGTGGTTCGCCGATGATGATCAAATGATGAGTCGCACGAGTATAGGCTAAGTAGAGCATTTCGTGTAGATTTAGATCCGTATAATACAAGTCATACTTCAGGTCGTCCACCTCCGTGAGGATCACGACCGGACTTTCGAGGCCACGAAACGCAGACACGGTCTCAACGCGAACGACTCTTGGTGACAATTTGCCTGGGTTAACGTTCCGTTGGTATGTCAACCCGGTACGCCGCCCTCGCCAGAATTCGGGTAGGGCGCTCTTTTCCGAGAGCAGCGGTGTCAGAACAACAATGTCATGGGGGCTGACACCTTCTTCCGAGACAAGTCGGTGTACACATTCGTCAATAGCTGTTTGAAGGTCCTGACCTTTGGGTACTTGTATCTGCTCAGGTTCTGGGCCGTCGTGCCCACGCTGGCGGATTGGTCCATTACCAAGATAGTAGCGAAAAGCATAGTGCTGAATGGGACGCGAGTTACGCAGGCAAGTAGAAAGTCGAATCCGCGAAAATTGGCCCGCCAACTCCTCAAGCCAGGATAACCATGGGCGAGCCATGGGCACATTCTCGGGATCGGTAGCTACCGCATCCTCGGTGGTAACCCAGCTGGCCAGTATCGGCTGGTCAGCCACCCGGTTGTCGTCGGCGAAGATCCACACGGGGCTATATGAGCGGTCATGTAGCATTCGTAATAAACCTTCCCAGAGGAGCACTGGAATGTTCTGGGCTTCGTCAACAATTAGTGCGTCAAAATTGAAATCAACGCGCTGCAGAATGTGGTGGAGAGCATCCGCCAGAAATTCTTCTACTTCTGATTCTGTTGAAGCATCATGAAGTGGTTCATGGAGATGGGTACGTAGCGTTGTCGGGTCGCCGTCTGCAACAAGGCCCTTACGAAACTCGATGCCCACATTAAAGTTAATTTGTGCCGGCTCATAACAGGGTTCCATTCCGATCTCTGATGTGATAGACAAACCGGTGAGATCTGAGCTAGGTGATCCCTCCCAGTGCAACACACCAGTGGCCTGCCCCAGTGACACCACAAGCGAGTACACGTCAGCGATAAGAATGCGATTCTTCTCCGTCTCACTTAGTCCAGCATGGTGGCGGAAATGGTGAGAAATCCAGTCGGCCAATTCTGGACGGGGACAAGTAAATAGGACGTCCAACCCCGCCCGGGCGAGTCGTCTGGCCTGCTCAATGGCCAAGAATGTTTTGCCTGAACCTGCGCATCCGGTAACCAGGACGCGTTGATTTTGGCTTAAATAATCCAGTATTTGTACCTGTTCATCGGTGAGTCGTATGCGCTCTTCGTCGGAATGGCGGATCATGACGCCAAGTCGGGCCGGTGGTACATCCCGAGACGGGAAGAACAAGTTGATGACACGGTCAATGTCCTCCGGCCCCACGTACCCATGTGCCTGACTACCACCAAAGCAGCGCGCTATTGCGGATGGCAGATCGCGGAGATCCTGCGAGTCAATGATGGCTTCCCGAGGTGCCTCTGCCGAAAGACTTCCTTCTACCCGGCACCGGGGTAGGCAAACTGCATAGCAAAACCGAGCTCGTTTTGTGTTGATGCCGGCTCTCCGACAGTATTCAATCAGGGCGTGTTTCTGTCTCATGACTTGTGTGAACGGACTCTCCTCTAGTGGTTGCCATTGTCCTTCTTGACCTTTTCGGTACCAACGCTGTTGTTGTATCTTGATTTGCCCGTCCTTGACCTCCACCAGTAAAAAGCCGCGTTGGGGGTCAATGATCAAGAAGTCGATCTCGCCATCCTCATCCCAGCGCCTGGGATCTCGTATCAGATAGCGGCAACTATGTAAGACAACAATGTGGTCGGGCAGCTGCTTGCGGCATGCCGCGTAGAACAACCGCTCTCCCGGCGAGGGGAACTCGTCGTCTCGACGCTCGGGAATCATTCGGGCCATCGTGCTCTCCTCCCCTTCTCCACCTTCTTCGGCCTTGCTCTACCCTGGTGACCACATTGGCATCCGGTGTTTGTGCGTCGGTGCTTTCGGTTGCCCGAAGCTGACGACCTACTCTTTCTTCATGCTGGGCGACGGACAGCCTTCTGGAGCGATACAAGGCGCGTCTTCGATAGAGCGTGGTTCCTTCCTTACGAAGCAGTGCCCGGTGCCGTGGAGGAACGACCCCCTGAGGAAGAGAATCGGCAATGTGGGTCAGTTTGCTTGAGTGGATGAGTAAGGGGGTGGGCCGAGTTTCACCAGTTATCGCGCAACCGCAGCACCAGTACCTCACTAAGACAGCTGATCTCATCAGGAAGGCCTTGCCAGTATGTCTGATCCTCCTTCCCAATCTGCTTGCACGGTAACGTGTTAGTGACTCATTTTCGGTTGCAGCGGTCGGTTTGTCTAGGGTTGGGCTGAGGATGCGCCAGCGTGGCCGGCCTGCAGGCCGGCCTCGGGCGGTGTGGGCGTGTGCGCGCCGGCGTCAGGTCGCTCACGATGTGAGCGCCAGGACATCGCGCAGCACGTACTCCTGGAACGCCGCCACGGAGGTAAAGCAGCGAAACCCAGCGCGACGGGCAGCGTCGACCACTTCCGGCGGCTGATCGAGGACGATGGCGACCGGCTCGCTGAGCCCCTCTTGTAACCCGGCAGGCCAGGCCAGGTCCAAGGTGACTGTCTCGCCGGTCTCAGGATCCTTCACCGGGTGCAGGAGCTCACCGTCGGGTAACTGATGCTCGCGTACCCAGTCAATGCAGTCCAGGAGCGCGCGGTCTGCTTCGGTCGCCGCTACCCGAGATGCGGCAGGCTCTTCCCGCTCCAGAACCGGTGGAACAACCGGTCTCTCGGGTGCAGTGCCCCGCAGCAGCTGAGCAAGAAACTCGTTCGCGGCCTGCGCGAGGAGCTCCCGCCGCGCGGCCAGGAAGTCGCGATAACGCTCGATCCGCCAAAGGCGTCGATCCATCGGGACCCACTGAGACTCCAGGGCGCCCGGGAATCGGGCCGCCACTTCTTCGAGGTACTCCTCTGGCGCGCGGTCTGCGATGGCGAGGTTGCAGTCCTGCAGGAGAAAGCAGTAGTTGGCCAGAGCGTTGACTTCGCTCTGCTTGTAGCCGTGAGAGTACAAGAGCGCTTTCGGGAAGATGTGGTGCACTTGGAGCTGGTTCATCTTGCCCAGCAGCCCGCTGGAAAGCTCAATCCCGGAGCACCAGTCCCGCGCGTGCGTGACGCGGGCCAGGGTATAGAGCAGAGGGTAAAAACGCGCCCCCAGGCTTGAGGCGCGGAAATCGTCAGGGTGCAGACGGAGGTCGCCGCGGCTGGTGCGCAAGTGGTCGATGAGCCGGTCGAGCGAGCCCTCGGGCGGTTCGATGAGCGCCAAATCTTGGTTCAGCACGGTCTCCGTTGACCCAGCATAGCGACCCCACAAGAGGGTGTGGAGGTACCAATACAGGAGCTTGTTGACTTCTTGCGCGTCGGGGAGTCGCAAGTCACGGAGTACCAAGTACCGTGCCAGTACCGGGAAGGCATAGCGGCTGCCCAGGACGCGGTCGTGGTCGAGGCCCAGGCGCGACGAGATCAGGTTGAGCAGCTTGTCGATCGCCTGCTCCGTCCGTTTCAGTCCCTCCCGGAGTTCGTCCGGTGGCACCCTGGTCAGCTTGTCGAACTTGGCTTCCCCGGTGACCACGGCATTGAGGCAGCGCAGGAGCCACTCCAGGCGGAAGGAGAAGCCAGCGCGCCGCCACTTGTCGAGACATGCCCGCATCGTTTCCCTCGCCTCTGGCCAACTGACACACACTTTGGCCAAGGCGAGGTCTGCTTGCGAGAGCTTTGTGCCGCCGCTGTTGACCTTGTTGAAGATCTCGACCACGACATCGATCGTCTTGTCTTCGCCGGTCACCTGGTCGATGTGGAACTCGATCTCCTTAATCTGCTCGAGCCGGTTGAGTCGTTGGATGTAGAGAGGAAGGTTCGGGCGTGCCTCAGGGATGGCACTGAACCGGGTGACGAACTCACCGATGCCGCGCTGCATCAGTTCGGTGACACTGATCCAAAACGGGTTGTCCTTCATTTTGAGGGGCGCATAGAACTCAAAGGTCTCGGTCTCGACATTGAAGAAGAGGCCGGTGAAGGCGAGGTGGTTCCCTTCAAAGAAGCGCGGGGGCCGACCACGGAGAATGCCGTAGAGCGTCGTGATGCGCTGCTGCCCGTCGAGGAGCAGGTGGACGGTCTCTGCCGGAGCCGTCTCGCCGTGGCGCACGCGAGCCTTGGTGCGCTGGGTCACCCAGACCAAGAGGCTGCCGACCGGATGACGCCGGTACAGGGACTCCATAAAGGCCCGCACCTGCTCGCGGTTCCAGACGTACCCGCGTTGAAACTCGGGAAGTTCGATGGTGCCGAGATCGATCTGGTCAAGGATGGTGCTCACCTTCATCGAGCCCTCCTTCACTGGTCGCTCGTCGTGCGTGGCGGGTGTCGCTGCCGGTCATCACCGGGTGGGGGATCGAGCGGCGAGCGGTAGGGTTCGCCGAGTGTCTGTGCCGTCACCAGGGCGTCGAAGGCGGTGAGGACGAGGCGGGCGGTGCGGTACTCGCCATAGGCCCGTTCCTCGTTGTTCCGCAGAACCGGGAAACTCTGCAAGACGTACTCGACGTCGCTGCGTTCGAGGCCGTAGAGGAGGCAGAAGGCGGCGTCGAGCTCAGCCCGGAGCTGGGCGCGGCGCTCCGGTATCCAGCGGAACGGTGGGCCGTCGTCGCCGAGGTCACGGGCAAAGGGAGCCAGGTCCCAGGCGGTGTAGACGAGTTCGAGGACTCGTGGTCGGATCCATTCGGCCAGCGTCTGGCCGGGAGCCCAGGGGCAGGGCGCTCTATATTGCTCGGGTGGCAGCAGCGGGAGTTGTTTCATTACAAAGAATTTGAGGTTAGTGCCACCGACCTTTTGCCTTGCCGTGTAATCAAGGACGAGAGCGTTGAGGTTGCCGAGGAGGCACCAGACCGGCGTTGCCTGCTGGAGGTCGGGGAGCATCAGGAGAAACTTGTCTCCCACCGCTACGCTGGGGATGACAGTGGCGATGACGGTACGCTCGTCGGTACTGCGGGCGATATCGCGCCAGCCGAGGAGCCAGCCGCGCTCCCAGCGGCCTGTGAGGCGAGCGTTGACTTCCTCTTCGGCGACCCAATAGCGCGGTAAGACCACGAACTCCGGGTCGGCTTTGGCTTGCTCAGTGAGGTGGGCAATGTCGTCCCATGTCCGCGGTCGCGTGGCCAGCCAGGGCGAGCCGCTCGACTCCGGCGCGCTCCCCCAGCGACCAGGGCCACCGTAGCTCGCCCAGCGGTGGTCGAACTGGTGGGCCAGCTTGGCCTCATAGAGGGGCAGGTAGCGCTCCTCGCCCCGGACAAAGGTGTTCCCGACCAGCCGAAAGCCGGCGGCCTCAAGCTGCGTCCGCGTGCGGAAGAGATGAGAGTCGTTGGCCATATGGAACATTGCGAAGAAACTGACGCCCCACGGGTTCTGCTCCTCTGGTCTCTCGCGGAGGAGGACGGGCACACGGCGGTAGATGGCCCGGGTCAGCTCGGCGTCACGGCGGCTGCGGAAGACAGGGCAGGTGCGGGTGTTGGGGTTGATGAGGGCGAAGTCTTCCCGACTGAGCGTGAACGTGCGCTCCGGGTGGCGGAGCTGGTCGGCCCGGTGGAGGAAGAAGGCGAAGCGCGGCGGCTCGGGGTGGTCACGGGCCGTCAGGGTGAGGAGACAGAACTTCGTGCGACTGTCAATGGCTGGGAACAGGCGATCGCGGTTTTCGAAGTCGAAGAGGCTGACCAGGGCGCGCTGCTCGACAACGGTGCCAAACAGCTCCTTGGTCGTGTCGTCGGTGGCGATGCCGGTGGGGACGACGATGCCGGCCCGACCGTGGCCGTTCAGGAGCTGCCAGGCCAGCTCGGCAAAGACAGCGTAGGTGTTGACGTCGCCGCGACCAGCATACGGGAAGCGACCGCTCTGGTGGAGGAAATGGCTGATGCTCGTGGCATGACGGACAGCTTCTTGGTATTCGTGCCACAGCGCGGGGTTCGTCGTAGGAAGCTCGGCGATCCGGCGACGGCGTTCGCTGGCATTGGGCGCAGCGGCGATGACAGGGTCACGCGTTGCAAAGAACTCCTGCTCTTGGAGCTTGACGCGCTCCCACGGTGGGTTGCCGAGGACGACGTCGAAACCACCGCGGGCAAAGACGTCGGGGAACTCGAGTGGCCAGTGGAAGAAGCGGAGCTCACTCGCCAGTGCCTGGGCAGCGGCCAGCAGCCGCGGCTCACGCAGCTGGCCGGCCAGCGCCTGCCAGACATGCCCCGTTGTCGGCACGGTTTCCCCCTGCGTGAGGTCGGCAAAGAAGGCAGCCGTCCACAGGTCACAGGCCGCGCGCAGACGCTCCCAGCGCCAGTCACGCGCCAGTTCCCCATAGGCCCGCTGCTTGGCGAGCCGCTCTTCTACCGTCTGCTCCGGCATCCGCTCCACTGCCTCGACCAGGAGGCCGAGGTCGAAGAGGGTCTCATCGATGTCCAGCGGGCCGGCACTCAAGGGGAGCTGCTGTTGCTCCCGCCGGTTGCGTTGACGGTGGCCGCGGGCTGCGCTGCGCTCTGCTCGGTCGTCGCGCTCGTAGGCAGCATCAGGGATCCCCTCGCGCAGCACAGTGAGGTCAAAGACGCCGACCAGTGAGTCGCCGCACTTGATCCGGTGATCGAGGAAGGTCAGGGGCTGTCCGGGGAGATGCGCCTCGATCCAGAGTGCCACCTTGCAGAGCTCGACGGCGAGCGGGTTCTTGTCGACGGCGTAGAGGCAGTGGGTAACGACCTCACGCATCGCCTCGCGCTGGCGCTCGGGCGAGGGCTCCTCTTCGCCGGTCTCCAGGCGGGCCAGGGTGCGGGCCAGGCGGCGGGCAGCGGCGAGCAGGAAGTGACCTGAACCAGCGGCCGGGTCGCAGATCTTGAGGTCGAGGAGCGCCCGGCGCTTCTCTTCACGCGTCGCTGCCCTCTTGAGACGGGCTTCCAGCACCGGCTGGAGAGCGCTCTCGACCAGGGCGGCCACCAGTTCGGGTGGCGTGTAGTAGCTCCCGGTCGTCTTGCGTTGGGTGCCGGGGGCAAAGGTGAACGGTTCGTCGGCGGTCAGCTCGATCAACGGGGCGTGGTCGAGCAGGCTCTCATAGACCGAACCGAGTTCCTCGACGTCGAGGGCAGCGTAGTTGACACGCCGCGGTATCCCTCGCTCGTCGGGGATGCGCGAGAGCGCGGCGATCGCGTCGAGGAGGTCGCGGTTTCGTAGACGCCAATCCTCGAACGGCTCGGGTCGGAAGAGTTCTCCGTCGAGGACGGGGAGGTCGAGCAGGGCCGCGAGCGGGCGGCCGTTGTGGCGCGGTTGGCCGTCACGGAGGACGGCAAAGAGGGCGAGGAGGCCAGCCCAGAGATCGTCGTGGTCGTCGCGGGCGCGCCAGTCCTCGCAGCGTCGGCGCAGGCGCTCCACGGAGTAGCCCTGGCGGTAGTGCTCGCTCCCCCCGAGGAGGCCGCGTTCCTCGGTCACCAAGAGGAAGAGGAGACGGTAGACCAGGCGGAGTAGGAGCTCGTAGAAGCGTTGCGGTGAAAGCTCGCCGCGCCGCACCTGCTCGCGGAGGTTGCTGTTGGCCGGGTGACGGAGGAAGCCGTTCCCGAGCGTCAGTACGGCACGCTCGACACCGTCGCGGAGCCGGTCGCGGGCGCGGCTTCCCTGTTCGAGGGCCTGCTGGTGGTACTGCTCGAGGATGCACTGGTGGGCAGTGGCGGTGTCCTGCGGAAGGCGAGTGCGGTGGAGGAGGCGATAGAGGAGGACGAAGTCGGTGTAGCGCTCGTCGGTGAAGAGGGTAGCGAGGTCGAACTCCAGGTAGGTCTCGGTGCGGAGCTGGGGAGAGGAACGGAGGAGGCGGAGGGTGAGGCCGTTGGTGACGATCCCCCAGAGGTGGTCGGAGCGGTTGAGGAACTCCTGGACGAGCGTGTGCGGGGAGAGGCGGGGACGGCCGGACGGATCGATACGGCCGAGTTCCTGGCGGGCGCCGGCGATATGGATGGGTGGGCTGTCCTCGTCCGGGCTGGCGCGGTGGGAGATCGCGTAGGTCTGGCCGGCGAGTTCGTAGGCGCGGGGGTTGCGCTCGAGCTCATAGCCGAGGGAGGAGAGGAGCGGGACGATCCAGGCGTCGCGGGTGAGGGAGGTGGCGCGGTCGGTCTCAGGGAGCCGCTCGAGGCGCCGTTGGAACACGTTCCACAAGTTGAGGGCGGCACGGTATGTCTGGGCGATGTCGTCGAGGAGCTCGCGCTCGTCGCGGAAGCCAAAGTCGCGTGGGTGCTGGCCGGAGAGCTGGGTGGGATCGGTGCGGAGCTGCTCGAGGAGGTCGGGGGAGAAGAGGCCGCCGACGAGGCGGACGGCTGGGGTGGTGGTGCGGGCGAGTTCGTGCGCGACCGCGAGCGCCATACCACCGCTCCTTCCCGGCTTGGGGCGTGAACGCTGACCGCGCGCTTCGGCTGGTCGGGGATTATCAGGGGAGGTGAGTAGGTTGACAAGGGGCACGACGGAGGGCCGTGTTCGGCCTCTCGCACGTGGTGAGCGATCACGGGGCCACGCTTAGCCGTGCATCGGCTGAGCTTGGCGAGCGAGTGTCAGCCGCTCTGGCCAAGGTGTGGTTGAAGCACGAGCAGCGCGATGAGGTCGGGCGGCCAGTGTGGCTGGATGGTGAGGCCACGGCGTGGCGCACCCGCTGCCTCGTGGACGCGCCGGTGCGCCTGCAGCAACTCGTTGGTCCGGGCTGTCAGGAGTTCAGCGAGGGGGCCGGCCGGCTCGGCCTGGCGGAGAAGTTCGGCGACCGGCTCAAGCGCCAGTGTGAGGAGTTCGCGTCGTTCGGACGGTGGGATCTCCGCTTCGGGGCGAGCTTGGTCAAGGAGTGCACGGGCCTGGTCGGGGTTTAGCCAGCGCTCGGCAAAGAGGTCGCAGCCAGCGGTGAGGACGTCCTCCAGGATGAGGTCGGGGCGTCCGGGGCGTCGCAACAGGAAGCGAGCGCGGAGCAGAAGGAGGATGGTGACCTCACGGACGAGGCTGGTGCGCACCACCCCGAGCCGGGCAACGACGGTGGTCGTGTCCGGAGGCTCGAAGGCCAGCTCAAAGAGGTGGCGTGCGAGCGCGGTGACAAATGGGTGGTTACGGCCCACCCACTCCGCACTGGCAGGGTGCGGATAGGTGAAGGCAAGCTGCCAGCTTTCTCGGTTATTGCGCGGCAGGGTCAACCTGACCGCCTCAGGAAGCTCTGCGAGAGCACGCAGAGAGAGTGTTTGGTCTGGGGCAGGCTGCACTTGGCCACCGAGTCGCTGGACGGCTGCGGCGACGAACTCCCGGACAGTCGTCTCGTCGCCGAGGACGCTGTCACAAGCAGCCAGTTCCTCCATGACCGCTTCGGCCTTGAGCTGGTGCTGGGCGAAGCGGGTGCGCCGGACGCGCTCGCGCTCGGCGTCCTCATCCCAACGCTTCAGAAGCTCTTCGGTTCGGTCGGGGCCAAGGGGGAGTGCCAGCTGTGCCTGGCGTGGGCGCTCAAAGATGCGGTGCACAAGGAGTTCGGCCAACCAGCCCTCATCTTCGGGGACGGGGACATTGGTCCCCAGTTGGCGTCGGATCTGGTCCGCCTTCTCGATCAGGACGGCGATCACTTCAGCGTCGACGGGGTTATCGCGTCCGTAGAGGCGCACCACAGTGACGCGCGGGCTCGGCTGGCCAAAGCGGTCGACGCGCCCTTCACGCTGCTCGAGACGGTTTGGGTTCCAGGGCAAGTCGTAGTGGAGGACAGCGTCGAACAGTTCCTGGAGGTTGACGCCCTCGCTGAGACAATCTGTCGCGACCAGGACACGCTGTGGATACTGAGCGAGCTGACGCACGCGCTCGTGCCGCTCTTCGTCGCCGAGGCGGCCAGTGATGCAATCAAGGCCAAGATCAGGAAATTCTGCGCGGAGCGTTGGGCAGAGCAACTCGGCAACGTATTCGGCGGTGTCGACAAAGAAGCACCAGATAATGGGGTTTAACCCTTGGCGGAGAAGCTGACGAATAGCGGAAAGACATTCCTGGAGCTTGGTGTCGTGGGTCGGATTGCTGGCCAAAACCTTGGCCTGGCTGACGAGTGCACGGAGGCGGCGTTGCATGAACTCCGGGATGGGTGACCGCCCGGTTTCCCAGGTACGGGAGAGGGTCGGAACTTCGTCGCTCGGCTTGGTCTCGGTTGGCTCTAGCCCATTGGGCGTGGCCGCCTCGTCCTCGAGAGGTGGGATGGCAGGTTCAATCTCGTCGTGGCTGATCTCACGGCGTTCGAGTGCAGCCAGGCCGGCGCGGGGGCTGGACATGACACAGCGGAGCAACGTGAGGGCGCCCCACCACTGAAAGCGCTGTTCCCGCTCAGGCAGCTCGCGGCTGAGCTCGATAAGCTGCTTACAGAGGTCGAAGGTCGCCTCAAAGAGCTGGCGGTAGGAGGGGGAGAGCGTGTAGGTGCGCTCCTCAACGACCCGCTCGGGGTAGAGGCCTTTGGCCTCTGGCCACTGGTGGCTGATGTCGGCACGGGTACGCTGGACGAGATGACGAGCAAGGCGCTCGCGTTGTTCGCGTGTGAGCTGGTCGGGCTCCCACTGTTCGAAGGCTGGATCGAGCAGGCCGAGCAGGCGCTGGAAAGCGCGCTGGACACCAGAATGGGGCGTGGCGGTGAGGAGAATGAGGTGGCGCTGCTGGCCGTGAGCAAGCCGTTTCACCAGTTCGTACCGGAGGTGACGGGGATCGCGCTCCGCGCTCGAGGCGGGAACTACGCCGTGGGCCTCGTCGACAATCACCAGGTCGGGCGGCTCGGCCAGGAACGGCTCGCGGTTGCGCGGAAGCTTGAGAAAGTCGATCGAGGCGACGATGACCGGGTAGTGGCGATAGAGCGAACGGCCTGGCGGAAGAGCACGCTCGAGGGCGGCGAGCGTGGACGGCGCAACAATGACCGGCTCGAGGTGAAACTTCTCCCGGAGCTCGGTCGCCCACTGCTCAATCAAGGTAGGCGGGCAGAGGACAACCAGTCGGCGGATGGCGTAGCTGTCCCAGAGTTCGCGGGCAATGAGACCAGCCTCGATCGTCTTGCCGACGCCCACGTCGTCGGCGATGAGCAGACGGACGGGATCGAGGCGGAGGGCCATGAGGAGTGGCACGAGTTGGTAGGGGCGCGGGCGCACGGAGATGCGCCCAAGTGAGCGGAAGGGCGCGGCGCCTTCGCGGAGGAGGAGGCGCGCTGCTTGGCCGAGCAGGCGGACAGCCTCGGCATCGGCGATGTGGTCTGGCTGGGGAAGAGGGAAGGAGGCTGGTTCCAGTCGCTCGCTGGGCAGTGAGTAGGCGAGGAGTTCGGCGAGTTGGCGATGGACAGGCAGTGCCTCGTCGCTCGAAGCGGTGAGGGGGCGGAGCAGCACAACCTCGGAATCGGCACTGGGGAGGACGACCCATTCACGGTGCCGAAAGCGGACGACCGATCCTGGCTGAACCGACACGACAGACTCCCGGCGTCGATCAGTCGATTCCTAGGATGGTGTGGCAGGAGGAATGTGTCAAGGGTGTCTGCACAGCGTGACAGGAGTGCAACGAGAGGCCATGGCCCTGACAGGTGGTGGAGCTGCTGTCTTCGGTGGTTCCTTCGTTTTGTTGTGCAGCATGGGGAATGCCTGGGCGCTGTCAACGGTGCTACGACAGGCGTTTTGGAGGCTCTACGCGGTGCCATCCCGATGGGGACACCGTCTGTCCCCCTCGTCGGGGCGCGATCAATCGCGCCCCGACGGCCCGGAGGGGGTGGCAGCGACCGCGGGACATCGTCCACGTCCAGGGGAAGAGGCACCGGGATATACCGAGGCCACGGTAACGATGTTCTTGGCGAGGTAGCGCCACGGGGCACGACAGCCCGGCATCTCCAGTGGGCGTGAGGCCGGAGACCAAGGTGCGTCGGCTGAGGCTTGAAACAGCGCGTTGGTCGTGCGGAGCGCTGGGTGGAGCGAGTGATGCAGGACGGGCGCGGCGGGCCGTCTCGAGGGTGGCGCGGGTTTCCGTTGGCGAGGTGGAGCGTTGCGTGTGACTTCCCAAGCGAGTAGATGCAGTGTCACCTCCCGCGGCGTGGGGTGTCAGCAACGGACGGCATCTAGTGGCAGCGAAGTCTCTCCGGGATCGTTGACGCTACGATGGAGCGCGAGTAGGACGTGGGATCCCTACCCGTCGGAGGGTTTGGTCTGTGAACGAGACGTTTCCTGCACTCGCTGCGGAGATCGTGGCCTGCGTGCGGTGCCCCCGCTTAGTCGCTTACCGGCAGGCGGTCGCAGCAAAGAAACGCCGGGCGTACCAGGACGAAGAGTACTGGGGAAAGCCGGTGCCGGGGTTTGGGGATCCGGCGGCGCGCTTGGTCATCGTGGGGCTTGCACCGGCGGCGCACGGCGGGAACCGTACGGGGCGCATGTTTACCGGTGATCGCTCCGGTGACTGGCTCTTCCGGGCTCTCTACCGTGCTGGCTTTGCGAACCAGCCGACGAGTCGCTCGCGTGACGATGGGCTGGAGCTCCGCGATGCCTACATCACGGCGGCCTGTCGCTGTGCCCCTCCGGACAATCGGCCCACTGGTGAGGAGCTGGCGGCTTGCCGACCCTATCTTGTTCGCGAACTCCAGCTCCTGGAGCGAGCGCGCGTGCTGGTGTGCCTGGGCCAGGTCGCCTTTGCGTCCACGCTTGCGGCACTCGCTGACCTGGGAGCGGGACGCCCCGAGCCGGCCAACAGCGAGGCGACCCTCCCTCCCCGTTTCCGGCACGGTGCGCTTTTTCGCTGGAGGACACTTCCCTGGCGAGCGGGAGCGCTCTGGCTGCTGGCGAGCTACCACCCCAGCCAGCGGAATACCCAGACAGGGTTGCTCTCCGAGGCGATGTTCGAGGCGATCTTCGCCGAGGCGCGTGCGTTACTTGCCGACAGTTAGTCGAGCATGACGGGGCGCGGATGCACAGCGATCCCGAGGAGGTCAATCAAGCCGACGCCTAGCCTCTGGCACACATCGTCGACGTGTCGTTCGATGTTCCCGCCAGCCATGAAAGCGAGCGCTGTTCCCTTTCACCCCATGCGACCGGATGGTCGCATGGGGTGCTGCGGCAGTGGTTCCCTTGTTCGGTTGTCTCTCGCTCATCCGCCGACCTTGGGGAGCTCGGCGAGCGCCTGCTGGACCGCCTCCTCGGGATACTCGTAGTCTTCCAGCTGTCCTGCGAGATAGGCCTGGTAGGCAGCGAGGTCGAAGTGGCCGTGTCCGCTCAGGCCGATCAAAATCGCCTTCTCCTCGCCTGTTTCCGCACAACGCCGCGCCTCATCAATAGCGGCGCGGATGGCGTGGGCTGACTCTGGTGCCGGAATGATCCCCTCGGTGCGAGCAAAGAGAACTGCACCTTCGAAAACCTTGGTCTGTGGCAAGGCGATTGCCTCGATCAGCCCTTGCTCATAGAGGTGGCTCACCAGCGGTGCCATGCCGTGGTAGCGCAGCCCGCCGGCGTGGATGCGGGCCGGGATGAACGTGTGACCCAGGGTGTGCATCTTGAGGAGCGGCGTCGTGCGTGCGGTATCGCCAAAGTCGTAGGTGTAGACACCGCGGGTCAGGGAAGGACAAGCAGTCGGCTCAACAGCCACGATGCGTACCGGCTTCCCGGCGAGCTTGTCGCGGACGAAGGGGAAGGTGAGTCCGGCAAAGTTTGAGCCACCACCAACGCAGCCGAAGATGACGTCGGGGTAGTCACCAGCCAGCTCAAACTGCCGCTGGGCCTCAAGCCCGATCACGGTCTGGTGCAGGAGGACGTGGTTCAGCACACTGCCCAGAGAATACTTGGTGTCGGCACGGGAGGCTGCATCTTCCACTGCCTCGCTGATGGCGATGCCCAGGCTGCCAGGGTGGTTGGGGTTCTGTTCCCAAATGCGTCGACCAGCCTGCGTATCGGGGCTGGGGCTTGGGACGCACTGGGCGCCCCAGGTTTCCATGAGCACGCGCCGATAGGGCTTCTGCTCGTAGCTGGCGCGCACCATGTAGACCTTCAGCTCGAGATCGAAGAAGGCACAGGCCATGGCCAGGGCACTGCCCCACTGCCCAGCGCCGGTCTCAGTCGTCAAGCGCCGGACACCAGCCTGCTTGTTGTAGTACGCCTGGGCGACGGCGGTGTTGGGCTTGTGGCTGCCTGCAGGGCTCACACCTTCGTACTTGTAGTAGATACGGGCAGGCGTTTGCAGTACCTGCTCCAGCCGCCGCGCGCGATACAGTGGTGTGGGGCGCCAGAGCCGGTAGACAGCGCGGACTGGCTCGGGAATCTCGACCCAGCGCTCGCGCGTCACTTCCTGTAGGATGAGCTCCATCGGGAAGAGCGGCTCCAACTCCTCCGGCCCGATCGGCTCACCAGTCGCCGGATGGATGGGCGGCGGTGGTAAGGTGGGCAGATCGGCTGCGAGGTTGTACCAGTGGGTCGGCAGATCAGCCTCGGTAAGAACGAACTTCACCGTTTCGGCTGTGCTCACGCTTGTCCTCCACTCTGCTTGGCTGCACCACGCTCTTTGTCGGGCGATTGTAATCGATCGGCAGAATGTGGGGAAGTGGGTCGCTGGTAGCACGGTGTGCCGCTGAAGAATTGAGGGGTCCCCATGCGAACGTACGTTCGCA
>VAPR01000603.1_pt1 | contig 22382 bp, 16 predicted proteins | sample 3380701 | NCBI WGS metagenome assembly VAPR01 (sample SAMN11536904, study PRJNA540576) | hot springs metagenome | isolation source: hot spring wet sediment | place: Spain: Lobios | collected 2014-01 | reverse complement strand
CACATGCAAGCAATAGGTCATCCGATAGTGGGCGATCCTTATTACGGGGGCGGGTCGGCCCTTCGTTCGAGATCGGCGACACCCGCCTCGATACTTAGACTAAAACGACCTTTTCTTCATGCCCGGCGGCTGGCGTTTCGACATCCGAGGACCGGCGAGCGGATGGAATTCGAGTCTGCGCTTCCGCAAGACCTCGAAGAGGTCCTTCAGGCCTTAGGGCCTCCATCCGAGGGATCACTGAAAGGTGTGCTGGATGACCGAGGCTGAAAGCGGTCGGGATTATCCCGAATCCGAGGACGCATCCGACGCTACGACCGATGCGCCTCGTACCAAACTCGAGATACCCGAGCCTCCAAAAGTAAGGCGGCGTCGGCGATCGACGACCGAGGAGGAGGATCGGGAAAGCCGCGGTCTGGCAGCGGCGCTGCTGGATTGGGTCTGGAGGCACAAGCTCGAAACCGCTTCGTTTCTCGTCACGGTTTTGATGCTTACCGCTCTGGCCGTTTATCTGTCGATAGATCCCGGTCCGTCCAGATCGGAGCAGATGGTTCAAGTCGGCCCGCCGATAGGTCAAGACCTCGATGTATACGTCGAAACCCGCAAGAGAGCTCTCGAAGACTTAGCCGACGAGCGCAGGTCCCGACTGGCGGTGGTCACGTTTAGAAATGCCCTTACTCCGTCGCAACTGGGGAGTCTTTCGCTTCCTGAGGGGGTTCGCCTCGAGCAGATCATCGTCGGAGACTCTCTGGGATATCCGGAGGCCATCGATGTGGGAGACGACGCGGCTGCATCGGTGGAGCTGTGGAGGCAAGCTCGCCTGGAGGTGCTCGATCGTCAACGAGCGGGGCTGTCGGAGATCCTTGCGGGTTCTCCTTCGCCTTCGCCCGCCGCTGAGTGGTACGGACGGGAAGCCGGCCTGGTAGATGGGGCGTTAGCTCAGGTCCGCGACGGGACCGTGGTGCTCGGCGCCATCGTTTCCGGAACCGGAAGCCAACTGATCGCGCTCCAGGGCGATCCGAGCGTTTTGCTGGTCGACCCTGCGCCCCCGCAAGCAACCGTAGGGGGAATCGTCTTTACGCTCGCTAAGAAGTGACGGCGCGCCGACCGCGACTCGGGAGCCGTTCTCGGCCGGGGGAATCGTCTTTACGCTCGCTAAGAAGTGACGGCGTTGGAGAGCGGCTTCAGGACCAGCGGACTTCGACTGCGTTTTCGAGCCAGCTTGATCTTTTTAGTTTCTAAGGCGACGTCTTCGAGCGTGACGGCTTCGAGGATTTCCGAGACGGCCCCTCTGACTTTGATCCAGACGAGCTGAAGAGCGCACTCGCCCTCTTCTATGCAGCTCGTATCCGGTTCTATCGCCGCGCATCCCAACGGCGCCACGCCTCCCTCGGCCGCCTCGACGATGTCTTTTATCGAGATCTGATTGGCCGGCCTTGCCAGGGAATAGCCGCCCTGGACTCCTCGCTTTGCTTCCACCAGACCGGCAGCCTTCATCACCAGCATTATCTGCTCGAGGTAGGCTTGCGGCAGCCCTGTGGTCTCGGCTATGTCTCTGACCGACGCAGGCGCGTCACGCAACGCCAGTGCCAGTAGCGCTCGGGTAGCGTAGTCGCCTTTTGTCGAGATTTTCATCGTCATGGCGGGAATTCCATGGAGTGTGCGCCGTCGCCCCTCAGTCGTGAATTTTATCTCATCGCTAAGGTACAGGCGGTTGTCCGAGCCCGTTAGGGATTTGACCGATCCGGCCTGATCTCAGCTTTTGCACTAACAGCTAAGGGACGGAAAAACTTCCGCTATAAACTTCAAGCCGGCGGTTCTCCAAAAGGAGGTTCGATGAGCCGAGTCGAGAGCGAACTCGCTCCTGATGATGCCGGATCGATTGCCGAAGAGTTCGAGGGAAAAGATCCACTAGAGCTTTTGCGCTTCGTGGTCGACTCCTTCGGCGCAGAGAAGGTGACTCTCGCATGTTCTTTTCAGGCCGAAGACATCGTTCTCGTCGACATGGTGGCGTCGATCAGCGATTCGGTTCGGGTGTTCTCGCTCGACACGGGTTTTTTGTTCGCCGAGACCGAGAGAACACAAAAGATAGTCGAGTCGCGCTTCGACCTCCCCTTCGAGACGATCCGTCCCGGGCACACCATCATGGAGCAAGCCAACCAGTACGGCAGGCAGCTCTATCTAAGAGATCCCGACCTTTGCTGCAAGCTGAACAAGGTTTTGCCTCTGCAAAAAGCTCTCGAGGGATACGCCTGCTGGATAACGGGCATAAGAAGGGAGCAGTCACCGACGAGAGCAAATGCTCCGGTGTTCGCCTACGACGAGACCTTCGGTCTCTTCAAGGCCAACCCTCTTGCGGCTTGGACTTCCGAGCAAGTCTGGAGGTATGTGCGAGAACGAAACCTTCCCTACAATCCTCTTCACGACCGGGGATATCCCTCTATAGGTTGTGCTCCGTGCACAAGGCCGGTGGCCGAAGGAGAGGATCCCCGGGCCGGCAGGTGGTCCGGATTCGCAAAGACTGAGTGCGGACTGCATGTCCGTTGAAATTCCGCTCCCGCACGGGGGCAAGCTATGCGATCTCAGGCTCGATGAAGGGGCGGCCCAGAAGACTCTTTCGCGCCTGGAGGATCTCGGTGAAGCCAAGATCCTGAGAAAGCGCCTGGACGACCACCTCTACTGGGACCTCGTACTTCTGGCGGTCGGCGCCTACAGCCCGTTGGAAGGGTACATGGGCAGTAGGGACTACCGCTCGGTGCTCGACGAATGTCGGCTGGATTCGGGTTTGCTGTGGGCCATACCGATCTCTTTGCCGCTCAGGGAAGAAGAAGCAGCCGAGATCTCTTCGATGAAAAAAGAGGTCGTGGTTCTTTTTCCTCCTGGGGCAGAGGGTGCGGATACGAACGACCGAGGTTCTCGATGCCCGGAAAACGAAGACTTCGGCTCTCCTCTCGCCGTGGTGGAAATAGAGGAGGTTTTCGAGATCGATGCCGAGGATGAAGCTTCGAAGGTTTTCAGAACGACGGATCCGAATCATCCCGGTGTGGCCCGTCTGCTGACGGACGGGCGGTTCCGCGTGGGTGGTCGAGTCGAGGTCGTCGGTCGAATCGAATCTCCGTATCCGTCTTATCCGTTCACTCCAGAAGAGACCCGGCGGGCATTCGAAGAGGCCGGCTGGAAAACCGTCGTGGCCTTCCAGACTCGAAATCCCATTCACAGGGCTCACGAATACCTGTGCAAGTGCGCTCTCGAAATCACCGACGGGCTTTTGATACACCCGGTAGTAGGAACCACCAAAGACGACGACATTGCCGCCGACGTACGCATGCGCTGCTATGAGGTTTTGATCGAGCACTACTTCCCCAAAGATCGCGTCATGATCGCTTGCTTTCCCGCTCCTATGCGGTATGCAGGGCCGAAAGAAGCACTTCACCATGCGATTGTTCGACGCAACTACGGGGCTTCTCATTTCGTGATCGGGCGCGATCATGCCGGAGTGGGGGACTACTACGGAACTTACGAAGCACAGGAGTTCGTTTCTTCGTTCGATTACTCCGAACTGGGCATCACGCCGCTCTTCTTCGAGCATGCCTTTTACTGCCAGAGCTGCGGAGGGATGGCTACCTCGAAGACCTGTGGTCACCCCGACTCCGACCACAGACATCTCTCCGGCACGAAGGTAAGAGAGTATTTGCGCGAGGGCAAAGCCCTGCCGCAGAGCTTTACGAGACCCGAGGTGGCAGAACTCTTGCGAAGCCACGCACAAGGGCTCGATTCGCAGAGATAAAAGGAAGAGATAGATAAGAGATAGATAAGAGGCAGAAGAGCTGTGCCGGCCGGAGTTGCAAAAATTCCTGCGTTGTAATCGGATAGTCGGGCTTGGTTGTATTCTGGGAGCGATTCAAGACGAAGCGGCGCTTTGCAATAAGCCGGCTAGACGCCGGATAGAGTCTGGAGGAAAGAGGTAGTGCTCGAGAGGATCGGATCGCCGACCGATCTAAAATCGCTCGACTACGAGGAACTGGCGCAGCTGTCGCAAGAGATTCGTGAGTTCCTCGTAGATTCGGTCTCGAAGACGGGAGGACACCTCGGTCCGAATCTCGGGGTAGTCGAGCTTACCCTCGCCCTGCACCGCGTCTTCGAAAGTCCCAAAGACGCCATCATCTGGGACACCGGACATCAAGCCTACGTACACAAGATCGTGACCGGAAGGGTAGGTCGTTTCGATACCCTCCGGCAGGAGGGCGGCCTTTCGGGATATCCGTCCCGTTCCGAGTCGCCCCACGATCTGATCGAGAACTCGCACGCTTCGGTTTCTCTGGGTTACGCAGCCGGATTGGCGGAGTCGAGACGACGTCACGGCCTGGATGGAAAAGTCGTCGCCGTTGTGGGCGACGGGGCGCTTACCGGCGGGGTGGCGCTGGAAGCGCTCAACAACATCGGTGACAAGGAGCTCAACATCCTGGTCGTCCTGAACGACAACGGCAGAAGTTATCAGCCCACCGTCGGCGGCCTGGCGTCCTACCTTGCGCGTTTGCGCTTGAGCCCGCGATACCGCAAGGCCAAACGCGAAATCGAGCACCTCCTTACCGCCATTCCCGGGATCGGCGAATCGCTCGCTGCGGAGGCCAAAAGAATAAAACAGGGGATGAAACAGCTCGTGGCGCCGCAGGTGATCTTCGAGGATCTCGGCTTTTATTACGCCGGACCTATCGACGGACACGACATCGAGACACTCGAGCGAGCGCTGAAGCTCGCAAAAGAAGTCGAAGGGCCGGTAATGTTGCACGTCCTTACCGAAAAAGGCCACGGATACACTCCGGCCGTAGCCGACGAGATCGAAAAGCTTCATGCCCTCGGGGCTTTCGATCCTGCTACCGGCAAGCCGACAAAGCCCAAAGCCCGGACCTGGACGGCCGCCTTTTCGGACGAGCTTTTGGCCGTGGCCGAGCGACGATCTGACGTTGTGGCTATTACGGCTGCTATGGCCTCGCCGACCGGCCTTCAGAAGTTGGCCGAGCGATATCCCGACCGGGTCTTCGACGTCGGGATCGCCGAACAGTTCGCCACCGTCTTCGCTGCGGGACTTGCGATGGGAGGTCTGCGGCCGGTCGTGGCGATTTACTCCACCTTTTTGCAGCGAGCCTTCGATCAGATAATGATGGACGTCGGCCTGCATCGTCTGTCGGTGCTCTTCATAATCGACAGAGCCGGCATTACGGGCGACGACGGTCCGTCCCACCACGGCATCTTCGACCTCACTTATCTTCGTGCGATCCCGTCCATGGTGGTGGCCGCGCCGCGGGACGAGTGGGAACTGCGCGATCTCATGGCGACCGCGCTCGAATACGACGGGCCTTTTGCGATTCGTTTTCCAAAAGGCGAAGTTCCTCAGACGCCGGAGAGGCCGACCAGGATCTTGCCCATAGGATCATGGGAAGTTCTGCGAGAAGGCGACGATGTCTGTCTTCTCGCCACGGGGAAGATGGTCGCCAATGCTCTCGACGCAGCGGCCAAACTCGAGACCGACGGAGTATCGGCGCGAGTCGTCGATGCGAGGTTCATAAAGCCGCTTGATCCCAGGCTCGAAGAGTACATAAGCGGTTGTCGCGCTGTTTTCACGCTCGAAGACAACGTAGTCACAGGAGGATTCGGGTCGGCCGTTCTAGAGGAACTGTCCGCAAAGAGGATCCAGGCGCCGGTATTCCAAATCGCCATTCCCTCGGCCTACTTGGAACACGCTTCCCAGCAGAGCTGGTTCGAGAAGCTGGGGCTCGATTCGGCAGGCATCCACCGGCGCGTGCTCGAGTATCTGGTGGAGACGCCGGCCGGTCCCAAGTCGGCGGATCTCTGAACCGGGAGGATCTCCTCGAAAGCATCGATGGTCGGATACCGTGAGGCGAGGCGTTCCGCAACCTAAGAGGGCGTACCTAAAAACCGATGACGCCGCTTCGATATCTCTCGGGCTCGACGATGTATTAGGTGAGCTGGGTTCGACCGAAAACGAAGTCTGGCTGGAGATTCGCTGCCCTTTAGTCGAGAACTTCGAACGAAGCTATCTGGTCGTCGAATTCGACTTCCCGACCGATAGAGGAATCCCTTACCTCCGAAACGGATACCAGTCGTGGTCGTATGCGGGTCTTGCTCGAAGCGGAGAGGAGATCGCGCGCCCGGGAGTCGACATGGCGGTCATGTCGCACTTCTCTCATCTAAGACCGCCTTTCGACGACGAGGTGCTGGCAGAGTCGGAAGGAATGATCGCCTTCGAGGAGCTCGTGGCGTTCGCACTCGACGGCAGAGTGGCGCCTGCTTGTTTCTTCGCCAGAGAAGACGCGCTAGCGCTTTCTTTCGATCTCTCGAGACTTCCCGAAGAGCTCGAGGGGCGGCGTCTCGACATAGTGGCGATCGCCGGGATCGAAAAAGGCGGGCATCTCGAGGTGATCGACCGGTTCCTTTCGGCTTCGGCCCTTCTCAAGCGAGCCAACGCGGCGGCCCCGCTTTATACGGGTTGGTGCAGTTGGTATCAGTATTTCTCGGCTGTTTCGGAAACAGAGTTTTTAAAGAACCTGTCGCTGTGCGAGAAGAACCTGCCGAATCTCGATGTGTTTCAACTGGACGACGGATATCAGAAAGCCATCGGCGACTGGACCGAAACGAACTCCAAATTTCCCTCCGGCATCGAGGCAATTGCGAGAAGGGTCGCAGAAGCCGGATACATTCCGGGAATCTGGATAGCGCCGTTTTTGGCGACCACGGATTCCACGATCTACAGCGAACATCCGGACTGGTTTCTGAAGCTGCCTAACGGATCCCCTACGCCGGCGATGCTTAATCCGGGTTGGGGAGGCAACGGCCTGGCCTATGCGCTCGATTGCACTCATCCAGAAGTAGCGAATTGGCTCGAGAATCTGGGATCGCAACTGCGAGATGCCGGCTTCCGATATGTAAAGATCGATTTTTGCTACTCGGCTTCGATGCCGGGACGATCGGCGCGGCCGGCCGGACGCGCAGAGGCGCTCAGGCTCGGCCTCGAAGCGCTAAGACGAGGGCTGGGAGACGACGTCTTTTTGCTGGGATGCGGCATGCCTCTATGGCCGGCGGTGGGGCTGGTCGACGGGATGCGAATCGGCCCGGACGTAGCGCCGCATCTTTACCCTCAAGCCGAGATCTACGGTCTTTCCGGGTCGATGCCCGCTCTGGCCAACGCATGGCGCAATACACTGGCCAGGGCTTTTATGCATCGACGACTCTGGGTGAACGACCCGGACTGCATCATGTTGCGCACCTCCGATACCGGGCTCAGCGCAGAGGTCGCCGAGCGATGGGCTAGAGCGGTGGCTTCTTTGGGCGAGATGCTTTTGTTGTCCGACGATCTTTCGCTTTACGGTCCCGAGCAATTCTCTTTGGCAGGAGAACTGCTCGAGCTCGCCAGGGCGGCCGACCGCCCGCCCGGAGCGCCGACCCCGCCGGTCGACCCTCTCGACCCTGAAACTTTCAAGGACGCGCCTTGAAGGTCTCGGGGCCCAAGGACCGCTTTGGCCCTACGATCGAACAACCCGGCGACCATGGATACGTTCGAGAAGAGCCATCCGGCTTCCGGGATCGCTTTGGCCCTACGATTCAGCAACTGAATGGAATCTATCATTGAGGTCGTCAGTTAGCTTTTCCGACGGCAGTTTCGACGAAAGGAGATTCCGTGGAAGGCGGCGGTGATCTGATCGACGATCCGATGCCCGACGGATCTCGCGTGGCCGGAGGGACCGGACGACCGCCAGGCGTCTCGCGTAGCCGGGAAAGCTACGCAACGATAATTGCAGGAGCGATCGCCTGGGCGACGCCTGTGACCATCGGCCTGGTCGTGTTGTTGGGATACTCGAGCATTGTGCGGCCTGCGGCAGTAATCGCCGGCTTGATCGTAATGGCGATAGCCGCCGGAGCGGTCACGGCAGCGCTGGCTGTGGACGACATTCCGCCGGCGGCTGCGGTTGCTGCGACCGCAGCTATGGGACTGGGCCCGGCTTTGTTGGCCGTCGGATGGGGCTCGGGAGGGGCGACGGTGGTAGTGGCCGCTGTAGCGGCTACGGCCGTACTGCAGGGCCGACTCTGCGGTCCGGCACTGGGTACCGGTCTTTCGACGTCGACGGCCGTGCTGGCGGCCGGCGGACTTGCAGCAGGGGGACAGTTCAGCGGGGGGCAAGCTGCGGCCTCGGTGGGCGCGCTGGCGCTCGCATGGATGGCCGGTGTCGCTGCGTCCGTTTTGGTTTTCGAGCAGGCCGCCGGTCCCAAAGCCACCAGATCCGGGGCGGCCACAGCCCCTGTTTTAGACGTCGACAGCTGGGACGGATTCAGCAGCGCGTTCCGGAAGGTGAGCGAAGGGGAGTTGACGATCGATTCACTTCAGTCGATAGAAGAGGCCGCCTCGAAGGCGCCTCCTGAACTACAGGGTGTTATCAGCCATTTCATTACCGCTGTAGCGAACTGGCGGGCTCTGGCGTTACGCCTGAGACGCAACGCCGACACCTTGAGCGATACCGCACAGAGCTTGAGGGCCGCCTCGGAGAATCAGGCCGCTCTTTCGGCCGAGCATTCCTCCGCTTCGGTGGAGACTTCCTCGACTATCGAAGAACTTGCAGCAGCGGCCAAGCAGATTGCAGAACTCACCGAGAGCGTCGCCGGACTTGCCGAGAAAACCTCCGAGGCCGCTATTCGAGGAAAGGAAGCCGTTCACAGGTGGGCGGAGACCAGAGACCGTCTGGCCGAAAAAATCGATTACATAGCATCTCAGACGCTTCGATTGGGAGAGCTTTCCCAGGAAATCGGCTCGATTTTGGAACTGATAAACGACATAGCGGATCAGACCAACCTGTTGGCCCTCAATGCAGCGATCGAGGCTGCAAGGGCCGGCGAGCACGGCAGGGGATTTGCCGTCGTCGCCGACGAAGTGAGGAAGCTGGCCGAAAGAAGCGTGGAGGCGACCGAGGACATTCGCACTCTCATCTCCGAGATTCAGTCGGAGACCAACACGACGATTCTCGCTACCGAGGAGGGCACAAGAGAAGTAGGCTATGCCGGCAAGCTGAGCCAGGAAGCAGCCGAGCGCCTCGACGAGATCAATCGGTTCGCGGAGTGGACATCCTCGGCGACCAAAGAGATCTCGGTTTCGACGGCTCAGCAGCGCTCGGCCTCGGACCAGGTCGTTGTAGCGATCGCGCAGATAGCGGACGGATCGAGGGAATACCTCGCCAGCTCGCAGGAGCTTTCCGAAAAAGCTACCGAACTGACGCAGCTAGCCGAAGAGCTTAGGGGTGAACTCGTAAAGTTGCGGCTCGACTGAGCGTTTCAGTCGTCACCTCGCAACCGCGCCGACTGCCGGACGCTCTAGAAGGCGCAAGTAAACCCTTTCGGTTTCTTCGGCCATTCTCTTAGGACCGAATACCGCCTCAGCGCGCTGTCTGCATCTATCTTTGTCGATCTTCTCGCTACGAACGATCGCATCGGCCATCGACTCGACGCCGTCGACTAAAAAGCCGGTTATCCCGTCTTCTACGAGTTCGGGCGCCGCGCCGTTGGGATACGCGATCACCGGAGTACCGCAGGCCTGGGCTTCCGCCATGACGAGGCCGAAGGGCTCCGGCCATCTGATGGGCACAAGAAGAGCGCGAGCCTGCGCGAGAAACGAAGGCTTTGCTTCTTCGGGAATCTCTCCTAGATATTCGGCGTCTTTGCCCAAAAGTCCCTCCACAACGTTGGAGTAGAACTCACGCTCCTCGGCGTGTGCAATCTTGCCGGCCAGCTTGATCGGAACCCCTGCTTTGCGTGCGGCTCGAATCGCGTCGTCGGGTCCTTTTTCGTAGCAGATGCGGCCGAGAAAGGCCACGTAGTCGCCCTTTGACTCCGCGGGCTTGTATCTGTCTATGTCGACGCTGTTGTAGACCACGTCAAAGACTTCCGCTCCGAGATCCTTAGCCTGTTGGCGAGAGATGGCCACCAGCGGGACGTTGCGACCCAGCGCTCTGTAGAGACGTCCCATCTTGCCGGTCGTCGGCCCGTGCATGGTATGCAAGAGAGGGTATTTCAGTCCGCACCATGCGAGAGCGCCCATCAGGGAGTGGTCGTGGTAGATGTCCGCCTCCAAGTCGGCGACCCCTTCCAGTACGTGGATCATCTCGATATGGAAGTCATCCCAGACATCGCGTTGGGCGCGGTCGAAAGGCCCGACGACCTCTACGCCTTCGACCCTGCTGTCACCGGACGCTACGAGAGTTACTTTGTGCCCTCTTCCGGCCAGTTCCCTTCCCAGCAGAGCGAGGACGGCTTCGATGCCGCCGTAGCTTTTGGGAGGAACCGGCAACCACGGCGGCGCGATAAGTACGACAGAGAGCGAGTGCTTAGAAGTGAGGGACATAGCTGGATTCTAAGAAGACGCGCCGACGGTTACCCGGAATTTGGAAAGGCTCTGCATCTCTAACAAGGTAGTGACTTCTCGGCTAATCATTGGTTCTGGTGTGCGGCTGGGTTAAGCTTGCGAACATGCTCTTGAGGCGGCGGACCACCCGACGGCTATAGGATACAGCTCCAGTCGAGATGGCCGGATCTGACAGCTCTCGGTCGGTAGCCAGGACCTGGCGGATCGACGAATTCTACATAACGGCGACCTCTCCCAGGGTTACAGCCGAAACCCTCGTCCTCAAGCATCGAGAAACATTCGCAGTCTTCGACGAACACGGAAACATAGGCGTCGGGCACGCACCCAGTCAGGGATACGATGGCATCTACCACGAAGGGACCAGATTCTTATGCCATGAAGAGATCTTCTTGAACGGCCAATCTCCTCTTTTGCTCTCTTCGGCGGTCAGCTCCGAGGGCTCGACGGTGATAGTCGATCTCACCAATCCCGATATCTACAAAGACGGGGCCCTGGTTCTGCCGCACGGAACCGTGCATATCAGCCGTCAGAAAGTCCTCTGGGACGCAGTCTGCTATCAGTCGTTGAGGCTTTCCAATTTCGGGCGACACCCAATCGAGATCGCGATCAACTTCGATTTCGCGGCCGACTTCAGCGACATCTTCGAGGTCCGGGGAATCAAAAGAGAGGCGAGGGGGAAGCTGCGCACTCCCAAGGTCGAAAAAAGCAACATAGAGTATTCGTATCTGGGACTCGACGGAATGGAACGCAAGACTACCGTCTCTTGGAACATAGAGGCGGAGTCGGTATCCGATAAGGGTCCTCTCTTTTATCTGGCGATGCGCCCGAGAGAAGAAGTGAATCTCGAGATAACGGTCGCCTGCGAGACGCGAACCAAGCCGACCGTTTCCGTCTTCGACCAGGCGCGCACCAAATTGCGATCTCAGCTAAAAGAACTCTCAGCTGACGACGCCGAGATCGAGACGTCGAACGAGCAATTCAACGCCTGGATCCACCGATCGCTCGCAGACGTCCATTCGCTGACTTCGAATCTTCCCACCGGTCCGTATCCCTACGCGGGGATACCGTGGTTCTCGGCGCCGTTCGGACGGGACGGCTGTATCACCGCCTACCAGTTACTGATGGTCAATCCTTCCCTCGCGCGCGGAGCTCTCGGTTATCTGGCAGCCACCCAAGCTTCCGAGGAAGACGAATTCTCACAGGCCGAACCCGGAAAGATCATCCACGAAGAGCGCATGGGAGAGATGTCCGAGCTCGGAGAGGTCCCTTTCAGGCGTTACTACGGCTCGATCGATTCGACGCTTTTGTTCATCTGGCTCGCCGAACAGTACCTGAGGCACACCGACGACATCGCTTTCATAGAGAGGATCTGGGACAACATCAAGGCCGCCGCAGAATGGATAGACAAATACGGTGACCGCGACGGCGACGGGTGGGTCGAGTACGAAGGGCACAAAGGAAACGGTCTTGAGAACCAGGGCTGGAAAGACTCAAAAGACGCCGTCTTCCATGCCGACGGACGCATTCCCGAAGGCCCTATTGCCTTGGTCGAGGTTCAGGCATACCAGTATGCGGCGCGCCAGGGCGTCGCGTGGATTGCAGAGCGCCTCAAAGAGAACGATTTCGCCCGCAGTCAGCGCCAGGCGGCTTCTCAACTGAGAAGACAGTTCGACGAAACGTTCTGGTGCGAGGAAATCGGCACGTACGCTTTGGCTCTGGACGGAAGGAAGCGACAGTGTCAGGCGAGGACCTCCAATGCAGGGCATGTATTGCTGGCCGGGCTCGCCGATCGCCGCAGAGCCGAGACGGTCGTGCGTTCGTTGATGGGTCCCGACTTCTTTACAGGCTGGGGTGTGCGGACGGTGGCGCGAGGCGAAACGCTTTTCAATCCCATCGCATATCACAACGGATCCGTCTGGCCCCACGACAACTCTCTTATCGCGCAGGGCATGGCGATCTACGGCTTCAAAGCCGAGGTCTTGCGGATTACGACGGCGATGTTCGACGCCGTGACTCACTTCGGACATATGCGCATGCCCGAGCTGTTTTGCGGATTCGATCGCGTGGTCGAAGAAGAGCCGGTTTTATATCCGGTGGCTTGCAACCCCCAGGCATGGGCGGCGGGCAGCGTATTTTTGTTTCTGCGAGCGTGTCTCGGTCTTAGGGTCGACGGTTCGGCGGGGAGGTTGATCTTCGAGCGCCCGACCCTTCCTCCGATTATCGAACGGGTAAAGATCTCCGGACTCAGATGCGGAGGATCTTCGGCTACGCTTTTGTTTTCCCGTTACCAGGACGACGTAGGTGTCAATGTGCTTAGACGGGACGGACCGCTGGAGGTCGTCGTCATCAAGTAGCCTGTAGGCTTCTGAGGGAGCGGGATTCCAGAAGAACTTCGCTCGGTTTTTATTCAGGCCAGCCGGGGAGATCGACAGAGGGGCGCAACTTCCACTCGGGTTTGCGCTTTTCGAGGAAGGCCCGTACGCCTTCGGCGGCATCGGGCTGCATCGAGGCCCAGGCGAACAAGGCGTTTTCTTTTGCTCTTACCTCGTCGATGCGGGGGCTCAGGCTTTCCCAGAGGAGCCGTTTGGAGATGGCGACCGAAGCGGGGGCGCAATTCTCGGCAATGTCTTTGGCGAAGGCCACTGCGGCGGGATAAACCTCCTCGGGCGCAAGCGCTCGGGAGACGAGGCCTATCGCTTCCGCTTCCTCAGCGAGGATTGTCTTTCCGGAAAGCATGAGTTCCGCTGCGCGGGACAGCCCGATTACATGCGGGACGATAACGTGGCTCGCCAGCTCGGGAATGATTCCTCTCCTGACGAATGCGAAGCTGAGTTTCGATCCTTTCGCTGCGTATCTCACATCGCACTGCATTGCCAGTGTCAATCCGACACCCACCGCATGACCGTTGATCGCTGCGATGACGGGTTTTCTGATCTTCCACGGGTCCATCGGGCGTTGGGGCTCTCCGGGGGCGCCCGGGCGCTCGCTCGCGTACGCCTTGAAAGTGTCCCCACCCGCTTGCATGTCGGCGCCGGCACAAAAGGCTCTTCCGTTGCCGGTCAAGATCACGGCTCGTACCTCGTCGTTGGCGTCGCAGGTCCACAGAGCGTCGGCAATCTCGTTCCCCATGGTGACGGTAAAGGCATTGAGCCTCTCGGGTCGGTTCAGGGTGATGGTCGCTACGCCGTCGGCTGCTTCGAAAAGAATCGTCTCATAGCTCATTACAGGCGCCTCCTTCGCTGGGGGGATCGGAGCGAATGTCCTATGTATCCGGCCGTTCAGTCGCAAAGCGGCAAGACGATCTCGAACACGACCTCTTCTCCTTCGGCGTAGACATCCAGCGATCCTCCAAGAGCTCTTACCAGATGAAAAGGACGGGACAACTTCCCTGACTGATCGTCGGCAATGAGGACACCTTGCGGAACCCATGTTTTGGAAAGGTCTGCCGGGATCTCGTACCCGAAGGAGGCAATGCCCTTGATGATCACTCGCGCTGTTCGCGCCGTTTCGGATTCAGTTGCCTTCTGTGGAGGCTCCTCGGAGAGCGCCGCTGCAACCTTGTCTTTGAGAACGGAGGCGCTGTGCGCTATGGCATCGCCGATTACGGTATCGATCACCGAATAAGGGGCTCGGGAGTAAAGCGGCCGCTTCGGGGCGACTACCACCGCGACGTCGAGTCCCTTCGAGCGCATCGTCTCGATGCCCCGCCCGAAGATTTCGTCTATTCGCACCATCTCCGCCGGTGTCGCAGCGATCGTCAGCATTGCGTCTAGGCCGGCCCGAAACTCGTCGGTCATAGCGGTTATGGTCTCGGCAGAGGCTTCCATGCGCTCGAGGAACTCCGAGCGGATGTCGTCTCCCACCGTCGGTCGCATCCGCAGCGTCTGAGCCATGCCTGCTATGGAGGTGAGGGGGGTTCTTATGTCGTGATGCAGCGTCGAGATCGCGGAGCGAACACTCTCGGAGAGCGTTTCGATGCGGGCCTCGGCTTCGATGCGGGCTACCACGAGTCCGAAAATCTCACAGACGATCTCGGCCGAGCGGTCTCTACTCGGCGGTTCGTAGGCGTTCTGTGATCCAGCCGACCTCAGGCTGATCTGCCAGGTCGGGGATGCCGAGGGAACAATTACGGAAGGCTTCTCGGAGCTGGATCCCCTAGACGGTGCTTGCCTTGCGATTTCGGAATCGTATCCGAGTTCTAGAAGAATCTGCTTGAGTACGGCCTCTGCCTCCTCGACCGTTGCGGCCGAAATCAAAAGTGCGATTTTGGTATCGGCGCTGTCGGGGATCTGGGAATCCATTTCGCTTTCCAAATAGCCGGCTGATACAGCCTACTGCAGGATCGACGCGGCGGCAGGGTCCTCGGCGACCAGCGTCGCACTACTGCAGGATCGGCTCTCCGGCAGGGTCCTCGGCGACCGGCATCGTAGGTGATATTCTCGTGATCGCCGAGCAAAACCCCTCATGCAGCGAGGAGGTCGTCTTTCGGAGTCGGTCTATGTCTTCTTCTTTCGTTCACCTTCATGTTCATACCGAATTTTCGCTTCTCGACGGGGCTTCGAGGATAAGCGACGTCGTACGGGCTGCAGCCGAAGACGGCCAGCCCGCAATCGCTATCACCGACCACGGCGTGCTCTACGGCGCGATCGACTTTTACACGGAAGCCGAAGCTCAGGGGTTGAAACCCATCATTGGGATGGAGGCCTATGTGGCCCGAGAATCCCGCTTCGATCGGGGTCGAGGAGAGGACTGGCATCGGTACAACCACATGACCCTTCTTGCCATAAGCGACGCCGGTTACAAGAACTTGATGAAGTTGACCAGCCGGGGTTTCCTCGACGGCTACTGGTACAAGCCTCGCATCGACAAAGAGTTGCTCGCCGAGCACTCCGAGGGGATCGTGGCGACTACGGGATGTCTAAAAGGCATCGTGCCGCAGCTCATTCTCGAAGGCGACAGAGAGGCCGCCGCATTAGAGGCGGGGACGCTCCGTGAAATCTTCGGGAAGGAAAATTTCTTCATCGAGGTAATGGATCACGGCCTTGCGGACCAACGAAGGGTCAACAAGCACCTCATCGAAATCGCCCGAGAGCTCGACATCCCCTTGTTGGCAACGAACGATACTCACTACACGAGGCGGGAGGACTCGGTCATCCAGGATGTTTTGTTGTGTATCCAGACCGGCGCCACCGTAGATCAAGCCGACCGAATGCGCTTCGAGTCGGATCAGTTCTACTTGAAGTCGGCCTCGGAGATGCGGCAGCTGTTCTCGGAGATCGAATCCGCCTGCGACAACACCCTCGAGATCGCAGAGCGCGCCGAGCTGAAGATCGAATTCGGAGGTCATCTTCTTCCGAAGTTCGACGTTCCCCCCGGCTACGACGAGAACTCCTATCTTCGCAAGCTCGCTTTCGAAGGCGCCCGGGAGCGTTACGGGGATCCGCTTCCCGACCGGGTGGTAGGTCGACTCGACTACGAACTGGGCGTCATCGCAGAGATGGGATTCTCCTCTTATTTCCTCATCGTCTGGGATTTGATCTCCTATGCGCGCCGGCGGGGTATCCGGGTAGGGCCGGGTCGCGGCTCGGCCTCGGGCTGTTTGGTCGCTTATTGTCTCGGCATCGTACAGATCGATCCCCTCGAGTACGGCTTGATCTTCGAGCGTTTTTTGAATCCGGGCCGACGACAGATGCCCGACATAGATATGGATTTCGACGAGCGATACCGGGGAGAGATGATTCAGTACGTGGCCGACCGCTACGGCAAGGATCATGTGGCCCAGATCATCACTTTCTCGACGATAAAAGCGCGGGCCGCAGTCCGCGACGCAGCCCGGGTTCTGGGATATCCCTATGGTCTCGGAGATCGCATCGCCAAGATGATGCCGCCTTTGGTCATGGGCAGGTCCACGCCGCTTACGGCATGCCTGGAAAAACAGCCCGGCTACGAGGACAGCTACAAGATCGCCGCCCCCCTCAGAGAGGCGATAGAAAGCGATCCCGACGTAAAACGAGTCGTAGAAGTCGCCGTAGGCCTGGAGGGATTGCGCAGACAGGACTCGATTCATGCCGCAGCAGTGGTGATCAGCCCCGAGCCCATTACCGAACGGGTTCCGATACAGCGCAAGGGTGAGGACGCCGAAGTCGTCACCCAGTACGACATGGAAGCCGTCGAGCGGCTCGGATTGCTGAAGATCGATTTTCTCGGGCTGCGCAATCTAACCGTGATTCAAAAGACGCTCGAGCTCGCTCGCTCCTCCAGGGGAGAAGAAATCGACATCGACCATGTGCCGCTCGACGACAAGAAGACATTCGAGATGCTCCAGAGCGGGGATTCGACCGGGGTTTTCCAGCTCGAGGGATCGCAGATGCGCAACTTGCTGCGCAGTCTGAAGCCCAACTCGCTAGAAGAAATAGCCGCATGCATAGCGCTTTACAGACCGGGTCCGATGGCGAACATTCCCCACTATGTAGACCGCAAGCACGGCCGCGAGCCGATCTCCTATCCTCACCCGGACCTCGAGCCAATACTGGCCGAGACCTACGGCGTGCTCGTCTACCAGGAAAGCGTTATCGAGATTGCTTCTCGCATAGCAGGGTTCAGCCTGGCCAAGGCAGATGCGTTCAGAAAAGCGGTGGGAAAGAAGATTCCCGAACTGGTCGCCGCCCAGCGCGACGAGTTCATCGAAGGCTGTGTCGCACAAGGATACGATCGCCGTTTCGCAGAGGAACTTTTCTCTCTGATCGAGCCTTTCGCCGACTACGGCTTCAACAAGTCGCACGCTTTCGGCTACGCGATGATCTCTTATCAAACCGCCTATCTAAAGGCTCACTATCCGGCCGAATACTTCGCGGCGCTGCTCACATCCGTCAAGGACGACAAAGACAAGACCGCCCGCTATTTGGCCGAGTGCCGGGCTATGGGCATCCCGGTGCGCCCTCCCGATGTCAACTCTTCTGGTATCGATTTCACGGTCAAAGACGGCGAGATAATCTACGGACTCTCGGCCATTCGGAACCTGGGCGAGGTCGCCGGCGAGCTGATCATAAAGGCAAGAGAGCGGGGGCCCTTCGCTAACTTCGTCGATTTCTGCGAGAGAGTCGATCCGTCGGTGCTGAACAAGCGAGTGCTCGAGGCGGCTATCAAAGCCGGAGCGTTCGATTCTATGGGATATGCGCGCAAGGCCCTCTTCGAGGCTTCGTCGAAGGTCGTCGACGAAGTCATCTCGAGACGGCGCATGGAAGAGGAAGGCCAGTTTTCTCTCTTTTCCGCCGCAGAAGAAGACGCCTCTTCTCATGCGGGATTCGAGGTGGGCGATGAGGAGTGGCGCCGCGAAGAAAAGCTCGCTTACGAGAGGGAAATGCTCGGCCTTTATGTAAGCGATCATCCCCTGATCGATGTTCAGCCGAGGATCGAGTCGTCGTTGGGAATCTCGGTCGCCGACTTAGAAGACGCCCCCGACGGCGACTATACGGTCGCAGGATGCATAAGTTCGCTCAGGACACGCTTTACCAAAAAGGGCGACCAGATGTTCAACTTCGTACTCGAAGACCTCCACGGCTCGGTGGAGGTGGTTTGCTTTCCCAAGATCGCCCGCGACTTCAGGCACATGATCAGAGATCACGCCACTGTGGTGGTAAAGGGAAGGCTCGAGGCCCGGGAAGAAGAGCGCACCCTTGTGGCCGAAGCCATCCTGGACCTGGATTCGCCCGAACTCCCCCGAATCGTCGCCGAATCCGACAACAGCCGAATTGCCGATGCCGAAGCGCAGCCCGGCGCCCAGCCGCTAGGATCATCGCCCGAGGTGACGCACGACGCTCCCGAGCCGGCGGCTAAGACGGGGAACGGCGCCCAGCCGCTAGGATCATCGCCGGTGGAATCTGCGCCCGAGTTCGTCGAGGCTCGGCCGGATCAAGGAGGATCGGGGAACGGATATGAGTTGGAATCGGACGGGCCCTCCGATGCAGCCCGTCGCCCTGTTCTGATCTCTATGCAAGCCTCCGGTTTGATGCCGGACGATATCGAAACCAGGATCCGGGATCTCAAATTTGTGCTGATGCGTCACAGGGGAGAGGTTCCGGTGGTGGTGCGGCTTTCGGGAAACGGCCTCAGCAGCAGCTTCAGGCTCGACTCGAACCTGTGGGTCGATCCGACGCCTCAGTTTCGCTCGGATCTAGAGACCACTTTCGGATCCGCTCTTAGCGTCGACTGAGGAGGAGAGGAGCTCGTCGGGTTCGATCCCTTCGACTTCGGCGACCCGTTTTTTCCACTCGTCCGAGAGCGGAACGGAGTGTCCGGCGGAGAAATCGTAACTGACGATCGTTGCATCCGACTCGGCTATCTTCTCGCCGGTGGCGGTGTCGATTATTCTGCAACTGATCCTGAACGACGACCGTCCTATCCCCGAGATCCCGGCTTCTATTTGAAGGTCGCTTCCGAAGAAAGCTTGTTTTAGAAACTTTGCCTGTATGCTGCCGAGAATGAAGCCGCTGCCGTCCCGGTTGTAATGGCCTCTCAGAGCTTTGAAATAGTTGGCCCTGCCGAGTTCGAAGTAGGCCATATAGGAGACGTTGTTTATATGGCCCGAGGCGTCGGTGTCGCAGAATCTCGTCTGGATCGGCACCTTTACCGGATAGCTTGTCGGGATTTCTTGCATATCCGCCTCTTTGGATTGAAGAGTCGACGATCGAGGAAGGACTCCCCGGCGCTCGTCTTAGCGCTCTTATGGGGGCCGACCTTTATGGGAGCCGACCGAAGGCAGATTCTAATCCAGGCGGGGTAAGTGGCTGTGAAGGGATACCTGTTTGAAGATCGGAAGATCGGTCGATACTTCTTCCGGGACCAAACCCGCGGCGTTCATGGTCGAAGAACCGGCTACAGGTTTCCACATGAACACCGCAAGAAGGCGTCCCGAAAAGACGGTGAGCACCGGGCTCATGTCTCCTGATTCGTAAGTAGCATCGACTACTTCCGAAGAAGTTCGCCCGGATGGATCGACCTCGGATATCCGGTGCCCGTGAGAGATCTCCCATGCTTTAGGCGAGCGGACGGCTGCATGGAACAGAAAAGGAGTCTCGCCCTTGAATTGTCCTCTTGCATACAGGCGCAGTCTGAATGCGAACGAGGCCGAGGGGGTGAGCGGGTACACCTCGATCCGGCAAGGCGACGGCTGGTCGGTGCGGGGAAGGGCCATCGATGGCGGAAGCCCCAATACGTAAGGGGCTTTATCCGGAGGGCTGACGCCCGGCATAAGTTGGATAGTCGGCATCCCGGCCCTTCTCGGGACGGCGGCGACCGCCACCGACGCAGCTTGTGCTTCGAGGACCGTCCAGAGCTGGGGACACTCCGGATTCAATGCGAGCGGTCCTGCGACGATATAGGGGGTCGCCTTTTGGACATGGAGTTCCAACGGCTCGAGTTCGACTAAATTCCATCCCTCGCTGCCATGCCCGGCCGTCCATGCGTATCTTCCGAGCACCAGCCTGGCGGCCGTCGCCCCTTCGATGGGCTCGACGGTGACGAGATGATGGTAGTAGGGCCTGCCGTCCTGAAGGAGCGGCGGCAGGTAGGGGATTAGAGGGGTCTGTGCAGGAGGAGTCGAGCGCGACGGAGAGGATCGCTCGATGGCTGCGGATACGCGAACTGAAGAATCGGCCATACTGCCACCTCCTGCTTCGCATATCGACAAAACCGGGCGTTTTTCTTGAGCCAGATGGTTTTTCTCGAGAGTCCTACCTGAAGGCAGCGTGTACAAATTGGTCGCTCTTGCGCAGCATAGGACTCCACTAACTGCCACGGTCCGTTGAGCTGCTCTTGCCTTGTGCTTGTGTGCCCCTTCGTCGTGCTGATCTGGCAGCGGGCATGACTCGTCTGAGGGCGACGCCAGAGACATAGACGGCGAACGCCTTATGTTCGCATACGGATCCGTAAGCGCACTACCCCTATGGAAAAGGTGTTATTGCATGAACCGGCTACCGAGACACACCGGGATCGGCGGTTTGCAAAAACCATTATCGATGGCTACTGGAGAGTCCTATGTCCGCAGCGACGATAGTTCAGGTAAAGACCCGAGCCAATGGGCATGAGGCCGAAACGGAGCTGGTACCACCCGAGCAATTGGATGGCTCGTGCGAGTCACAACGACGGGCCGACCGGCGCGGCTTGCTCGCTACAAAACTCCCGGGCAGCTGACCTTGAACTTCGAGATGGGGATTGTGTCAGCTCCGGTTCGGACGTGGTTCTCCGGCGTTCTGCATATTGGCCTACCATGGTCAGCGACCACCGTCGATGTCTTCCAGTGGCCCTGGCACCGCACAGCTCGGACAACCGAGCACACTTGCAAGATGTTTTATCTTCCGGTCCAGAAACGACCTTACCTGACAGCTCGCAATCGGCTAGCCGACCAGACGAGCCGAGATGGTCAGAGACTGAAGGCCTCCTTTTATGAGCTTGGATACCGGGCAGTTCTCCTTGGCTGTTTCTGCGGCATCCCGGAATGTCGCTTCATCGATGCCCGATACTTTTCCTTCGGTATCCAAATCTACCTTGGTGATCTGAGGCCCGCCTTCGCCGGTCTGTAACGTAAGGGTCGCTTTGGTCTTGATCTCTTCTGGCGAGGCGCCTCGCCTTCCGAGTTCGGCCGAAAGCGCCATCGAAAAGCAGGCGGCATGTGCCGCTGCGATGAGCTCTTCGGGGTTGGTGCCCGGGCCCTGCTCGAATCGTGAAGGATAGGTAATCGTAACCTCTTGGACTACACCCGAACCGGTTGCGGCCTTGCCGGTTCCGCTCTTTAGATCTCCGCTCCAAGAAGCCTCGGCCGTTCGCACGATCTCTGCCATCGAAAAGACCTCCTCGCTCCCTAGGCTTGCATCTCTGGAGTGATCGACTCTAGAAGACGCCCGTGTATCCTACCTTTTCCTCAAAACATAGGTAAATGTGCCGGGCACGATCGTCCGTGCTACGGGCACGGCGGGGAGCGATGAGCATCGGACCGACCAAGATGCGATGAGCTTCGGGATCGGTTATAAAGACGACCGACGAGGGCTCAGAGCAATCGTGGGAAACCGGGCGGTTCTCGAGCGGTGATACGGGAAGTTGTTGCGGCCCGAGTGTCGGCTGTGAGTCGGCCCCTACGAATAGTGAGGCGCATGCATCGAACGCTTCGGGCGTCGATGCGGGCGTCGAGATGGGTCGGGAGGCTTACGACTCATCTTTACTAGAAGAAGCTCCTTAGAAGAAGCTCCTTCGGGGGCGATCTCAACTTCCCTCGGATACGCTGACCCGGTGGCGCTCGCCGAGCTTCGTCCCGAAGAGGATGTCCTGGATCGGAGCAGCGGTGATGGCCCGGACCTTTTGCTTGGCTCCTGGCGCGTAGGACTTGCCCGGCGTGTCTGCGGACTCGACCAAAGCGAAGAGATGCTGGCTCTTGCCGCCAACAACATCGCCGAGGCGGGTGTGGAGAACGTGGTGCTGTTACTCTGGGATATCGAGGCCCTCCCCCTTCCACGGGCGAGCGTGGACTTGGTGACATCCAACTGTGTCATCAACGTCACGATCGACAAGGCTGGCGCCCTGAAGGAAGCTCTAAGGGTACTGCGACCCGGCGGACAATTCGCCGTCTCGGAGATGGTCTTGAGCCGGCCCCTGCCCGCAAAAGCCGAGCACTACCGGAAGGACCTGGCGGCCTGGTCGGGATGCGCAGCAGGGGCGCTCGCGATCGACGAGTACGGGGAGCAGCTGTCCTCAGCCGGCTTTTCCGATATCGAAGTGGAGGTGCGCGGCGTCTTTTCACCGTCTGAACAGTCGCCGTGGGGGAGCGACTACTCTCCTGAGGAACGACGATCCCTCGATGGAATTCTCGCTGCGGCCTCGATCAGGACTCTCAAGCCCGAGTCCGAGTCATAAAGACCGCCTTGCAGCTCGGAGCCTTGCTTTAGAACCTCAGGAGAAGAAAGCATCT
>VAPR01000602.1_pt1 | contig 22390 bp, 18 predicted proteins | sample 3380701 | NCBI WGS metagenome assembly VAPR01 (sample SAMN11536904, study PRJNA540576) | hot springs metagenome | isolation source: hot spring wet sediment | place: Spain: Lobios | collected 2014-01 | reverse complement strand
ATTGACCAAGTACTTCATCTTGCCCAGATCGGCCGGCGGCCTGTTGGCGAGACGGCGTGCCAGCTCGTCTACCTCCGACACCAACCGGTGGTCGGGCTCAGGGGGCCACCGCCGGGGCCTTCGGCCTCTCGTCGCTGGTCGGCCCCATGGTCGGCGGCTACATCACCGACCACTGGTCCTGGCGCTGGGTCTTCTACATCAACCTGCCGCTGGGGCTCCTGGCCCTGGTGGCGCTGGCCCTTTTCTTCCCGCCGCTCCGGCCGCACCGGCCCCACCGGGGCATCGACTACGCCGGCGCCGGGGTCTTCATCCTGGCGGTGGGGCCGCTGCTGCTGGCGCTCTCGTGGGGCGGCACCGTTTACCCGTGGCTTTCGGCCCCGGTCCTGGGACTGCTGGTCCTCGCAGTGCTGGCGGCCCTGCTCTTTATCCGGATCGAGCGGCGAGCCCCGGAGCCCCTCCTGCCGCTGGGGCTCTTCCGCCATCGGATCATCGGCAACGCTCTCCTGGTGATGGCCCTGACCGCGGGAGGCTTCTTCGGCACGGCCCTCTTCGTGCCGCTCTTTCTCCAGGGCGTGCTCGGGGCTTCGGCCACCGAGAGCGGTCAGATGATGACGCCGACGATGCTGGCCTTCGTCGGCGGCTCGCTGCTGGCCGGCCAGACGATCACCCGCACCGGCCGCTACAAGCTCCAGGCGGTCGGCGGCCTGGCGCTGGCGGTGAGCGGCATGCTCGCCTTCGCGACGCTGGGTCCCGAGACGCCCCGCTGGCTGGTGGTGGCCGACCTCGTCTGGACCGGCCTGGGGATGGGCATGACGATGCCGACCTTCACGATCATCGTCCAGAACGCCCTGCCCTACGAGTACCTCGGCGTCGGGACCGCCACCGCCCAGTTCGCCCGCGCCCTGGGCGGCACGGTCGGCTCGGCCCTCTTCGGGACGCTGGTGGCCAACCGTTTCCAGCCGGCCTTCCTGGCCGCTCTGCCGCCGGCGCTCCAGGCGAGCCTGCCGGCCGACCGCCTGGCCCGCCTCTCTAACCCCCGGACCCTCTTCCTGGGGGGCGAGGGCGGAGTGGCCCTCGGCAGCGCTCTGGCGCCGTTCGGCCAGATCCCGGCGGAGGCGGCGGCCCAGGTTCACCAGGCCCTGCGGGCGGGCCTCGCCGGGGCCCTGCACGACGCCTTCTTCCTGGGTGGGCTGGTGATGGCCCTGGCCCTGGTGGCGGTGCTGTTCATCCCCGAGGTCCCGCTGCGCCGCAGCCACCACACGGCGCCCCCATCGGTGTCGGTGGCGCCAGCCCGGAGCGAGCGCGGCGGGTAGGGCGCCGGTCTCCCCCGCCGCGCCGGGCGTGCGCCCACCGACCGCCCTCTCCCGCCCTTTACCGGGCCGGCCGCCCGCGCTACAATGGCCTCCACCGGCGACTCGCGGACCTGCCGCCAGCGGTGCTGAGGAGCGCGTGTGCGGATCGTGGCCGTCGGCAACTTCGGCCTGACCACCAAACAGACCATGGCCGCGCGGGCGCTGCCCCTGCTGCAGGCCCTGGGCCAGCGCGGCCATATGGTCTGGCTCGTCCTGCCGACCTGGGACGAGCCGGCGCGGACCGACCGGACCTGGTCGGTCCAGGGGGTGACCTGCCTGGGCCTGTCCGCGCCCGGCGGACCGCTCTGGCCCTACCGGCTGGCCCTGCAGACCCTGCGGGTGGTCTGGACCCTGCGGCCCGACCTCGTCTACTGTTTCAAGCCCAAGGCCTTCGCCGGGGCGGTCCTCCTCGCCTTCTGGCTCGGGCGGCGCCTGGGACGTTTCCACGGGCCGCTCGTCCTGGACACCGACGACTGGGAGGGCGACGGGGGCTGGAACGACCGCGAGCGGGCCCGCTTCCGCCCCTGGGAGCGGCGTCTCATCGCCTGGCACGAGCGCTGGTGCCTGGCCCACGCCGATCTGGTCACCGCCGCCAGCCAGACGCTGGCCGACCGCGCCCGGGCCCTGGGCGCCCGGCGGGTGCTCTACCTGCCCAACGGGCTGGCCGCGACCGCGCCCGCCTGGACGCCCGGCGATGGGCGCCGGGTACGCCGGGCGTTCGGCCTGGGCGACCGTCCGCTGGTGCTGATCTACACCCGCTTTGTCGAGTTCGCCCCCGACCGGCTGGTGGCCACCCTGGCGGCCATCAGCCGGTCGCGGCCCACGGCCGCCGCGCTGATCGTCGGCCGGGGGCTGGCTGGCGAAGAGCGGGCGTGCGCCCGTCTGGTCGACCGGGCGGGGCTGGCCGACCGGGTGATCTTCGCCGGCTGGGTCCAGCCCGACGACCTGCCGGACTACTTCGCCGCCGCCGACCTGGCCCTCTACCTCCTCGACGACACGCTGCTCAACCGGGCCAAATGCCCGGTCAAGCTGCTGGAGCTGCTGGCTGCCGGCGTGCCGGTGGTGGCCGACGCGGTGGGTGAGGCGCGGGCTCTTATCCGCCCGGGCGAGACCGGGATCCTCGTCCCGCCCGGTGATACCCCGGCGATGGCGACCGCCGCCCTGGCGCTCCTGGACGACCCGGCCCGGCGCTGGACGCTCGGGGCCCAGGCGCGGGAGTTCGTCCGGCGCCACCGCCTCTGGGAGGGGCTCGGGCCACGACTGGTGGCCGCGATCGAGGCGCTCGGCGCGCCGGGCTGGGCGGAGGACGCGCGGCCGGTCGCCAGATCGCAGGGGGGGGACCGTCCCTGAGGAGCGCACCTGTTCTCGGCGTCGACGTCGGCGGGACGTTCACCGACTTCGCCCTTCTGGCCGCGGGCCGGCTGCGGGTGGACAAGCGCCCCAGCACGCCCGCCGACCCGGCGCGGGCGGTGCTGGAGGGCCTGAGCGCGCTGGCCCCGCCGGGAACACGGGTGGTCCACGGCACCACGGTGGCCACTAACGCCCTGCTGGAGCGGCGGGGGGCCCGGACCGCCTTTCTCACCACCGCCGGCTTCGGCGACCTTTTGTTTCTGGCCCGGCAGGACCGGCCGGCCCTCTACGATCTGGCCCCCCGACGGCCGGCGCCGCTCGTGCCGCCCGACCTCTGCTTTGAGATCGACGAGCGGCTGAGCGCCGAGGGCACCGTGCTGGTGCCGCTTAACACGGCCCAGATTCCGGCGATCATCGCCCGACTGCGGGCGGCCCGGGTCGAGGCCGTCAGCCTCTGCCTCCTCTTCGCCTACCGCAATCCGGAGCACGAGCGGCTGGTCGCTCAGGCGCTTCGCGAGGCGCTGCCGGCTGTCTTCCTCTCGGTGGGGCATGAGGTTCTGCCGGAGTTTCGCGAGTACGAGCGGGCCGCGACCGTGACGCTCAACGCCTACGTTGGGCCGGTGATCGCCCGCTACCTGGAGCGTCTCGAACGAGGGCTGGCCGGCCAGGGGCGGGGGCCGCTCTTCATCACCCAGTCCAACGGTGGCGTCCTGACCGCCGCCGGCGCCCGGCGCTGGCCGGTCCGGACCGTTCTCTCCGGTCCGGCCGCCGGGGTGGTTGGGGGTTCGCCGTGGCCCGCCGGGCCGGGTTCAGCCAGGTGATGACGTTCGATATGGGTGGCACCTCGACCGACGTGGCCCTCTGCCCCGGCGAGATCCCCTGGACCGAGGAGACGCGAGTCGGTGATCTCCCCATCCGGCTGCCGGCGGTGGCCGTCCAGAGCGTTGGGGCGGGCGGGGGATCCATCGCCCGGCTGGACGCCGGCGGAGCGCTGCGGGTCGGGCCGGAGAGCGCCGGGGCCGATCCCGGGCCGGCCTGCTACGGCCGGGGCGATCAGCCCACCGTCACCGACGCCAACCTGGTGGCGGGCCGTCTGCTGCCCACATACTTCCTGGGCGGCCGGCTGCGGCTGGACGTCGCCCGGGCCCGGGCGGCGCTGGGACGCCTCGGTCGGGATCTCGGCTGGTCGCCCGAGGAGACGGCCCTGGGGGTGCTGGCGGTGGCCGAGGCGGCGATGGAGCGGGCCCTCTGGCAGGTCTCGGTCGCCCGGGGCTACGACCCGCGCGATTTCGTACTGGTGGCCTTCGGCGGGGCCGGGCCGCTCCACGCCGCCGCGCTGGCCACGGCCCTGGGGATGACCACTGTGCTGGTGCCGCGTTATCCCGGCGTCCTGGCGGCTATCGGGGCCATCAGCGCCGATCTGGTGCGCGACGAGAGCCAGGCGGTCCTGGCCCGGCTGACCGCGGTCTTCGACCAGCTGCCGGCCCTGGCCCGCCGGCTCGTCGACCGGGTCCGGGCGGAGTTCTCACCCGCCGACTGGGACCAGGCCCGTCTGGCCTTCGCCCTGGACCTGCGCTTTGCGGGGCAGGGCTACGAACTGACCACGCCCTGGCAGCCGGGAGAGGCGCTCGCCGCCGTGGTCGCGCGCTTTCACGGGCTGCACCGCCAGCGCTACGCCTTCCACCTGCCCGATCGGCCGGTCGAGGTGGTGGCCGTGCGTCTTCGGGTCACCGTCCCCCTGCCCCGGCCGATGGAGGGCGAAGTGGCGGCGGCGACCGCGCCGGTCGAGGCGGCCCTGGTCTCGCGCCAGCCGGTTCTTCTGGCCGATGGCTGGCGGGAGACGCCGGTCTACGACCGGGCGCGGCTGGGGCCGGGCCACGTCCTCGCCGGGCCGGCGCTGGTCGTTCAGGCCGACGCCACGACGCTTGTGCCGCCCGGCTGGTGGGCCAGGGTCGACCGCCGCGGACACCTGCTGCTGCGGCGCGACGGAGGATAGCCATAGTGGCGAGCGTGGACCCGCTGAGCCTCCCCACGGCTAAAGCCGGGGGGTTCTGAGGGGAACCACCGCACCCTCTCCCGGGCTCTCGCTACCGCCAAAAGGCGGCGCTACACCATCCCGGGCCTCGGCCTTGGCTGTCCCCTCTTCCGCAGCGACCCCCTCTGTCCCCTCGCGGGGCTGTCCGGCGGAGCCGGACACTCGGGAGTTGGGCATACGGCCCGACGCCGCTTGCAGGAGCGGCTCCGCACCCGGCCACTGCCTCACGGCAGAGCCCGCGTCGAGCTCGAAATCGTTCTGTCCACTCTGTTCCACAAAACATGCCAGGTAGGCGCTGTAGAGGTCCCGCTGGCAACTCACCCCACAGGAGCACATGTGCCAGCGCTCGGACAAAGACTTCTTCTTGTGTTCCCCGCAGAGACAGTAGCTGGAAAGACCAACGTGAGTTTCTGTCCCTTTGACCTTAAGCCGGGTGGGGAACTCCAGGATCTTCCCGCCAGCGCTCTCAGCCTTGCGGGCAAGTTCCCGGAAGAACATCCCCGGTGCCCGGGTGTTGACGGACTTGCCGAACATCTTCTGCAGGGTGCGGTAGGAAAGCTTCTCGAACTTGAACGCGTTGCCCATGCGCAGGGTCTCGTTGACCATCCTACCGCTGAGACTCCTGCGGTGGGCGCTCAATTTGCGCCATATCTCCGCAAGTCGGGCCTGGGTCTTGCGGTATGTCTTGGTTCTCTTCCACTGCTTCGGCCCTTTCTTCACCGTCCCGTCGGGGTTGTAGTTCTCGGGGTTGTTGCCCCTGCGGGAGCGGTCGAGCCTGCGCTGGAGCCTGCGTATTTCCGCTTCCTTCTTTGCAAGTTCCTCGCAAAAACGGTCCAGGCACGCCTCCGTACCGCTGACCCGGGCAATGGGGGACGGACCAGCGTCGATGCCGACAACACCTTCTCCCAAAGCATTTTTGGGTTTCCGGTAGGGTGTTCCTTCGCAGACGAGCTGGGTGTAGAACCTGTTGTGGCCGTTTATTTTACGCCTCACCAGTCGAACGTACTTTACCCGGCAGGAGAGAGCATGACGGATTACCGGGTCCTCCAGGTCGATAACGGCCGGCAGGACGAGACCCTTCCAGACCACACCGCCATCCCGCCACCGGATACCCGCGTCGTTGCTCTTGCCCTCTACAGTGTCCATCTGGTTTTTGCCTTTGAAGCGCACCCTGCGGGCCTGCCCAAAGAGCACCTTCCGTGCAGCGCGGAAGGCCCTGGTGCCCAGCTTCTGGGCCACATGCACGTCCAGGTGATCCCTTATCCAGCAGGAGCGCCGTATTTCTACGGCATAGTGTTGCAGTGCGGGGTCTGTGAAACCATACCTGGAGCAGGCTTCCCGGATGAGAGCGCTTCTCTGTTCCTGATCCTTTGCCTTCCAGGCTCTCTGCCACAGCACGGACTGCTGGATGAGGTCTCCCCGCTTCAACGCTGCCCCCAGGCAGGCGTTGTAGAGCTGCCGGGCCGCCTCTAAGCGGGCCAGCAAGGCTTTCTCCTGGGCGGGAGAGACCCGCAGGGGAAGCTCGCACACAAAGCTGGGTGTGCGAGACGGACTTTTGCTTCTCGATGTCTGCGCGTAAGGTTGCAAGGGGAGCGCCTCCAACGGTGGCCACGACGTCGCTGTTGGTCCAGAGGGTCGGCAGCCTTGACCTGAGCCACGGAAACTCCTGCCGGAGGATGCGGGAGGAGCGCCCTTTCATGCGCTTTACTAGCCGGTGGATACCGAACTGGGGATCCACCCTCTCCCAGCAGGTGGACGCGGTCCGGCATGACCTCCAGCGCGATGATCTCAGCCTTTCTCTCCCGCGCCACCTCAAAGAGGATCTCCTTGAGCCGCACGTCCACCCCGTCTTTTAGAACGGGACGGCGGTACTTCGGACACCAAACCACATGGTATTTGCAAGAATACACGACATTGGTGTTGGACTTAAATTGGCGCCTCATAGGATGATTATACCACAAGCAGCAATATAGTTGGAGTCCACAAAAACCTGGCCGCCTTATCCCCCGCCCGAAAGGGCGGGGGCTGCGGCGGCCGTTTTTTCGGTCAGCCTGGAGGTCTTCCGCCATCGGCTGAGCAGTGTGCCCGAGACGATGGGGGCGGCCCTGGAGCGGTCGGCGCTCTCGCCCAACATTCGGGAGCGCCGGGACTTCAGCTGCGCCCTCTTTACCCCTGAGGGCGATCTGGTGGCCCAGGCCGCCCACATCCCGGTGCATCTCGGGGCGATGCCGGCGGCGGTCCGGGCGGCGCTGATCCAGGGGCCGCTGGCCCCCGGCGATGTCGTCGTCCTCAACGACCCTTTCCTGGGGGGAACGCATCTGCCGGACATCACCATGGTCTCGCCGGTCTACGAGGGCCCCACGCTCGTCGGGTATCTGGCCTCGCGGGCCCATCACGCCGACGTCGGCGGAATGGCGCCGGGGTCGATGCCGCTTTCGACCGAGATCTATCAGGAGGGGGGGATTATCCCGCCTCTGAAGCTGCGGGAGGGCGGACATCTGAACGAGGCGCTGCTCGCCCTCATCTGCCGCAACGTTCGCACCCCTGACGAGCGGCGGGCCGATCTCCTGGCCCAGATCGCCGCCCACGATGTCGGGGCCGCCCGCCTGGGCGAGATCGCCCGCCGGACCGGGATCGCTGCTCTCCTGGCCCACGCCCAGGCCCTTCTGGACTACGCCGAACGGTTCACCCGCCAGGTCATCGCCGCCCTGCCCGACGGCCAGTACGCGTTTGCCGACTATCTGGACGATGACGGTCAGGACCCCACACCGCTGCCGATCCGGGTGACCGTGACCATCGCCGGCGACACCCTGACCGCCGATTTCACCGGCTCGGCGCCGGAGTGTCTGGGCTGTCTGAACGCCGTCGAGGCGGTGACCTGTTCGGCCGTCTACTACGTGGTCCGCTGCCTGACCGGGGAGACGCCGCCGGCCAACGCCGGGGCCTTCCGGCCGATCCGGGTCATCGCCCCGCCGGGGACCATCGTCAACGCCCGGCCGCCACGAGCGGTGGCCGGGGGGAACGTCGAGACCTCGCAGCGGATCGTCGATGTGCTGCTGGGGGCGCTGGCCCAGGCGGCGCCAGACCGTATCCCGGCGGCCGGCCAGGGGACGATGAACAACGTGGCGCTGGGCGGAGTGGTCCACGGCCAGCCCTTCGCCTACTACGAGACGATCGGCGGCGGGATGGGGGCCTCGCCGCAGGGGGACGGGCTGAGTGGCGTCCACGTCCACATGAGCAACACCCGCAACACCCCGGTTGAGGCTCTCGAACACGTCCTGCCGGTCCGGATCCGGCGCTACGCCCTGCGCTGGGGCTCGGGCGGCGCCGGCCGCTTCCGGGGCGGGGACGGGGTGGTCCGGGAGTACGAGTTCCTGGTGCCGACGACGGTGACCCTTTTGACCGAGCGGCGGCGCTTCGCCCCCTACGGGCTCTGGGGCGGTCAGCCGGGGGCACGGGGTGAGAACTGGCTGATCCGCGACGGGGGCGAGACGCCCCTGCCGGGGAAGGTGACGCTGCGCCTGCAGCCCGGCGACCGGCTGCGGATCGCCACCCCTGGCGGGGGCGGCTGGGGGCCGCCGGCGGCGGGGTCGGCTTAGACGTGGAAGCGGAAGGTGATGACGTCGCCGTCCTGGACGACGTAGTCGCGGCCCTCCAGGCGGACCAGTCCCCGTTCGCGGGCGGCGGTCAGGCTCCCGGCGGCCAGCAGGTCGGCCCAGGAGACAACCTCGGCCCGGATGAAGCCGCGCTCCATGTCGCTGTGGACCCGGCCGGCGGCCTGCGGGGCCTTCGTCCCGGCCACGACCGGCCAGGCCCGCACCTCGCGGGTGGTGGCCGCAGTGTAGAAGGTGATGAGGTTGAGCAGACGGTAGCTGGTCTGGACCAGCGTCTCGAGCCCCGAGACGGTCAGGCCCAGCGCCGCCCGGTACTCCCGGGCCTCCTCCGGGCGGAGGGCGGCCAGTTCGGCCTCCAGGGCCGCGCAGACCGGCACCACGAGCGCGCCCTGCTGGGCGGCCAGCGTCTGGAGGGGGTCGAGCGCCGGGCGTGTGTCCGGAGCCGTCTCCTCGGCGACGTTGGCCACGTACAGGCAGGGCTTGAGGGTCAGCAGGCCGAACCCCTGGAGCAGGGCCTGCTCCTCCGGGGCGAGGGCCAGGGTGCGCAGCGGCTGGCCGGCGTTGAGGTGGGCCTGCAGCCGGCGCAGGAGGTCGACCTCGCGCCGGGCGGCTGGCTGGCCGGTCCGGGCGGCGGTCTGGAGGCGCTCCAGTCGCCGCTCGATCAGCGCCAGATCGGCCAGGGCCAGTTCGGTCAGAAGGATCGTGGCGTCGCGGACCGGGTCGATGCTGCCGTAGAGGTGGGGCACGTCCGGGTCGGCGAAGCAGCGGAGGACGACAATCACCGCGTCCACGGTCCGGATGTGGCTCAGAAACTGATTGCCCAGTCCCTCGCCCTGGCTGGCGCCCTGGACCAGGCCGGCGATGTCGACGACCTCGATGGTGGCCGGGACCTTCCGCTCGTTCTGGAGCAGGGCGTGCAGCTGGTCCAGTCGCCCGTCGGGCACGGCCACGACGCCGACGTTCGGATCGATGGTGGTGAAGGGATAGGGGGCCACCGCCGCCCCGGCTCGGGTCAGGGCGTTGAAGAGGGTGGACTTGCCAGCGTTGGGGAGACCGACCAGACCGAACGTCAGCGCCATCGGTCAGACGACCACCTTTCCAGGACAAAACGGCACCCCCGTCGGGCGTTCGCCGACGGGGGCTCTCTCCAGCGAGAAGGATACCAGAAAGGGCGCGTCCGGCGCAACCGCGCGGTGGAGAGGGGGCGGCGACGCGGAGCGCCGGCTTTCCGCCGGGCCGCTTTTGGGCTATGATGGAGGCGTGATCGGGGTCTTGACAGCCCGCCGGGTGGGCTGTAGGATAGGGTTGGGTGATAAATCATCGATGATTGAGCAGGTCGGCCGGGCTCGGTCCCGCGGGCCGGGCCGGAAAGGAGCGCGATGAGCGAGGTCAGTGTCCCCGCCTTCCGAGGTAAGGTCCTGGCCACCTTCTTCGGCGACGAGTCCTTCCCCGTCCAGTGGGACTCGCCCGAAGAGCGAACCCTGATGTGGTGGTACGACGATCTGCACTGTCCCAACCCGGTCTCGCCCCTCTGGTTCGACGTCGGTGGCTGGTGGCACACCTGCGACTACCTCTTCCGCCGCTTCGGTTTCCCCCTGGCGGTCGACTGGAAGGCCAAGATCATCAACGGCTACCTCTACACCGCCATCGTCCCGGCCGACCCCACCTACGCCGCCCAGATCGGGCCCTACTTCACCACCGTCATGCCGGTCTACGCCGCCAACTTCCTCGACTGGTGGCGGACCCGACTGCGCCCGGAGATCGAGCGCAACTTCGCGTATCTGGACGGCTACGACAGCGAAAGAGCGACGCTCCCCGAACTCCTGATCCATCTGGAGGACGCGCTGGACATCCAGGAGCGCCACTGGCGCATCCACTGGATCCTCAATCTGGCCCAGTTCCAGGCCTCGCTCGATCTGCAGGCGGCTATCAAGGAGGTCCTGGGGACCGTCGATCAGGACCTCCTGGGCCGCATCCTGGTCTCCGACGAGGACCGCAACTGGGACGCGATCCGCGCCCTCTGGGAGCTGAAAGAGCAGGTCAAGGCCGACCCCCTCCTGCGCGAGGCCTTCGGCGCCGAGGCGGCCACCGAGATCCTTCAGCGACTGGAGGCCCTCGGCCCGGCGGCCGAGCCCTTCCGCACCGCCCTGGCCCGCTACCAGCGGGAGTTCGGGAACAAATCGATCTACGCCCACGAGTACATCTATCCCCTCTGGCGGGAGAACCCGGCGCCGATCATCGAGATGATCAAGAGCTACCTGGAGACCGACTACGACTACCCGGAGGCGGTGCGGCGGGTGCGCGAGACCCGCGAGGCGGCTATCCGGGAACTCCTGGCCCGGATCCCGCCGGAGAACACGGCCGGCCGGCAGAAGATCGAGCAGGCGCTCGAGCTGGCGCTGAAGATGACCCCGCTCACCCCCGACCACCATTTCTACATCGATCAGGGCACTTACGCCCGGCTGCGGCTGGTTTTCCTGGCCATCGGCCGTAAACTGGCCGCGCTGGGACGCCTGGCCGACCCCGAGGACATCTTCTACCTGCGCTACCACGAGATCCGGGTGGTGGCGACCAATCCCACGGCCATCGATGCCCGGGCGCTGGTGGCCGAGCGGCGGGCCGCCCGCGAGCGGGCTTTCCAGATCCGGCCGCGCGAATGGGTGGGCACCGTAACCGAGTGGGACCTCTACACCGAGCCGTACAAGTCGCTGTGGGGGTACCCCGAGAAGTTCTTCCGCAGCCAGGAGGCGGCGGTGGCCGATGTCATCACCGGGCTCGCGGCCTCGGCCGGGGTGGCCGAGGGGGTGGCGCGGGTGGTGGCCTCGCCGGCCGAGTTCGACCAGGTGCGGCCGGGCGACATCCTGGTCTGCAAGATGACCAGTCCGGCCTGGATCGTGGTCTTCACCAAGATCCGCGGGCTGGTCACCGACGCCGGCGGTGTCCTCTCGCACCCGGCCGTCGTCTCCCGCGAGTTCGGCATCCCGGCGGTTGTCGGAACCATTGTCGCCACCCAGCGCATCCGGAGCGGCGACCGCCTCCGCGTCAACGGCAGTGAGGGCCGGGTCGAGATCCTGCGGTAGGGGGGACTGTGCTCCTCTGGCTGACCGATCCGACCGCCACCGACCCCACCCTGACCGGCGGGAAAGGGGCCAATCTGGCCCGCCTGGTCCAGTGGGGGCTGCCGGTGCCGCCGGGATTTGTGGTCCCGGTCACCGCCTTCCAGCCGATCCTGGCGGCGGTGGACGCCCCGGCCCGGCTGCGCGCCCTGGCCGGAGAGGCAGTGAGCGCGGCGCCGCTGCAGCGCCTGGCCGACGACCTGCGTCAGATGGTCCGGGAGCGCGCGCTGCCCCCGGACCTGGTCCAGGCCATCGTCGCCGCCTACCGCCACCTGGCCCCCCAGGACGAGCCGGTGGCGGTCCGCTCCAGCGCCCTGGGCGAGGATTCGCAGACCGCCAGTTTCGCCGGCCAGCAGGAGACCTACCTCAACGTCTGCGGGCCCGCAGCGGTGGTCGCGCGGGTCCGCGACTGCCTGGCCTCGCTCTTTCTCCCGCGGGCGCTGTTCTACCGGCTGCATCGCCAGCACCAGCCCACCCTGGGCCTGGCGGTGGTGGTCCAGCGGATGGTCCAGCCACGGACGGCTGGCATCCTCTTCACCGTGGACCCGGTGCAGGGGCGGCCGCAGGTGGTGGTCGAGGCGGTGCCGGGCCTGGGCGAGGCGCTGGCCAGCGGGGCCGTGACCCCCGACCACTACGCGGTGGACCGGGCGACCGGGGCGGTCGTCGCCACCTATATTCCGCCGCGCGATGGTGGGGAGGCGCCGGCGGGCCTGCTGACCGCCGCCGACCTTCGGGCGCTGGTCGACCTCGGTCTGCGGGTGGAGCGGCTCTTCGGCCAGCCGCAGGACATCGAGTGGGCCATCGCCGACCGCCTGTATCTGCTCCAGAGCCGTCCCATCACCACCCTTCGCCGGAGCGGCCACTATGGCGCGCAGCCCGCTGGTTGAGGCCGCCGTCGCCTGGGTTCAGGCCCACTACTGGAACGCCCCTCATCTGGTGCGGGCCCTGGAGTGGCTGGAGCAGCTGGACCCGGGGGCCGATGAGGCGGTGCAACTGGCCACCGTCCTGCACGATATCGAGCGGGCCTTCCCCGGGCCGGAGGCCCCGGTCTGGGACGCGACCCGCGGACCCGACGACCCCGACTACAACCGCCGGCACGCCGAGCGCTCAGCCCGGATCGCCGGCCAGATCCTGGCCGATCTCGGGGCCGGGCCAGCTCTCAGCGCCCGGGTCCAGGCCCTCATCGCCGCCCACGAGGAGGGCGGCTGGCCCGAGGCCGACCTGGTTCAGGCGGCCGACAGCCTGAGTTTCCTGGAGACCAACGTGGACCTGGTGCTGCGCTGGCTGGCCACCGGTCAGCACGGGGTCGGGCCGGCCGAGGCCCTGGCCAAACTGCGCTATATGCGCGACCGGATCCGTCTGCCCCAGGCCCGGCCGCTGGCCGCCCGTCTCTACGCCCAGGCCGTCGCGCGGGTGCAGGAGGCGCTCCGGGCGGGAGGACCGAACCATGCGCTTTGAGGGGACGTTCACCCTGCCTCTTCCGGTCGACCAGGCCTGGCTGGCCCTGCAGGCGGTGGAGACCGTCAGCGGCTGCCTGCCGGGGGCGGAAGGGGTCCGCCAGCTGGGGCCCGACCGTTACAGCGGCCAGGTCCGGGTCCGGCTCGGGCCGATTCAGGCCCTCTTCGATCTGACCGGCACGGTCCAGCCGGACGGCGCCACCCGCACGCTGCGGGTGGACCTCCAGGGGCGGGAGCGGCTGACGGGCACGCTGGTCGAGGGGACGTTCATCGTGCGGCTCGAGCCGGTGGGCCAGGAGACCCGTGGCGCCTACGCCCTCGACCTGGTCCTGCGGGGGAAGCTCGGCCAGCTGGGCCAGGCGGTCTACCAGGATGTCGCCCAGCGGATGACACGCGAGACCATCACCTGTCTGCAGAGCCGGTTGAGCGCGGCGCGATGACGACCCTGCTCTGGCTCGAACCGACCACCCTGGCCGAGGCCCTGGCCCTGCGTCAGGCGTACGGCGACGAGGCCCGCCCGATTGGCGGCGGCGTCTGGGTGACCCTCCTGCTCCAGCAGGGGTTGCTCCGGCCCCGGGCTCTCCTGGCCCTCCACCGCCTGGCCGATCTGACCGGGATCGGCCTTGAGCCCGATGGCACCCTCCGTCTGGGAGCGGGCCTGCCGCTGAACGTGGTGGCCAGCCATCCACTGGTCCGGGAGCGGGCGCCGGTCCTGGCCCGGGCCTGCGGGCTGGTGGCCAACGTCCGCATTCGCGCCCAGGGGACCATCGGCGGCAATCTCTGCGAGGCCGATTACGCCTCCGACCCCCCGGCCGCGCTGGCGGCCCTGGAGGCCCGGGTGCGTCTGGCCAGCACCCAGGGGGCCCGCGAACTTCCCGTCCGGGAGTTTCTGGTCGGCCACTACCAGACCCGGGTCCAGCCCGAGGAGATCGTGACCGATCTCCTCGTTCCGCCGCCGCTGCCGGGAGCCCGGAGCGTCTATCTCAAGTTCGTCACCCGTTCGAGCGAAGACCGCCCCTGCGCCACCGTGGCGGCGGTCGCCGGCCTCGATGCCGAGGGGCGCTGCCAGCACCTCGCCCTGGCCGTCGGGGCGGTGGCCAGCACCCCGGTCGTCCGGCCCACGGTTGCGGCGCTGGCGCGGGGCGAGCGACTGACACCCGCCCTCATACGGGAGATCGCCAGCCGCTTCGTCGAGGGACTGGATCTGGTGAGCGACCTGCGGGGCTCGGCCGACTACCGGCGTCACCTGGTCCGGGTGCTTCTCCAGCGGGCGCTGCACCAGGTCGCGGCCGCACCGGCAGGAGGAGTCCGCGATGGCGACCGCTGAGGCGCCAGCGATGATCGATGCCTGGGAGCGGGTCACCGCCCGACTCCCGCTGACCGAGGACCTGCGCCTGCCCGGCATGCTGCACGGGGCCATCCTGCGCAGTCCCTATCCGCACGCCCGTCTGCGGCACATCGACCCCCGTCCGGCCCTGGCGATCCCCGGGGTGGTGGCGGTGGTCACCCGCGACGATATCCTGAGCGACCCGACCCTCGAGCGCACCTACGGCCCCCAGATCGCCGACGAGCCCATCGTGGCGCTGGAGCGGGTGCGCTACGTCGGCGACCGGGTGGCGGCGGTGGCGGCTGAGGACGAGGCCACCGCCCGGGCGGCCGTCCAGGCGATCCTGGTCGAGTACGAGCCGCTCCCGGCCGTCTTCGACGCTGTCGCGGCGGCGCGCCCGGAGGCGCCGCTGGTCCATCCCGACCTCGCCGCCTATCCGGGGGTGTCGCTGAACTTCGACCTGCGGCCGGTGCCGGGCACCAACATCTGTCACCACTTCCGCATTCGTCGGGGCGACCTGGCGGCCGGTCTGGCCGCAGCCGATCTGGTTCTGGAGGAGACCTTCTTCACGCCCAGCGCCCAGCACGTGACGATGGAGCCCCACGTGACCGTGGCCTGGTGGGAGGGCGACCGGCTGGTCGTCTACACCGCCAGCCAGACGCCGTTCGATGTGCAGCGGGCGCTGGCCCGGCTCTTTCGGCTCGGTCTCGAGCAGGTGCGGGTGGTCGTCCACCCGCTGGGCGGGGGGTATGGCGCCAAGACGTTCCCCCGGCTGGAGCCGCTGGCCGCCCTGCTGGCCCGCAAGGCCGGGCGACCGGTCCGCCTGGCCCTCAGCCGGGAGGAGGAGTTCGTCACCCTCAACCGGCATCCGGCCACCATCACCATCCGTCTGGGCGTCCGGCGCGACGGCACGATCACCGCCAAGCAGGTTCTGGCCTACTGGAACACCGGCGCCTACGCCGACAGCGGCCCCGGCGTGGCCACCAAGGGCGGCTACCACGCCGTCGGCCCCTACCGCATCCCCCACGTCTGGGTCGACTCCTACTGCGTCTACACCCATCTCCCTCCGAACGGCGCCTTCCGCGGCTACTCGGCCACCCAGGCCGTCTGGGCCTCGGAGCGCATGATGGACCTGGCCGCCGAGCGGCTGGGGCTCGACCCGCTGGAGTTCCGCCAGCGCAACCTCCTGCGCGACGGCGACGCCTTCGCCACCGGCGAGGTCGTCCACGACGTCCACTTCGCCGATCTGCTTCAGGCTGCCGCTCAGGCTATCGACTGGCCGCACGATCAGCGCACGGTCCTGCCCGACGGGACCATCCGGGCCAAGGGGCTGGCCGTCACCCTGAAGGGGATGCAGACGCCGAGCCGCTGTGAGGCCCGCGTCGGGCTGACCGCCGAGGGACGGCTGCGGGTCTACGCCGGCACGGTCGAGATGGGCCAGGGCAGCCGGACCGCTCTGGCCCGGCTGGCGGCTGCGGTCCTGGACCAGCCGCTCGACCAGGTCGAGGTGGTCTTCCCCGACACGGCTGTCGTTCCCTTCGACACCCGGACGACCTCCAGCCGCTCGACCTATATGCTCGGGACCGCCGTCCAGCGGGCGGCCACCATCCTCCGCCAGCGCCTGCTCGACCTGGCGGCCGAGCTCCTGGAGGCCGATCCGCGCGATCTGGTGTGCCGATCCGGCCGGATCTTCGTCGCCGGCGTGCCGGAGCGGGCGCTCCGGCTGGGCGAGGTGGTGGCCCGGACCGGCCGGTTCGAACTGACCGCCCAGGCCGCCTTCGCCAACGAGGGGGGACTCGACCCCGACACCGGCCAGGGGGTCGCCTCCTCGCACTGGCACCAGAGCGCCGTCGGGGCGGTGGTCCGGGTCGACCCGGAGACCGGCCGGGTGGAGGTCGAGCACGTCCACGCCGCCGTCTACGCCGGCCGGGTGGTCAACCCGGTGCTGGCCCGTCTGCAGACCGAGGGCAACGTGGTCTTCGGCCTCGGCACGGCGCTCTTCGAGGAGATCGTCTTCGGCGAGGGGCAGGTGCTGAACGCCAACCTCTCCGACTATCTCATCCCCTCGTTCGCCGATATCCCGCCGCGGGTCACGGTGACGCTCCTGGAACGGCCGGGGGCTGAGGTCCACGGCCTGGGCGAGACGGCCCTCCCTCCCACCCCGGCCGCCATCGGCAACGCCGTCGCCCGGGCCCTGGGGGTGAACCTCACCCGTCTCCCGCTCACGCCAGAGCGGCTGCGGGCCGCCCTGGCCGAGCCGGAGCGCCGCGAGGAGGGCTGATGAGCCTGACGATTCGCCTGCGGCTGAACGGTCGGGAGGAGACGCTCACCGTCCGTCCCGACGAGACCCTGCAGTCGGTCCTGCGCGGGCGCTGCGGGCTGAGCAGCGTGCGTCTGACCTGCGGGATCGGGCTCTGCGGGGTCTGCACGGTGCTGCTCGACGGCCAGCCGGTCAGCAGTTGCCTGGTGCTGGCCCCGCTGGCCGCCGGTCGGGAGATTCTGACCGTTGAGGGGCTCCCGGCCGACGACCCGGTGCTCCGGGCCTTTGTGGCCTGCAACGCCTTTCAGTGCGGCTACTGCACACCCGGGTTTGTCCTGAGCGCCAGGGCCCTGCTCCGCGCCCATCCGCTGCCGGACCGTGCCCTCATCCGGCAGTACCTGGCCGGCAACCTCTGCCGCTGCGGGAGTTACTACGCCATCGAAGAGGCGGTGCTGCTGGCCGCCCGGCTGGCAGCCGGCGAGCCATCGGCCGCGCGGCCGCCGGGGTCGGAGAGCCTGGCCCGCCTGACCGATCACCGCTGAGGAGGAGAGACGCATGTCCAGGCCTTCTGCCGGTCAGCTGGCCCAGACCTGTCTGATGGTCCGCGATCTGGACCGCAGTCTGGCCCTCTACCACGGGCTCCTGGGAATGCCGATTGTCGAGGTCGTGCGCCGCGATCCGCCGGCCCGCGCCTACGCGGCCCTGGGCACGCCGGAGAACTATCTGGAGATCTTCGAACGCCGGCCGGAGGAGGGGCCGCTGCCGGAGCGCGCCGCCGACCAGCCCCTCGGTCTCCACCATCTGGCCGTCTGGGTCGAGGACCTGGAGGGCCTGGCCGCCCGGCTGGCGGCCGCCGGCTACCCCTTGACCGGTCCCATCCGGTCGGTGTCGCGCTGGGTCGGAGCTGCCCTCCGGGTCGCCTGGATCGAGGACCCCGACGGTGTCAAAATCGAGCTCCTGGAGTACGTGGGGCCGGCTGGAGACTGAGCGCCCGGCCGGCAGGCCGCCGTGGCCGCTCGGCAGCATCCGGGGCGTCTCTCCGCCCCGCGCGGCGCTGGCCGGCCGCGACAGGCGCCGGGGATGGACTCCGCAGACATCGGCTCGAGGTCAGCGGGGCAGGGTCGTCAGGCGGCCGGTGTAGACCCCTTCGCTGATGAGCAGGTTCCGCATGTACTCGGCGGCCAGCTGGGTCTGCTCGTCGATGAACGCGAGCCCCTGCAGATCGTGGTGGCGCAGAGCCGGGTGGCAGAATTCGAAGGCCAGGTAGCCGTCGTAGCCGATCTCCTTGAGGGCCCGGATGAAGGTCGGGTAGTTGGCCAGCGGGCGGCCGAACTCAATGGGCCGCTGGCGGACGACGCCGTCGGGGCCGCGCTCGAATTCGCCGCCGAAGTGTGAGTGGACCTGCAGCCGGCCGGTCTCGCGCACCGCCTGCCAGACGTAGGCGTCGTCCTGGCGCTCCAAGATCGGCACGTCCAGGCAGGCCCGCAGGGCCGGCGAGTCGACCTCGGCGATCATATCGAGCATATCGCGGTAGTGGCGCAGGAGCGGGGTGTGGTTCTGGAGGGCCAGCGTCACGCCGGCGTCCTGGGCGATCTGGGCGAGCTCCTTCAGGCTGGCCCGGACCGCCGCCCACTGCTCGCGGCGAGTGCTGTAGCGGCTGTTCTTGGCCCACATCGTCCGGGCGAACTCGTAGGCCGCCACGCCGGTCGGATCGAGGGTGACGCCGGGCCAGGCGAAGAAGACGCGGACGATGCGGCCGCCGAGGTCGGCGCAGAGCCGGATGATCTCCCGGACCATCAGGATCTGGCACTCGCGGTGCTCGGGGATGGGGCTGGAGAAGTCGTTATTGGCCGCCACGCCGATGATCTCGATCCCCTGGCTGGCGCAGAGGTCGCGGAACTCCCGACGCCGCCGGTCGTCCCAGTCCATCGGGTTGCCGTGGGGGCGTTTGCCGTCGATCTCAATGCCATCGAAGCCGTAGGCCACCGCCCGCTCGACGATCTCCGGCAGGGTCAGGGCCCGCCCCCGGTACCAGATCCCGAGATAGGTGATGGTGTACAGACCGACCTTCATGGTCCACCTCCCGTGAGGCCTCATCACCGCTGGACGGCACGGCCGCTGGCCGGCAAGCGATCGTCCCAGCGGGGAGGGTAGTCGGCCAGGGCGAGGCTGTCAAGAGGCGGAAGCCCGAGGGCCGGGGCCGTTCGGCCCCGGCCGCAGGGCCCTTCCCGGTCGCCGACCGTGGTCCCGCATCCGGGGGCGCGCTGTCGCCCCGGTGGCGGTGGTGGTGGGACCGCGGCCCGTACCTCTCCGCAGGTGAAACGGTCGCCAGCGTCCCTGGCACGCCACGTGCCCACGCCTCGGCCTCGTTCTCCGGCCAGGGGGCCGGAGAACGGGATCATCACGGGCAAGGAGGGCTCGATGGTCCGACGATGGTGGTCGCTTCTCCTGGCGGTCGGCCTGGCCCTGGCCGTGTTAGGGCCGGCCAGCCCGGTGGCGGCCTGGACGGGGGTGACCAGCGAGGCGCTGAACGTCCGGGCGGCGCCGACCACCCGCGCCGCGATTCTGACCGTGCTTCCGCCGGGGACCTCCGCGGAGGTGGTGGCCGAGACCAGCGGCCAGGCGGTCGAGGGGGATGCCACCTGGTACCGGCTGGTCGACGGGGGGTACGTCCACAGCGCCTTCGTCACGGCCGCCAGCCGGGTTGGCTTGGCCCGACCGGCTGAGACCGCGCGCGCCGGCCGCTGGATCGAAGTGCGTCTGGGCGCTCAGCAGGCGACGGCCTACGAGGATGGTCGCCCGGTCTACACGGCGGCCGTCACCACCGGTCGTCCCGGCTGGGAGACGCCGGTGGGGACGTTCCGGATCCTGCGGCGGGTGGCCAATGAGACCATGGACTCGGCGACCATCGGCATTCCGCGGGAGTCGCCCGAGGGCTACTACCTGACCAACGTCCTCTACACCCAGTACTTCACCCCCTACGGCCACGCTCTCCACTACAACTGGTGGTCGTCGCGCGAGGTCTTCGGCCGGCGGCCGACCAGCCGGGGCTGTGTGGGAATGGACCTGGCCGCCGCCCAGTTCTTCTGGCGCTTCGCCACCATCGGCACGCCGGTGATCATCCGGCCGTAGGCCAACCGACCAGGGGACAGGATCGGTCCCCTGGTCGCCCCAATCTTGACAAGTCGTGTGGGGAGCGGTACGCTTATGCCAGAGCAGGTCGGCCCGGACGGTGGCCGTGTGCCCATGGCGCCGGCTCCCGTCTCAGCACCGCCTCCGCCCCCTGAGCACCCGAGGCTCTGGACGACTCACCGCCGCGCCGGTGCGTCGGGACAGCCGCTGAACGGACACAGTTCCCAGCCCTGGCATCGTGGCCGGTCTGGGGAGAAGGGTGAGGAGAGACCATGACCGTGGCAAAGGGTCTGGAAGGGGTGATCGCCCTCGAGTCGGCGATCAGCACGATCATCGACAGCACGCTCATCTACCGGGGTATCTCCATCGACGAGCTGGCCGACAACGCCACCTACGAAGAGGTCGTCTATCTGCTCTGGTACGGCCATCTCCCGACCGCTCGCGCCCTGGAGGAGTTCCAGCAACAACTGGCGGCCAACCGAACGGTCCCGGCCCCGGTTCTCGACTTCCTCCGGACCCAGCCGGCCCAGGCCGATACGATGGATGTCCTGCGGACGGCGGTCTCGCTGCTTGCGCTCTACGACCCGGAGACCGCCGACATGTCCACCGAGGCCAATCTCCGCAAGGGGATGCGGCTGGTCGGGCAGTTTCCGACCATCGTGGCGGCGATGGGCCGGCTGCGCCAGGGGCTGGAGCCCCTTGCCCCCCGGTCGGACCTGACCGCCGCCGCCAACTTCCTCTACATGCTCCACGGCCGCGAGCCCGATCCCCTCGCCATCCGGGCCTTTGACGAGGCGCTGGTGCTGCACGCTGATCACGAGCTGAACGCCTCGACCTTCGCCCTGCGGGTGGCCGCCTCGACCCTGGCCGACCTGCACACGGCGGTGGTGGCTGCGCTGGCCGCTCTCAAGGGACCGCTCCACGGCGGGGCCAACGAGCGGGTGATGGAGATGCTGGAGAGGATCGGCGACGTCAGCCGGGCCGAAGCCTACATCCGCGAGGCCCTGGCCCGCCGCGAGCGCATTATGGGCTTCGGCCACCGGGTCTACAAGCACGGCGACCCGCGGGCCCGGCATCTGCGCGAGCTCTCTCGTCTCCTGGCCGACCGCTCCGGCGACCGCCGCTGGTACGAGATCTCGGTGCGGATCGAGGAGCTGATGCTGCAGCTCAAGAACCTCTACCCCAACGTCGATTTCTATGCCGCCTCGGTCTACCGCTATCTGGGCATCCCCACCGAGCTCTTCACCCCGATCTTCTCCTGCAGCCGGGTCGCCGGCTGGGTCGCCCACACCCTCGAGCAGTACCAGGACAACCGGCTGATCCGGCCCCGGGCCGAGTACACCGGCCCCCTGGGTCTCCACTACGTCCCGCTCGACCAGCGGGGCTGAGGTCCGGCCGGCTGGCTGGTGAGGCCGCCGACCGAAAAGGTCGGCGGCTTTTCTGTGGGCTGGGCCACGGGTTGGCCGCCGCCGGAGAGCGCTGGGGACTTGCCGGGGGACGCCGAACGCGCTACACTGGGCCCCAGCGCAGGGCAGGAGTCTGGCTGGGGAGGAGCGTCGCGTGAAGGGCAGCGCAGCCATCGCCGAGATCCTGCGTCAGGAGGGGAGCGAGTATCTCTTCTGCTTCCCCTATTCGCCGCTGATCGACCCCTGTGTGGCCAGCGGCCTCCGGCCGATCCTGGCCCGGACCGAGCGCACGCTGGTCAATATGGCCGACGGCTACACGCGCCTGTCGAACGGCCGACGCCACGGCGTGGTGGTCGTCCAGTACGGGCCGGGCAGCGAGAACGCCTTCGCCGGCGTGGCCCAGGCCTACGCCGACGCGGTGCCGATCCTGCTCCTGCCCGGCCAGACCCCCCAGCACCGGCTGGGGGTCCCGCCTCTCTTTGACGCCGTCCGGGCCTACGCGGCGGTCACCAAATGGGCCGAGCGGATCAACCGGGCCGACCGGATTCCCGAGTTCCTGCGGCGGGCCTTCACGCTCCTCCGCACCGGCCGGCCGGGACCGGTGCTGCTGGAGGTGCCCCACGATGTGGCCGCCGCCGACCTGGACGACCAGACGGTCGCGGCCTACTGCCGGGGGCTCCGGGCCCGGAGCGCCGCCGATCCCGAGGCGGTCCGCCAGGTCGCGCGGCAGATCCTCACCGCCCGTCAGCCTCTCCTCTGGGTCGGCCAGGGGGTCTTCTACGCCGAGGCCACCAGCGAGCTGCGCACCCTGGCCGAACTCCTGGAGGCGCCGGTGATGACCACCCTGAACGGTAAGAGCGCCTTCCCCGAGAACCATCCCCTGGCCCTGGGAACCGGCGCCTACTCGGGCACCCCCATGGTGGCCCATTTTCTGCGCGCCTGCGACCTGGTCCTGGCGGTGGGTTCCAGCCTGACCCGCTCGAACTTCGCCCCGCCCATCCCGCCGGGCAAGACGATCATCCAGATCACCAGCGACGAGCGGGACCTGAGCAAGGACTACCCGGTTCACCTCGGGCTGCTGGGCGACGCCAAACTCGTTCTCGGCCAGCTCATCGAGGAGCTCCAGCGCCAGCTCGGTCCCCAGGGGCGCCAGGGCGACGGCACCGTCCGCCAGACCATCCGGCAGCTCAAAGAGGCCTGGCTGAGCGAGTGGATGCCGCGTCTGACCGCCGACACCACGCCCATCAATCCCTACCGCGTCATCTGGGAGCTGCGGCAGGCGCTGGATCCCACCCAGACGATCATCACCCACGACTCGGGCAATCCCCGTGACCAGCTCGT